>Ga0193731_1000547_pt1 | contig 12099 bp, 11 predicted proteins | sample U1a2metaG_FD_144920 | JGI IMG/M metagenome (GOLD analysis project Ga0193731, IMG submission 144920) | Soil microbial communities from a riparian zone of the East river system, Colorado, United States - U1a2 | ecosystem: Environmental > Terrestrial > Soil > Riparian zone | place: USA: East River...
TCCTTCGCCCTGGACTGCCAGCATCAGGCACGACCGCACAGCCACTCCGTCGAGCAGCACGGTGCAGCAGCCGCACACGCCGTGCTCGCATCCGACATGCGTGCCGGTGAGCCCGAGGTCGTGGCGGAGGTAGTCGGACAGCAGCCGGCGAGGCTCTGCAGGCGCCGGCCTGTCGACCCCGTTGACTTTCACGCCGCGAGAGCCTTCTCGGTCAGAACCCTTATCAGGTGCAGCCGGAACTCGGGAGTGGCCTCGAGGTCGCCGCTCGGCTGCAATCCCCGCGTGGGATCGCTCGCATCGGCAAGCACCGGGGTTGGTGCAACTCCGAACAGGGCAAGCCGCTCCCCGGCGCGCACCACTCCGGCGAGCGCGAAGTCGCCGTGGCGGCGCGACTCTTCCAAGATCGCGTACTTGGCCGTAGAAGCAGGGAACCATGCCTCAACAAGGAGCTCGTCGGCAGCGAGCGCGGTCTCCATCACGCCGGTGAAGAGGCCGTCGGAGGCGATGGTTCGCTCGCCCCGAGCCGAGCGCGCGACCACATGACCGCCGAGCGCAAGGAGCACGGCGGGAAGCTCCGACGCGGGGTCGGCGTGGGCGAGGCTGCCGCAAACGGTGCCCCGGTTGCGAATCACGCGATGAGCAACAAGCCGCATCGCGTCACCGAGTAGCGGGCAGACCCGCGCCACCAGGGATGAATCCTCCACAGCCGCCTGGCGAGCCAGCGCCTGCACGGCGACGCCGCCATCGCGCTCATAGATGCGGTCGAGGCCGTCGATGCGGTTTATGTCGACAAGGTGCTGAGGTCGTGCGAGGCGGAAGTTCAGTAGCGGCACCAGCGACTGGCCGCCGGCGAGAACTTTCGGGTCGTCGAGCGAGGCGAGCAGCGCGCACGCCTCCTCGACACTGCCCGGCGCGTGGTACCCGAACGGCGGGGGCTTCACTCTTCGAGCATCGCGACGGCTCTGCACAATGCAGCCTCGCCGCCTTGAAAGCGCCAGGGGAAGCAGCCGAACAGGATCTTGCGGTCCAGCACCTCGTCGATCTGGCCGCCAAGGTTCTCGATGTGCACGACGTCGTGGGGGAACAGCAGCGTGTGCATGATCTGGTAGTCGGCCTTCGGAAAGATCTCGTCAAGGCTGCGACCCAGCTTCGTCTCCGCATCCTCCGCCTCATCGGCACGGACGCGGCGGATCACCGTGTTCATAGGGTGGTCGGCGCTGCCGGCGTCGACGGCGATCCAGCGCACATCGCGCTTAAGCACCCACTCGGCGAACGCCCGGGTCGGCCCCGGATGGCGGATGAAGTACTTCGTCTCATCGACGTGGGAACGGTCTGTCCAGTTCTCGGGGTAGTGGCGGTGATAGCCGGTGTGGATGACGAGGATGTCGCCAGGCTCGATACGCAGCCCGGTGTCCTTCTCCCAACGCTCGAAGTGCTCGGGTCCATACAGGTCGAAGTCACCGAGGCCCATACGCTCGAGGTCGACGACGCACGCGGGACCGATCAGGAAATCGAGGCCAAGCTCGCCGATGAACTTGCCGCCGGAGAGGAAGTGCGCGGGAGCATCGAGATGAGTGCTCACGTGCAGCGTCATCGTGATCTCCTGACCGCCCGCCTTATCGAAGGCGAGGCGCTTGATCCAACGGATGGCCGGGCCGGCATAGCCTGCGAAGGCCGGCGTGTGAAGAGAGAAGTCCTGAGTGAGGTCCAGGAATTTCACGATGCGCGCAGCTTCGAACGCTCGATCTTGCCCATGGCGTTTCGGGGGATCGCTTCGATGACGACGATGCGGCGCGGACATTTGTAGGCGGCAAGACGCTCGCGCGCGTACTCGATCAGCTCGCTCTCCACGAGCTTCTCGGACTTCGAAGGCACCACAAAGGCCGTCACCTCCTCCCCCCAGGACTCGCTTGGCACACCTGCAACGGCCACCTCGCCGACTGCTGGATGTGTCTCGAGCACGAGCTCTACCTCGCGCGGGTACACGTTGAAGCCGCCGGTGATGATCAGCTCCTTGAGCCTGCCGCGGATCGCGAGCGTACCGTCGTCGCCGATCTCACCCACGTCACCGGTGCGAAAGAAACCGTCGTCAGTGAACGCCTCCTTCGTTGCATCGGGGTTGCGCCAGTAGCCCTTGAAAACCTGGCCGCCCTTGAGCAGCACCTCATCCAGCTCGCCCAGCTTGACCTCGACGCCGGGAAACGGATATCCGACCCGGCCTGCCTGGCGCGGACCGTCGTAGGGATTGGTCACCACGATGCCGCCCTCGGTGATGCCGTAGCGCTCGATCGGCGGCTGTCCGAGAAGCTTGCTGCAGCGCTCGAATAGCGCCGGCGGAAGAGGAGCCGACCCACATACGAACACTCGCACATGAGATAGGTCCGCCGGGTTCTTTTCCAGCCAGTCGCACAGGCGCTGGTACATGGATGGCACCCCGAAGAACATGGTTCCCCGATCGGCATCGACTCGTGTCAGCTCAGCGACCACTGCCGCCGGCGTAAATGGGACAAGGGTGGCGCTTGCGCCGCTCAACAAGGTGCCGTGCAGGCCCATGCCAAGGCCATGCAGGTGAAATAGCGGAAGCGCATGCACGAGGACGTCGCGGGACGTCCAGCGCCACACCTCGATCGCGCCACGTCCCTGCGCGAGCAAGGCGCCGTGGTCGAGGACAGCACCCTTGGGCCGTCCAGTCGTGCCTGACGTGTAGAGAATCGCGGCTGGGCTGTCAGGCGTGAGCGCGGGCATGGGAGGCGCCGAGCCGCTTGGAAGCTTTTCGAGGGGAACCACCCTCCGGCCAAGGTTTTCCACAATCGCGGCGCGCGCCGAGTCTGCGATGACGAGACTCGGGTCCGAGTCGGTGAGGATGTGCTGGGCTTCTGCCGAGTGGTAGTCCGGATTCATCGGTACGACGCATGCGCCGGAACGCTGGACCCCCAGGTACGCGATGACCCAATCGAGCGAGCTGGCCGCAAACAGGGCGACCCGGTCGCCGGGAGTGACTCCCACCTTGGCTAGGCCGCCTGCGACGTCTCCGGCGTTGGCGCGCAGCTCGTCGCGCGTGAGATGGCGGTCGCCGGACCTGAGCGCCACCCCGTGGCCGGGTGTAAGAAGCGCGTCGGCCAGGTTTCCCGAGCGAAGGCGCCGGCGCAGCGCCTCGATGTCAGACGCCGCCACCGACTCGCGCCCCACGCCCAAACAATGCCACATGAATTGGTGTGCTAGACAGCCCGATGAGACGCCGCAGACAGCGACATACTCAACTGGCGATGAGCCAGGTCGAGGTCCGCCCGATCCAACCCCAGGAGCTGGAGGAGGTTCTCCCGCTGATCGCCGGCTATCAAACGTTCTATCGCGCTGAGCCGGATGTAGAGCGCAACCGGCTGTTCTTCTCGCGATTCCTGCAGCCCAGCGACGAGGGACTCCTCCTCGGTGCCTGGGTGGACGGACGCCTGGCCGGGTTCGCGACCCTTTACTGGTTCTTCAGCTCGACCAAGGCCGCCGACTCCGTGCTGATGAACGACCTCTTTGTCCGCGAGGACGTGCGCGGCTCAGGCATCGGCAGGGCACTCATCGAGGGGGCCCTGGACGAGACTCGCCGGCGCGGTGCTGCGCACCTCGAGTGGTTCACGGCACCTGACAACCTGAAGGGGCAGCGACTCTACGATTCAATTCCGGGCGCCAGCCGTTCGACCTGGTACGCCTACGAAGTCGAAGCCGAGGACTGAGCCGGCGTTCGGCCCGTCGCGCGCACATTGATCAGTCAGGGCGAGATAACCGATGCCATTACCTCGTCATACGTCATCGTCTGGCCCTCCCGCCGAGCGGTCTCTGCGGCTAAGTCGGACAACTGGTGCCGTGCCTCCTGCACGGTCTTGCTGACAATTTCTTGCCAATCCTGCGGGGCTACCTCTCCGATCGAGGCCCGCACAGCCTCGCTGGCTGATACGAGCCTGATGCACAATTCCGGATTACCTTCAAGGAGGGCGATTTGTGCCCTGCGTTCGAGGATATATACAGTTAGCCGCTTGTCCTCCAGACGCCTCGCGATCGAGAAACACTCATGCCAGAGGGCCCGCGCGTCATTGAATCGGCCGAAGGACATCTCCACTCCCGCGAGGCTGTCCAGGATGCTTGCGATCGCATGCGGATCGTCGCACGCTCTCGCAAGTTGAAGCGCCTCGTCCAGCAACGGCTTGGCCGTCAGTGAGTCGCCGCTTATCGCAAGGTTCTCGCCGAGATTGTTGAGTGCTGACGCGAGCCGCCACTGGTCGCCAGTCGGCCGCAACATCTCGACAGACCGCTTCAACAGGTCGAGTCCCAGTTCGATTGCACCCCGCGCAAATTGCACATTTCCAAGACGATTCAGAGCCTGGCCGGCATGAGGCATATCACCGAGCGCCTCCCACATCTTTGTCGCTTCTTCGATTAGAGCGAGAGCCAGTTTGTGGCCTCCGGTGATCCAGGCCAGGTGGCCAGCTGCCTCGGTCGCTCGCGCCTGCAGCTCACCCGTAGGCAATGCGGCGCGCATCGCCCGCGTAACCCAGGTCGAGCCTTCCCCAATGTGACGACGACTCCAAAACTCATCGAGGTTGGTTGCGATGTCAAGGGCAAGTAGAGGTTCCCTTTGTAGGGCCCACTCGATCGCCGTCCTGAAATTATCGAGCTCCTCCTCAAGCTGAGCCAGCCACTCGAGCTGGTTTCGACTCCTCACGGTGGCTTCCGTGTTCGAAGCCAGTGCCGAGAAGTAGACTGCGTGCCGCATATGTACGTCGACGGCACCGGGACTCACTTGCAGCTTGGTGAGGCTGCACTCACGAATCGTCTGCAGCATGGTGTACCGGCCGCCGCCGCGGGTGGTTGCACGAAGGCGGATCAGCGATTTCTCGACCAGGCTGAACAGGGTCGGTACCACATCTCGCCGCAGCAAGTGCTCGTCAGCGCACACTTCCTCGGCGGCGTCAGGCGTAAAGCCTCCCGAGAAAACCGCTGCGCGTTGGAAGAGCAATTGTTCCGGCGAGCTCAGCAATTGATAGCTCCAGTCGACAGTCGCCTCGAGGCTGTGGTGTCTCGGTGTTGCAGTTTCGGTACTGGTCGTGAGCAGGGCGAATCGCTTGTCCAGACGCGCGAGCAAATCGCTCAAGGCTATGACCTTGAGCCGAGCGGCTACGAGCTCAATCGCCAAGGGACTCCCATCCAATCTCTGACAGATGCGGGTCGCATCAACGATCGCGGCATCGTCCCAGATGAATGACCGGGAGGCGGCAGCCTCCGCCCGCACTCGGAACAGCTCCACGGCGTCGCCATCGTCGAGATCGCTTGCCCCGGTGTTCGATCCATTGCTTCGGGTCGGCAGCGAAGGAACTTCCCAGATGGTTTCGCCCTGTACTCCGAGGGCGACCCGGCTGGTCGCCAAAATCGTGAGACCTCGGCACGCGCCCAGCATTTCAGCAGCAGCCGCTCCTGCTGTCGGGAAGAGAGGTTCGCAGTTGTCCAGGATCAGCAGCAGTGACCGGTCGTTGAGATATGCAACGATGGCGTCCAGCGGGTTGCGGACTCCATCGTCGCGAAGCCCCAATGCCTGGCCGATCGTTCGAGTAACCAACGACTCATCGAGCAAGGGTGCGAGGTCGACGAAGACCACGCCGTCGAGATAGCGCGGCGACAATTTTGTGCTGAGCTCGACTGCAAGCCGAGTCTTACCCATTCCGCCCGGGCCGGTCAGGGTGACCATCGACGAGGCCTCTAGCCGGTTGACGAGCTGATCGATCTCCCTTCCGCGGCCGACGAATGCGTTGATATAGCGAGGCAGCGTCGACTGACGTCGACTCGACCGAGTTTTGACGTCCAGGGCAGGGTCCTGGTTGAGAATCCGCTTGAGAAGCTGCTGCAAATTACCGCCGGGTTCCATTCCCAGCTGGTCGACGAGAAGCGCGCGGGTCTGCTGGTACACGGCTGACGCTTCGGCTTGACGCCCGGATCGGTAGAGGGCAAGCATCAACTGGGCGCGCAACCGCTCCCGTAAGGGGTGCTCAGCCACCAGCGCGTCGAGCTCGCCCACGAGATCCGCGTGGCGACCGAGTTCGAGGTCAGCCTCAATTCGATCTTCAATCGCGCTGCGCCGCATTTCGGTTAGCCTTCCGATCTCGCTCACAGCGAACGCATGCGATGCAAAGTCGGCAAGAGCTGGGCCCCGCCACAAACCCAGAGCCTCGCGAAATTTAGTACTAGCAACGTCAGGAGCTCCTTGTGCCATCAGCTGCCTTGCGTCGTCGATCAGACGTTGAAACCGACTGGCATCGAGGTCGTCGGCTGTCATCCTGACCAGATATCCCGGGGGCTGGCTGATCATCACCGTGTAGGGCGTCCCTGCTTTGTGCTCGGGTTCGAGCACCTTGCGTAGCTCGGAGACATAAACCTGGAGGCTGTGATCCGCCGTCTCCGGCGGCGCGTCAGGCCAGATCAAATCGACAAGTCTGTCCGCGGCAACCACCTGGTTGGGCCGGGTGAGCAGGATGGCAAGGAGCGCCCGCTGCTTTGCGCCGCCCAAGGGTAGGGAACGACTCCCATCCCACACTTCAAGGGGTCCGAGGACTCGGAACTCCATAGCTCGCGCGCCAATTTTGACCCTCCTCGGGCTTCCCGGACCACGGAATCGCTACAGCGCGCTTTGAGTCGTTTTTGAGCCACCTCCGGCGCCGTACTGGGCAGCATCCAACCAGTCCGCTCGAAGCCCCGGGATTGAACCCCCGGGGCCTCGCCGGATCCAGAGGTCTCTAGAGCGCTTCTTGAGGACCTCCTCATACCGTGCCGCCAATGGATCGCCGACGGCGATCAACGGACCGGAGTTCAGTTCAAGGAGAAACGAAATGATTCGAACTGTGCGTTGCGCGTCCAAATTGCTGGTCCTTGCGTTTGCCGCGGTCTGTTTGGCCTCGGTGAGCGTAGCGGCGGAGGGCAAACCCGACCGTCAGCCGCTACAACCCGGTGACGACCTCAATATCACCTGTCCGCAGGGGTTCGTCGGCGTCCTTCACACGATCATCAACCAGGAGTACATCAAGACCTTCACCTCCCGCGACGGCACTGTGAGATACCAGATCGAAGGCCGGCTGGCGGAGCAATTTAGCGGCAACGGAAAGACTCTGACCATCAACGACAGCGGTCCCGCCAGGATCACCTTTTGGGCAGATGGCTCGGTCACGATCGTCACCCAGGGGCGGACCATGATCATCCCAAGAACACTCGACGGTCTGTCGATCTTCACGGGACAGGTGATGATTGATATCGACACCGGGGCCATCATCAGCCATCACGGTTCAGGAACAGACCTCTGCGCGTTGCTGGCCTAGGCGTTGGAGGAAGACATGGCAATGAATCAAATTTCTCTCGCCAGGCGTGTCCTGCTTGGGATGGCCATTTCAATGCTCCTTCTCGTTTTGGTGGTACAGCCTGCTTTGGCCGCCGGTCCGGTTCGAGAAAAGCTCGACTTCCCGCCGGCTGGGTCATTTGACGGGATCTGCGACTTCAGCGTCGGTTACACGATCATCCAAAACAACGAGTACACGCTCACCTACGTCGATGCGTCCGGCAATCCAGTCAGGTCGCTTACTCAAGGCCGCCTCGTGGTGGCATTCGCCAATGCGAGCAACCCGTCACACAGCGTCACCTTGAACATCTCGGGGCCGGGCTGGACGACCTACAACTCGGACGGCTCGCTGACGATCACGTTCCTGGGCCGGAGCGCAATCTTCCTTGAAGGGCAGATCATGCTGAGCTCAGGGCGCGTTGTGGTTGTGGCTTCGGACCCCTTGGCGATAGGGATGCTGGTGTTGGCTGCGGGAAACCAAAGCAATCTCTGCGCCACGCTGGCGTAACCACAGACTTGATCGAGGCCCCGGGGCTTGACCCGGGGCCTCACGGTCGAGACGGAACGGCCACTAAGCCTTACTGCCCGCCGGCTGGAAGACCAGGATGGTGACTCCCTTACCGACTGTTCTCGAGTCGATGAGGCGCATGGTCTTCTTGTCGGTGGTGTCGCCGAACAGGCGCTTGCCCGACCCGAGGATGACCGGGAAGATCATCAGGCGCAGCTCGTCGACCAGGTCGTGCGCGAGCAGGGTCTGTACCAGCTGGGCGCTGCCGTGAACCACGATGTCCCCACCCGGCTTCTGCCTCAACTTCGAGACCTCCTTGACCACATCGCCCTTGAGCACTGTTGAATTTTTCCATTCGGCTTTATCGAGAGTCGTCGAGACGACGTACTTGGGCATGTTGTTGAACATTTCACCGAATTCGCCTTCCACCGAAGGCCATGATTTGGCAAAACCCTCATAGGTGACCCGTCCCAGCAGGAGCGCCTCTGAGTCGCGGGTTTCCTGAATCTTGAAATTGGCACCTTCCTCTCCCTGTTCGATCTCGAAGGTCCACCCGGCATGCTTCCAGTTGGAGTCGCCACCCGGGTCCTGCATCACACCGTCGAGCGATATGAACTCGGTTACAACTATCCGTCCCATCTACATTTCTCCTTGTTGAATTGCGCGGTACTCAGCTTTTGGCCAGGGCATCGGTGACTAGCTGGCTGAGCTGAGAGGCCGCTTTGAAGTCAGAAGTGAGTCGATTCTTGGTCACCGCAAACGTGACCCCGCTGGCGGTGTCGGCACATGCGAAGCTGCCGCCGGCGCCGCCGACGCCAAACACGGTGTCGGAGTCGTTTGGAGTTCCGAGCCCGCCGATCGCATAACCCAGCGCCCATTTGGTAGGCATGCCGAAGATCGCATCGGTGCCGCTCATCGACAGGGCTGTGGCTTCGCGCAGCCGATCGGCCGAGATGAGCCGGATGCCATCCACCTCGCCAAGGAGGGCTGCATACATGCGAGCGATTGCCCTGGCGGAGGTTTTGCCTCCGGCGGGGATGTCGGCGCCGAGGATGTCCGCGCGGTTTCCGAGCGTTGCGGTTGGCATCAATGACATCGGCCCGGCCTTGAACATGGGGAGGTCCGGTGGCATCTCAGCCATCGGCCCCGCTTCGCTCTCGGCATCCTCCAGCGTGGCGAGCCTGCCCTGTTCTGACTTGGGCATGCCGAAGTAGAGCTCGTCTCCAACACCAAGCGGGCCGGCCACCTCCTCCAGCAGCACCTGCGAGATCGGCTTGCCTGTGGCGCGGCGGACGATCTCCCCTACGAGGTAGCCGAACGTGTAGGCGTGGTAACCGACCTTGGTTCCTGCCTCCCACCACGGCTCCGAGTCGGCGATCGACGCGCACATCTTGTCCCAATCGCAAAGGTCTTCGGGCGTCGTGGTCATGGGTATGGCAGGCACGCCCGCCGAGTGGTTCAGTACCTGTCGCACAGTGACCTTTTGCTTGCCATGGGCGCCAAATTCTGGCCACAGCTCAACAAGGGGTGTGTCGTATCCGAACATGCCGCGCTCCACGAGCATGTGAGCCAGCGTCGCGGCTGCTCCCTTGACGATCGAGAAGTTGTAAAAGGGCGTGTCTGCTTGGACAGGCCGCCCGGTTAGGGGATCGGCGATGCCGGCGACGGCGTCGACCACCAGCTCACCGCGCTTGTAGGCCGCGACCTGAATTCCCCTCTCGGCTCCCGAGTCGACCAGCTGGTCGATGGCTTGCTGGACATCCTTCTGAATGTTGCTCATGGTTTTCATGCTTACTCCTTTCTCAAGAGTGCTCTAAGCGACTTTCTCGTCGTCCGCCAGATCGACCTGCATCTCAGTGGCGCTGCGCGGGCGCAGAGCTGACATCGCGAGCGCGGAGGTGACAATGACGGTGCCGGCTCCGACCAACCATGCAAGGTGATAGCCGCCGGCGAGCGCGGCGGCGCTGCCCACGCCATCGTGTACAAGGTTCAGGGTGCGTGCGCCGGCGAGCGTCGCGAGTATCGCCAGGCCGAGAGCGCCGCCGACTTGGCCCGTTGTGTTCAGCAGACCTGACGCCAATCCCGCATCGCTTGGCTGGGCGTCGGACATCGCGATGATGGTCAGCGAGGGAAATGACAGACCGCCCCCGAGGCCCAACAGTGCGAGCGGAATCAACAGATTGATGGCGTAATCGGCGTTCGCAGGTCCAAACCCCAGCCACGTCAGCGCGATCGCAATCACGACCTGGCCGGATAACAGCACGGGGAGTGGGCCGAATCGGTTGATCAGCAGGGCCGAGAAGCGGACCGAAAACAACCCCATCACCACGGCGACGGGCAAGAATGCAAGACCGATCTCCATGGGGCCGTAGCCGAGCACGCGCTGCAGATCAAGCGATGCCATGAAGAAGAACCCAAGGAAGGCTGACGACATCAGCGCCTGCACGATGTTGGCGGCGGTCAGCTTTCGCGAAGCGAAGAGCCGCAAGGGAAGAATCGGGTTGCGCGCGCGGGCCTGGCGGGCAACAAAGGCTGCCAGCAGTGCAACCGACAGCGCCCCGAGGCCGAGGGTGCGGAGCGATCCGAGTCCGTAATCGGACGACTCGACGATCGTGTACACGCCAAGCATCAAGGCGACCGTCACGAGCACGGCACCGAGAACATCAGCACCCTTCCCGATTCCGATTCCTCGATCGGTGGCAAGCAAGCGGGCGGCGACCAATGCTGTCGCAACGCCGATTGGGAGGTTGACGAAGAAGATCCAATGCCAGCTGACGGCCTGCGTGATGAGACCACCGGCAAGCAGTCCGATCGCGGCGCCGGCGGAGGCGATGAAGCTGAAGACGCCGAACGCCTTTGCCTGCTCGTCAGGCTTGGGGAACAGCGTCACGATCATGGCCAGGATCACCGCTGAGCTGACAGCGCCGCCGATGCCCTGGATGAAGCGGGCCACTATCAACATCGTGGGGTCGAAAGACAGGCCGCAGAGCAGCGATGCACCAGTGAAGATGCCGAGTCCGATAAGGAAAACACGCTTGCGCCCGAAGAGATCGCCAAAGCGGCCGGCGAGCAGCAAGAAGCCGCCAAAGGCGATGAGGTAGGCATTGATGACCCAGGCGAGGCCGGACTGTGAATAACCAAGGTCGCGCTGGATCGACGGAAGGGCGACGTTCACGATCGTCATGTCGACGACTATCAGCAGGAACCCTGTGCAGAGGATCATGAGCGAGAGCCAGCGCGTGTTCTTCATGCCTGTTTAGACCACTCCTCCTCCGAAAACTCATCGGTCCGTGCACTTATTGCCTTGCCGATTAGTTTTCGGTCCCGGTTCTGTCTAAATCAGTGATGAGGAGCGCCACGATCATGGTTGACTGCGGGTCCCTGAGGAAACCGTCCGCAGCCACTATCGATCAGGTCGCACGCCTCCAACTCGATGCGCGACGGTCAGGCTGTGAGCTCGTATTGACGAATGCACACCCCTTCTTATTGGAGTTGATCGGTTTTGTCGGTCTCTCCGAGGTGCTAAGAGTCCAGGCGAGGCGGAAGTCCGAACAGCGGAAAGAGCCTCGCGGTGTCGAGGAAGAAGGTGAACTCGGCGATCCGCCCTCCCGATAGTTCGAGCACCTGCAGGGCCCACGGCTCGTAGCCGCCCTGCGGGCTTGGCTTGTACTGCCCGTAGGTCGGCATGCCGTTTGCGCTGATCGCCGGGATGACTCGCGAGCCGCGGCAGCCGATGCCGGGTCCGAACCACCATGCCAGAACGTCGTCGCGGCCGCTCAACCACATGTCATACGGCGGCATCGATTGGCTCGCGTCCTCGCGAATGAGCGATGTGAGGGCTTTCACGTCATATCTCTCAAATGCAGCGACATATCGCTCGAGCATCGCGCGGTCAGCATCGTTCAACCGGGGAAGCGGATCGCTGGTGCTGACGTTGCTCTGCGCGAGCGTGGCTCGAGCCCGCTGGAGCGAGCTGTTGACCGATGCGACAGTGGTCTCGAGAAGCTCGGCTACCTCCGATGCTTCCCATCGAAGCACTTCACGTAGGACCAGCACCGCGCGTTGGCGCGGAGGGAGGTGCTGCAGTGCCGCGACAAAGGCGAGGCGGATCGATTCCCGCTCGACCGCCAGGTCAGCCGGGTCCCCGTCCGGCGCGACCAGCTGCTCAGGGATCGGCTCGATCCACTCAATTGATGACCTTACGTTCAGGTTCGACTCCAGAGGC
>Ga0193731_1000549_pt1 | contig 12074 bp, 10 predicted proteins | sample U1a2metaG_FD_144920 | JGI IMG/M metagenome (GOLD analysis project Ga0193731, IMG submission 144920) | Soil microbial communities from a riparian zone of the East river system, Colorado, United States - U1a2 | ecosystem: Environmental > Terrestrial > Soil > Riparian zone | place: USA: East River...
GCCGAATCTGCAGCGATTCGTAAATTGCTGGAGAAAAGAAAACCAAATGCGCTGGCGACAGCGATCGGTGAGGCTGATTGCGAAAAGCTTTGGGCTCTGCGCCGGCAATTCAGCAATTCACTTCGCGCGACCGGACTGACGAAGTTAAATGAGGATGTGGTCGTGCCGCGCAGTCATCTGGTCGATCTCATGGAATTCGCGGAGACACTGCAGATTAAGTATGGATTTCCGATCGCCTGCTTTGGGCACGCCGGGGACGGCAACATCCACGTCAACATCATGGCCGACCGTTACAATCGCGACGCCGCTGTGCGTGAAAAAGTCGAGCACGCGCTCGACGATCTCTTCGCGCAGGTGCTGGCCTGGGGTGGCGTTATTACAGGCGAACACGGGATCGGCCTGGCCAAAAAACGCTGGTGGCCGGAGGCGACAAGCGACGTGGCGCGCGAGTTGCATCGCCGGCTCAAACAAGCGCTCGATCCAAACGGAATTCTAAATCCGGGAAAATTTGTTGACTAATCGGAATCCGCATCGACATTCACCGAGCATTTTACAGCGCATCACGAATTCGCTGCGATTGACGCGCATCCGCGTCCTCGCGAACGAAAATAAAGAAAGATGCACTTCTTCCTTTTTCGCGCTGCCTTAACAACCCACCAATGAAACCAGGAAAACTTACCCACACCATTGCGGTCATCCTTTCGTCGATTTCATCTCTTTTTGCGCACGGCACGGGCGAAAAAGCGGAACCTGCCAAAACTAAATTCAGCAGAAAATCCGACAAATCGGCAGACGATCGTTCAAGCGGCGCGACTTCAATCTCATTTATCCCCGGACAGTTATTCAAAACGCAATCGCAAGCTGCACAGCGTTACTCGTGGAAAGCCAATATCGTCACAACTGTTTTCTGGATTGGTGAGCAAGCTGGGGGAAATAATTTTGTGCCCAATCGTACCAGCTGCTGGGACAAGCAATGGACAAAAAACTATGGCGGCACTGATGATCCAAATCCTGCGCGTCGCAGCAATTACATTCCGGTGAAATTCACACCGCGACAGAATCCATTCTACTGCGCGCTTCCCTACAACGATAAGGCGCGCACCGGTCATCGGCCGGAAGCGCAGCGCGTTGTTCCCTGGTTTAAGGATGCGTATCAGGGCCCAGCTGTTTCTACTTGCAAAGATCGATGGGTCGCCATTCGCAAAGGCAATCGAACCGTTTATGCACAATGGGAAGACTCTGGACCATTCCGCACTGATCACTGGCAATACGTGTTTGGCAATGAACGTCCGAAGCCGAATCTGAACAAGGGCGCTGGACTCGATGTTTCGCCTGCTGTGCGCGATTACCTCGGTTTGAAGGAAACGGACGTAACCGATTGGCGCTTTCTAGAGTTCAGTGAGGTCCCGCGCGGTCCGTGGTCCACTCATGGCGAAAATAACACTTTCGTAATTAGCGAGCGCAAAAAAGGCAAAGCGCTGGCGGAAAAGCTCGGTACGATCGCGCGCTAAGCGTGCCCGGACGCATCTTTCGCGTTGGGGGAGCACTGGCTGCCAGCCTGTAATTGCCAGCAGCATCTTTTCGCACGCAATTGCTACGTGATACCATTTCCCAGTCTCGGCAAGCTGCCGAGACTTGCAGGCTAGCAGCCTGCGCTCCCCAGAAACACGCGAGACGCGTGCCGTTACCCAATCCACGCGATCACCGACTGCTAACCGATTCCACAAGAGTGATGCAGAATCGCAGATTGGCTCGCCTTTCTTCCTCGGCGATCTGCATCGTACTCGTTTTCAACATCGCCACGTCGACAGGGGCAGCCGCCGAGCCCGGCACGCTTCTCATGGGCAAGGCCGCCATGGGCGATTGGACAAACGATTCGCCCGGCGTGCGACGCAAGATCACTGTCCAGGATTTGCCTGCGCCGAGTTCAAATATTCTGGCAATTAACCGGGCGCGCGTTGCTCGCCGTCCAGCAGATGCCCGGCTTCAAGTACCGCCTGGTTTCAAGATCAATCTTTATGCTGATGGTTTCCGAGATCCGCGTTTTCTGCTCACCGCGCCCAATGGCGACATCTTCATCGTGGAAAGTCGTGCGAATCGGATCAAAGCGCTGCGCGATACCAAAGGCAGCGGAAAACCAGACATCGTCGAAACATTCGTCGAACAGGGTTTGAACAAGCCATTTGGAATCGCATTTTATCCGCCCGGTGATGAGCCCCAATTCCTGTACGTCGTTAACACCGACGGTATAATTCGGTTTCCGTATCGTAGTGGCGATCTCAAAGCGCGCGGACCAGCGCAACAGCTAGCCGCTCATCTTTCGCCCGGCGGATTATTGCGAGGCGGCGGACATTGGACACGCGACATCGTTTTCTCGCACGACGGCAAAAAGATGTACGTGTCGATCGGTTCACGCTCGAATGTGTCCGACAAGGCGGCAGAAGAAAATCGAGCGCGCATCTTCGAGTTTAATCCCGATGGCACTGGGCAGAAGGTTTATGCCTGGGGAATTCGTAACGCCGTCGGAATCGCATTTCGTCCCGGCACGAATGAGCTCTGGATGAGCACAAACGAGCGGGACGAAATCGGCGAGGACTTGCCACCCGACTACATCAGCAGTGTGAAACCCGGCGGCTTCTATGGTTGGCCCTGGTTTTATATTGGCAACCATCCTGACCCGCGACACAAAGGAAAACATCCCGAGCTTGCTGCCAAAGTCATTGTTCCGGATGTGCTCGTAGAGGCGCACTCGGCCACGCTCAATTTGTGTTTCTACACTGGCGACCAATTTCCATCTGACTACAAAGGCGACATCTTCGCCGCGTTCCACGGTTCATGGAACCGGATGAAACGCACCGGCTACAAAGTCGCGCGCGTGCCATTCGATCATTCAACAGGCAAAGCGCGTGGGGAATATGAGGATTTCATAACTGGTTTTGTCACGACCGAAGGCAAAGTCTGGGGGCGCCCGGTGGGAATCGCCGTTGCCAAAGATGGTAGTCTTCTCATCAGCGAAGATGGGAACGGCACCGTCTGGCGTGTGAGCTACGGTGGATGATTCAAAAGCTGTTGACCCCGGCAAAAGAAAATTGATGCATGCGATGTTGCGCATAATCTCCCCTACCGAGGCATGAAGATTGGTTTTGCTCAAATTAACCCGACTGTCGGGGATTTGAGAGGGAACTGCGAACTGATCATCGGCGCTTACCAGCGGCTCGCCGCCGCAGGCGCGGAATTAGTACTGACGCCGGAGCTGGCAATCACCGGATATCCTCCACAGGATTTGGTTTTTAAGTCGCGGTTTGTTCCGGAAAATCTTGCTCTTCTGGAGAAACTTCACTCTCGCGTCGGAGATACCGCGTTGCTGGTGGGGTTCGTCGATCGTAATGAGGGACGCGGTAAACCGTTTCATAACGCCGCTGCTTTGCTCGAGCGCGGCAAGCCGATCCGTAAAACGTATAAGTCGCTCTTGCCGACTTATGATGTTTTCGACGAGGACCGCTATTTCGAGCCGGCAACACGCGTTGAGCCGTTTGAGGCACACGGGAGGAAAATTGGCGTGACCATCTGCGAAGATATCTGGACGGACGATTATCTGCCGCGGCCGCTTTATGATGTCGAACCAGTGCGCAATCTCGTGGACCAGGGCGCAGAGATCATCGTGAACCTGAGCGCGTCACCGTTTCGGCTGGGTGCGCCTGCGTGCCGACTGGAGATGATCGCAGCGCAAGCGCGCGCGTATCAACGGTCTATCTGTTACTGCAACGTTGTAGGCGGGAATGATCAACTAATCTTCGATGGAAACTCGATTGCCGTGAGTGCATCGGGCACTTTGATTTCACAACTAGCAGCATTCCGTGAAGACGAAAAGGTAATCGATACGGATTCAGCGACCGCGATTAAATTTCATGAAAGTAAAACACCGGAGCAACTTTTCGCTGCGCTTTCGCTAGGTGTTCGCGATTATTTTCGTAAGTGCAATTTTCATTCCGCGGTGATCGGACTGAGCGGCGGAGTTGATTCCGCGGTCACCGCCGTCATTGCCGTGGACGCGCTGGGAGCTAAAAATGTTACTGGTGTTTCGATGCCGAGTCCGTACTCGTCGCGCGGAAGCATCGACGACGCGCGCGCGCTCGCGCGAAGCCTCGGAATAAAGTTCTTTGAGATTCCGATTACCGACGCATTCAGAGATTTCAAAGCGCAGTTCAAAGAAATTTTCAAAGGGCTACCTGAAAACGAGACGGAAGAAAATATGCAGCCGCGTTTGCGCGCAATGACATTGATGGCGCTCTCAAACAAGCTCGGTCATCTCTTGCTGACCACCGGAAACAAAAGCGAACTGGCTGTTGGATATTGCACCCTCTACGGCGATATGGCAGGTGGGCTGGCCGTGATCAGCGATGTGCCGAAAACGATGGTTTACGAGCTGGCGCGCTGGATCAATTCCGATTATTCAGCACAATCAGGCGCTAAACGAGAAATCATTCCGAGATCAACAATTGAAAAAGCGCCCAGCGCAGAGTTGAAACCGAACCAAAAAGACCAGGACACATTGCCGCCGTACGAAATTCTCGATCAAATCCTGCAGCTGTACGTGGAAGAAAACTTGAGCGCGCGCGACATTATTGCGCGCAGATTCGACGAGAAAACGGTGCGCTGGGTACAGCGCCACGTCGACCTAAACGAATACAAGCGGGAGCAAGCCGCGCTCGGCTTGAAAGTAACAAGCCGCGCCTTTGGGATGGGCCGCAAGATGCCGATTGCGCAGAGGTACGTGGATTAAGCGGATATCGTGCACCGTGCAGGAATCGAACCTGCAACCCAGTGATTAAGAGTCACTTGCTCTGCCAATTGAGCTAACGGTGCAAAATTGGAAATTTCCGGATTTCGAATTTCGAAACGTTGGACTAAAATCGCAACCGGAAAATTCAGGCTTTCATCACTCAACGAGAATTAGTCGGCAATGTTAATAGCCCGAGTCCTGATCAACGAGCATTCTCTCAGTTGGCGTTAACTCTGTCACGCCCCAGAAGGCGTCGCGCGGATTCTTGCGTTTTAATTGCCGATAAACTGTCTTTGGGTCTTCACGGAAGAAACTCAGGAAAGTGTACTTAAGCGGGTGCTCAGCGTCACCGTCATGCCCATGTTTGTAGATCGAGATCCAATCGACCGTCTCGCCCTGCTCATCAGGCCGATCAGCGTTCCCCTTGTGGTGTCGCATATGAATGCACTCGTAAAAAACCTGGCTAAAACCAACGGTGATTGATTCAAGAATGCTGAACAGACGGTTAAGCAACGGCGATCGGAAGTAAGGATTATGAATGAAGTTGTGCGAGATGCCGTTGATATTCCATGAAATGCTTACCGAATAGACGAACCCTAGAACGAGCATGATCCAGAGCGGGACCCGCGAGAAGAGATAGAACATCCCGAAGAAATAGACGCAGTGAAAAATCGCAGCCAGTACGGGCAACGCGTCCCAGCGGGTATGCGCAAAAGTCCTCGAATCCGTCTTAGGCGATTCGATGACGACTGCGCTTGATTTCATCACGTTGAATTCTTGTGGCGCAGAGTAACCAAGTCAGCGGGCCGTGACCAGCCAAAAACTTACTTCCTCTCAGTTGGACAGACAGACGACGACTAGGTTCGCTGGAAACAAGAGAGTTACGCCTGCGTATGGCGTGCGTAATGCTTTTCGACACCCTTCGGGAGCAAACGTTTGCGGCCGCGTTGGCGGCGGCGTGCCAGGGTTGCGCGGCCCCCTTTCGTTTTCATGCGGGCACGAAAACCATGCTGACGTTTTCGTGTTCGCTTGGATGGTTGATAAGTGCGTTTCATAAAGCCGAAAACAGACTCGGCGCGATTTAAGAGCGGCTAAAGTAAGGTTGAGCGCAACATTGTCAACGCGACCAAGCACATCAATAGTTAACGCCGGCACGGCGTGTTGGGCTAATTTAATTGCCAGGGCAGCGGATTTTTGGAATAAGCAGTGGAAGCAATGGGCGAAAAAGAACATGTAGTGATCGAGCCGGCGACCGAAGCCGACCTCGACGAATTGTCGCAAATGCTCGGGGATTTGTTCGCCCAGGAAGGCGATTTTCGCCCGGACAAGGAAAAACAACTTCGTGGTTTGCGTCTAATTTTCGAACAACCCAGCAGGGGGCGCGTCTTTGTATTGCGGCGAAACGGGGCGATCGTGGGGATGATCAATTTACTGTTTACCATCAGCACCGCTGAGGGTGGTTTCGTTATCCTGCTGGAAGACCTGGTGATCCACAAGCAATACCAAGGCAAGGGTTACGGTTCTAGGCTTCTCCAGCATGCGATTGATTTTGCCAAACAGAAAAATTTCCTTCGCGTTACGTTGCTGACCGACCGGCCGGAGAATGTGGCGCAGGAATTTTTCCGCCGTCACGGGTTTGTTGAGTCTTCGATGATTCCGATGCGGCTGTGGATCACGCCGCAACAAGATAATCAGACGGAATAAGAGCGACCGCAGACTATACGGATAGCGCGGTTGGGGACAACGGCAACGCCTCACTATGGAGGGTCGTGCTCTGCGACGCTTAACGCACGGCCACGACGCCACGCTCCCAAAAAAGGCTCGCGGAGCTCGCCCCTTCATTTGCCCGCGTAATGATTAATCTACGATCCGCGTCATCCGCGGTTAATCTTTTCATCGATCCATGCGTTCAACTGATGGGCGAGCCGTTTTTTGAATTCTGCCCGGAAGTGAACTTCATTCAGGGCCTTTGCTACCTCCGGAGCGCTCGCTGCCGGCAGACTGTTTTTCGCGTACGTCCTTAGCTCTTCGGCGCGCGAATCGTCGGAGAAAAAGGTGAACAAACCGGGCGGATACGTATTAGCGCCGAGCGCGTCAGTCTTTGCGAGCAGCGCTTTCATGTTCGCCCTGGCAAAATCCCATGCGATATCAGGGCGACCACTTTCACGAGCTACTCTCGAGACAAGAAAGACCGCTCGGCTCGTTGGCAACTCGTCCGTAAGCGCAATGGGAAGCGCCTTTTTCACCAACTTGGGATCCATCGCACCGGCAAGCGCGTCGTAGTAATTTTGTTTTTCTTCAATGCTCATTGTCTTGAGGCCAAGCTGATGAAGCTCGTTCCAAGTCGCTTCATCAGCATACCGCCCGACAACTGAAAGGACCGCTGGGCGAAGATCAGGAGGCAGCGATTCGGGATTAGCGAGAAAAGCCTTAAAACGTTCGCGACAATTCGCGACGATTTTCGGATCATTGAGATTCCCGAGAGCTGTAATCAGGCTCGCCTGGAGATTTGTCGCCGCGGCGACTTGCCCGTCCGGTTTAGCGTCCCAGCCAACTGCATCAAAGGTAGGACGCAAAAGTGATCGCGCATATCGCTGAAATTTCTCTTGTTCAGAACTGCCGCTCAAAAGCCGGTTAATAAAATCCAGCACGTGAATGATCTGTTCGCGTTCGGCCAATTCGGTCGAAGCGGGCAGTTTTTCAACCAGCTCAAAATATAGGGTGATCGGTGCGCTGTTCGCCTGGACCAAAGCCCAGGCGTCGCTCAGCAGATTGACGCGATCCTCAACGCCCAGATTCTTCAAAGCCCCGAGCAATAATTTCCACGATGGCTGGTCGTATTCGACGCGATAATTCCCGGCACCGTTTACGTTGAGCTTGAGTGCTCGATCCGGAGGAATGTTATGGATGCTGTCGACCTTCCTGCTCATCAATAGCGTGGCAGGAGTTTCACCGACGACCGCATACGTCAGCGGAATTTTCCATTGGAGCGGTGGAGCGTTTGTGAAATTGACGGTAAAGCGTTCCTGCGTCAGCGAGACGTTGCCACCTTGCTCCCGGTTCACTTTCACGACGGGAAATCCGGGTTGCTCTGTCCAACCGGCTGCGATTTCCCCAACCGGTTTGCCGGAGGCCTCCGAAAGCGCATTCCACAAGTCCGCTGTCGTAGTATTTGAATACATATGCGCCGCCATATAGCGGCGGATTCCTTCCCGAAACACATGTTCACCGAGGAAACTCTCCAGCATCCGCAAAAATGACTGACCTTTTTTGTAAGTGATATCGTCGAAGGCGCTGTTGGCTTCGGCCTCAGTCGCGACTGGCTGTTGGATCGGATGAGTGGTCGATCGCGCATCACCTTCCATTGCCACTTCTTTGACGATTCCGACACGGCGGCTTGGGTCTCGCGGGAATTCCCGGCGCAGCCAGACTTCCCATTGCGGATTAAAGTGCGCCGTGCATTTGGAGCCCATCCACGATGCAAATCCTTCGTTGAGCCACAAATTGTCCCACCAAGCCATCGTTACCAGGTCGCCGAACCATTGGTGCGCCATTTCATGTGCGAGCACCTCATAGATGTCTTGCTTCGTTTCCACAGAGGAACTTTTCGGATCAAACAGAAGCTTCGATTCGTAGTAAGTAATGCCGCCCCAGTTTTCCATCGCGCCGCCAAAGCCGCCGGGCACCGCGATCTGATCCAGTTTCGGCAACGGATAGGCCACCCCGAAATAATCGTTGTAGTACTGCAAGATTTGCGCGCTGGCTTCGAGCGCGTAGCGCCCCATCTCTGCCTTGCCTCTCGTTGCGATCACTCGGAGCTGAGTAGGGCCGCTTCGCGATTCAATGGACTCGAGTTCACCCGCAACGAAAACGTTCAGATAACTCGACATTGGCGGAGTTGCAGCGAAGCGCACTTCTTTGCCACCAGCGATTTTGTCCTCACTCTCGACAGGCATATTCGAGACGGCGAGCCAGTTCTCCGGCACAACCGCGGTCAATTGGAAGCGCGCGCGAAAGACCGGCTCGTCCCAGCAAGGAAAAAATCGACGGGCATCGGTCGCTTCAAATTGGCTTCCGAGCATGGTCTTCCGGGCACCGGTGCCTTGCTCCTGATACCGCATGTAGAAAAGCCCCTGTCCCTGCTGATTTATTATACCCGCGAAACGAAGCGCCAGGGTATGCTCGCCAGTCGGAAGTTCTGAGGGTAATGCGAGCGTAAGCAGTTCGTTTTTGGTATCGATCTTAATTGCAGAGCGCGGCAATTCTTTGCCATCGATAGAGGCCGCTTCGATTTTAAGTTCGAGCGCATTTAATACCAATTGGCGAACGCGGCGGCGAACGTTGAGCTTTACCGTCTCGGTCCCGGCAAATGTCAGCTTGTCGATATCAGGGACGATCCGAACGGCGTAGTCGGTCGGGACCACGTCTTTCGGGAGTTTTCCCGGCGTGTCCTTGAAACTGAACGGTTTTTCTGAAGCAAGTGCCGAGGACATGATTGAGAATTCAGCCATCAGACAAAGGAGCAGGATGCGCATTTCTAACGTGAAACGATGCGCTTCGCTTATCGTATAACCAACACGAGCAATAGTTGCCCGCTGCCAACCTGGGGACCTTTGATAACCAGGGGACTGCGTGTGCTCAGCTTGGCGTCCGTTTCGAGCAAGAGCTCTTTCTGCTTGTAAAGCTTCAAATTCAAAACATAGCCGGCCGCGCTTTCACCCTGTGCGTCGACATGCAGTCCGAAAAATTTGCTGGTCGCAAGCCAATCTTCCTGTCCGGTCTTCAGTGTCTTTTCCGACTGGCCGATCACCTGAAACTGGTTGTAACCAAAGAATTTTTTCAGCGCCCCCTCGATCCGCGTGAGTTCCGGCGGAACCGCTTGTGGCTGCGCAACGTTTTCCGCAATCACAAGTCCGCTCCACACAGTTTCCGCAGCCTGCCCCTCTGATACCACACCTGCGATCAGTGAAACGAAGAGGATTAAGAACGCCAGCGAGCGATCCATGAGCGATTACTTGGCAGCGTAGTCGGCGGGCAAACTCTGCAATCCCTCTGTCCACAACACCGTTACCCGGTCTTGCTTCACCTCAAACATTGAGACAGTCGCATTTGGGCTCACAACCGGATCAACGCGCGCATTTAGAATCTGGGTGAGGTATTGCGATTCTTCCGCAGGGTTCTTGTCACGAATCACGAAAACTGTAAAAATCAAAAAAACGGCGAGCGACGCGATCCCCGTCCACAACAGGCGGGGAATTGTCCACCACGTGGAGGCCTTGGCTTCGCGTTCCACAGAGGGCACGCTACTTTCACGCACGATTCTTTCGCGTAGCTGATGGCTAAAAAACTCTTCGTTTGTCAGCGCAGGCGCGCGTAACTCGCTCTTCAAAAGAGCGCCAAGCTTCTTCGCGTCCGCCTTTTCGATTTCAGCGGCAGCTTTGTCTGGCAACGATGCCTCGAATTCCGATAGTTCTCGCCCGCTAAGCTGCCCGTCCAGCCATGCAGTCCACTTTTCTTCAAATGTTCTCATAAACGTCTCTGAGTAAATTTTGCAATTTCTTGCGCGCATAAAACAGGCGCGACATCACCGTGCCTATCGAGCAACCGAGTGCTTCCGCGATTTCGTGATATTGCATCTCTTCGATTTGCTTCATCAAAATGACGGCTCGCTGCTCGGGTGAAAGCTGTGCAATTGCTTTTTCAATCCGGGCGCGAATTTCGCTCCGTTCCATCATCTCGTGTGGCAAAGCTTCCGACTTCGGGACGGTCTTGGATGCCGGCTCAACCTCCTTCAGCTGAATCGCATCGTCGAACTCGCCGCCTCCGCCTTTGATTTGTTTTTTGCGGAGCCAATCAATCGTCACGTTCATAACGATTCGATAAATCCATGTGTAAAACGTTGAGCGTCCCCGAAAGCGCTTAATCGATTTCCACGCCTTAAGGAAGCTGTCCTGAGCAAGGTCCCAGGCATCCTGCTCGCTATGAACCATGTTGTAAATCATGCCAAATACTCGTGTTCGGTAGCGGGTTACCAGCTCGTCGAATGCTTCGGTGTCCCCAGCCTGGCACCGCGTCACCAGGTCCAAGTCCGACACATCGGCCTGAGCCAGAGTCGCTTCCGTTTGCATGATTGGACGGGAGCCGGCCCTATTTCATTCAACCTCGAAAGCTTTCGGGCCCGAACCGGCGACGCCATTCGCCACGATACTCGCCCATCAGAGTGACAATGCCGTCTCGCACTTGGAAAAGACGCTGCCGAAGTACTGCATATTGCGAGCGGGTCACCAGGCCGGCGATCTTCCGGAGTTGCACGGCCGCGTCAATCGAAATCGTGATTGCTTTCAAGGCCCGCTTCAAATAGGCGATTGTCATCCCGATTTCACTCAGACTATCGCTGCTCAAGGCTGCGGCCAGCTTGGCATTGGCCAGCGCAGCTTGCGTGGCCAATTTTACGGCTGCCGGCTCATTCTGGAGTAAGGCGTTTCGGTCGAACAGGTGATCAATCCAGATCGTCAACGCGAAGGCAGAACGATACAGATCATGCCCTTCAAGGGTGTCTGCCGATCTGGACGCCTCGTCAATGGCAGAATCGTCTTCTGCAGAATCGTCTTCTTCCGTTAGGTCGCCATCTGGGGGCGCATTGAGGTCCGCGCTCCAATCCCTGGAATCCAACAATTGGGTCCAACCCATTTCGCGGGCGATGATCTCGTCGCGCTGGGGATCATCGAGATATTCTTCCAACAATTGCATGTACTTTTCTGCTTTGCTCTCCTGTTGCTGTAGAAAATGCTCCCACTGATACTCATCCCAAGCGCGTTCGGGATCGCCCTCGTAGCCGGCCATGACAGAGACTAAACGCGACGTTGACTCGCCGCGCAAAGTTTTTTGGTATGGCCACCGCCCCGCGAGTGGTCTGGATATAGCGATACCTTCTCGCCCACCTGTCGTGGCTACAACGTACGCGCGAGTGCTTCGCGTTCCGTTTGCAACCGCAACTGTCCACAAGCGGCATCGATGTCGTGGCCTTTCTCGCGACGCAACGTCGCCGGAGTGTCTTGAGCTCGTAAGATCGACAGAAATTTTTCCTGACGCTTTTCTGAAGGTCGCGTCCAAGTCAGACCGGACACATTATTGTAGGGAATTAGATTCACTTTTGCCGAGAGCCTGCGTGCATGGCGAGAAAGGAGACGCGCCTGCTCGTCAGAATCGTTCACGCCTGCGATCAAAATGTATTCGAACGTAAGACGCTGCTTCTTATGAGCACTGTAGTAGTTGCAGGCCGAAAGCAGCG
>Ga0193731_1000550_pt1 | contig 12037 bp, 9 predicted proteins | sample U1a2metaG_FD_144920 | JGI IMG/M metagenome (GOLD analysis project Ga0193731, IMG submission 144920) | Soil microbial communities from a riparian zone of the East river system, Colorado, United States - U1a2 | ecosystem: Environmental > Terrestrial > Soil > Riparian zone | place: USA: East River...
ACATAATTGATGGAGTCCCGTTTACGTCTGCTACAATGTCATTTCCCGAGACATCCGGTTCGATTGCAGGCCCTGGAGGAACCAGTCCACTGAACGGGATTAACCCTGCCGATATTGAGAGCATTGAAGTATTAAAAGATGCAGATGCGACTGCCATCTATGGTTCCCGTGGTTCCAATGGGGTGATCCTTATCACAACAAAAAAGGGGAAGGCCGGGAACACGAGAGTTGACTTCAATTTCTACAGCGGTGCTGGAAAAATGAGTCAAAAAATGAATTTGCTCAACACCGAGCAATATCTCGAAATGAGGCATGAAGCCTTTGCCAACGACACTGATTTGCCAACTGCTGCAAATGCCCGAGACCTCTTGGTATGGGATACGACTCGTTACACCGATTGGCAAAAAGTATTGATTGGAGGTACCGCCCAAACCACAGATGCGCAATTGTCTGTTTCGGGTGGAGAAAAGAATACCCAGTTTTCCCTGGGCGGCGGGTTTCATAAAGAAACCACTGTTTTTCCCGGTAATAATGCTGACCAAAGAGTATCCATTCATTCCAGCCTTACCAATTCTTCCCCTAATCAAAGACTGAAAACTTCATTTTCAATGAGCTATTCAGCTAACAGCACCAACCTTCTGAAACAGGATTTGACGGACAAAGCATTATTGTTACCACCTATTGCACCTCAACTGCATGATGATAATGGTAACCTGAGTTGGACAAACTGGAGCAGTACCTATGAGAATCCACTAGCTTATACAAAACGATTGTTCGAAAGCAAAACTAATAATTTGGTGGGAAATGGAGTCATCAGTTATGCCCTGTTACCGAATCTCGATTTAAAATCCAACTTGGGATACACAAGCATTGACATGAAGGCGATTACTACAACGCCCATCAGTTCGCAGGTTCCTGATCCTGGAGCGCAAAACTCGGCTTCCTTTTCCAATAGCAGTTTTCAAAATTGGATTATTGAACCACAGGCAAATTGGCGGCCCAGACTTGGTAAAGGCCAATTCAACATACTTGCGGGAACTACTTTTCTTGAACAGTCCACGGAAGGACTTGCGCAAAAAGGCTACGGGTTTTCAAGCGAATCGCTGATGAAGAACCTTGCGTCTGCACCCAACGTAACCTTTGGAACGAACTACTATTCACAGTATCGGTATCACGCACTGTTCGGGCGGTTAAATTATTCCTGGAAAGGAAAATACATTGTGAACCTTACCGGCCGCAGGGACGGCTCCAGCCGTTTCGGGCCTGGCAAGCAGTTCGCTGGCTTAGGCGCATTGGGTGTGGCCTGGATATTCTCTGAAGAAGGCTTTGTAAAAAATGCGCTTACCTTCCTTTCCTTCGGAAAGTTACGTACCAGTTATGGAATTACAGGGAATGATCAATTGGGCGATTACCAATACCTGAATACTTATTCGTCCTCATCCGGAGCCTACCAGGGAACCATCGGACTCCAGCCCGACCGCCTCAGCAACCCGGATTTTGCTTGGGAGACCAATAAGAAATTTGAAACAGGGATTGAACTTGGGTTTGCCGATGGCAGAATCTTCGCGACTGTGAGTTATTACCGCAATAGGTCATCTAACCAATTGGTCGGGTTTCCCTTGCCAGCAACAACAGGCTTCAGCTCAATTCAGGGAAACTTCCCGGCTACCGTCCAGAACACGGGAGTTGAAATTGAGACGAACATAACGAACATTCAAACAAGGCATTTTAGCTGGTCGACTCAATTCAACATTGGAATACCTCGGAATACTCTAATTGCATTTCCAAACCTTGCCGCATTTCCAGCCTATGCAGACAGATACGTGGTCGGAGAGCCGCTAGGCATACGCAAATTGTACCGTTACTCTGGCATTGATCCAATTACAGGTATCTATACGTTTGAAGATTTAAATAAGGATGGTACGTTTGATTTTGAAGACAGACAAACTGCGAAATTTGTTGGACCGGAATTTCTTGGAGGTTTGTCCAATAGCTTAAAATACAAAGGTTTTCAGTTTGATATCTTTTTCCAGTTCGTAAAGCAAACAGGTAACAATTATTTATTAAATTTTGATACCCCTGGACTCATGGCAAATGTGCCCAACTCTGTAATGGACCGATGGAAGAGCGGAAGGGACAATGAGTCAGTTCAGCGATTTGGTCAGGCAGGTAACCCGCTCACGGCATACTCACGACTTGCTAACAGTGAACAGTCTGTGAGCGATGCATCCTTTATTCGCCTGAAAAACCTTTCCATCTCTTATTCGTTGCCGCAACCAATGATTCATAAAGTGCACATTGAAAATGTCCGGGTATTCATTCAGGGACAGAATCTATTTACGATAACGAAGTATAACGGATTAGATCCTGAAACTCAAGCCAGTCAATTACCTCCGTTAAGAGTAATTACAGGAGGTATTCATTTAACCATTTAACGTTAAATCTATGAATAGAACTTATAGAACTAACAATATTCCAATCTTGATTTTTGCAATTCTTTGGTTTTCTAACTGTGATGACTTTGTAAGAATTGATTCTCCGCGTTACGCTTTAGTTAAAGCCTCGGTCTTTGACAATGATGCAACGGCAAATGCTGCCGTGCTCGACATTTACTATCAAATGCGCTCGAGCGCCTTCGCAAGTGGTACACTGTATAGTATTAGTTTTCTGGGATCATTAATTTCGGATGAACAAGTGAATTATTATATTAGTACCCCAACAGGTACTGCTGAGGTTCAGCAGTTCAATGACAATGCCCTTGCGGCAAATAATTCTGAAGTCTTGCGGCTTTGGACAGACCTTTACAGCTGTATTTATAAAACCAACGCGGTTATAGAGGGATTAGCAGCTTCATCCCAAGTATCCGAAAGTAAGCGGAAACAATTGGAAGGCGAAGCTAAATTTGTGCGTGCATTCTGTCATTTTTACTTGGTGAATTTGTGGGGCGATGTTCCGTTGATTTTGACTACTGATTACCGCGAGAACTCAGAGATTTCCCGCACTTCATCCGACGCAGTATATCAACAAATCACCGACGATCTGATAAATGCACAGGATTTGCTACTAGCTGATTATTCTGTTTCGAATAATGAAAGAGTACGGCCAAATAAAGGAGCCGTAATGGCATTACTAGCACGAGTATATCTTTACAAGGGAGATTGGAAGAACGCGGAGGCAACTTCAACTAGACTCATTGATGATGCACAATATAATCTAGTCACCAATTTAAAAACTGTAAATGTTAAGAACAATTCGGAGGCAATATGGCAACTGTGGAGCGACACCTATCCGAATGACCTGTTTACCTTCTACATATTCAGCAAGCCGCGCTATGCAGCACTACGTGATGAATTTGTAAATAATTTTGAAACGAGCGACCAACGAAAGTCATTTTGGATTGGAGCGGTTGGTACATTTCTTTTTTCTAAGAAATATTCATCATTTACCCTGACAGAATACTCAACAGTATTAAGATTAGCTGAGCAATACATTATCCGCGCAGAAGCTCGGGCGCAACTTGATAACATTACCGGCGCGCAGATAGATTTGAATACAATTCGGACAAGAGCCAACCTGGATAATACAATGGCAAACGACAAGCCATCATTATTAATCGCGATTGAGCAGGAAAGAAGATCAGAGTTATTTGCCGAATGGGGTCACCGCTGGCTTGATCTCAAACGCACTAAACGGACCGATGCTATACTTGGCCCTCTTAAGCCCCAATGGGTTTCAACGGCCGATTTGTTCCCAATACCGGAATCTGAAATAATAAATAATGCAGCATTGAGGAATTCCCAAAATCCCGGTTACTGATAATCCTGATTTAGGCAATGCAGCGAGGTCTATGAAATTATTGATTTTGTTCCTGGGTGTTGTACAACAAGTTTATCCTTAGACATAATATGACCCCAAAAAAGTGGTTTCAGATACTATTTTTAGCAATCATCTCAACCTGTTCATTTGGCAAGACAACAGTTCGGGCTGATTCAGTCAAACCGGAAGTTGGCAAACCCATGCCGGACTTTACTTTGGGGAACATTGCCCATTTCAAATCAAGAACAGCCTCGTTGGCTGATTTTAAAGGCAAGTGGTTATTCCTCGATTTTTGGTCGACCGCATGTTCGACCTGTATATATAGCTTTTCAAAAGTGAATTCTTTCCACAAGAAATTCAAGGATGAAATGAACTGGATTATGGTCGGAGTTACGGACTCCAAATATGGCAAGGAGATACAACAACTTTATGAAAAATTCCGGACAAAACAAGACCTTGAAATGCCGGCCGCATATGATTCTGTATTGATGGTGCGATGGGAAATTCATGCGGTGCCCCATATTATCATTGTTGATCCTTCAGGGATGGTTCGGTTTATTACAGATGGCAGGGATATGACCGTTCAAAAGATCAGGGATTTGTTTGATGGTAAGGATGCCAGGTTCTATGATGTTGGGGCTGTCAGATTAGATTTTGATCCGGCCAAAACAGGGGTGTCAGATAGTCCCGATAAGAAAGACAACTTGCTTTATCGATCTGTGCTGACGGAGTGGGATGGAGAAAGGATTAGTGGCGGGACGTCAATTGACCGGTGGATTACCTGGCCTGAAATAGAGACGCACAAGGGATATAATTTTAGCGGTGTGCCACTAAATTGGCTATACAACCATGCCTATCGTGGAAAAGCTTCATGGGACTACGATGATCCATTGTACAGTGTCATTTATCCTATACCCGTATTAGCAGTGAAGGATTCTTCCAAATTTCAAAAAGATCTTGACAATGAATGCGCCTATAACTATAACCTTATTCTTCCCACTCCCAAAATCACAAAGAAGAACGTCATGAGGGTCATGCAGGACGACCTCAGGGGATCGTTTAATTTTATCGCCTCGATTGAATCAAGAAGCATGCCGGTCTGGAAACTAATTGCAAAGCCGGGAGCGCTTCATAAATTGGAAACCAAAGGGGACCACAAGTTTGCTACCCCAGGTACGCACATAATAGGATTTACTGTTATAAACATGCCACCCCATTATCTCATTGGTTTTGTTAGTTTTTATATACAAGGGAAGTTCAATGACCCATATATACCTTTTGTAGATGAAACTGGCTTGAAAAAAAACTTTGACCTTACCCTGGACGCCGATATGACTAATATCGTGGACATTAGAAAAGAACTGCAAAAACAAGGATTGGACTTAGTGAGGGGAACAAAGGAAATGCAGGTACTTGTTATAAGAGATTCTGATGACCTTCGCTGAATCGATCAAAAAAATTGGCAGCACTCAGGGCTGCCAATTTCAAACACTAGGTTTGCATTAAGGAGCCACCAACTTTACAGGATCCTCCAAAGTTCGGTCCCACAGGATGTTGAGGTATTGCTGGTCTCGCGTAATACCGGGCCATTCGTAGTTACCTTGCAAGCTTGTGAAGTGGCCGTAGTTTGGCAATTGATAGTATTTGACACACACTGATCAGGCATCGGATCTGGGTTGTCAATGAATTCGTAAGCCACTGTATTTGGGGCTAAATGCGATGAAGCGATTGCTCCCCCAATGGCAAACACAAGTGCCATGATGCTTAAATAAATTCTGACTGTTTTCATAATTAAATTTGTTTTAGTTGAAGAATAATTGCGACCTACTTTTTTTACAGGTGTTCGGTCCATTTGTTCCTGATTTCACGCGCGTAGAATATCTTTTAAGTTAATTAGGAGTTAATAGGCTAAGTTATGAAGGTCAGACTTTCCTGAATATTTTCGATCTCAAATCAAATACCCTTATGAATGTATCATACCGAACAATCATTCTATTCCCAAATACACGGAACTCTACCATCTTTTTTATGCCGGAATAATGGTAGATGTAAAAACTGAAAGCATACTTTCTTGTCCTCAAATCGTAGACGTCAATGACAGAACTGGTATTCGATACGTCCCGCTGTTCATTCCTCGCTAATAAGTTGGAGTTTACAAAAAGCCAGTTCCCTGAAACATCACTTCCATTGTTCACAACGAAGGGGGGTGATGACAATGTTTTTGTGTTATCCGATTTAATGGCAGCAGTTTTGATCTTCGCCTGGCTTATAGTGTCAATAGTGTTTCCACGATAAACCAGATTCAAGCTCGTATCCATTACCATAAACTGGTTGCGGTAATAATAGAGATATACAAGTTGGTTCAGATCTTTATCGTATCGCATGACACCATCTGTGCAAAAAACACCATCCAACTGCTTTTGCAGGATGCTGTCCGTAAAGCGTTGATACGGAGGCCAGGCGGTGATTTTGCCTATGATGTTCTCACCGGCTGATCCGCTTAAGGATTTAACAGCAAACGAGCCTGGACTTAGTGGTACAATGTCACGGAAGTAAATACTATCGTATAAATACTTTTCAGCTTTCCAATCGTGTACGTTTCCTTTAAACATGATAGGAACTGCACCATCTGTTAGGTAATAATAGGGTGAGTCAACCTTCACCCGGGCAGACCAAAACTTCTGGTCATGGATGCCCTTAATGTGTAATGTAACGTGTTGGGTGTCCAGTGTGACTGTGTTCAGGACAAGCATGCGTAAAGGCGCTTTGTAATTGCCCAGATAGACAGTATAGGGTGTCCCGCCTGCGATATAGTAATTGTACTTTATGTTTATCGTATCGCCTTCCATTACAGGGTGAGGCGGAAACTGGCGCAAGAAACTGTTATGCTTATCCTTCATTATCCCGGACATGGCAAATAGAATTACCACAACACCAATACTTATGACGAAGCATCCAATAGTCCATATAGCGAGTTTCTTGTTCATTCGTTATGCTACAATGTGCTTATTCATTCCTTCCTCCCCCTGCAATTCAATTCCAATTAGACCCAGTATAACAAAAACAGAATTAAAAATGAGATGCTCCCTCCAGCCTAAGTTTTCTAGTACACCTCCACAAGAACACGGTATATAACTGCTGAAATTCAGAATTGCTACGATATAAGCCGTGAACATCACCATCAAACTAAACGCTCCGAAAAAAGCAAATAGACGGAAACGGGGTATCATGAGCAAAACAGCAACAAGTAATTCTACCGTGATCACCATCCAGGGTATGGATCCACCGAATCCGGTAAGAAGAGGAGATTGCCCGATCTGGATCGTAAACTTCTGATAGTCCAGTAGCTTGTTGAATGACGCATAGGTAAACAACAGAATGAACAGAAATGCGATAATTTCTATCGCGATTTTTCTTTTCATTTCTGGTCCTGATTTCATTTCATGAAGGTAAGAGAGGAAGAACTATAAATCGATTGTCCTCTGTTCAGACTTTCGGTAGCAAAGGTTCAGACTTTCGCTTACCAAATGTTAAGAAGGGTCATTTCGCCTCTTTATCCTGCTCAGGGACTGGGGGGTGATCCCCAGCCATGAGGCGATGAACTCCTGGGAGATCACTTGTTCAATGCCGGGAAAAGTAGTGACCAGTCTTGCGTAACGCTGCATGGCCGTCAGGTGCTTCATCTCCCGGATCCGATCCCGGCTGCTCTCGTAGTATTGATTAATCACTACCCTGGCGATGACATTCGCTTCCGGAAATGCATCGAATAGTCGTGAGAAACCGGCATAACTGATACAAAATACCTCACTCTGCTCCATCAATTGAATGAATTCTTCGGAAGGTACCCGCTCCAAAAAACTCTTTGCCGGCAACAGAATCTGGCCGGATAGCCAAAACGCCTCGACCTGCTTTTCGCCTTTCATGAACGTATATGACATGGCAAAGCCGCTGTCCAAAAAGTAAACGTATTCAGCAATTCGCGGCGCCTCCAGGAGAAGATAGTCCTTGGGGAGGGATAAATGAGTCAATTCCTTTCTAATGGCCTTGTTGAATTTTTCCGACAAGGGATGAATGGCTGATAATACCTGAAACAACCGGTCTGTATTCATAGGCGGAAAACAGTCTGATCCTTACTGATATACTCTCCGGCCCGGAGTAATTACCTATGCGGAAACGCAGAAATATTTTTAAATCGCCATGCCTGATAGAGTTGGCAGTCCCTATTGGCAGGCTTTTCAGAGAAAGATGAAAAAAATAGGAGGGGAAACGGAAAAATCCCGGGAGTTGATGAAAACTAAGAATTTACGGATTGATGGGAGAAAATCCTCCCATCATATTGGCCACCATCTTGCGGCTCAAAAATCGATGGGAAAATAACATGATCCTGTTCATGACACCGGAAACGGCTTTCGGTTTTGCTCTTTTTTCCAACGAATAAATCAATTCCTGTGCGACTTGCCGGGGCGTTTGGGTGATCTGTTTGGGAAACATATCCATAGAGCCGCCGGATATTTCGTGGAAGTGGGTATGGGTAACACCCGGGCAAAATCCCAAGACATATATTCCCTTTTTTTTGTTTTCCCACCACAACGCTTCACTGAAGTTGGTTACAAACGCCTTGGTCGCCCCGTAGACTGCCGCCCCCGGGTAGGACGTGGTGCCTAAGAAGGAAGAGATATTCACCAGGCTGTCGCCTTTCCTGGCGGTTTTAAGGTAGTGATAGGACAAGGCCGTCAGGGCATAGATATTCAGGTTCACCATGTTTATCTGCTCGCTCAATGCCATTTCCTCAAAACGCCCGTACATTCCTACACCGGCATTGTTGACCAGGACATCGTAATGGTTTTGGGAGAGGTGGTCAATAATCGCATGGGTATCTTCCTTTTTGGATAAATCGGATACCATAAACCGGTGGTCTTTTCCGGGAAGGGTTTCAATTGCTTTTTCAAGTTTTTCCTTATTGCGCGCCACCAGGAGCAATTGGTTCCCATTTTGGGCCAGGAGCTTTGCTAACTCCAGTCCGATACCGTCACTGCCCCCTGTTATGATTATCTTTTTCATTTGATGGTCTGTTACGTACCGGCATAGACGGAAATGGGTAAAATATATTCTGTAAATTCCAGAATTCTGATGATACTGGTAATTGGAAGTTCAAATACGGATTTAATCGCGAATGTCGAGCGCTTCCCTTCGGCGGGAGAGACCGTGGAAGGGAAATTATTCCTTCAGGCCATGGGGGGCAAAGGTGCCAATCAGGCCCTTGCCGCGCATCGGTTGGGCGGAGAAGTCAGGTTCGTCACCTGTTTGGGCAATGATGCGAATGGACGGAATACGTTGTTCTATTATAAACAGGAGGGTATTGATGTTTCAGCGCGGTTGATCGACAACGTGTCTACTGGGACAGCGATGATCCTGGTGAATGGGGAAGGTGAAAATTGCATTATCATCATTCCGGGAGCCAACCGCGAACTGTTGCCCGACTACATTCAATCCATCGAAAAAGAGATTGCAACGGCGTCCATGATTGTTTTGCAAATGGAAATTCCATTTGAGACTGTCCAGATGGTTTGCGCAATGGCAACGAAGCATACTATCCCGGTGATGTTGAACGTCGCTCCCGCCAGAGAAATAGACGCTGATCTGGTAAAGAAGGTTGATATCCTCGTGGTGAATGAGACAGAGATCGAGAAGATATCCGGACAATCAATAGCATCAATAGGGGAAGAAGGAGTGATCGACAAGCTTTTGTTAATGGGAGCGAAGACGGTTATTCTAACCCTCGGGGGGAAGGGTTGCATCGTCCGGAATAAAAGTATCAGCCAGGCAATCCCCGCATTCAATGTGGTTGCCGTTGACACGACTGCGGCAGGAGATACTTTTTGCGGTGCCCTGGCTGCCAGGTTGAGTAGGGGAAGTGATCTTATTGAGGCCGTGAAATTTGCCACCGCAGCCTCTGCGATCTGTGTTACAAGGAGGGGAGCGCAGCCTTCTATTCCTACAGAGAAGGAAGTGAACGAGTTTTTGAATGACCCATCGGAAGTTCGCCACGAAGGCACAAAGGCACGAAGGAAAAGTTAAATTGGAAATATGTTTATTGTAGAAAAATATTCCATTGCCGTTATTTTTTGCATCATCACTATGCTTTGCTGGGGCTCATGGGGCAACACGCAGAAGCTGGCGAGTAAGACCTGGCGGTATGAATTGTTCTATTGGGATTATGTCCTGGGAATACTGCTGTTGTCTTTCATTTTTGCGTTTACGCTGGGAAGTACAGGTGAAAACGGACGCGGGTTCATCGAGGATCTGATGCAGGCCGACACCAATAATCTGGCAAGCGCCTTTCTCGGCGGCATCATTTTCAATGCGGCTAACATTCTTTTATCTACTGCCATTGCCATTGCAGGGATGTCGGTAGCCTTTCCGGTAGGAATCGGGATCGCATTGGTGCTGGGAGTGGTCCTGAATTATGCCGCGTCCCAAAAGGGAAATCCGTTGTTATTATTTATAGGGGTCGGGTTAATTACACTCGCCATTATTGTCAACGCCGTTGCGTACAAACGGGCTTCTTCCGGAAGTCAGAAAGTGTCAACGAAGGGGCTGGTTGTTTCTATCCTGGCGGGCGTGTTGATGTCCTTTTTTTACAGGTTTATCGCTTCCTCGATGGACCTGGATAATTTTAAAAATCCGGCCGCGGGATTGATGACGCCGTACACGGCAGTCGTTATTTTTTCCCTGGGTATTTTTCTAAGCAATTTCATTTTCAATACGATCCTGCTGAAAAAACCGATCAGCGGTGAGCCGACCAGTTATGCCGCCTACTTCAAAGGAAGTTTCTCAACGCACCTGGTCGGGATCCTGGGCGGACTGATCTGGGGTGTTGGCAATTCATTCAACCTGATTGCAGCAGGCAAGGCAGGGGCTGCTGTTTCGTACGGACTGGGCCAGGGCGCTACCCTCGTTGCTGCATTCTGGGGTGTATTCGTCTGGAAGGAATTCAAAAATTCACCGAAGGGTGTATCCGGATTACTCGCCATTATGTTTGCTCTTTTCCTTTGCGGGTTAATTTCGATAATATATTCGGGGTCAGAATAATCAGAATTTGGATCAAAATTTTCAGAATTCGAGAATTAACAGAATGGAGTACAGTAATGCGATTCTGTTAATTTATTGGTGGTAATTTTCTGATCAATGAACGATTCTGTAAATTCTAAAATTCTGTAGATTCTGATAACTACTTACTATGTCCGTATTTTCCTGAATACCGCTCGTACAACTCCTGTTGGTTACCAGGTAGTGTAATGGATTTGCCACGGATGAAGGCAAGCGATAAAATGTTGGTCCGGAAATCCATGGCATCTCCGTTCGAAACGAACAACGTTGCATCTTTTCCGACTTCAAGGGTACCCACACGCGCATCGATACCCAATACTTTAGCCGTATTTGATGTGATCGTTTTTAATGCTTCTTCTTTGTCCATACCATAAGCCACGGCAGTACCGGCATAGAATGCCAGGTTGCGGGCCCGGCCGAGCATACCAAAATGTGACAAGGAAACGGAAACACCGGCTGTCGAGAGGAGGAATGGTAGTTTGTAGTTCATATCCACATCATCGTCGGGCCGGTCCGGCAACTCATGCGTGGAAGTCAGTACCACTGGTATCTTGTTTTCCTTCAGGAAGTCGGCAACGAAGAAGGCGCCGATTTCGGTCACCACGGCGATTCGTTGTACTCCATGCTTTTGCGCAAAGCGTACCGACTCAATGATCTCTTTGGGATTCTCAGCGTGTAAGAACAGCGTCTTTTTACCATCAAAAACTCCCTGCATCGCCTCCAATTTCAAATTGCGTTCCTTAACGCTGAGCTTCCCAAAAGCGCGGGCGTCGGTAAAGAACTTGTCCAAATCGTTTACATTCTTTTCATACTCTTTGTTCGCCGTTTCATTGAAAGAAAATGTAGTAAAGTCAAACTCCTGCTTCATCTTCTGCGGCCAGTTCAAATGAATAGCCACATCCACTGTATGAGTGGCATCTTCCCAGTTCCAGCCCTCCAGCTCCATGACAGACGATGACCCTGAGATCAGCCCGCCAGTCGGAGTAGTTTCTGCCAATAAGATTCCATTGTAACGCATTGTGGGGATGTACTCAGAGTCGGTATTGTAGGCTATGATGGACCGCACGTTGGGATTTAGCTGACCGTGTTCATCAGCGTCATCCATCGCCCG
>Ga0193731_1000551_pt1 | contig 12019 bp, 10 predicted proteins | sample U1a2metaG_FD_144920 | JGI IMG/M metagenome (GOLD analysis project Ga0193731, IMG submission 144920) | Soil microbial communities from a riparian zone of the East river system, Colorado, United States - U1a2 | ecosystem: Environmental > Terrestrial > Soil > Riparian zone | place: USA: East River...
GCGCCCTCTGCAGTGTCGTCGGGTTGCGAATGGTCTCTTCCAGCCCTCCACGCAACAGTTCTATTTCGGCACCAGGAATGTTGATCGTACGACGGTGGATCACCGCCAGGATCCGGATCCGTGACAGCAGGCTCTGCAGGACATGTTGCCCGAGCTGAGAGCTTCCACCCGTAACGAAAGCGGTTTCCATTATTCGCTTTTCCGCGCTCGCGAACGTGAGGGCCAGCGGTAATCGATCATGTGTCGGAGGAATTCGAAAATGGCGCCTGGCTTCACGAATGATTTGCGCGCTCCCAGAGAATGGAACTCTACTGGAATCTCGTAGATGCGGAGATTTAGATTGATGCAATTCAAGATCAGTTCCGCGTCGATGAACCAGTCGTCAGACTGCAATGTCATCTTTTCATAGGCTTCCCGTCTCATGATCTTCGGCTTTGAATTGACATCCCGGAGTTTGGTGGAGCCGCGGAAGAAGAGATGAAAAAGCCAGTTGTAAGCGATCGAAACAAATCTTCGATAAAGACCATCCTGGCGCTCGACGCGATATGTCTTTACCAGGTCAAAATCATCGCTTCTAATTTTTGCGAAGCAGGAGAATATCGCCTCGACAGGAAACTGGCCGTCACCATCGATGACTCCTATGTACTTACCCTTGCACGCATCGAGTCCGCGACGCATGTCCCATCCCATCCCCCCTTGCTTTGGCTCCGCCAGTACATGCACCTGCGGCAATCGTCGGGCAAGTTGCCGGCATACTTCCGGAGTTGGATCGTTGGAATCTTGCCAAAAATTCGCAACAAGGATGATTTCCCATTCGAAGCGAAACAATGACATGATCTTGTGAAGATTCTCCACGAACGGGATAATCTCTTCTTCCGCACGATAACAAAGTACTGCAATGGAAAACTCCATGGACCTTCGGCAGTCTGCTTTGATACTAATCATCGCAGAGACACTTCTTCGGTCAATTGTCGTAGGCGGAGTCGCCGAGGTGGGTATCATCGTCGTGTAATCGAAAAGCGTTATGTTGAACAACATGGTGCGCTCGAGAGCAAGCAAGCAGTGGTGGCTTCGGGCGCGGCGGCTAATACTTCGAGATTTGCTCGCCCGGCTTACATGTTTGAGTGCACACGCTGTGACAGGCAGGTATCGGTGCAGGAATGCAGGTTCAATTCGTGACGCTCTTAAGTAGCTTTCCGCGTGAGATGCATATCAGATTCGAGGCAATTGACAATTACTCGTAGTATTCCAACGCGACCGATGACACCCGCTGAGAAAATGCAAAATATGGACGACAACGGCTTGAAGGTTAATGGCACCGATGTCAATTGACGATATCCGATCAGGAGTTAGGCTTGCGCAGTTCCGTCATCCGCAGCTTCAAAGCTGCCAGTGCATCCCCCGCTATCCACCCTTTTAAACAATGGCGACTTTCTTGCGCGATACTGTCTATGCGCCCTTACGGGCAGCCCAGCTTTACAATCTATTGCAAAAGGTCGCGGGTGCCAGCCGGGACCGCGCAGATTTTATAAGAAAGCACGTCCTCCTTCAGCCTGGGGAGAAGCTTGTGGATGCCGGTTGCGGACCCGGCACCGCGTTACAGTCTCTGCCCATTGTTAACTACTTCGGGTTTGACCCTAACCCCGACTATATCCGCTTAGCGCAGTCTCGATACGGGAACCGCGGAAAATTTGTCTGTGGAGATGCCAGCAACCCAAAGGTTCAAGAGTTGGCACAAGATGCCGATGTGTTTCTTTCCCTGGGAGTGCTCCACCACCTCACCGACAGGCAAATTGGTGAGATGTTAGCTCTAGCACGAGTGTGTCTGCGTCCCAGCGGTCGTTTCATTCTTTATGAGCCTTGCTTCAGCGCGAACGACGACTGGATAGGTCGGATATTTATGCGGCTCGATCGGGGTGAAAACATAAAAACCGATCAGGAATGGCGAGCCTTGGTTTCAGAATATTTTGGCAACGTGGACGAGCATATTCGCCGACCCGTTTACTTATTCCGCTACACGGTTCAAGTGCTCATTGGGCGCGACCCACGCTTGTCATGATTTTTTCACGGCGGTATGAATAATCGCCGAATGAAAATGCCTAGAAATCATGATCGTAACGACCATTGTGTAGATATCAGGACAGCGGATTTCAATCGATCAATTGAACCAACCGGCATGGAACCCTAGTCGATAAAGGCGCGCAACCAACAACTATGGAACTGGAACTAAGGGGTGTGAGGCGATTTAGGGTATCGCACTGGCTATTGGTGGGGCTGTTGTTAACGACCCTGTTTCTAATTACTAATAGGGATCTGATAAGCGGAGCGCGGGTTCAGATCTGGGACGCATGGTCATTTTACACTCCGACTTTTTCACTTGTTGCAGACCATGCTCGCGCTGGCCGCTTGCTTCTGTGGGATCCCTGGCTGGCTGCCGGCACGCCAGATTTCGCCGACCCGGAAGTCGGCGCGGCGTCCCCTATTGCAGTGATTGTGGGTGGCATCAGTGGCGGAAGCGCCGGAGCCTTTCGGGCGTACTGGCTTTTGATCTGGTTATTAGGGCCGATGGGCCTCCTCCTGCTGGCGCGTCATCTCGGTGCCCCTCCATGGGGAGCCTTCACCGTTGCGCTGGGGTACGCTTTCTGTGGCTTCTATACTGCACATGCCGAGCACACAGTTGTTCTTTATTCTTTCTCGTTTGTGCCTTGGCTCATCTGGCGGTTCGACGCCGCGCTGATGTCGCTTCGCCTCAGGCCAGCCTCTCAAGCAGGAGCGCTGTGGGGGCTTTCTGCTTTGGGCGGATATCCAGCTATCGTCGTCTTAAGCGGGCTAATGATGTTCTTATGGGGATTGGGACGATGCTGCTCAAGCGAAAACGGGCATACGAGACTTCTACTCCATGGCCACCCGATTTGGGGCCGGGTGAAGTTCACGTTTTTAGCTCTTGCCGTGGTTCTCTGCGTCGGTGTGTTAGTTATGGCGCCAACCTACGTGGCCTTTTTTAGAGAAGGATTGGGTTACACCGAAAGAGCCGGACCTATGACGCGCTGGGCAGCAACGTCGGCAGCGCAGAACGCGCTTGAGCCTGGAGCGCTTGCGACCTTTGCGAGTCCTTACCTGACAGCTTTGAAGTTGCCTCCACGAAACCCTGATCTCTGGCCAAAGAGTAACATCTCGATGGCTGACGTTTACGTCGGTGTGCTTCCGTTCATCTTAAGCTTCCTCGCTCTATGCCAAGCGCCGCGATCAATTTGGCGCTGGTGGCTCGTGGGAATTGCCGTCTTGTTCCTGGCATGTGCGGTAGGGGACAGATTACCAGTCCGGGGCTGGCTGTACGATTACTGTCCTCCTACACGTTATTTCACGTACCCTGCAATGTTCCGCGGCTTTGCCATCTTTTCCGTCGCCGTGTTAGCTCTCCTGGCGACGCGTGATCTTGAAGCTGCAATACATCGTCATAATACACGAATTTGGTTGCAACTGGCGGTTCTTTCATTGACAGCAACCATTGGTGCCCTGTGGGTGTACGTCGACGTCATTTCTCGTGTGACTGACCGTGGCAGTCAGGTTCAGCTTGCCAATTTCCATGTCGCAGGTATTTGGTTCGGCGCGCTTGGAGCTGCTCTGCTGCTTTTGCTGTTTAGAGGAACAAGAAAATGGCTTCCTGTATTGCTCGGCATTCTCGCGATCCTCGACGCATCGCTCACGCTGCAGCTTTCCCGCGAGTTCGTATCCAGCAGCGGTTGGGGACGTTCATTGCTGATGCGGATTGATGCCCGTCACAAAAGGGCATTGACCCTAAAAAGTCTTCAGCGGGAGCTAAAGGCTCCGCCGGGCCTCGGCGGTATCGACTCCAATAACGCCCTCGCCGTGCGAATTGCCACGTTTTACAACCATTCCGATATGAAGAACCGCTTTCATCTTCTTTTTGCTAACTATCCGGTTCTCCTAGAAATGGGATTGGGCACGGACAGAATCTGGTTTACCAGGAATGCGGTGATTGCAGTTCCTTCCGATTACACCTTCAACGCTCTTGTGCGCCAAAGCGAGCAGCTAAAGATGCCAGTCTTCGTCGTGCATCCTTCCGCACAGATGGTGAAAGTCAGCCAGCGAAATCTGCCTGTGGTGCCAGCTAAGACCGAGCTCAGTGCTATTGCTCAGGCATCGGCAGCTCAGAAGGTTCCGGCACAAGTGCTGAAGTACGCGCCTAACGAATTAAAGCTCAACGTTTCCTGTCCGGCCGATGGCTGGCTACTTGTGACTGACCGATGGGCGGCCGGCTGGCGAGCGAAAGTGAACGGCTATCCAGTAGAGATCTTCGGCGGCAACTTCATTTACCGAGCAGTGCGCGTTCAGGGCGGCGACAATATCATCGAGTTTTATTATCCGCAGCACCTTTATTTCGCGCTGTTATTTGTTAGTTGGTGCACTCTGGCTGCGGTATTCGCAATTCCAAGATTGAAGCCGTCAAGGCCGGACGCCCAAAGCAGCTCCGATTGAGTGCTTTTTTGTGAATAGGTCAGGTCTAGCTCAGTACCACGGTTTCTGGCGCGAAAATGGAATCTTTCTCCTTCTAACATGGAGCATCACTTTTCGCACTCGAGAACGACAGTCACATACGGGATGCGCATTGGCTTCTTGTCGACCCAGGCATCCACATGTGTAAAAACCTTCGCCGCAAGCTCGCGGTACTGTTGCTCGGTCCGAACGTTCTGCCCTCGATCATGGGACATCACGTACCTGGAAAATGAACCCTGGTTGGGGATCCAGCATCCATCAAGACACACAAATCGACCTCCTTCTTTTAGCGCGTCATAAGCAAAGCGAATACAATGCGCGGCATCTTCATCATCCAGGTCGTGCAAAAGACCCAGGGCCATTAGAATATCGGCATCTTTAAATCGCGGGTCATGTCGAAGGGACTTTGTGTCGCCAACGACAAACGTGCCCTTGTTGCCGTGCGTGCGCCTGGCAGAGCTAATGTAGTCGGGATTGATGTCGAGCCCGAGATATTGCACATCCGGAAGCCAGCGCAGGATTCGTGACGGACCGCACCCAATATCGACTACCTTGTCCCCAGCCTTCGCGCCAGCATGGTTTTGAATGACCTTCCGACGTAGCGCATTCGCCCCAACCGCGTCCTGAAGCAAGTTGTACAGAAACGGAAGCTTCAGCCAACGCTGTAGCCCAGAGTCACGTTGCATAATGAAGTTCGTTTTAAAGTTCGACTTACTTTATGGTTACTGCTGGCTGATTGTTCACAGAGTGGTGAGGCGATGCGCAGTCCCTGCTAACTCCCCAGGTCCGTTTACGCCCCGCAAAATAGATTTTACCCCACCTGAAATGACAGCGTTCGACTCGGAAGGCTTTGTGCAGCGAATCCAGGACAAGTTTAGGGTGCCTTAGCCATTGTTTGTATGTTTCACGTTCGTAATGAATCATCTTTGCCAATGCATCAATCTTTGGTGACAGCGCCCGGACGAGTCGGCTTCGACAAAGCGCATGGCTCACAGAAAGAAAGGGAGTAGCCCACGGCTCGACTACCACTAGTAAGCCATCTTCTCTCTGCACACGCGCTCCTTCAGCAAGCACTCGGTCGAGATCATCAGGGAGCACAGGCAAGTGATGCAATCCGCCCTGGACAATAAGAATATCTTTGCTGGAATTCTCAAATGGAAGCTGCCGGCAGTCCCCGACAAGGATCTTACCTGGCCCGGCGTACTCGGCAGCAAGGGAAGGCGATAGGTCGATTCCTTCGACCTCGCTGAAGCCAAGCTGATGCAGCGCTCTCAATCCACTTCCTCTTCCACAAAACAACTCTACTATCTTTACGTTCCGCGGCCATTTCATGGCACCCATGAATTTTAGTCGTCCAATAAATTTCCGAATTTCTTCCTCAGGACTTTCAAAGCGCAGGTACGCCTCCTCCCATGGATCATTAGGAAGGGGATTGTTCTCAGCTAGCTCCCTCTGTTTGGATTTTATCATGTTGAATCTGGACCTTACTCTCACCTTGCATTCCAAGCAGCGCTATAAAGTGCAAGGATCTTCCCAGGATTAGATCTGCCGGAAATGGATAAAGCCTCAAGTTCGATTCCCAGAACGTGATATTAAGCCGTAGCTTGTCGAATACGCTATGCCACCTGGCTAGCGTCCAATAGTCATATGGCAGGCGAACACCGTGGCGTGCATTCCCGACCCAATCCATTAACTGCAGAGTTAAATAAGCAAATGTTCCTTCGGCGAGATGATCCTTAACAAGGATAGCTTGCCGCGCGACACGAGCAGCTTCGCGAAGCAGCGTCATCGGCTGTTCGGCATGGTGGAGTACGTCAACAAACATCACAACGTCAAAGCTGTCTTCCCCATACGGTATGGACTTGCCGTCGAACGTCTCCACGTGCATCGCGGAATCTTCGCGTTGCTGGACATCAATTCCACAAATTGAAATATCCGGTCGCTTGTCCGCGATTAAGCGAGAGAGTCGACCATCACCGCAGCCGACATCCAGCACCTTGGAATTGAGCGGAATAAGCCTGGAACACCAACGGCTCAGAACCGACGTTCGTCTCTTATGGACGTATCGTCCGTGAACAGATTCGATTAAATCCATTTTCAGCGCATACCACGAATATTGATGAAGAAACCGGACGACTGGGGGCGAAAATTCCGTGAAATGTCGGTTGTCCCCAGGCATGTGGAACAGCTTGCCAAAACCGATTACGAGCCATTGGTAAGGGCGAAGATCGGAAGACGACCCATCACAAATTCCGGCATCGCTGCTACTGAAAACTGGCTCATAGACGGCGCTTCATTCCCAGAATACTCACGAAGAAACTTGAAAGTACAGTCTGAAAGCCCAGCGCAGTCAGAGTCGCGCCTGGAATGACCCAGCGCATGGTGACAGCGTAATCGAGACGACCGAAATGGGCAGACTTCCATTGCCACACCGCTGCGCCTAACAAGATCAAGCCAGCTAAAAAAGCCAGAGCACCAATGGCCAGACCGCGTTCCAAATAAATCACTTTGAAGAACCGATCAATGCGCGGGTCTTTCGGCAGCAAACCTTCCCCGATAGCGAAAGACTTGGCGCAAATAGCAAACAGAACCGATTGATAACCCATCATAATGGCCAGGCTGGAAAACAAGAGTGTGTGAGCGTCAAAGGTCACGCCGCCGAGCGTCAATCCGGGCAATGCGACAGCATATCCAGCTAGTCCGAGCAGGCCGAAAACAAAACCCGGGACGAGAAAGAGCCAGCGCGGGCTAAACACGAGAAAGAAGCGCAGAGTGCGCCAGCCATCACGAACAGTCCGCAGGTGCGGCGCGTGCGTTTTGCGGCCGTCGGGATGAAGGGTGATCGGGATTTCGGTTATATGCGCACCGTGTAAACTGGCTTTAATAATCATTTCGGTGGCGAATTCCATTCCGTCGCACTGAAGCTCCAGGCGATCGTACAGCTCCCGTGTGAATCCACGGAGGCCGCAATAAACATCGTGAATAGGAGCGGCAAACATATGCCGGGCCATTCGCGAAAAAAGGGGGTTCCCGAACCAGCGATGTGTGAACGGCATTGCGCCAGGCTGAATTTTTCCGCCTCCGCGCGGCAAGCGACACCCCGCGACCAATTCAAAGCCTTCTTGAAACTTTTCTACGAAACGGCCGGTCTCTGAAAAGTCGTAACTCTCATCGGCGTCCCCCATGACAATCCATTTCCCCGACGCGGCTCGAATGCCGCCCCGCAATGCGTTGCCGTATCCTTTTTCCTTTACATGAATAACGCGAGCTCCGAGTCTCTCCGCGATCTGCACTGAATCATCCTTGCTGCCATTGTCGGCCACAAGAATCTCGCCGCGCACGCCGGAGCGCTCGATGCCCAGTCGCGCCTTTTCGATGCAAGGTGCAAGCGTCTCTGCCTCGTTCAAGCAAGGCATTACAATGGTAAGTTCGACTGAATCGGTCATGCTAACATCTAATTAATAGCACACGGTTTCGCGAGCACGTGCCTTTTTCAAAAGGGTAAGCCCCGAATTCACGGAAACATTACGGCGCGAGTTGCCTTTAATAAGTGATTTGGAACATACTCCGATGGACGTTGAGCGCCGCAACGCTCGGCAAGGGAGCGCCAATGATCGGCCGACTGGCCAGATGGTAGCTGCTCTTCGAGCAGCGCGAGTAGCTGGTAATCGTTTCGAAAAGGCGCAGCCACGCGCCCCTCAGTTCGACGTAGCAAATCCTCCCGCCACTGCTGGAGCAATTCCCGCGCGGTATTGCCGCTATAGGTTGTAACTTCTAGTCCTTCAAAACGTCGGATGGGCGCCTCGCGTCCATCTAAAATGCTTGGCCCTGTGACGTAAAAGACCCGCCCCCGCAGAGGGGCATCGAGTCGGGGAGCGACTGTCCTGACATATTGGTCGGGGAGCATGATGCGATCTTTGGAGTCGTCGAAGAACTGCGACAATGTAAAGCTGAGGCTCCATCCCGTGACGATCACGTCCTTTTTTCGCATTTGCCCGTGCAGAAACTTTGCCACTCGCGCATACGGCCATTGCTTTTTGATAACAAACCGCCCATGGATCGAGGGCGTCCAGCATAACAAAACTAAGGCCGTGACGACCCAAGCTGCCACAGTGGCGACTCTCGATATTCGGATGTGTCTGGCAAACCAATCGATACCCTCTGCCATTAAGATCAGGAGCAACGGCAGAGCAAAAATTAGATAGCGCGCGAAGGCCGACGATTGAACAGAGACCCCCTGCAAAGACATAAGAATTGGACCCAGAATGATGGCCCCACATAGCAGAAGAAGCCCCCGCTTCTCTCGCACGGCAGACCAACCGCCGGCGAGCAGCAACAGACCAGACAAAAAGGCGCTATAGCCAGCACCCATATACACCGCAAAGACTTGCGGAAGATATGCCATACTTGTTGGCGGCGTATCACTTCCCCATTCTCGATTCACCTTTGCGATATCGGGCAAAAGACGCCAATAAGCGGCACCCACTACTACAGCCGCTGCAGCCAACGGAATCAAAAGAGTCCTGGATTCCCAGAGAAACTTTCGGCCGCCAGACCATCCAGCTGAAATGGTTTCGACCCCGAGCAGTAATATAAGAAATGCGACCGTGTAAACGCCGTTAAGATGCGCAAGCAAGAGCAGAAGCACGACAGCGGCACATCGCGTACCGCTCCACCAGGCTCGCCGGCTGTACCAATCAAAAAATGCAATAATTGTCAGTAGACTGAATGCCACCAGGAGCGAGTAGGCGCGAATCACGGGACCCCACATCACCAGGTAAGGATTAAACGCGGCTAAGCTCGCAGCAATCAGCGCGGTGCGTGTGGAACCCGTAAATTTGAGCGCCAGCGAGGCAGTCAACGGAATTATTGCAATAGCAGCCGTCAGAGGCAGTATAGTCAGTCGCCAATCCCTCGCTCCGCAAAGCCACGCAACCCCCTTTTCAACCAAGATAAAGTAATTCATCGAGAGATGGGTGCCGAAATGGGTCAGGATGTAGCCAGGGCTTTCTTTTAGGTAATTAAGCGTACCGATCTCGTCCCCAAAAAATACCCGGTTGTGTTGAAGAGCACAGAGCAGTGCCAATGTACAAAGACATATCGCCCCTAACACGAGACGTTCTCGCCGTGATAGACACCGCAAGCTCAGGTCAGAGTGGCTCATTCTTTGAACGGCCCCCGTCGGCGCCAATAAAGCTCGCGACATGATTTGACGGTACGTGAAGTTACACACACGTCCTGGAAATACGGTTTCATCGCGGCGTACCGCCTGTGCTGTGTGGCCAAAGCAAAAGCGCCGGTTAGGGCTGAGTCATGTGGTGGTAGCTACTCCAGTACTCAAGTTACCGCCGCGTCACTCGATGTAGTTCCGGACAAACAATTCCATAATATGATGTGCTCCGGCGCCTTTAACGTGTCTCAGATCGCGTTCCCAAACAGCGACCCGATCTGAGCTTTGGACGATCTCGTAACTTGGAAAGTAATCTACGTTTGGATGCGCAGTGGCCCATTCTTGCGCGACTGCTCTTAAGAGAGACTTGGCCCATGTGTTGGCCACGACAATGTCCATCGTTGAAAACGTGTTCATCAAGGGGACTGGTGAAACCGTGACGACGATGCGAACGTCGGGATGTCCATACTGAGTTAGTAAGGCGTATATGGCTTCTAGATTTGCCCAGTTTTCGGCGAAACTGGTAAGATGAAATTCGTATCGACCCGGCTGAGTCTTGAACAAAGATGGGATGGGAGTTCGATTGACGAAGACATCCGCCTTGACGTCGCGCCAGACCTCTGCGAGCCCGAGGGTGACGATCACAGCGCGACAATGCTTTATTCGCTTTGTAACTGCTTGCATCATCGCGCGGCGCTCGAGTGTTTCGGCCAAGTCGGCCAGGGCTAACGAAGGGTTGGTGTGCGGATCGTACCAGGTTGTCTTTGTTACTTGAACAATGGACTCCTGAGGAAATACTGCATCGGGATCAAGAGCCCATCGTAGTTCGTTCAATATCGAATAAGTATTATATTTGTTAGTAAATCCGAGCCCCGAGAGTTCCTTGTTGGCTGGCTGAAGTTCCGCAAATTCTGGCGCTGCACTTTCCACGATGATCTTGTGTCCTGTCAGAGAGCTTTCGATACCGCGGGCAAAACATGAGCCAATAGCATAGAACTTATCGTCCCGGCGAAGGGTGAACTTGGGATCAACCTTGGGCGTGAACCAAGTGTGGCGCAGTCTCTGAAAGGCGTATTTTCCAGCGGGATCGTCGGGATCGGCGCTATCAGCGTACCAGACGCCGGCCACATTTTCTCTATAGTTTTCTATTGCCTCAGCGGCAGTCGCAACATAAGGCGATTTCAGCAAGACTTGAAGATCGCTCGGCGGATCAACATCGATTGGTTTGCTAAAGCTTACCTCAGGCATGGCTCACAAGCTTTCTAAAACGGACAGAGCTCGACAAATTGAAGCGGAGTTCCATTGTTGATCTTTGTAAACCCTACGAACGTGTCCTAAAGAGGGACGGCCGAGGTTTTCGTTAACATGAAACCGCCTTTTCCACCAGTAGAAAATCCTGGCACGGAATGATCTCGATTTTGGCTTTCAGGACTGGCATAGTGTGATGCGCTAGCGCCGCCGGTAGATGCTGTGGCTCTCTGTGGGACGCCCGCCGCTTTTCCACAGGTTGCATTCTGCTGCAACCAAGGAGAGCACAATGTAATCGTCAGTTTTTTCCTACGGCGTTGCCAGTTTCCTCTGAATCCAAAGCAAGCCAAGTGTGCTGTAACTCACGTTCGAGCTCGCGATCTCAGCCAAGCTGCTTCTCATTTATATGCTGCAGAGCGTAAGGCCGGACAGACGGCGTTTCCGGTTTCCGTGCGACCCAGATCGTGCGCGCCATGTGTTTGGCGAGGCCTTCCGTCGGTACAACTCTTAGTAGCTGGCGAATCTCCCTGAATCCCACCAATTCCAAACACTTCGTCAGCACGCTGCCGCTCAACGCCCAGAAGTTGGTCGCATCGTTATTCTGCATATGCATGAAGTAGCAGATATTCGCATCATCCGGATGGTCGTATACTTGGGTCTCGAGCGCGAGATAACCGCCCGGCCGCAGGTTGTCGAAAGTCGTTCGTAGAGAGAGCACGGGATTCGGAAGATGATAAAGCGTCCCAAAGTGAAGCGCGACGTCAAACTCTTCTGGACGACTAAACGTCTCTGCGCTTGCGATAAGAAATTGCGCACTGATGCCGGCGGTTTCTGAAAGGAAACGCGCGCTTTCGATATAAGGAGGGACGACATCGATGCCGGTGCAGCGAGCGCCGTACTTCATAGCCGCATGGATCGAGTTGTAACCGGCGCAACAACCTATATCGAGTAATCTCGGGTCGGAGATCTCTCCGAAGGGAATCGCAGCCTCAATCAGGCCGAACTTGTTCAATGGCTGTTCGGAAAATGGAACGCGGCGTCTAAAGTCTTTTGTCGAAACGCCGTTATCAAAATCGATCCGAT
>Ga0193731_1000552_pt1 | contig 12012 bp, 5 predicted proteins | sample U1a2metaG_FD_144920 | JGI IMG/M metagenome (GOLD analysis project Ga0193731, IMG submission 144920) | Soil microbial communities from a riparian zone of the East river system, Colorado, United States - U1a2 | ecosystem: Environmental > Terrestrial > Soil > Riparian zone | place: USA: East River...
TCCGGGAGATCAAGAACATTTATTATATATTTTACATTCTCAGTGTAGCCTTGTACGCCATGAGTTTGGATGGTATTGGATTTCAATACATCTGGCCCAACCATCCTTCGTGGAACAATGTCTCCACCGGTGTTGCGCTGTACCTGCTTATTTTCTGGTCGCTTGTATTCACCAGGAGGTTCCTGAGCACACGTGCCAATGCCCCTGTCCTGGACAAAGCCTTGAAGTGGATGATCGCGGCGAGAACGATCTTATTCCTTTTCACGCTATTATTTCACCAACCTCTCTTTGCTTATCGCAATATTGAGATCATACCGCTGTCGCTGATATTTTATACCGGAATAAAAGTCTGGTCCGAGGGTTACCGCCCGGCCCGGTTCTTTGTTATTGCCTATGGAAGTTTATTTTTCGGTTTCTTTTTGCGGTCGCTGGTTTTTCTCAACATTCTTCCGTTGACCACGCTGCTGCACTACAGTGTTCATTTCAGTTTTGTCTTTGAAATGCTCTTTTTGACATTTGCGTTAGGAGACCGGATCCGGATATTAAAAGACAATCGCGATCGCGCCCTTCGTCGCATTATTCTGCAGCACGAAACCAACATGCAATTGAAGGATAAAGTGAACCGGGAGTTGGAAGATAAAGTGACGGAGCGGACGGTCCAGCTTAACCAGAAAAATCATGAACTCGAAGGAAGCAATTCCAGGTTGGAGATCCAGGCTTACGAAATCAATCAGATCAATTCCCTGCTGGATCTGGATAACTGGAAGCTCAAGAACAGGATCAGGGAAGTGTTGAATGACCAGCTCCTGGAGAAGACCATGGAGTACGATCAATTTAAGACGCTCTTCCCGGATACGCTGGCATGCTACCGCTTCCTGGAAAATTTAAAATGGGAGAAAAATTTCGAATGCAGGAAATGTGACAACACCAAGTTCTTCGATGGCGCCCATAAATTTGCACGGCGCTGCACCCGGTGCGGATACGACGAATCGATTACCGCCTATACCATTTTCCATAGTATCAAATTTCCGATCGAGAAAGCGTTTTACATTGCCTACCTCGCGGTGGCAGGAAAAAACAACGCTACTCTGGAGTCGCTGGCGAACCATCTCAAGGTAAGGACCAATACGGTGTGGGCGTTCAGGCATAAAGTCCTGGAGAGGTTGTCGGAACTGGAAAAGAAGGGGAAAAAACCATCGGCATCGCGATGGGAAGAAGTGATTTTATTACCCCATCGTTCCAAACGGCACCTCAGCGAGGTTCACAGCGGAGACACCGACCTGCCTGCCGGAGCCTTGGCGCAGGCAGGGGCGCAGGGAAGTCGCAAAGTGAATATTTAACTTAGAGGTCATTGTTTTTATTCTGCAAAGACAGGTCGTTTACTCACCTGGCTACCTGCCGAATCGCTTGAATTTGATGTTTTTTATGTGGTAAAATTCCATCCTTCCTCCTCTCCTGTTTTGGCTGTTTTTTCGTCCATTCGTCAAAAAAACCTATCGTTTCGCTAGACTTCCTTATAACTTCGTCGCAATCGTTTGTGTTAAACTGGCAGAAAGCAAACACCCGAAAGCCGCTATGAAGCAATTCTTACCTGTTTTTCTCTTTTTGTTCATCACTTCTTCTGCCTGGGCCCAAAACCGTGCGATAGAAGGAAAGGTAACTGCCCTGGAAGACGGCCAACCGCTGCCCGGTGTAAACGTGCTTATTCCGGGTACAGCAAGAGGCATGGCAACGGATGTGGAAGGGCATTACCGCATTGAATTGGCCCCCGGGGAAAACGTCCTCAATTTTTCATTTATCGGATACAGAACCCAGTCAGTCACCGTCGGCGAAAGGACGTCGATCGATGTTGTTCTTGAGTTGGAAAGCAAAACACTGGAGGAAGTGGTCGTCGTTGGATACGGAGCTCAGAAGAAAAGCGATATTACGGGGGCCACGGCAAGTATTAAAGGAGAGGAGCTCTTCAAACAACCCGTTTTAACAGCTACGCAAGCATTGCAAGGAAAAATGGCAGGAGTCCAGATCATTACCAGCGGACAGCCAGGAAGTTCTCCGCAAATTAGATTACGAGGAGTAAGTACCGCCTTGGGAGGGACAACTGCACTTTATGTGGTCGATGGTGTTCTTACCGACGATATTTCTAACATCAATACGGCCGACATTGTTGATATGAATGTTTTGAAGGACGCTTCTTCTGCAGCGATCTACGGGTCCCGGGGAGCTAACGGAGTCATTATCATTACCACCCGAAAAGGAGTTAATGGAAAAATGAAAATTACATATAACAACAATATTGGTGTTCGACAGGCTGCCAACCTCGTGCCGATGGCGAACGGAGCGGAATACGCTAACTATACTCAGGCCGCCACCGGCCAAATACCTCCCTCATCGACGTATAATACAGATTGGTATAAGACCATATTGAGAACGGCGTTTGAGCAAACACATAACATCTCATTATCGGGCGGCGGCGAGAAATCCACGTATCTATTGAATGTGGGCTATATGAACGATCAAGGGATCATTGTCGACAATATCTTTAAGCGTTTGACAATGCGGTTGAATAGCGACTTCATTATTTCGAACAACCTGAAACTTGGGGTACAATCCTCTTTCAGCAATAGTGTTAACCAAAACGGTTTTAACAATCTCAAAATTGATCCGAATGGAAATGTCGGTTCAGTTTACAACGATGCCTATAGGGCTGCTCCCATTATTCCAAGTATCGTCGACGGCCTTTACGGCAATACCTCGGTATATCAGAATGTGGGCAATCCCTTGCTAGACATTAAGGATAACAGTGTTAGAGTCAATGAAAACCGAATTCAAGGATCTACCTATCTGGAATACAAACCGACCACATGGCTTACCTTAAAATCGTCGGTGGGAGCCGACCTAAGAATCTCTGCAAACCGACTTTATAACTATCAATTTACAAATGCTGACAACAGCACCTTCCTGGCGACCGGGGGAAATCAAGTTAATACATTGAGTGATTTGGCTGTTCAACATACCCAAACATTTCGTTGGGTTTGGGACAATACTGCAATGTTCTCCAAGAAATTCGACAAGCACGACTTTACCTTGTTAGTGGGCACTACCGCTGAAAAATACCATCAGGATTTTCTTTACGGTTATCGAAACAGTGTACCACCTGATCCTAGCCTATGGTATTTGGGTGTAGGGAATGCCAATTCTTCACAGAATGATGGCGGAGGAGATGAATGGACCAGAAACTCTTATTTGTCCAGGTTAAACTACGGATTCGATGGTAAATATTTACTGACGGCAACCCTACGGAGGGATGGTAGTTCACGATTACCAAGTCAAAATCGTTGGCAAAACTATCCGTCCGTTGGTTTAGCATGGATAATGAGCAATGAAGGGTTCATGCAAAGCCAGCAACTCGTTGATTTTTTAAAGGTGAGGGCCTCGTATGGTAAAGTAGGCAATGACCAGATTCCCTCGAACTCCTATAACACATCGGTTGCACTAAATCAGGCTTATCCTTTCAACGGTAGTGGCACAGCGGCTGCTAACGGATCTCAAATTAATCAAATCATAGACCCGAATATTACATGGGAGATCACAGAAGAGTATGATGTTGCTGTCGAATTTTCGATCATTCAGTCAAAACTTTCCGGTGAGGTGAATTACTATAATAAAAAAGTAAATAATGCTTTGATCAATGTGCCTGTGTTACGTACCGTGGGAGATCTTGACGGTCTAATCATTACCAACGCGGCGGGTATCCAAAACAAAGGGGTTGAGGTATCTCTGAATTGGAAAGACAAACTTAACGACCGATTTTCGTACTCAATAGGAGGCAATGTCACTCTCAATAGAAACCAGGTTATTGCTCTAAATGGAGGACAAAATATTTATGACGGTAGCGTTGGTTCTCAAGGTTTTACGACGAATACAGATATCGGTCACCCGGTTGGTAGCTTTTATGTTTTAAAAACGACCGGCGTTTTTAACAATGATGCGGAAGCGGCCACTGACCCTACAAAATACAATGGATTGTCAAAATTACCCGGAAGTTTTAAATACCTTGATAAAGACGCAGACGGACAAATTGACCCAGTTAGAGACAAAGTATTTGTCGGTTCGTATCAGCCTGTTGCATATTATGGTGTCAACCTGAGCATAAAGTATGTCAACTGGGATTTTAGCATGGGTATTTATGGAAATGCTGGAAACAAGGTTTACAACGGTAAAAAAGGAGCTCGTGTTTCGGGCACCGACAATATCGAGAAAGAATTGGTGTACAACCGATGGACTCCCTCCAACCTCACCCAATCCCAACCGGCCGCCAACGCGGGCAACCTACCAGCTTCAGATTACTTCATAGAGTCAGGATCGTTCGTAAGGATCAATAACCTAAGCATCGGATATACTTTGCCCTCAGCGCTTTTGCAACGAATTAGAATTACTAGCTGCAGAGTTTACGCCACTTCGCAAAATCTGTTCACGTATAAAAGATACAGCGGCTTTACTTCAGAGTTACCGGGGGGACCAACGAATTCGGGTATTGAATTAAGTACTTATCCTACTACAAGAACGGTCTCTCTGGGTCTGAATATTGGATTTTAATTTCTGAAAAGTATTAAAAGGAAATGAAAACGACGACTTTTTTAAGCTACATCATCCTTTCTTTGCTCATAGTTTCGTGCGATAAAGAATTCTTGAACGTCAAGGGCCAAGGCCAGGAAAGCACCAAGACGGATCCAAACCTAGCCGAGGACCTGGTGACTGGTGTGTATAGTAGTTTGCTTCAAGGTGATCCGTTTGGGAATGGGGAGATTCATGGATTTGCATTTATTTCTGCAACCAACATTATGTCCGACGACGCCGACAAGGGCAGTTACCCTCTTGATCAGGCAACCACGGCAGGTGAAATGGACAATTTTACTATTACTCCATCAAATACATTTTGCAATACGCTTTGGAGCGGACATTATAATTCCATCGGGAACGCTAATCAGGCATTAAAAGCCCTGGCGCTATCAACCTTAGATGCGAAGCGATTGACCCAATTGAAGGCGGAGGTGCGGTTCTTACGAGCCTATTTTTATTTTAACCTGGTTCGTATGTATGGAGGTGTTCCTTTAGTGTACCGGGTTCCTAAAGACGCTCAAGAGGCCAATTCGGACCCCGCATTCAGAACCAGAGCTCCTGCTGCAGTAGTTTATGACAGCATTAAACAAGACTTGTTGTATGCCATAAAATATTTACAATTGAAGTCGGGGACTCCAGTGGGCCACGCAACAAAAGGTGCAGCTCAAGCAATGCTGGCAAAAGTTTATATGTACCAAAACCAATGGGATAGAGTGTTAGGATATACCGACTCGGTGATTAACTCAAACCAGTATAACTTGGCTGCAGATTATGCAACACTTTTCAGGCAGACTGGGAACAATAGTGTCGAATCAGTTTTTGAAATAGAGACAGGGTCCTTCAATAACGCTAATTTTGGGATTAACAATTGCACGGTTTCCCAGGGTCCACGCGTGGGCGGGGTTGGGGGTTGGAACGATTTGGGCTGGGGATTCAATGACCCTACGCCTAGTTTGATTAATTCTTACGAACCCAACGATTTGAGGAAATCGGCCACAATCATTTTTATCGATAATTCAGGGACCCACAAAGGTTCCGTGCTTTGGGATGGGTTTCGAATACCCAGTTCGGACTCCGTTCAAAATCTGTATTATAACTATAAGGCGTACACGAGCAGTACAAAAGAACAATATTCCAATGCTTCTGATAAAGACAGACCAAAAAATATTCCGGTGTTGCGGTATGCAGATGTCTTGTTAATGAACGCCGAGGCGGCTGTCCACTTAGGCGGCGACGCGGCTACACCAATCAATTTGATCAGAGTGAGAGCAGGCTTGTTACCGAAAGGAAGCGTTACGCTGGACGATGTCTGGCAAGAAAGACATGTAGAACTTGCAATGGAAGAAGACCGGTTTTGGGATTTGGTGCGTCAGGGCCGTGTAGCTCAAGTTATGCAGGCAGCAGGAAAAACAAATTTCATGGCAAACCGAAATGAATTGTTGCCCATTCCGAGTACGCAAATTCTTCTCAGTGGCAACATGTTGACTCAAAATCCTGGCTATTAGTTTATCCAAACGGTGCTTATGTTCCCTAATAATTTTGATGCGAGAGGCTCACCTGAAACTTAGAGCGTTTCCTCCTTGAAAGTAGTGTGGATTTATATATTCTTAAATTTCAAACACAAATTAAAATGAAAAAAACAATTAATGTTTTGTTGGCAAGTGTTAGTATGATATCAGTCCTCATAACTGGAGGGTGTTCTAAAAAACATGATGCGTTACCGGCGATCAATGGATTTAATACATCTAACGATGTTGCTGCTGACAACCTGTTGGCGCATTGGAGTTTTGAAGGTAGCAATAACGAAGTCATTTCAAGTACTGCGCCTACAACAGCGGCTGGAAATTCTTTTGCAACCGGCGTGAAGGGTCAGGCACTTGTCCTTGCTGCCGGGCACCTGGTTTATCCGACCATTGCTAAACTAAGCGGGGCGAATGCATTTCCCAGTGTTACTGTAAGTCTTTGGGTCAAGATATCAAATAATAATACTTTACAATCTAACCTCTTTGGCATTACTCAACCCCTTGCTACTCAGTCCGATTGGAACACGGGACCATTAAATGTATATGTTGAGACAGGGAATCACCAGGTCGGGTCGGATACTCTGCAATTGCATTCTGACTTTGCAACTTATATTAACTCAGTAAGGTATAATGGTGACAATGTCAACAACTACGGTGGTACAGCGGGTACAGACTATCAATACGTGATTCAAGGGGGTAAATGGTTTCATTATGTGATGGTCTATGATGCATCGGGGTCAAATATTGATCTATATGCCAATGGAGTTGTAGTGTCTGATGGTATATTCAGACATCGTACGTACACTCCAACTGGTGGAACCGAAACTGGATTAGGACCAATTGTAAATAGTCCCGGTGCAACACAAGTGGTAATCGGAGCTTGGCCTACAGCTACAGCCGGGTTTACCAATTCTCCGGATCAGGGATGGCAGGGATTGACAACGGGAAGTATAGATGAAATCAGAGTTTATAACAAAGCGCTAACCACCCTTGAAATTGGTTCGCTTTATCAATTGGAACTTGCTAATAGGTAATCCTTATTGTGCAAAGAGGTGCATATTTTTTTTATGCACCTCTTTTTCAAAAAAGTTCAACAGCAACCATAAACCAACTTAAAAACTATGATTAGAAAGCTTCTCCTTTATTAGGTCTGCTTAGATGGCTATTTTGTTCTCATGCAGCAATATTTTCATCACAAAAATGAAACAATTTATTCAAATTAGTGGGCTTTTACTATTCATTTGCAGTTCTCAGCTTATAGCACAAATTACAGTCTCGTCGCCAGCCGCAAGTTCATCGATAACTACTTGCAACAATTACATTGTCCGATTTAGTCCAGGAACCGGTTATTCGGGCAATGCTACGGCCGAAGTTCATCAAAATAAATCATCGGGAGCCGTAGTTAAAACCTATGGTTATCCATCGACTTATCTTGAGATGAATTATGACAACACTGTAAGCGCTTGTGGATTATGTCCTGGGAATTATCAATTAAAGGTTTATGATGCCTACAATTCTTCTAATTACGGATGGAGCGAAATATTCACTGTAGGCCCCCTGCCGGCACCACCAAGTGTCTCACTGGAGAGCAATTCGGGTAGTTCCTTTGAAATCCGGTGGACTAGCGTCACTGGAGCAACCGAATTCAGACTGGATGTTGCAACAACATCTGACTTTCAAAGTGGATCTATTTTGCCATCCTACAATGATTATCATGCATCAGGAGGGGATTCTGGCGGCTTTTATGTAACTGGAGTTAATTCGTCTACTGTCTATTATGTCAGGGTTCGAGCATACAATAGTTGTAGCACCTCTTCAAACTCTCCAACTCTCACGGTTTCTTGTCCTCTCCCATCCGCACCCACAGCAACTCCTGCAACCTCAGTTACAGCTACTTCATTCGTAGCTAACTGGAACGCAGTATCACAGGCTACTGGGGGGTATAATTTGATCATTACAAGATCCGGGGATTCACCGATAACCATTCAAACCTCTAATACCTCATACACCTATAGCTCTGCTCATCCCTCAAGCAGTTATAATTATAAAGTGAGATCAATAGGCTGTGGTGGGACTTCAGGTGATTCAAATGTGATTTCGCTCACCACTTCGGCGCTGGGAGTTCCGGTATATGCCAGTGCTGGTGGATCCGGTGGAACAGGGTCGCCCTTCGAATGGACGGTTGGGTGGACCACTATCAGTGGGGCAACAACATATAATTTGCAGGTTTCGCCATACAATACGTTTTCAAGTATCTTCTATTCGTCAGAAGCCAGTCCAACTCATGATAGTTTCGAGGCAGATTATTGTAGGGAGTATTTCTGGAGGGTGCGAGCAAAATGCGCCACAGGCGAGTATTCTCAGTTCTCGCCCACTTATGACCTCCAAGCAGGCGCCTGCAGAACGGTCACATTAGACAGTCAGCCTGTCGAAAACGAGGACACAGATCAAGGAATTGCGTTCTATCCAAATCCTGCCGAGAATTACCTAAGGATCAATTTGCCTAAAGTCGCTAACGCTGGCCTCCTCGTTCATGTAAATGACATGGCTGGACGTGATGTTCATTGCCAGACGCAAATTTCCACCGGATATGCTCAGCTTGATATATCAAACATCCCTTCTGGATTTTACATAATTTCCGTTTCCTATGGTTCAATTAATTATAAAGGAAAGTTTGTCAGGAGATAATAAATAACAAAAGAGGGTGCATAGCGAGCATGTACCCTCTTTAACTTTTTTGAGGGGCCTTTGAATAAATATGAAACATAATTGCAGACTAATATACTTCATTGGGGTAATCGGACTTATTGGTTCATGTAAAAAAGATAACCCTTCCCCACCCAACGGGGCTAAAAATTTCACTTTGGTTAACCTTCAATTGGATAGTCAGCCCTTCACTCCTGCGAATACCAGTTCGCCCCTGACGCCGCAACTATCCCTGTCTTTCTCTGATCGTATCGATCACCAGTCCGCTCAAAGCACCATCGTATTGAGTGGCACCGAAGGCACTGTTCCATCAACCTATTCTTTTACCCACCATGACAGTACGGTAACACTACAACCCGTCAATCCATTAAAATATTGGAAGGTATATTCTTTGCAAATTGCATCGGATCTGACCTCTTTCTCTCATGGTGGTAAGTATGAGACAAACAGCAATTATACTATCGTCACCCAACTTGATCCCGCCGATAAATTCCCCCGCATTTCCGACACGGCCTTGCTTGACAGCGTCCAAAAGAGAACCCTGAAATATTTCTGGGATTTCGGCCACTCCGCCAGTGGTATGGCACGCGAACGCAACACTTCAGGAAACACCGTCACAACAGGAGGCAGCGGCTTTGGACTAATGGCCATCGTAGCTGGCATCAGCAGGAATTTTATTCCGCGAACGGAAGGAATTGCCAGGTTCAATAAAATAGTTGGGTTTCTCGAAACAGCCGACCGCTTTCACGGCGCCTGGCCGCACTGGATCGATGGGAGTACCGGAAAAATTATTCCCTTCAGCGCGAATGACAATGGCGCCGACCTGGTCGAGACTTCCTTTATGATTCAGGGGCTGCTTACCGTAAGACAATATCTAACTTCCTCCGATACCGTTGGAAACAACCTGATCAACAGGATCAATACGCTTTGGGGCGCCGTGGAATGGGATTGGTTCCGGCGCTGTGAACCTACGTGCCAGAATGTGCTGTACTGGCATTGGTCGCCCGACAAGGCGTGGATCATGAACTTTCCCCTCTATGGATATTTCGAAGAACAAATTACCTATGTATTGGCGGCCGCTTCACCGACTCATGGAATTCCTAAGATTGTTTATTCCAATGGTTATGGCAAAAACGGATCCATTGTTAAGAACAATACCTTCTACAATCATGTCCTGCCCCTCGAAAGCCCTGCTCCTTTATTTTGGGTGCAGTATTCCTACTTAGGATTGGATCCTCACTTTTCAGACGATTATGCCAATTACTGGACCCAGAATGTAAATGCTACCTTGATCAATCAGGCATATTGTATTGCTAATCCAAAACAGTATGCAGGGTACAGCGACAGTTGCTGGGGTCTGACGGCCAGCGACAATCAAAATGGCTATGGGGCACAGTCACCTGCCAATGACAACGGTACGATTACACCGACGGCAGCCTTGTCTTCCTTTCCCTATGCTCCCGTCGAATCGATGAAGGCGCTCAAATTCTTTTACTACACATTAGGCGACCACCTCTGGGGGCCGTATGGGTTTTATGACGCCTTTAATGTAAGCACGGGGTGGACTGCTAATTCCACGCTTGCTATCGATCAGGGTCCCATCGTCGTTATGATCGAAAACTACCGTTCAGGTCTTTTGTGGAACTTATTCATGTCGGCACCGGAAGTGCAACAAGCAAAAACGACATTGGGTTTTCAATGACATAAAAAATTAAGTATGCGATACAGCCCCTTCTTCATTCTCCTGATCCTGCTTACCGCTTCGTGCTCCAAACCTTCCGGTAACGTCACCGATCGGATTGATAAACGAGTAGACTCGCTTATGGCCCTCATGACGGTGGAAGAAAAGGTGGGTCAGCTCACACTCTATACCAGCGATTGGGATGTCACGGGCCCCTCCATGCGGTCGGGTTACAAAGAGGATATAAAGTCTGGAAAAGTGGGCGCTATCTTTAATGCATTCACTGCTTCCTACACCCGCGACCTGCAAAAACTCGCCGTCGAGGGAACGCGTCTCCATATTCCATTGATTTTTGGTTATGATGTGATCCATGGACACCGTACCATTTTTCCAATTCCATTGGGGTTGTCCGCCAGTTGGGATTTGAAAGCGATCGAGCAATCTGCGCGCATTGCTGCAACGGAAGCCTCGGCAGAGGGTTTGCATTGGGCCTATGGGCCGATGGTGGACATCGCACGCGACCCGCGCTGGGGCCGGATGGCGGAAGGAGCGGGGGAAGACACATGGTACGGCTCTGAGGTTGCCCGGGCGATGGTAAAAGGGTATCAAGGGGAGAAGCTTGGCGATTTGAATTCAGTGATGGCGTCGGTAAAACATTTTGCCGCCTATGGAGCCTCGCAGGCCGGCCGCGACTATCACACCGTCGATATGTCGGAACGCACGTTGCGTGAAGTTTATTTACCTCCTTACAAAGCAGCGGTGGATGCCGGAGCGGCCACAGTTATGTCTTCCTTCAACGAACTAGACGGCGTACCTGCCTCTGGCAATAAATTTTTGATGACGGACGTGTTGCGAAAGGAATGGGGCTTCACCGGATTTGTCGTCTCGGATTACACATCCATTATGGAGATGATTCCTCATGGTGTTGCAGCCGATACGGCATCGGCGGCTGCCCTTGCCTTGGAGGCCGGTGTAGATATGGATATGCAGGCGGGGTTTTATCAAAGTGCATTGCCCAAGTTGGTCCAGGAAGGAAAAGTAAAGGAAGACGTGCTCAATACCTCGGTCAAAAGAGTATTGAGGAAGAAATTTGAATTGGGTTTATTCGATGACCCTTATCGCTATAGCGACGTGGCCCGGGAAAAAGAGACCGTTATGAAGCCCGCATTTTTGGAAGCCGCCCGCGACATCGCCAGAAAGTCAATCGTATTGTTAAAGAATTCCAACGTGCATGGACAGGGAAAGCCCGTGTTGCCCTTATCGCGGTCGGTAAAGAAACTGGCCGTCATCGGTCCTCTTGCCGATGCAAAAAAAGAAATGATCGGCGCCTGGTCGGCGGCGGGCGATTGGAAAAAATCAATTACCCTGCTCGAAGGAATCAAGGCGAATGTCGCTGCAGGCACGCAGGTAGTATATGCGAAAGGGTGCAACATCAATGATGACTCAACAGCTTATTTTGCGCAGGCAATCCGGGCGGCCTCG
>Ga0193731_1000554_pt1 | contig 11989 bp, 13 predicted proteins | sample U1a2metaG_FD_144920 | JGI IMG/M metagenome (GOLD analysis project Ga0193731, IMG submission 144920) | Soil microbial communities from a riparian zone of the East river system, Colorado, United States - U1a2 | ecosystem: Environmental > Terrestrial > Soil > Riparian zone | place: USA: East River...
AAAGTCTGGAGCATTTATCCCAACGGTATTTTTGTGATCACTTTTTTCGATGCCAAGGCCACTGAGTTGGTCAATGTTTTCTCCGATGGCGCGCTGGCCGTCCGCCGCGATGCTTACGATATCCTCACCGCCATCGACTCCAAGCGGAATATTTACCAGAAGATCATCTCGAGTAATTAAAGCCCTGAAAGGGCGGAATCAATAGCACAGGACAACGCCCTGTGTCTAGATAATCCATATTTTCCCAGCCCTGAAAGGGCGGAATCCCTTCGCGCGACCAGGGACTCGGGACTAGGGACTGTCGAATCAAAAAATTAATATTGTGCATGCTCATCCACCTGACCATAAAAAATTATGCTTTGATCAAGCACCTGGAAATGGAGCCATCGGCGCGGTTGAATGTCATTACAGGTGAAACGGGTGCAGGGAAATCAATCCTGTTAGGGGCAATCAGTCTGTTGTTGGGCAACCGGGCCGATACCAAAGTACTTTGGGATGAGTCCGCGAAATGCGTCACGGAAGGCGTCTTTGACCTATCGGCCTATTCGTTGAAAAATCTATTTGAGGCTGAAAACCTGGACTACGAAAAAAATACGGTGCTCCGCCGGGAAATCAGTCCGAATGGCAAGAGCAGGGCTTTTATCAATGACACCCCCGTTACCCTGGAGGTGATGAAGAAAATCGGAAGCCGGCTCATGGATGTGCATTCACAACACGAAACCCTCGAACTCGGCAGCCGCCAATTTCAACTTCGCCTGGTGGATACCTTTGCCGGCAATCAAAAACGGAGAGATGACTATGACATCACCTGGAAAGCCTTCACCAGCGCGAGGAAGGAATACGAGACCCTATTAAACGATTCCGGCTTGTTAAAACAGGAGGCTGACTTCGTAAAATTCCAACTGGAAGAGCTGGTGAAAGCTGATTTCCAGGACGGCGAGCAGGAAAAATGGGAGTCGCAGCTCAAAATCATGGAGCATGCCGAGGACATTAAGACGCGGTTCAACCGGGCCATCGCGCTAATGGGCAACCCGGAATTTTCAGTCCTTTCCTCGCTGGCCGAAGTACGCAGCCAACTCAATCCCATTACCTCCTATTCACCTGCCTATCAACAACTCTTCCAACGCCTGGAAAGTGCGAGGATTGAGTTGAGTGATATCCTCAGTGAAATTGAAAGTGAAGAAAGTAAAATTGAATTTGATCCGAAGCGAACGGAAGAGGTAAAAGAACGGCTAAGCCTTATCTATCAGCTCTTGCAAAAACACCACTGCCAAAACCTCCCGGAATTATTGACAGTAAAGGAAGGGCTCGAACGCAAGGCCGAGAAGACCAACAACATGGATGCCTTGCTCGCAGACGCGAAGCAGGTGTTGGAAAAGGCGACGCAAGCGATGGAGAAGAAGGCAGCGGAACTTAGCCTGTTTCGGCAAAAGGTTTTTGTCCCGCTTTGCAGCCAACTCATCGCATTGCTAAAACAACTTGGCATTCCGGAGGCGAGACTCGCTATTGAAAATGAACCGGTTCCACCGGGACCTTCGGGTGGCGACAGCATAGAAGTTCTTTTCAGCGCAAATAAAGGGATAGCGCCCCGCCCGCTCGCTCAGGTCGCGTCGGGCGGAGAATTTTCCAGGTTGATGTTTTGCGTAAAATATGTGATGGCCGAAAAAACGTCATTGCCTACCCTTATCCTTGATGAGATCGACACGGGGGTATCCGGACAGATTGCCATCCAATTGGGCACGCTGATGAAGGCGATGGCACAACGCCACCAGATTATTGCCATCTCGCACTTGCCGCAAATTGCAGCCAAGGGAGACACACATTATTTCGTTTATAAGGATAATTCTGCAAGCAAAACTATTACCCATATCCGCAAGCTGGAAGAGGCAGAACGGATTGCAGAAATCGCTAAAATGATCGGTGGGGCAAAGCCGTCTTCCCTGGCACTGGAAAACGCAAAGGAACTGATGCAGAGTTAAATCATCCTGCAAAAAGGCCAAAACAACGCCAAAACCGTGCTTTTACTTCTTCCCGGGCTTGAATTTGTTAAGATTAATTTACTAATTTGTAATTCCCTAACCCGCCAATGTGTTGGGAATTAATCAAATTTTCAACTTACTATTTCTGTTATCATGAACATCTTTGTTGCACGACTGAACTTTAAGACCAAGGGTGAAGACCTGGAGGCTGCATTTGCGAAATTCGGTCAGGTTTCTTCAGCCAAGATTGTGAAAGACCGCGACACCGGGCGCTCGAAGGGATTCGGATTTGTAGAGATGCCGAACGACGAAGAGGCCAACAAAGCGATTGCCGGTTTAAATGAAACGGACCTGGATGGCCGTACGATTGTCGTGAAGCCCGCTAATCCGAAGGCACCGGGGGGTGGAGAACAACATTAGACCTCAACAACCCCTGCGACCGGGCCATCCCCACATGAAGAGCGGAAGGAATTGCCAATACTGGAGATCTCCCTTCGTTATTCAAAATTACTTGATTTTTGATTATTGATTTTATGGCGCTGTGAATCACAAATCAACAATAAACAATAAACAATCCACGTGACGGATTTTTCTTTCAAGTAGCCCACGTCTTCCCCACTTCGGATAATGGCAGACACCCGTGGTAGGCCCCGGGCACCGGATTATACTGCAATACTTTGGTAGCCCCCGGCTCTGACGTAAAGAATCCTAACATCGTCAGTTCTTTGGTCATCAGGATAAAAGGCTTTTCCTTTTTTGCCTTTTCATCGGCCTTTTTAAATGCTTCGATCGCCGCATCGTGAACTTTCTTCACCCACTCCAGTTGCCTGGCCGGATCGAGATCAACGAATGGATCACCATACGTCTTTGCGGCTTGTTGTTCAAACTCCAGAAGGCCCTTTATAAACCGGTCTTTGTCTTCCTGAGGATAGACGTCTTTCAACATCAAGTCGATGAATGCCGGTACCCCCGCCTCCTTCGCACCGGGAGTATCCGTTTTGGGAATGATGATTTCGGCAATTTCGCCAACCGTGCGAGCCTGAACTTCAGTAAAAAATACCGGCTTATACGTCAATTCGGGCGCAGCCTTGCATCCTTTTAATACTCCTATCATAGCAGGAGCGGAAACAGCATACCCCAGGATCAGTGCGGTCCGTTCGATAGCTTCTCTTCTGTTCATAACTTTATTTTTTTACAGGTTTCCTTTTTTCATTTCACTTACTGCATAATCCACGGCCCGCGCCGTCATCGCCATATAGGTAAGAGAAGGATTCTGGCAAGCCGCGGAGGTCATACCTGATCCGTCTGTTGCGAACACATTCTTACAGGCATGTACCTGGCTCCATTTATTCAAAACAGAAGTCTTTGGATCCTTGCCCATTCGCGCTGTACCCATTTCATGGATACCAAGACCCAACCCGGTCACCCGGTCATGCGACTTGACATTTTTCGCACCGGCAGCTTCCAGCATCTCGGCAGCATCGGCGGCCATATCCTTCCGCATCCGGAGTTCGTTTTCCTTAAGTTCTGTATCAAAGTACAGGGTAGGCAAACCAAACTTGTCTTTAATCTCTTTATTCAGTGTGACACGATTTTCGTGGTTTGGGAGAACCTCCCCAAACCCTCCCAAACCGATCGACCAGTTGCCCGGTGTGGTAACTAATTCTTTCAGTTCTTTGCCAATGCTGAGTTCGGCAACCAGGCTCGACCAACCCTGTCGGCTCGCTCCCCCCTGATAGCCGAAGCCTCGCAGATAATCCCGTTTCTCCTTGCCCAGGTTCCGGTAACGTGGCACATAAATTCCGTTTGCCCGGCGGCCTGAATAATATTTGTCCTCAAACCCTTCAAAGCTTCCCGACGCCCCTACCCCCAGGTGCTGATCCATGATGTTACACCCTAATTCCCCGCTGTCATTTCCAAATCCATTGGGAAACCTGCTGGAAATGGAATTGAGCATGATAAAGGTAGACCCCATCGTCGAGGCGCAAAGGAAAATAACTTTAGCATGAAACTCGACCTGCTCACCGGTGGCGGCATCCAGTACTTTCACGCCGGTGACTTTACCCTTCTTATCGTCGTAGGTGAGTTCATATACAATGGAATCGGGGCGCAACGTCATGTTACCGGTTTTCTCCGCCGCCGGAAGTGTAGAAGAATTGCTGCTAAAATAAGCTCCATACGGACAGCCCCGGACGCATAAATTTCTAAACTGGCACGTACCCCGCTGAGGACTGTGGGCTAACGGCGCTGTGAGGTTAGCCGTGCGTCCGATCGTGAGCAGTCTTCCAAATTTAGTCTTCATCGATTTCTTTAGTTCCTGCTCCACACAATTCAACTCCATCGGCGGCAAAAACTTTCCGTCGGGCAGTTGGGGGGCTCCCTCCGCCTGACCGCTCACACCGATGAAACTTTCCACATGATCGTACCAGGGAGCGAGGTCTTTATAGCGGATCGGCCAGTCAATGGCAACACCATCCCTGGCGTTGGCTTCGAAATCCATTTCACTTAGACGATAGCTTTGACGGCCCCACATGATAGACCGACCGCCCACATGATAGCCTCGCTGCCAGTCAAAACGTTTTCCCGGCGCCTCGGTGTAGGGATTCTCCAAATCATTGACAAACCAATGCTTGGTGGATTGACGGATAAGATTGGGGGTCCGGCTTTGCTTTGCTTGCTTTTTGAGATCGTCTTCCGTTGCCCGATCTGCATAGGGCAACTGCCAGGGGTCCTTGGTGGCGGTGGGATAATCGGGATGCTTTACCATGGGTCCGCGTTCCAACACCAACGTCTTCAATCCTTTCTCTGTAAACTCTTTGGCCGCCCACCCTCCGCTTACGCCCGTACCGATGACGATAGCATCGTAGGTATTTTTCTTATCTGCTTCGATGTTGAGATTCATAAGCTACTTTTTTAAAACTGATCGCAAAAGTTAAGGTTTTTTCCTTTTGGTTGTAAAAATAGTTTCAGGTTTCTCCGAAGGAGTCCGGGGTCCTTCGGACAGGTTCAAGGGGTCTGTCCCTTTAAATGGTGTACCGCCTGGAACCTCCAACTATTTCCGGTCTTTCAATCGAAACATAAACTTCAATCCTGACCAGATGTCATCAACAGCACAAACCTTGACGTCGACCAGACCGTTGTTCAGCCCGAAAATGCGAATAACGTTCTCATCAAGGTCGGTAGGCACCTTTGCCGATTTCTTAGGCCAGGAAACCCAGAGCATGCCGTCTTTTTTCAGTATTTTGCTATACGTCAGAAATTCCCTTTCAAATATCTTTCTTTCTTTAACAAACAAATGAATAAAGTCTACACTCCCCCTCGCCCCTTTGTCTATCACTTCCACCTTTTCCGGCAACGGCGCCAGCCAATCCCAGTAAGAGGAAGGCTCGCCTACCGTTATCAGGCTATGGCCTGCTTTGATGCCGAGCTTTTTAAGGAGGGCGTCCCTGAGTATCCGGCCATGGTGTAAAGTTTTTACCGGCTGTTCCCGTCATAAAAAAAAGCCTCCCGAACTATCGGAAGGCTTTCTCATTTTTCTGAATCTTACTTTGCATTCTTTTGTGCGTCCCCCATCTTCTCCATTTCTTTATCGAACGTGTCTTTGAACTTCGTATAATCATAATCGATCTTCAGTTTATCATCCGTCGACATGCGTTCATTGTATTTTTTAACAAGGTCATCTGCAGAGAGCTCAAGGGCAATGTATGTCTTGTATGTTCCCTCCTTTGTTTGCATTAATTTCTCACAGATGGTACGGATTCCGCTCAGCGATTGATCGACGACTTCGCGGTTGAGGCTCTCAAACTTTTGCTCGAGGTCTTCTTTCGTGTTCTGCGTACGGGAATTCGTATAATTATCGGTTACCGTTTTCACAGTAGTCTGGATGGCCTGGGCCAGTTCATTCCGGGCATTCGTTTCTGCCTTTTTCTTCGAGGTTACCTGATCCATGCTTTCTCCAATGGAGTTAGAACGGAAGGTCTTGCTGTCCGTGAAGAAAGTAGGGCCGGAACAAGGTACAACTACTTCTTTTTCGCCGGTAGGTGCTTTCTCCTTGTGTTTACAGCCCGTGATCAGGATCGCGGCTGCGGTAATCGCAACAAAAGTGAGATTAATTAGTTTTTTCATATTTCATTTCAAGTTTGGTAATGCAATCTAACATAATACAATTTACAGGCCAATTTTGAAATTGCGGTTTTATGGGCCTTAAGATCAGTTTTTATTGAAATTATTGAAAATTACTGCAAAATCGTGTTCAGCAACTCAGGCATCCTTTCTTTTTCCAGAACCTCCATGCTCTTATTATACGCTTCCTGGCTGGACCGGTCGAAGTCCAGGCTATAGCCCTTGATGCGATCAAGGGTGGTGGCATAGATCTCTTTGCCGTCTTTTAACGTCACCACACGGATCACGGCGGTGACGTAGGTGATATAAATACTTCCGGAAACGGCGCCTTTTTCAGCATCAGCATTGATGTCCATCCAAAGCTCGGCCTTGGCCCTGTCGTTTGAGAGTTCAAAACCGGAACTCGTTATAAAATTCTTGAGCCGGTTAGTCAATTGCTGGTTGGCTTTATCAGCGCCAAAGTTCTTTTCGATGGACGTCACATAGACAAGGGGGCGTTGCACCTTCAGCAAGATGTTGGCCCTCGGCACGGCCATTTTTTGGGCCACCAGGGATGAAACGTTGGTGGAATCCTGACCGGAAAAAGCAAGGAGGTTCACTTTCACCCCCACTGTTTGCTCCAGATCCCGGGCGCTGATCTTGGTGATCAGGATTTTTGATTGCCCGTTGCCGTCAGTCTTGTAATCGGGGAAAACAACGCCTGCTCCTTTCTCAAAGGAGGCAGCCAGGGGAAGCGCCGCAATGGGTTTACGCGATTCTTTCAGGACGGCTTTCGCTATTACGGTTTGTCCGCTTTCCGCTACCCGCCGGTTAACCATGATCTCGGCCGGGTTGGTTGTAATTTGGATTTTATCCAGCAACAGTTGGATGTTGGAATAAATCTCATTGGTCAGGAGAATGGTTTTACCCTCGAAATCCAACTGGATCGGCTCTGCCAGATATTTTTCAATCGCCCGGAACCCCTGGAAGTAAAACCCCAGCGCCTGCACCAGGTCGTTGCTTCGTTCCGATTGTTTTGCTTTGGTAAAAAAGTCCAGCGCCAGGGTAACGGCATTCCGTTTTTGCTGGTCCTTGATCTCTTTGTAGCGTTGCTTGGACAAGCGGTAGTACACCCAAAAATTCCGATCATCCTGCCAGGAATCAACTTGCTCAAACTCCTCAATATCATCGGCCGCCTTGGTTTGAATGATCTGTTCGTACTTCTCCTGAAATTCCTTGTTGGCATCGATTTGACTCAGCACGGAAGTGGATGAAATATTGACTTTGATGTCGGACACCAGATCCTCCAAAGCACTTTTCTTGGCTTCCTGGACGTAATTGTTAGCCCCGTCTTTTGCACTGTGGCCAATACCGATATAATACGTGTCTTCAGCCGGTTTGGCATTGAGCCAGGCCGGTTTGAGATTGGGGTCATTTTTCTTTGAGGATGAGTTGGTGAGGGACGGGCTGCATCCGGCGATCAGGACAGCAAGAAGTAAAATGCCTTTCATAGAATAAACAAGGGGTGTTTTTCGTTCAACAGGTGCGAGATTCATGCCAAAATAATGCGTTTTGTAAGATAAGGTAAGTTCAAATAACGAAGGCAATGAACATTGTTTAATTTTTTTTAAGTTTATAGTATAAAAAGTAAGGGATATGAAGAAGATGATGGGTTTGGTCATGGGACTGGTGTTGTTGGCCGCATGCCAGAAAAGTGAAGTGGTCTCTGAATTTACCGGGAATCAAACAACCTATGCCTTGCAGGCGGCGTCGTCATACCCTATCAGCGGAACGGTTGTATTTAAAGAACGAAAGGACGGAGCGGTAACCGTTTCCGTAAAGTTGGCCGGCACGTCAGATGGTACCACCAGTCCGGTACACCTTCATCTTGGAGATGTCAGCACACCCCAGGCTGCTGTGGCCGCATTGTTGAGTCCGGTGATGGGAAAAACCGGTGAAAGTGAGACCGTTCTGAATAAGCTTGCCGACGAAAGCGCGGTTACCTATCAGGGTCTGATCCAACTCAATGCTTGTATCAAAGTACATCTTTCAGATGTGGGTGCCGAGCGCGACATTATCCTGGCGGCAGGAAATGTTGGAACGGCTACTGCCAAATCTAATTCCGGAGGACGGTTGGGGATTGCGGTTTGTAAGAGTAATTAGTTCAATTTAGGAGTTAAAATTAAGACTTAAGATTGGTTCGGCGCAAGTTCCATTCAATTGGAAGATGGAATTTGAGTATTCTTAAAGGTGAACGACGCCGACCGGCGGAAACACACTATTATCAGTTGCGACGGTATATCCTTTGAACGTGAACGCCTTTTCAAAGTAGCAACTGTGGGACACGTCAAAGGGAACTGTTTGTTGACAATCATAGAAGATCATACCCGAAGCGGTGCCATTGATGGACGTTGAGAAATTCTTAACATTCTCCTTAGCACTCTCAAAACTCATATCCATCGAGCGAATGCACATTCCACTGTACTTTTTGGATTTGGCAGTGTCATAGCTTGAATCAGTAAACTTAGTGATCTGAATTTCAGCCTTAGTCACCACCCCGTTTTTGTTGTACGTTATCGATAGGGTGGTGTCCGGAGAATCAATTATGTTCCGTCCCTGATTATCCAAAACAACAAATCGGACGAAATCCGGTGGAGGGCACGTAGTTAACCGGCTATCGTCATGCTTGCAGTGGAAGCAAATTAGTAATACCAACAAAATGAATAATTTTAAATAGTTTCCATATATGGAAACTATTTGTACTTTTGCCATGTTGTCAATAGGTTAAGAAAATAATGAAAGCTAGAGTAAAAAAGTTAAAAGCTTACACGCTCGATCAAATCAAGGACGAAATGATTGGTCAGCATGGAACGAAGCAAAGAGATGAGTATGAATTTGAGTTAAACCTGGAATTGCTCGGAGAGATGATTCGTACTACCCGGCTCCAACGAAATCTAACGCAGGAACAATTGGGGAAATTGGTTGGAGTTCAAAAGGCGCAAATCTCAAAGCTGGAGAAAAGCGCCCACAATATTACCGTGGAAACAGTCTTGAAAGTATTCAACGCCCTAAAGGCGAAAGTGAATTTTAAGATTGAACTGCAAAATAAACAAATACGGATTGCCTGAATAAAATGAAACTGTCATCCCCCACCTACGCGAAGCGCTTCGGTGGGCAGGCGGCAACGCAGTAGTATTCTATGGAATGATGAACTATCATGAGCCGGGATCCCAATAAGTAGCAGGTCACTTGGATAGAAAGCAACACTTGTGATCGACGAATGCTAAGCAAGGGGTTTATTCCATTGAAAAGATGCAGTAATTAATCGGGGATCCCGGCTCGTGCGCCTGGCAGCATTTCATTGATGAAGGGTGCGTGGCCGCCTGCCCACCGAAGCGCTTCGCGTAGGTGGGGGATGACCCCGAAAAAAAATCGGGGCAGGCACTTTCATTTGTGATTTCAACATTCATTTCCATCGGAACCCCCACCTCATTTTCTCGCATCTCCTTAGGCTCTGAAACTTAATTAGTCATCCGTTCCACAAATGGCTAAATTAGTCCATGCAAGTTTGTCAATCCAAGACCTCCTAGCCCCTGACCTTCATGATCTCATTAAAAGGAATTGTTGAAAGCGGACTGAAGAAGACGGACACCTATCAGGAGAAAAGAGGTATCGTCCTTTGCAATTCTATCGCATTGATCCTATGCACTTCCCTCCTGCTGCTTTTCATTTTGCGACTTTTCATTCTGCACAATATCGACCAGGCGACCCTTCTTAATTTCCCGATGGGCATAGCCCTGTTTCTGGTAACGATATTGCTTAACCGGTTGTTCCTGACGACGCTCAGTCGCCTATATCTCTCCCTGCTGCCCATTGTCTTCCTTTGGTACATGGCTATTTATGGAATGAAAATATTGCCCTCCGGCAAGGCCACCGATTACGACAGCTTGCGGATTTTCTTCCTGGCCATGACCTGCATCCCTTACTTGCTCCTGGATAATAAAAGACGGCTCGTTTTTTTCCTGGGCCTTCTTCCCGCCTTCACGTCCATCTTTTTTTTTGATAGCCTTTTAGAACTCGCAGGGGTCGGACCGCTGCAAGGAGGCATCTCGGCAAATGATTTTGATTTCATCCAGGTGAGAACGGTTATCTGCTATTTCTTTATCAGCGCCTGCTGCTTTACTTTTCAGGTGATCATCATAAGAAATGATGAATTTAATCATGGGCTCATATTGGAACTCAAGGAAAAAACACATGAAATAGAAGCACAAAACGACGAACTCGTTCAAAGCCATGAAAACTTAAATCAAATCAATCAACATCTGGAAAACCTGGTGGAAGAGCGGACGCAAAAAATCAGGAAACAGAACGAACTATTGCTGAATTACGCCTATACCAATGCGCATCATCTTCGGGGACCCGTGGCAAGAGTGTTAGGGCTCATCCAGCTTTCGAGGATGAAAACCGATTTAGACTTTCCCTGGTTTTTTGAGAAGGTGGAAGACGAAACCAGGGCGATCGATCTTATTATTAAGCAAATTGGTTCTGATCTAGCACCGGGTGATGGACATTAAAGATTTAAAAATTGGGTTGAGCTATGTCTTGAGTGCACACTCACTTCAGAATTCATTATTCTTCATTCAATATTCAGCATTCGAATTTTGAATAATGAAGTAGAGTCCCGTAAGGGACGAAATATCGGTATACAATCTTAAGAGGTGGGCTGTGAGGGGCTGACTAAAAAGGTATTGCTTGAAAGGTCAACCAAATCATCTGTTGCCTCTGCGCCTACTTTGCGCCTCTGCCTGCGCCAAAGCTTCGGCAGACAGGTCCGCGCCTCCTATGCGGTTAAATCTATTCTCCCCCTCCAACAACAACCTCATACGAACTCAACATAGCTGAAAAATACTCGCGGTTCAGCCGGGCTATGTTGGTAAGCGAGATGCTCTTGGGACATTCTGCTTCGCAGGCCCCCGTATTGGTGCAGGCACCGAATCCTTCTGCATCCATTTGCGCCACCATTCTTTCTACACGCTCTTTCTTTTCGGGCATACCCTGAGGCAGCAAAGCAAACTGCGATACTTTGGCACTCACAAACAGCATCGCGGAGGAGTTCTTACAAGCGGCAACGCAGGCGCCGCACCCGATGCAGGTAGCCGAATCAAACGCCTCGTCCGCTACTTTTTTAGCAATGGGAATTTCATTGGCATCAGGCACACCCCCTGTATTCACCGAAACGTATCCTCCTGCCTGCTGAATCCGGTCGAATGCCGTACGGTCAACGATCAGGTCTTTCAGCACAGGAAATGCTTTTGCCATCCACGGTTCTACCGTAATCGTCTCCCCATCCTTGAACGTACGCATATGAAGCTGGCATACGGTAGTTTGCAGCGGACCATGCGGATGACCATTGATGTACAGACTGCACATCCCGCAAATCCCTTCCCGGCAGTCGTGATCAAACGCAATCGGATCCACCCCTTTCTTAATAAGATCGCCGTTCAGCACATCGATCATTTCCAAAAAAGACATGTCGGACGAAACATGATCGAGTTCGTACATCCTGAACTTGCCTTTGGATAACTGATCTTTCTGACGCCACACGTTTAGCTTTATCTTCATGGTAATGTGTTTACGTGTTGAAGTGTTGAAGTGTTGAAGTTGGGATGGTCCTGATCCTTGGGAACCACCATTTTAACACTTCAACACTTAAACACTTCAACACTTGATTTATTTATAACTGCGCTGAGTCAATTTTACATTTTCAAATACCAATTCTTCCTTATGGAGCTCTTCAGGCTGGTCCTGGCCCTTGTATTCCCAGGCGGAGACATACGTAAATTCATCATCCTTGCGTTTGGCTTCTCCGTCGATTTGAGATTCTTCACGAAAGTGCCCGCCGCAGGATT
>Ga0193731_1000555_pt1 | contig 11987 bp, 13 predicted proteins | sample U1a2metaG_FD_144920 | JGI IMG/M metagenome (GOLD analysis project Ga0193731, IMG submission 144920) | Soil microbial communities from a riparian zone of the East river system, Colorado, United States - U1a2 | ecosystem: Environmental > Terrestrial > Soil > Riparian zone | place: USA: East River...
CTCGGACTCCAGACCAACACCATCACGTCCGTCTCTCTCGCCAACAACGTAGCCACATACACAACCTCCGCGCCGCATGGGCTAGTTCAGTACGCGCATGTAGTCATCACCGGCGTAACGACTACCGCCACCACTATTTCTACGTCTACACCAGTACCATTCAATGGCTGGTTCGTGGTCGCAACTGTTGCTGACAACACGCATTTTACCGTTAACCTGCTCACAGATTCCCGCAACGGAGCCATCACTGTTGGCGCGGGTGGCACGGTCAATTACTGGAACTCCATTCAAATCAAAGCGACAGAGACAACTAACAACTATATCTACTACGTCTATGGACGCGTAACGGGCGGAACTAAAACACTCATCGGAGCGATGCTGCCGCAGGATACGAGTCTCTTTAGCAGACTAACCGACCCAACTTATCTGGTCTTTGACGACCTTGGCTCTCCGGTAACGACTTTTCCAAATCCACCGAACTATATCCCCGCGACGGTTCCTACCCTGGCTACCAATGACATGCTTGCTACGACGATTGTATCTGGCACAGGAACCACGTCTCTAGTTCTGGCCGGCAATGCCGGGCACACTATCAGCGGACAGACTATTCTATTCGACGACGCGGTGACTTTTATTCTGGCCGCCAAGGCTGCATGCAATCTCGGCGCAGGCACGGCGGGAGCTTTGATGATCCCATCTGTTGGAAGCGGACTTCCATTCATATTCAATTCTCCTATCTCCATCGGAACAGGAGCTACTCTCGGCCTGGTAGTTTTACAGAAGGGGGTTGTGTGGCTCAACGAGCCGATCACTACTTCTAACATCTCCTGGTCCGGTCAGCCGGGCAACTCGAACGTATCTGCATCTTTTACTCCCGAGATTCTTCCTGCTCTCTATACTTCAAGAGCCAGTCCCGGCTTCTTTGTGGCGTCTAATACTTACTTTTCTAATTTATTTGTAGGTATCGTCAGTCAGAGCGGCGGCGGCGTCCCTAACGGGCAGTTGAGCTTTCTTCAGGAATTCGGAGGAGTTCCCTGGGCGGGAGCCTTCAGGGACATATCGCATTCCACCGGCACGGGTGGTCCTACCTATTCGAATATGTTCGGGGTGTTCAGAGGGGCTGGATACGCTGGCTGGGATTTTACGAATGTGACTATCGTCGGCAATCAAAACAGCACCCTAGTTGGAACCACTCCGGCGATGTACTTCAATTTGTCCCAAAATCAAGTGTTCAAGAATCTTACTCTGGGCGGTGTCGGCGCTGCAGCCATCCGTCCCTATCCCGCAGGAGGATGGATCGTCGCGGATGCTGTCTACAGTCAAGGCGGGTACATGCCGTACTTCTCTTTTGTCCGGCATCCTACTTTGGACCCTATTGCTCCTGTCGTTGTCAGCGTAAGACAAGTGGGATTCGATACTACTATTCTCCCTTTCATCGCCAACTACGGAGGGCACAATTTAACTTTGGATAGTGTAAACGCTTGGGAGGGCATTCCCATCACCGGCTCTCTTGCGGGCTTCAACGGCTCAACCAGCATTATAAGCGGTGCCGCTGCTTCCACTTCAGCAAACATGGGGACAGCCCTCATTAATCAGGTCTACTTCGTAAACGACGGAACATTCGGGCGGACCACATTCGCTACTGACGTTTTGTACAAGAACATGGCTATCGGTCCCGGGAACTCGCTTTTTACTTTGACTGGTCCCAATGCGGCTCCTACCTGTCCGGTGTCCGCGGGTGGCAGCGTTCCGGTTGGCACGTTCCAGTATTATTACGTTCCGATCTACGCGAATGGCTCTGAGGGAACCTGGTCAACTTCCTGTATCGCTACCACGACTTCAGGAAATCAGACCGTGACACTCAGTTGGTCTGTCATGACAGGCGTGACGCAATACAACCTTTATCGCGGGCTGTTTCCTGGCAATGTCAACGGTCTGAATTGCTCTCCTTCGACGGGGGTAACCTATACGGATACGGCAGCCAGTAGTTGTGGCCCCAACCCAACGCAGATCGCCGCAGGCGGCCCAGCAGGCATGCGCGGAGGTTTGATCTGGGCAAATACAGCTCAACTGGGAGCTACCACGACCTCTACTCTCGCCTCTACTGCCGTCACCGCTTCCAGCGTAGCTGTCGGCGGGGATACCGCCTTTAGCGCTTCGCCTCGTGGCACGTTTACCGCGTTCTTCCCTGGTCCGTTGACCTCGACATGGACGGCTGCAACCTGGGTAACCACCAAACCAATCACCATTACGCAAATACGAACCCAGGCTAAAACTGCTCCTGTTGGTTGCAGCCCTAACGCTGTAATCCGGTTTGGCGACGGGGCGACGAACGTTGACACCACAGTGGACGCCTTGGCTGATGGAGGGGCAATCGGTACTTCTTGGGGAGCGCCAAACACGTTGACAGTGAAAGTGCAGACCGCCGCGGCGGGCTGCGGGACGAGTCCGGCAGACGTTACTTTTTTCATGGAATACAAAACGCAGTAAGCCAAGAACAAATCATGACCAAGATCGAGATGTGGCTGCGCGGAGTGTTGGCTGCCGCGGTGAGCGGAGCTGCGGGCGGAGTGTTGACGGGCCTTGCGGCCATTGGAATCGATCCATCACATTTCAACCTGGCGGCCGGCTTTCACAACACCTGGCATATTGCAGCGGCCGCAGCCTCGATCAACGCGCTGATTGGCGTGGCGGCGTACCTCCAAAAATCGCCGCTGCCGGACCTGGACGGGAAAAACTAAATGCCGGTCCTGGGGAGCACGGCCTACAGCAGCGCGCGAGGCATCACGTCACAGGTGCGTTCGCTGCTGAACGATGCGGCCAACCTGCTGAGCGTTCCGGTAAATATCGCGAATATCACGCGGAACACCGCCACAGGCGTGGTGACGGTGAGCTGCCAGTTGCCGCACAATATGGTGGGCGGGGATTCGACGCTGATCAGCGGAGTGCCGACGGGAACGAGCAACTTCAACGGAACATTCCCGGTTGCGACGATCCTCGACATGTTCCAGTTCACCTACACGCAGGCGGGAGTGAACGACACGCAAGCCAGCGGACAGGTGCAGGGTTTTGGCATCGGAGCGATTTATACCGATAGCGTGCTGATTCCGTTCGTAAACGCCATTTACCAGAAGCTGGTGAGGAAGCTGGGAAACACGGCCGAGGGCACGTTCATCAGCGACAACAATTTACTGGTAGTGCCAGCGATTGTGGGGAATCCGGACGCCGCGATTCAGGTGGTGATTAATGATTCGACGGCACCGCCGAACCAGCTGCCCATCGACCTGCTGCAGCCGCTGAAATTGTGGGAGCGGCCGAACGGGTCGACGGATGATTTCTTCGAGATGGTGGACTTGACGGATGGCGGAGGCCTGCCGCCGGAGATACAAGGGCAAACGCTGGAAGTGTGGGAATGGCGCGGCGACGGAATTTATTTTGTGGGCGCGACGCAGGACACCCAGATCCGGCTGCGGTACTTGAAAGGGTTTTCTGACCTTGTGGATGGCAGCTCGAGCACTCTGCTGCGCAACATGCGGGAAGCGGTGGCCTTTGGAACCGCGGCGATCGCGGGGATGAGCCGGGGAAGCCAGCTGGCCGAGAAGTACGAAACGGCGGCGCAGGATTCGACCGAGGATTTGCTGAACACGTCGGCGCGCGCCCTGCAGCACCGCAATTTCCGGATGCGCAGTTTCACCCGTCGCAAAGGCTACACACCATTTTGAAAGTTGCAAAATTCTTTAGCTTGAAGGAGCTATACGATGAGTATCTCAGTGAACGGTGTAGATGGAAATCCATGGACGATTCGCGACCTAGACGGCAGCAGCAGCAACGTCGTGACTTCGTACCACAAGCTGGGCTTTAGCGGCAGTTACACGACAGCCATCAACGGCGACACGATCGACCTGTCCGCAATAGCCGGACAAATCCCCAGCGCGGCTGTACCGCTGCAGATTGCCGAGACGATGAATGGTGGGGTAGGAAGTTTCACCAAAGGCGGTGGCTACTTACAAATCGAGTTGGGGACGACTCTGGCCAACACCAAGATCAAGTTTTTCGCCAGCGGCGGAGCGGAAATTGGGACGCAGACGTATGCAGCGGCATTGATCAACCTGGCAGCGGAAAACATCGGTTTGACCATCACTTGGCGCAAGCTAATCGGGTAACCCATGGCGATCACCGTAGCGGAGCTGGCGGCGATTAAGGGGCGGGATCCGCGCTTGCACAGCATCTTGGAACGGATCGTAAAACAAGTAAACCTCATGCAAAAGGGCACGGGAGTGGCGCCGGCAAACCAGTTGCCGGTGCCCCCCACGCTGGGCGCGATCGCGGTAACGGCGGCGAACGGGTGGTTCGACATTTCGCTGTCGGACAAAGGCGTGGCTCAGCCGGGAATCGTGTACTTCGTGGAGTTTGATACCAGTGCGAATTTTGGCAACGCGCACACGCAATATTTGGGCCCGGCGCGGCATTCGCACCTGGGCTTGGGCAATCAGACGCTGTTTTTCAGGGGCTATTCGATGTACCTGGGCAGCGGGGTGCGCAGCCCGTACGTGGTGCTCGGGGGCACGACGCCAGCGAGTGTGACGGGCGGAGGAGCGGCGGCGCCGGCGCTGTCGCCGGCACAGGGAAGCGGAACAAGCCAGCAACCAGGGTACGGATTCGGGCCATCGCCGCGCAGCCGTAATCCCACCACTCTTTAATTTTGTGATCCGCGAATACCAACCGAGCGACGTGCTGCCGCTGTTGCGCATGCACGAGCAGCAGGGGTTTGCATATTCCTTCCCGGACCTGCGGGACCCGCTGTTTGTGACCCGCCTGGTGGCGGAAGAAAACGGGCGGGTGACCGCCGCGGCGCTGCTGCACCTGACCTGCGAAGCGTATTTCCTGCAGGATCCGCGAGCGGGGACGCCCGAAGAGCGCTGGCAGCACGTGGGCGAGCTGCACGAAGCGACGCGTCAAGACGCGCGCCGCAAAGGTTTAGACGACGTACATGCGTTTATCCCGCCGGAGGTTCCGGGAGGGTTTTACCGCAAGCTGAAGCGGTTGGGATGGGTTGAAGAAAAGTTTCGCTGCATGTGGCGATCGACAGATTAGGTGGATTGGTCGTACTTCAGGAATTGCGCCAGTTTCTGAAACATGCGCCGACCTATAAATTCACGAAGTTGGACATCGACTTCCTTAATGACGAGGCGCGCAAGAAGGTCCGACACTTTGGTGGCGACAAGTTCCTCGAGCAGATTGAGAACTTCTTTTTTAACTAGGTCTTGAAATTCTGGACGGCTAACCAAATAGCGAACCGTTGCTTCGTCTATGACGCGCTTCTCGTCGGTAGGCCCATCCATAACGCAACGGAGTATATACCATGGCCAGAGGCGCACAAAAGACAGCAGAAGATGCCGCGAACACCGGAAGGGTGAACGCCGACCAGTTCAACAAGCAGCTCGAGGGCGGGCTGGATGCATCGAAGGGCTACCTCACGAAGCAATATCAGAATTTGATTTCCAATCCCGGTTACGATCCGGCGACGAAGAGCGCGATCACGTTGAACAGCGAAGGCGCAGCGGCGGCAAGCTATGGCGGAGCGAGCGATGCGCTGGCCAGAAGTGCGGCGCGCACAGGGAATTCCGCGGGGATTACGGCCGGGGAAGATAAATTGGCGCAGGACAAGGCCGCCACCATGAGCGGGGTGGCGGCGAAGGACCAGATTGCGTTCGCCGATCGCGCAAAAGCGGACCAGACGCAAGGCCTGCAAGGGCTGAGCTCAATGTACGGCATGGACATGAACATGCTGGCGCGCAGCCTCGGGATCCCGGTCGAGTATTTGAATAGCTACATCGCTGCAGGACAAATGAATAAGGGCGGATTCACCGGCGCCTTCAGCACTGCGTTAGGCAAGTCGCTTGGCACGTTCGGAGCTAACTTTGGACCGGGCGGTGCGCCTACAGGCGGGAGTGTTGGTGGTGGATAAATAAAATGGCCTGGGACGAAACAACGGGAATCGAATCGGTCGACCAGCAACTGATGCGCAGTGGTGTGCCTCCGCAGATCCTGAAAATGCTGGGCATCGACGTACCAGGGGCGGCACCGCCGCCCGCTGGCAGCCCTCCTATTGCCGCAAAACCGGTTTCCATGGCAACTCCTCAGTCGGCCGTCAGCCAGCCACCAGCCGCCTCTCCAGCACCGGTCAGCTTAGCTAACAATCCTCAGCCAGCAGCACCAGCAAGTGCCCCCGCGAATAAGCCAGCTGCGCCGGCGCAACCGATTTCCTTGGCCAAGCGTTACGAAGAAGAGAAAGCGCCAAATCCGAAGGACTATCGATTGAAGCCGGGAGAAGGCCCGCAAGGGGCGAAGAAGTGGCTGGACATTGCGGGGCAGCTCCTTTCGCCGCGCATCGAGAGCATGATCCCAGGAAGCCGCGGGAATTTGCAGGTACAGAAGTCGCGGGAATTTGCGGATGCGCAGGCGGCGCACACGCAGCGCCAGGGCGAGATCAAGACGGAAGCAAGCATCGCGGACACGGAATCGCAGACGCGCGAGCGCGACGCGCTAGCGGCGAAAGCCGCGAATCCGCAGAAAGCGGAGCGCACCAATCCGCCGGCAACCGATGTGTATTACTCGCTGATCGACCAGGGCGTGAAGCCGGAAGAAGCATTGAAGAGAGCGGTAGCGGCAGATGCCAAGCCGTCGGTGGACAAGCTGGACAAGAAAATTGACGAATACACTAACGAGCAAAGCCGCCGGATGGAAGTGATGCAACGTCCCGACGGCACAACGTACGAAGTGCAACGCGGCACGGTGCGTGCCGAAGGTGGAGTGCCCGGAAGCGGCAAAGACGACCCGCAACAAATTGCCGCGGCGATCATGCGTGGGGAGCAACCGCCCGATACCAGGGGGCTTTATCGCAACACCGCCGCGGTGCGAGCCGAACTGGCGCGCAAGGGATTCAATTTAGCGAAGGCCGAAGAGGACTGGCAGGCCACGCAAAAATATTTGGCGACGTTGAATGGAGCGCAGCAGACACGATTGCGGCAAGCCGTGGGATTCACCAAGGAGTCGCTCGACCAGGTTGAAGACATTTACAACGAGTGGCAGAGAGTGGGACCAGCCGGCGGCTGGAAAGTGTGGAACAAAGCATCCTTGGAGACCTCGAAACAACTGCCGGGAGCAGCGGGGGAGCTGGCGCACCGGCTAGAAGCGCGAGTGGCGGATCTCACGTCGGAATTGGGAACGGTTTATAAAGGCGGAAACAGTTCGACGGATGAATCGCTGAAGCTGGCAGCGAAGAATTTAAGCGGCGATTGGAACGAACAGACCTTCAAAAACGCGCTCGGCGATATCCGCAAGAGCATCCAGATTCGTGAAAACTCGATGAAGAACCTGCAGCCGGCGGGCGTGAGCAGCGGAAATGCGTATATACCTCCGTCAACGGACAGCGACTTAGGGCCGGCGCCGGCCGGAAAAGCGGAAGGCAGCACTGGAGTTTTGCCTGACGGAACGAAAATCGTGGTGAAGGGCGGAAGGATCGTGAGGCAGTGAGCGCCACGGCACAAATCAGCTGGGACGCGCAGCCGCCGGCCGGGCCACAAATCCAGTGGGACGAAGAGAACCCTAAGCCGAAGCGGACCACGGCCGACAATCCGATTGAGAAAAACGCGCCATCGATGCTGTCGCGGGTGGCGTCGGAAGCGGCCGCGTTGCCGGCGCGGGCCGTGGGAATTGGCGTTGAAAAGGACGCGGGAACGAACTGGGTAAAGTCGAACGTCAAGATGGCGGCGGACCTGGCCAACCCAATGCGGGTAGGGGCGCCGCAGGTTGTAAAAGATATCGTTCACGGGATGGACGACACGTCGCGCGAAGGCGAGATGATCGCGCGCACAGGGCGTTCTGTGGAGCGCGCTGCGCCAGGGGAAGCCGGAGCGATGCAATCGCGGCCTGGCGGACCGGTTTTCAAATCCGGCGCAGAGCTGGAGCATCCGCAAGCGGCAAGCTGGATTCGCAAGGCGGCATCGTTTGCGCCGGTTGTGGGGCCCGCGGCGGTAAGAGCCGGGCACGAGCTGGCGACGGGCAGGGAAGGGGACACGATAGCGGGGGTAGCGGACGCCGCGGCCGTGGCAAGCCAAACGGCTCTGATGACCAAGGGCGGGCAAGAAGCTGCCGAGCGCGCAGTGACCCCGGTAGTCAGGCCAGTGGCCAGGGGCGTAACCGCCGTGGGGCGCGCCGGATATCGTGGGCTGATCAAAGGCGAGCCGCCGAAAGCGCTGATAAAAGACGCGCCAGTAACGTTCAAGCAGGCCATCCAGCCTGGCGTGAACGTGCCAAAAGGCGATGAATCGATCGCCATTGCCGGGCCGCGCATGCAACAGGTGATGCAGGAACGCGGCATGAACATGCAGCGGGAGACCGGCGACGGCGCCGTTCCGGTAACGAAAAAAGGCTTGGACGTAGTCAAGGCGGCGAAGGAAACAATTTACGACGCGATCGACAAGCGCTTGGGCCCGGTAGCGGAGCTTTCGCCGGACACCAAACCGGTAGGTGATGCCATCCGGGGCACCATGGATAAAGTTTCGCGGCGCCAGTTTCCGGAGGTAGCCGCGAAGCTGGACGAGCGCGCCGCGGCTTACGATGGCAACGATTTCACGCTGCGGGATATAGAAAACCGCATTCAGCGCGGCAACGTAGAGCTGGCGGGACACTACAACCAAACGGTTGGAAAAAACGCCGGGCTCTCCTGGGACGGCGAAGCGACGAAAGCGGAGCTCACTGCCTCGAGGAAGTTGCTCGATCAAAAGATCAAAGCGCTGACCGGGAACACCGACATCACGGATTTGAAGCGGGAGTACGGCGCGTTGCGCGACGTCGAGCGATCGCTGGCGAAGCAGCACGCCATTTCCACCCGCGTGAAGGACGCCGGCCTCTGGGAAGGATTGGCGTATCTGCATGCCGCCGGGGATCTGATTAGCGGCAATGCGCTGGGAGCGGCGAAAGCTGGGGGCGTGCTGGCAATCGGCAAGATGCTGAAGAACATGCGCGACCCGAATTGGTTGCTGGAGCAGTCCTTCCACGGGCCGAAAGCGTTTCAAGCGGCAAAGCCGATCGCGGCAAGTTCCGGACCGCCTGCGCCGGCGGGATTGTTGACGGAAGGGCCGAAGCCGGCAGGATGGAACGCGGAGGATGCTAGCGGGACAAATCGTGGGCAGAGCGGGCGCTGGACAACGCCGGCGGCGCAGTTGCCGGACCAAGAACCGATCAAGCCGACATTTATTAGGGAAATTCCGAAGACGCGGCCGGGAACGCGAACGCCGATCCGGGGATTGCTGACGAGCGGAGAAAAGGCCGCCTCGACCACCCCGCCGGCGGTGGAACAGAAATTCGCGGCGGAAAAGGTTGGCGGCGGCCCGAACTGGCTGAAGACGGCCAGCGAGCCGGTGACAAGCATCAATCAGCGTTCCGCGCAAACCGGACCGAAGGAGTTGCCAGGCACATCGGGCCCATCAGGCAAATTCTTGAAAGCGGCGCGCGGATATAAACCGAGCGAAAAAGCGGAGACCATGAGCGCGCCAGCGAAGAAGTACGGGCCGGAATTTGAGGCCCAGCAGGCGCAGGAAGAGATCAACCGGTCGCGAGCGATTCAGGACGATCCGAAGGCGAGTGACGAAGTGAAAGCCGTGGCCAGCGAGCGGCTGCGCGACGCCAAAAAAGCTTCGCGGGAAGTGGCGCCGACGGAAGGCGAGAGACGGTCGCGGCAGGAAGAGAACGAGCTGCGCGGAGAAATTACCAGGACGCAGCAAAAGATACGCGCCACGCAAGACAAAATGGGGCGCGCAAAGAGCTATCAGGTGCAGCGCGACGCCATGGATGCCCTGCAGGTTCACGAGCGGCGCTTGGCGGAACTAAAGGAAGCACTGGAAAAAGGAACGCCCATAAAGCTGGGGCTGCGCGGCGCGACCAAGGACGAGCTCACGGAAACGTATCGCGGCCTCGAGGGCGAAGAAAAAGAACAAGCGCAAACTCTGCTGGAGATTTATCAAAAAACGGAAGGGCCCGGACGCCAGGAGTTCATCGATCACTACGCGCTGAATCGCGGCGATTGGAAGGGGCTGCCGATAACTGAAAAGATGGCGCGGGTAGTGAAAGGCCAAAAATCCAGCGCCGGGCGGATGATGCGCTCGATACGGGAGCCGGGCGAGGGCGACGTTCCGTTTTAGCCGCGGAAGGCGAACAGCAGGATACGCACGACGATCCAGGCGGGGATGCCGAAGAGCGCGCCAAAGATCAGCAAAAAGGCGATCGCGGAAGAGGTTTCGCCGCGCAAGCCCATGCCATCGAGTGCGGAATTAAAAGCGATTGCCGTAAAAGCAGCGCCAAACAGGATAAAGACCAGGCATTCGCGGATGGCGGAGCGGATAGATTCGCGGAAGCGGGCTACCGGCATGGGGTAGTTGTTCACTGGGCGGAGATTCTAGCAAAAAGCCCTGGCAGGTCAAACAAAGAAAAACTTATGGGAACGCAGCTAACTATAGCGGCGGCAGCGGCGGCGGCGCAGCTGGAGGCCTTGTCACCCATGGTGCCGAACAACAAGCAGACGCTGATCGCCCTCGCAAAAAAGATTGCGGCGAACTTCAAGCTGGCGCCAGAGCTTGTCTGCGCCCTGATCGAGCAGGAAAGCGGATGGAATTGTTGGAGCATGCGGTACGAGCCGGAGTTTTTCGCGAAATACGTCAGTTCGCTCTATACCAATAATCAAATTTCCGCGACGGAAGCATACGCGCGCGGAATGAGCTGGGGGCTATGCCAGGTGATGGGAGAAGTGGCGCGGGAAAACGGTTTTGACATGCGGTTTTTATCGGCGCTGTGCGACCCGGAAACGGGCATTTCGATGGGCTGCACCATCTTGGCGAAGAAGCTCGAGAGAGAGGGCGGCGACGTGGTGAAAGGTTTGCTTGCCTGGAATGGCGGCGGGAACGAACAGTACGCCGTGCAAGTTTTGGCGCGGCAGGACAAATACCGCTAGCGCCAAATACGCCCGTTGATGACATCGTGGAGAGTGCTCATGGCGCGTGATTCTAACACACAATCGTCGATAGCAATTGTACGTCACGTACCAACAAAACTGAATGAACAAGGTGTGTCTAGGTCATGGTTAAGAGTAGGACCCGATCCGGAGCAGCTCGAGAAGCTAGGCCCGGGCATCGTCAAAACGCTGAAGGGCCTGAACGTTTCCTCCATGGAGAGCAGCGACCTGCCGCGGGCGAGTGGGACGGCGAAGTACCTGGCCGATGAGATGAACATCCCGACGAAGAGCAGTTATGAATGGCGTACCTGGAACAGCGGGAGCGACGTCAGCGGGAAAAAGGAAGCGGAGACCATTCCGATCCGGCAAAAATTTATTAAGCACCCCGACACCAAGCCGCGGGGCGGGGAAGAGTTCCAGGAGTTTCTGGACCGCAGCGAGCCGCAACTGAAGCGCGTGATCGAAGAGAACCGCAAGAATCCGGGCGAGCCAAAGGCGCTGGTTTTGCACGGCCATCATTTTATGGCTCTCGAGGACATGATGAGCGGGAAGCCGGTGGACCCGAAGCGGCTGGAGACTTTGGATAAAGATTTCCCCCCGGGCTCGGTGTCGCTGCTGCACATTCGCGGCGATGGAGCGGAGCTGGAGCGCATTCATCCAAAAGGACGCGACGAAATATTGTGAAAAGGCCGCTGATCGCCGTGGCGCTGCTGCTCCTGGGCGCCGCGGGAGTGCTGCGCGGACGAGACGCCGGCAACGAGTTCTACATGAAGGTGGTGCGCGTGGACCGCGGCAAAGGCGAGCTCGAGCTGGAACTGAGCACGCCGCCGAAGAAAACGAAAGTGCTGTTCAGCGGGGAAGTGGGCAAGGTGTCCGACGGGGATTACCTGAAGTTTCCGGCGCGCAGCAAGGTATGGGTGTTTGGCGGCAAGGAAATGAAGATTGAAAAAGTGACGTGGATCTTCTGATGCTGAGC
>Ga0193731_1000556_pt1 | contig 11970 bp, 10 predicted proteins | sample U1a2metaG_FD_144920 | JGI IMG/M metagenome (GOLD analysis project Ga0193731, IMG submission 144920) | Soil microbial communities from a riparian zone of the East river system, Colorado, United States - U1a2 | ecosystem: Environmental > Terrestrial > Soil > Riparian zone | place: USA: East River...
GCGGGCCAGTCATCCTCGGTAAGAATGGCGTTGAGAAGGTCATTGAACTCGATCTCAACAGCGACGAAAAGGCCCTCCTTGAAACCAGCCGGAAGCATGTGAAGGAGGTGATGGAGGTGCTGGATAAGTTGCCGAAGTGAGGCGGTAAGTGGTGATCGGTGATCGGTGATCGGTGGATTTTGACCAAGGACCTTAAGGTTCATGTAGTAAGAAGTAAGGAAAATGCCTGTGAGCCAGGCATTTTTTATTACAAGATAAAATAAATGTAAAAACGGTGAAATATGATAAAGCCGATTAAGAATAATAAACAGTATGAATTAGCTCTTTCTCGAATCTATGATTTGATGCAAAAAGACCTTAAGCCAAACTCAAAAGACTCAGACGAGATAGAGATCCTTTCCATTCTTGTCAAGGAACATGAAAATGAATATTTTCCAATGCCGAAACCAACTCCCCTGGAGGCGATTCGCTTTCGATTAGAACAGCGCGGAATGTCGGATGTTGACTTGTCTAAGATTTTAGGATATCGCTCGCGGAAATCAGAGATTCTGTCGGGGAAACGGAAACTAAGTTTGGCCATGATCCGCAAACTAAATACGGCGCTGAGAATTCCGGCTGAGGTTTTAATTCAGGACTATTAAGAAGGTCGATGCCTGTTGTCCTTTATCGTAGAATTAATATTTCATCCCTACGGGATTTTGTTGGAATTGTTGATCCTGTTTACCAATATATCGTCCCATACGGGACTTGTCTCCATTAAGATTCAATTGGACATCTTTACAGAAGACGGTATTCCTCCGGCATCCTGTAACCGGGAACCGGCAACCAATTTGTCCGGCAACATCTAACAAGCAATTTATTTCTGACCAGGGACCAACCACCAATGACCACTTACTAATGACCGATAACCAATGACCAATGACTAAAGTCATTTGGACATCCACCAAGCACCAAGCGCTACCCCTATTTCACCCCTTTGAAAATCACCTCACCTCCTTGAATTCCAAATCGCTCTATTTTTTCGTTAGGTAAGTATTTAGCAAACTCATCGGCAATGGCAGTTAATCCTGCCCGCTGGATCCGTTGAGCATAGTCTTTACCAAACTTCCTCACATGATCATCTTGTCCGAATGCTTTTTCACGGTCGCGCGACCGTATGATAGTGGCATCTTCGACGGTTACATCCGGAACAGGAGAAAAGAACGGTACTTGCAAAATGGCCCAGCCACCCGGCTTCAGTACGCGCTTGATTTCACTCATGGCTTTGATGTCGTCGCGCACGTGTTCCAGGACGTGATTGCACAGTACCACATCAAAATGATTTTCACGAAAGGGTATTTCATGAATGTCCATTTTCACTTTTGCGAGCGGAGACTCTATATCGGCTGTGATGTAGCGGCTGCCGTGTTGTTTTTCAAAACGATTCATAAAGCAAGGTTCCGGGGCGATATGAAGAACGGAGAGGGGTGCTGAAAAGAAGTCCGTCTTTTCCTTAAGGTAGAGCCAGATCAGCCGGTGACGTTCGAGAGAAAGACAGTTCGGGCATAAGGCGTTGGGCCTGGGGTTGATCCGGCCATAAGGCAAAAACTTCCGATAGTGGCTTAAGCATATAGGGCATTCCACCGCATTCCCTGCATAGAAAATTCCAAGCGCTTTCAATCCCACGCCACTGAAAAGCTGAAGGTATTTGCGCGGCACATACCGGATCAGTAGGGAAATGATCTTTTTCATTCGGGAGCAAAGAAAAGTAAAATGCGGGTATTTGCCACTAAGACACAAAGGCACTAAGATATTTCGGCAATATGAGGACCTATTGCGGTCCAATGGCTTAGTTGTCGAAAATGGGTTAGTTGCCGAAAATGAATTTGGACGTTGGGGTTGGTCGCGGATTCGAATGAATAAATCAAAAAAGACCTTCGTGTCTTCGTGCCTTTGTGGCAAAAGGCCGAAAACTTTACACCTTGTACAACTATTTTCCCGATGTCCCCATCTTTACACTATAACCGACCTAAATCTGCGAAATCTGACCAATTACTATAATCCGGAGTCGATGATGCATTCCGACACCCTCATCGCCCGGGCCCGGGACGGGGACAAGAATGCGCAGGGTAAGCTTGTGCAACTGTGGTACAAGCGTATCTATAACTATTCGTACAAGTTCTTTTTTGACCACGACCTTGCCATGGAGGCTGCTCAAAAGACCTTTATCAGTATGCACAGGAATGTAGGGGGGTTACAGGATTGCGGAAAATTTAAGTCGTGGCTGTACACCATTGCAGTGAATTATTGCCGGGAAGAATTGAGGAAAAATAAATCCAACCGGTCGGTGTCCTTGCACGACCTGAAACCCGGAGAGGGAGAAGACAGCTATCGATGGGAGGAAAGCCGCAACCGGAGTGAAAACCCCGAAAGCCAATTGCGGCACACTGAACTTTCGGACCTGCTTCAAAAGTGTTTGACGGAACTCCCTCCTGAACAACGCGAAGTAGTGATCATGAAAGAATACGAAGGCCTGAAGTTCCGTGAAATTGCCGACGTATTGAATATTTCAGAGAATACGGTAAAGTCACGGATGTATTATGCGCTGGACGAATTGAAAAGGATATTAGACAGGAAACAGATCACCAAAGAATCCATAGGTTATGAACTATAAACCGGACGAAAACACCCTGATCGCCTACCTCTATGGAGAGCTGGACGAGAAGGAACAAGAAAAACTGACCCAGTACTTTCAGGAACACCCGGAAGAACTGAAGCACGTGCAGGCCCTGGCCCAGGCCCGGGATATTATGGGTGCGATAAACGATAAGGAGGTCATCGCCCCACCGGTGTTCATGGATGATCACGCTTATGGAAGACCGTTATGGAAATCGGCTACCGTTAGATGGGTAACGGGCATGGCAGCTTCATTCTTATTCCTGATGGTAGCAGCAAGATTGATTGGGATGGAGATCTATTACTCGCGGGGCGAACTGCGGATTAGTTTTGGTGGGAAGCTGGAGCTGCCGGTTCAAACGGACGCGGTGCCCAGGCTCACGGTGGATCAGGTTAAGACTATGATCAGTTCGTCGTTGGTAGAAAATAATGAATTCATCGCTGCCCGTTGGGCGGATAACCAGCGGAAACTGGATGAATCGATCCGCCACCGGCTGGACATGAATTCAAAAAAGACGGAAGACATGATGAAGAATGCTTCCCTTGCCTCGCAAGAGCAAATACGGTCCTTCGTTGACGGTCTTCAGAATGAAAACCTGCGTTCGATGAAGGATTATTTACAGCTCTCTTCGGCGGAGCAGAAGAAATATGTGGAAAGTTTATTGGTAGACTTTTCCAAATATTTACAGGAACAACGCAACCAGGACTTGACTTTGTTCCAGACGCGCATGAGCAGCATGGAAAGAAACACAGACCAGTTCAAACAGGAAACCGAGCAAATCCTGGCGGGCATCATTTCCAGTTCGGCGGGTAAAAAGGAAAACAATTATTAATAAATTAATTAACAATAACATGAAAAGCGCAGTGAGGATTTTGATGATGAGTGTGTGCGCAGCAGCGGCGACGGTGCTACAAGCGCAAAATAAGATTGACGAGGAACGGATGGGGCGTGATATTGAGGTTGCGGAGAATGTAATGGGTACGCTGATCAGACAAAAATTGAACAAACGCAATTTCTTTCCATTTGAAGTAGAAGGAAGCTATTCCCCCGGGTACGGCGTTACCTTTCGCCTGCCGATGGATTTCGGAGGCCCGATGGCACTCATGCTGAGCCCGGAACCCAAAATTGCCTACAATTACGAAAATAACGGCTCCTATACGTTTTCGATCAGCGGCGATGCAAATGAGGAGGATAAGGACAGAGATAAAAATAAGGACTGCGTGGATTGTGAAAAGAACAAAGTGAAAGACACGAAGGGACGCACGAAAATAAAAACAACTCACTTCAGCAAATCAGGTAATGACAGCCTGAGCCAGGCCGCGAATCAAAAAATTATAGAGGCCTCCAGGGAATTCATTGCCGACTATGGCGACTTGATCAGTCAACTGACACCGGAGGAGAGGATCAAGATCACGAATCGCCACGAGGGGCAACGCTTCTGGTACGCCGGCGGCAATATGCCCAAGCGGAAATTTATTTCGCTGGAATGCACCCGCGCCGACATCACCCAATTTAAGCAAGGCAAGCTCACACGCGATCAACTGATGGCGAAGATCATTCTTGTTGACAGCGAGACATCGGATGAATTGAGCCCGGACCTTGAATTGTTGTCGAGTATTTTCAATCGCCTCTATCGCGCTGACCTTTCTAAAAGCTACTACATCCAGGAAAATATGTATTATGAGCGCTTGAAGGATTATGGTGTGATCTACTATATGCAGGTTGTTTCCAGCGTCGAGAGTGATTACAGAAAATTCAATATGCCTACAATCGATCTCGAAGATATCGACAAGGCAACCCGGGATCAGAAAGTAAAAGAATTGTATCCGGTGTTTGAAAAGGACGTCAAGGAAAGCCTGTTGGAATATGGACGCACAGTGAAGAGTCTCAAAGATGATGAAATGGTGGTGTTAAATATAAAGCTCACCAAATGTGAAGGCTGTAACATACCTTCTTCGCTGGAACTCTCGGTGAAAAATGCAGTGCTCAAGGAGGTGAGCAACGGAAAACTTACAAAGGAAGCGGCCATAGCAAAGATCAATGTGAAGAAGGGACCCAATCAATAATCAAACTAATCCGGGAAAGTCCATACTTTCCCGGATTTTTTTGCGTTTTATGTAACCTTGCACTGGATTTTGAGGTATTACACAGAGGGGGCGGCAATTTACTTCCTGTAGTAAGGGATGCCGATGGGGAAACGACTACTTTTGAACCGTCAAAATCCAATGTGCCATGAAGAAAAATCTTTTTATTATCGGCGGAGTCCTTGTGGTCCTGCTGATTGCTTATTTCGTCGTCAAGGGCAATAAGGAGAGCGCAACCGCGGACATCATGAGCATCGTCAAACGCGGACAATTCCGGGTCGAGATCGAAACCACGGGAGAGTTGGAAGCCAAAAACTCCGTGAAAATTCTGGGACCCTCATCCCTTCGGAACTTCCAGATTTGGGTAGTGAACATCATCAGCATTGTCGATGAAGGTACCGTGGTAAAGAAGGGGGATTGGGTTGCCACGCTCGATCGGGCTGAATTTCAAAAAAAGTATTCGGACAAACAGATTGAGCTGGAGAAAGCCAATTCGAAGTTCGTTCAAACTCAGCTGGATACGACCTTGATCATGCGGCAATCCCGTGACGAACTCATCAACCTGAAATATACCGTAGAGGAAAAGAAGATCATCCTGGATCAATCGAAGTTCGAGCCGCCTGCGACCATCAAACAAGAGACAATCAATCTGGAAAAGGCCGCCCGCGCACATGAGCAGGCCATTGAAAATTACAAGATCAAGAAGAACCAGAACGTCGAAAAAATGCGGGAAGTAGGCGCCGAACTCCGGAAAGTACAAGGCGACTACACCAACATGACAAGCGTGCTGGAATCGTTCAGTGTCAAAGCTCCCGAGGACGGCATGGTGATCTATGAAAAAGGCTGGGATGGAAAACCGATCAAGGCCGGATCCCAGATCCAAATATGGGAACCCACCGTGGCCACGCTCCCGGATCTCACTAAAATGGTGTCAAAAACATTTGTAAATGAGGTGGATGTCCGGAAAGTGAAGTCAGGTCAGCGGGTAGAGGTAGGCCTCGATGCCTACCCGGATAAGAAGCTCAAGGGGACGGTTGTGACGGTAGCGAATGTCGGGGAACAGCGACCCAATTCAGACTCCAAAGTGTTTGAAGTGCGCGTGGAACTGGATGGCACCGACCCGACCCTTCGACCCTCTATGACGACCAGCAATAAAATCATTGCCAGCGTAAAAGACAGTACGATGTTCGTTTCCCTGGAGTGCCTTCATGTCGATTTTGATTCCATTACGTATGTCTATAAAAAGGACGGACTCAATGTCGTCAAACAAGAAGTGATCGTGGGCGATACCAATGCCAACGATGCCGTGATCACTGCCGGCCTTCAGGAAACGGAACGTCTTTATCTATCGGTTCCAACCGGTCATGAAGGAGATCCTGTCAGTTTGCTCCCGGAAATGAATGGCAAGCGCCAGAAAAAAGACAAAGAAAAGGAGGCTCCGGTGCTGAAGGCCCTGGATAAAAAGGCCAGTGCGTTAATTGAACCGGTGAAGGAAGCGAAAGTGAAAAAATAAGAATCGCTTCATGAGGATACAACGGTTACTCGCCAATCTCTACATTGCCATCGATGCGGTGATTGCCAACAAGATCCGGTCATTACTAACCGCCCTGGGTATTATTTTTGGCGTCGCCGCGGTGATTGCCATGCTCGCGATTGGGAATGGGGCCCAGCAGGAGATCCTGAATCAAATTAAACTCGTTGGCGTCAACAACATTGTGATCAAGCCGATTGTTGAGCAGAAAGAGGAAAAGGTCGAAGAAAAAGTCGGCAAAAAAGATAAGAAGAAATTTTCTCCCGGCCTGACGATCCGCGATGTCCAGGGAATTCAAGCCAATATACCCGACCTGGAAAGGATCAGTCCGGAGATCATCCTGGACACGTATGTCATTCGCAATGGCTTGCGCCGGTCGGCCAAACTGGTAGGGGTCGAGCCGACCTATTTTGAGATATACGACTTCCAGATGCAGGAGGGGACTATGTTCAGGGGGGAACAGCTTAAGTCCGGTGCGCCGATCTGCGTGATCGGTCATTCCATTAAAACCAAGTTTTTCCCAATTGAAGACCCGATTGGCAAGGCGATTAAAGTAGGGCCGCACTGGTTGACTATTGTCGGCGTGCTTCGCGAGCGTGCCGTTTCAACCTCCAGCATCAGCAAGCTGGGTATTCGCGATTTTAATATGGATGTGTATGTGCCCCTTCAGACCAGCCTCATCCGGTACAGGAACAGGGACTTGATCACGGCGGAGGCCCTTCGACTGGCGGCGCAGCGCAGCCGCGGAATGGGGGACAACAGTCAAAACCAAACCGCGGAGGCAGAGTCGGAAAAAAAGAATTACCACCAGCTCGACCGCCTCGTGATCCAGGTCGATGAGACGGACCGGTTGCAGGCGACCGCCGATATATTGTCGCGTTTGTTGAAACGAAGGCACTATGAGGTGGTGGACTTCGAAATTGAGATCCCCGAATTGCTGCTCAAACAGCAACAGCGCACGAATGATATTTTTAATTATGTCCTGGGTTCCATTGCCGGAATTTCGCTGCTGGTAGGCGGCATTGGTATCATGAACATTATGCTGGCTTCGGTGTTGGAACGGATCAAGGAAATCGGTTTACGGCTTTCGATCGGCGCGAAGAAAAGTGATGTGACCCAACAGTTCTTGTTTGAGGCGGTGATGATCAGTGTGAGCGGTGGGATCATCGGTGTGATCCTGGGAGTGACCCTTGCCTATGTTGTCTCTGCGTTTGCCAATATCCCCACGATCATCAGTTTTAGCTCCATCGTTCTTTCCTTTGGGGTGGCTGCCACGGTGGGGTTGATTTTTGGAATCGCCCCCGCCCGCCGGGCTGCAAAACAAGACCCGATTTTATCATTGCGCTATGAATAGAAAAAACGCCTGCCTTGCATTCCTTCTTTTTTCTCTGTTCTCCGACCTGCCTGCTCAAAATGTTTTCACCATTGAAGAGGTAATTCACCGTGCGCAAACCCAGTCGCCGGCCTTTAAACAAACGGAGACCACGCGTGAAACCAAATACTGGGTGTACAGGTCGTTTCGGACCAACTACAATCCACAAATTCAAATGTACAATTACGGGGGTACGCTCTTTAGCAATAGTATCACCCAGATACGTCAGCCAGATGGATCGTTTCTTTATTTGCCCGTTAACCAGGTTAACCCTGGAATAAATTTCGCGCTCCAGCAGCCTATCCAATGGACGGGTGGAACGATTGCGGTGAATTCGAACTACAATTATTTTAAGGATATCTCCGCCCGATATACCCAATGGAACGGAAGCCCAATGAACATTTCATTGATCCAGCCTCTCCTCTCGTACAACCGGTATAAATGGGATAAAAAGATCGAGCCCATCCGGTTTGAAGAATCCAAACGGGAATACGCGGAAGGTATGGAGCAGATCGGGAAAGATGCAGTCACTTTCTTTTTTAATGTCATGGTGGCGCAGGTGAATCTGCAGATTGCCAATTACAATCTGGTCAACAACGACACTATTTATAAGATTGAACAGGGGCGGTATAATATTGGTACGACGTCGGAAGACAAACTGTTGCAGGTGGAGTTGCAGTTGTTGCGCTCGCGGCAGGACGTTAGCCTGGCCAATCTTGCTCTGCAGACGACCAGTCTTGATTTGCGGACCTACATCGGTTTGCGGAATGGGGAAAGTTTTACGCTTATCTTGCCCGATCAGATTCCAACCATTGAGGTTTCAGAGGACGAGGCCATAGAGCACGCCAAACAGACCCGGATGGATTTCGTAGCCTTTGAGCGGCGAAAACTGGAAGCAGAGTCACAGGTCGCCTTTGTACGGGGCCAGCTGTATCAGGTGGGTATCAATGCAACGTATGGTTTGAACAACGTCGGGTCGACATTCAATGATCTTTATCGAAACCCAACGAAGCAACAGGCGGCCAACGTCACCTTTAACATCCCTATTCTCGATTGGGGGCGCCGGCGCGCAAAAATGCAAACTGCCTATGCAAACAAACGGCTTCTGGACTATGCGATCGCACAAGACGAGGTGACCTTTGAACAGCAGATCCTCACCACGGTGAGAAAGTTTAAGATGCTCTACCTCCAGTTGGAGATCACCAAGAAATCGGACGAAGTCGCCCTCAAGCGTTATAACGTTGCGCAGAACCGCTACCTCATCGGAAAAATTGATATTACAAATTTGAATATTGCTCTACGGGAAAAGGACGACGCTAAGCGCAGTTACATCACGGCGATTAAGGACTTTTGGACCGCTTATTTTGACCTGAGAAAATTGACCTTGTATGATTTTGCGGAGCGGAAGTTTTTGTATAATCCGTATAATAAGGACTAAAGCCTCGTAAGGCTTGTCGAGAAGGAGGCTTTCATATTTGCCAAATGCAGGGTCACGCCTGCGCGCCGAAGCGCTACGGCGCGCAGGCACGAAGTCCACAAAGAAGGCACAAAGAACACCAAGGATTTGTATTTAAACTCCCGTATAGTTGAACGGGGTAATCTCTTTGAGCCTCTGTTTTACCTTATCGGAGACTTTGAGTTGATCAATAAACGAGGTGATCGTTTGCTTCGTTATTTTTTCATTTACCCGTGTGAAGTTTTTTAGGGCTTCGTAGGGATTCGGGTATCCTTCCTTTCGGAGGATGGTCTGAATAGCTTCGGCCACGACAGCCCAGTTGTTTTCCAGATCAAGGTCCATGGCATCGCGGTTCAATTCCAATTTATCCATCCCCCGCTCAATGGAGTTCAATGCCAGGAACGAATGGGCGAGGGGCACACCAATATTTCGGAGCACGGTGGAGTCCGTGAGATCGCGCTGCAGCCGGGAAACCGGAAGCTTGGCAGAAAGGTGCTCGAACAGGGCATTGGCAAGTCCTAAGTTTCCTTCCGCATTTTCAAAATCGATAGGATTGACCTTATGGGGCATAGCTGAAGATCCTACTTCGCCTTCTTTGATTTTCTGATTGAAATAATTCATGGCTACATATTGCCAGACATCCCGGCAATAGTCGATCAAAATAGTATTGATCCGCTTCAGGTTGTCAAACAATGCGGCCAGGTTGTCGTAGTGCTCGATTTGCGTGGTGGGATGACTACGTGTGAGTCGGAGGTATTTCGAAACAAAATGGTCGCCGAACGCAACCCAATCGATCTCCGGATAGGCCACATGGTGTGCATTGAAATTGCCGGTAGCCCCTCCGAATTTTGCCGAGTGGGGAATTGTTTTCAGGAGATCGAGTTGTTTTTTGATGCGTTCTGAGAAAACCAGGATCTCCTTTCCCAGGCGGGTAGGGGATGCCGGCTGTCCGTGCGTGCGGGCGAGCATGGACACGGAACCCCAGGCCTTGCCGTGATCTTCGAACTTTGAAATAAGTCTGTGAAGGTGCGGAAGAAATTCCTTGTCCAGATATTCTTTAAGCAAAAGCGGTGTCGCAGTATTATTGATATCTTGAGACGTCAGTCCGAAGTGAATAAATTCCCTGAAATCAGAAAGCCCGAGGCGATCCAACGCTGCCTTCAGGTAGTATTCAACTGCCTTAACGTCGTGATTGGTCTTCTTTTCGATCTCCTTGATTTCCAGGGCTGCCGATTCGCTGAAATTTTGGTACAGCGATCTCAAGAGCGGCAACTTTTCTTTCGGGAATGCCGCCAATTCGGGGAGATGAAATTCGGTTAACGCAATAAAGTACTCCACTTCGACCCGGATCCGATACTGTATAAGTGCATATTCCGAAAAGTAAGGACTTAACGGTTTGGTGATCGAAAAGTACCTTCCATCAACAGGCGAGATAGCGGTAAGGGGATTCAGTTGCACGAGGGTATCATTAAGGTGCTAAAATAATCAAAATGCAGGCTTTAGCTATTGGAACTGAGATTTAATCCATTCATTGGCTTTGGCCAAACAAGCGCGCCAGGCTCCATACACAATTAAGGGAAGCACTTGAAATTATAGGCAAGGAGGTATTAACTTTGCACCCGGTATTCGGTATTCGCCGGAAATGCAGGCGCGAACGCGATTTGAGGGGAGAATTAACATCAAGTTTATGGCTTTTGGATTATTTAAAAAGAGCGAAAAGAAAGAAGAAGCCCATAGTGGTCCGAAGTATTACGACCTGAGGGTCAAGGATATTGTTCGCGAGACCAGGGAAACTATCGCGCTTATCCTGGAGCATCCTCCCGGAGGCAAAATCGAGTATAAGGCCGGACAATTCCTGACGCTGCTCGCCACCATTGAGGGTAAGGAAGTCAGAAGAGCCTATTCACTTTGCTCCTCGCCGTTTGTCGATGCTGATTTGGCGGTAACCGTGAAGCGGGTGGAAAACGGACTGATGTCCAACTGGCTTCCCGATCATCTCAAAACGGGTCAGACAATAAAGGTGATGGAGCCGATGGGCCAGTTCACGACGGAATACGGCAAGAGTAACAAGCGTCATCTTGTCCTGTTTGCAGGAGGTTCCGGTATTACTCCCATGATGTCGATCATCAAAAGCATCCTTACGCAGGAACCTGAAAGCATTTCTTCGCTGATCTATTGCAACCGCGACCAGGAAAGCATCATTTTTAAAGGCCAGTTGGATCACCTTCAGACCGAATACGAAGGAAGATTGCATGTCATCCACGTACTCGACAATGCCCCGATGAACTGGCAGGGGTATTCCGGATTGCTGAATCCTGAAATGCTGAAAAAACTCTTTGAGCGTATTCCCGACTGGGGCACGGAAAAGACTACCTATCTCATGTGCGGGCCGGAAGGCATGATGAAAAATGTAGATTCGCTGCTCGCGCTCCAGCATATACCAAAAGAAAGGATCTTCAAGGAAAGTTTTGTTGCCGGCGTGCTCGACAAGGAGAAAAAAACTGACGCACCGGCGCCGGGCGGCGCACTGACCGCCCATGTCGTAACGATTCGTTACGATGGTCAGGAATACAAAGTTAAAGTAGAGCCCAACCGGTTTATTCTGGAAACGGCGCTGGATCAGGGGATCGACCTACCCTATAGTTGTCAAAGCGGATTGTGTACCGCTTGCCGCGGAAAAGCAATTTCCGGAAAAGTGAAACTCGATGAAGAGGAAGGCCTCTCCCAATCCGAACGCGATGAAGGCTATGTCCTCACGTGCGTCGGTCACCCTTTGACCGACGATGTGGTGATTGAGATCGGGTAATGTGTTGAAGTGTTGAAGTGTTGAAGTGTTGAAGTGTTGAAGTGTTGAAGTGTTGAAGTGTTGAA
>Ga0193731_1000557_pt1 | contig 11967 bp, 13 predicted proteins | sample U1a2metaG_FD_144920 | JGI IMG/M metagenome (GOLD analysis project Ga0193731, IMG submission 144920) | Soil microbial communities from a riparian zone of the East river system, Colorado, United States - U1a2 | ecosystem: Environmental > Terrestrial > Soil > Riparian zone | place: USA: East River...
CTGCAAGCTGGCGATGCTCACAGGCCGTCCTGTGAAGTGCACGCTCACGCGCGAAGAGGTTTTCTACGCGCATCGCGGACGCCACCCGGTCCTGATGTGGGTCCGAACCGGTGTTACGAAGAGCGGCCTCATCACCGCCATGCATTTCCGGAGCGCGCTCGACGGCGGCGCTTACGGCTCGTATGGTGTCGCGTCCACCTTCTACACGGGTGCTCTTCAGACAGTGACTTACGACATCCCCGCCTACCGCTTCGAGGGATGCCGCGTCTTCACCAACAAACCGCCATGCGGTCCGAAGCGCGGTCATGGCACTCCCCAGCCGCGCTTCGCACTGGAGCTGCACCTCGAGAAGATCGCGCACGACCTCGGCATCAACCCCGTCGACCTGAAGCAGCGCAACTTCGTGAAGCCGATGACGCGCACCGTGAACTGGCTGCGCGTCACGTCGTGCGGTCTCGACGAATGCACCGAGAAAGTGATGACGGCTTCCGGATATCGCGACCGGGAGAAACGGCGCGGCCACGGCATGGGCTTCGCCATCTCGAGCTACCTGTCAGGCGCGGGCACCGCGATCTACTGGAACGACATGCCTCACTCGGAGGTCCAGATCAAGGTGGATCGTGGCGGTGTCACCGCGTACTGCGGCGCGATGGATATCGGCCAGGGCTCCGACTCGGTGCTCGCGGCCATCGTCGCGGAGGAGCTGGGCATCCAGGCGGCGGACGTGCGCCTGGTCACCGCTGACACCGACACGACCCCGATCGACCTCGGCTCCTACTCGTCGCGTGTGACGTTCATGGCCGGCAATGCGGCGATCGAGGCAGCACGAAAGATGCGCGCCCTGCTGGTCGAGGCGGCGGCGGCGAAGATGGGCTGCGCCGCCGATGCCGTCGCAGTCGGAGGCGCGCGAGTCGGCGACTTCAGCTTCGAGGAGGCGACCATCCTCGCCGAGGCTCGGTTCGGGACGCTTACCAGCGCAGGGAGCTACACGCCGCCCAAGATCGCGGGGCCATTCAAGGGCTCAGGCGTCGGCCCAAGCCCTGCGTACAGCTACTCCGCCTGCGTGGTCGACCTTGACGCTGATCCGCGCACCGGCCTCATCCACCTCAACAAGGTCTGGATCGCGCACGACGTGGGTCGCGCGATCAACCCGCTGCTGGTCGAGGGCCAGGTCGAGGGCAGCGTTTACATGGGGCTTGGCGAGGCGCTCATGGAGGAGCAAGAGTTCAGGAAGGGCCTTCACAAGTGGCCGTCGATGCTCGAGTACAAGTCGCCGACTTTCCTCGACATGCCCGAGGTCGAGACGTTCATCGTCGAGACCGTCGACCCCGAAGGACCGTACGGCGCGAAGGAGGCAGGCCAGGGCCCGCTCCTTCCAGTGATCCCTGCGGTCAGCGCCGCAGTGTTTGACGCGCTGGGCGTTTGGATCGACGAGGTGCCTGTGACGCCGGAGAAGATCGTCGAGGCGCTGCGCCGCAAAGAGAAAGGAGAACCCGCGAGGTTCGGGCCTTCGCGCTTTCCAGCCATCCCCTACCCGGCGTGCATCCAGGTCGAGCCGCCGCCACGAGAGTTAGATGCTTCGGCTGCCTCGATTTAAGTACCTGCGGCCGAAGACCGCCCGAGAAGCCGCGCTGATGGCCGCCGAGTACGGGCCGCGCGCGATGTTCGTGGCCGGCGGAACCGACCTGTTTCCCAAGTTGAAGCGCAGGCAGTTCGAGGTCGATGCACTGATCGGGCTGGACTTTCTGCCACGCGAGATCCGGTCAGGCTCAGACGAAACAGAGGTGGGAGCCGGCGTCACGCTCGCGACGGCTTCCGCAGATCCACACCTGATCGCGCAGTTCTGCGGCTACGCTGAGGCCGCCGGCCTCGTCTCATCTCCCCCGCTCCGGAACGCCGGCACCATCGGCGGCAACCTCTGCGTCGACACGCGCTGCAACTACTACGACATGACATACGAGTGGCGAAAGGCAATCGGCTTCTGCATGAAGAAGGACGGAGTCATCTGTCTGGTGGCGCCAAGCAGCCCGCGATGCTGGGCAGTGTCTTCCTCCGACACGGGCCCCATGGCGATGGCGCTCGAAGGCCTGGTGACACTCGCGGGACCCGAAGGCGACCGCGAGCTGCCGGTGGCGGCGCTTTACAAGGACGACGGGATCGACTACCTGGCCAAGCAGCCGCACGAGGTGGTGACGTCCCTGCGCCTGCCGGCGATCAAGGGAAACCACACCGCGTACGTGAAGCTGAGGCGGCGCGGCTCGATCGACTTTCCAATCGCGGGCGCCGCAGTGGCGCTGCAAATGGACGGCGACACCGTCGCGCGGTGCCGGATCGTGCTCTCGGCGGTGGCCTCGCACCCTCTCGAGGCGAGAGCTGCCGACGAGTTCTTGACCGGCAAGACGCTCGACGAGGAGACCATCCGCCAAGGGGCCGAGCTCGCTGCCAAGCCGGCAAAACCCCTCGACAACACCGATCTAACCCACTTCTGGCGGAAGCGCATGGTGAGGGTCGTCGTCGAGCAAGCTCTGGTACTTGCAGCGACCAGAAGCGGGGGCTCAAAGGTTAAGCTTCTAGGCCAACACCCAGAATGAAACACATCAGACGTATGCAAGCAGGGCAGGGCATGGTCGAATATGCCCTCATCCTCGCGCTGGTCGCCCTGATCGTCATTGTCGCCCTGCTGGCCACCGGCGGTCAGCTGATGAACGTGTACTCAAACGTCGTCCAGACGATGTGTCTGTACCACGTGGGCTGCTGACGCCGCTCTAGTCGCCTCGAGCTGACGCCGCCGCCTCCGCCGCCCTCTCAGCCTTTCGCCTGATCGTGTCCATGTCGCGGTGGGCAAGCGCCTCAGGCGAGAACAGAGCGTTGGTCAAACCGACAACTCTCACCCCGAGCCGCAAGTAGTCGGCGATGTGCCCGATCTCGACGCCACCCGACACCCAGTAGGGCACGCCCCCCATGGGGCCGTTGAGCGCTCGGATGTACTCGATGCCGCCCACCGGCCCCACCGGAAAGACCTTGACCAGGGCAGCCCCGGCGACTCGAGCGTGGTAGATCTCGGTCGGCGTCAGCGCCCCGAGCACGCACAGGAGGTCCTCTTGCTTGCAGGCTTCGGCGACCTCTGGGAGCAGCACAGGAGTGACCACGAAGTCGGCGCCGGCGTCCTTGGCGTCCCTGACGGCGCCTGGATCCCAGACAGTGCCGACCCCGATGCGCGTCTTGCCGCCAGTGGTCGCGAGTAGCCCCCGAACCATCTCGTAACAGGACGGTACGGTGGTGGTGATCTCGACGGTGCCTATGCCGCCCTCGATCGCAGCGAGACAGGCCTGAAACCCGGCGTCGGCGTTATCGGTCCGGAGAACGCCACAGAGCCCGTTGGGAAAAATCGTGTCGATGGTCCGCACAGCCGGGACGAGTATGGCGCGTCCTGCCAACCTCTGTAGGACGCGCGCGGAGCCTGGGCTGCGCTATGGTACATACGTATGACCGGGGCGCCTGCGGCAACCGAAAGCAGCCGTGACCAGATCATCCACGCGGCCGCCGAATCCCTCCTCGAGAACGGCTACTCGGGCACCAGCGTCAGGTCGATCGCGTCCAAAGCCGGGGTCGCGATCGGCAACCTCCAGTACTGGTTTCCGACCAAATCGGAGCTCCTGGTGGAGGCCTGGCGGTACCTGACGGCCCAGTCGGTTGAAGAGCTGCGGACAGCTCTCAACCAGCTCACCGACCCGCTGGAGGTCCTGGAGCTCGGGGCCGAGTCAATCTGGGCATCGCTTCGGCAGCTGGGCGACATCCAGCTCGCCGCTTTCGACCTCCTCGTCCAGGCCCCCCGGACCGAGCGCCTCCGCGCTTACCTGCCGGAGCTCTTCACCAGGTACCGCGAGGTGATCCAGGAGCAGCTCGACCGCCTCGAGGAGGGCGGGCTCGTCAGGCTGACAGTCGATCGCGAGGTCCTCGTGCCGCTGATCCTGAACACAGTGCTCGGCTTCGGCCTCTACTACGTGGTCACGCGCGACGACGAGTCCTGCCTCCGCGCCCTCTCCGCCTTCAACCAGCTGGCCGCCACACTGATCGAGCCGGTGCCGTGACCGCCCAGGCCCTGGTGATCGGCCGCGAGCTGGATCGGCTGGACGGCCTCTGGGAGGACGGCCTCTCGGACACCTATAGGTCCTACCTCGATGTTGTGGATTCCTATGACGACGCAGTCCAGCCTAAGCTGGCCCTCGCAGCGGCCCTCATCGAAGCCGGGATCAGGCTGCAAGGCCTCGGCGGCCGCGCGGCTCCCGCCGCGGCGCTCCTGATGGGCGACCTCTGCCTCGCGCGCGCCTCGCGCCTCCTCGCCGACCATGCCTCGCAAGACCTCCAGGTCGCTTTCGCCCGCGCCATCGAGGAGATGTCCGCGGCGGCGGCCTCCGGCACCGGCGGCCGGCCGGTGCGCGACCTGCTGGTCGGCGCGTTCGAGAGCGGGCGATGATCGCCAAAAGGCTGCGCTTCAAAACATCGGGCACGACGCAGTTCGTCGATATCACCGAGCAGCTGCGAGAAGAGGTCCGCCGATCGGGATTGCGCGTCGGGCGCATACACCTGCAGTCGCTGCACACGACTGTGGGCCTGGCGGTCAACGAGAACGAGCCGTTGCTGCTGCGCGACTTTGAATCCCTGCTCGAAAGACTGGCCCCAAGCGGCGCCGGCTACGAGCACGACGACTTCGCGCGCAGGTTCGACATCGCGGTCGACGAACCGGTCAACGGCCACGCCCACTGCCGCCAGCTGCTCCTGACAGGTTTCACGACCGTGCTGGTAGAGGAAGGAGACCTGGTCCTGGGCCGGTGGCAATCAGTCTTCGCCGTAGAGCTAGACGGCCCCCGCTCGCGCCAACTGGCCATCCAACTAGATGGCGAGTTTGTGCCGGCCATATCCTCCCTGCGCGGTACGCGCGGGGAGGTGGCGCGCAGCGCCGGAGGGGGGCATGTACTCCCAAGCGCCGTCCGAGATAAAGACCTGGTCGAGCTCGAGCTCACCCGCCAGCTGATGGTCGACCCCGACCCCGTCGCCGTCCCCATGCGCCGACTCGTCGAAGCAGGCGGCAAGCGCCTGCGCCCCCGCCTGGTCCAGCTCAGCGCGCAGATCGGCCCCAAGCACAATCCACTCCGCGCAGCGGCCCTGGCCGCCGCCATCGAGCTTCTCCACAACGCCACCCTCATCCACGACGACTATGTCGACGAGAGCACCCACCGCCGGGGCCGGCCCACCGTCGCTGCGATGGAGGGCGCGGAGCGCGCGATCGCCGTGGGCGACTTCTATTTCGCCAAGGCGACCAGGCTGATCGCGGAGATCGGCAACGGCGACGTGACCTCCACTGTGGCCGAGGCGCTGGAGGCGATATGCGCCTCGCAGATCGACGACGTGGCCCTGCGCGGAGCGTTCCCTGGCGACCACGACTCCTACCTCAAGGTCGTGCGCGGCAAGACAGCCGCCCTCTTCGCAGCCTCTTGCGCCTCAGGCGCCCTGCTGTCGGAGGCCGACCCCGTAGCCGTCGAGGCCCTCAGGCGCTACGGCGACCTCCTGGGAGTCGCCTTCCAGATGGCCGACGACATGGTCGACTTCAGCCCTAGCTCAGGCAAGCCGGTGGGCCTCGACATCCGCCAGCGCGTCCTCTCCCTCCCCCTCATCTATGCAGCAGAGGACAGGGAGGTAGGGCCCGAGGTGCGACGCCTCCTTGCCGGAACGCTAGGCGACGCCGAGGTCGAGCGCGTGACCGAGCTTGTCAGGTCGAGCGACGCGCTTCAGAGAGTCGGCGACGAGGCACGTGGTCTCGCCGAAGCCGCCCTACGCGAGCTTGAGGCGGTCGAGCTTGACGGCCTGCGCCCGACCCTGGTCGGATTGGCGCGCTCGGCTGTGGACCGGAACTCTTAACTGCTGATCGCTTTCACGTAGCGCTGGGCCGACCGCGCCACCACATCCTTGGCGCCGGTTGGAATGACCCGATCCCACCAGGCCCCGTAGATCCTGTCGTACTCGAGCCGGCCCGTTGAATCCGCAATCCTCTCGACGCTGCGGGCCGGGAGAGGGATCAAGTTGGGATAGCTGTACATGAACGAGACATAGTTCCGATCGGGAATGACCTGGATCGTGTCGCCGGTCAACAACGCCCCGCGTCCGCCCGCCAGGAACGGGACGTGAAGCACGGCGCTTCCTTCGAAATGGCCGCCGGTGTTGACCAGCCGCATCCCGTCATGAAGCTCGAGCTCGTCACCCTCCCAATGGACTATCGAATTCGAGCTCCTCATCACCGACTGCCGATCGCCTGCATGCAAGTAAACAGGGGCGTCGAAGGCTGACGACCAATCAGCCAGCGCGGAGTAGTAGTGAGGATGGGAGATCGCGATGGCCTTGATCCCACCGAGGCCATTGATTGTCGTTTCGGTGAATTCGTCGAGCAGCGTGATGCAGTCCCAAAGCACGTTGCCGGCAGGCGACAACACGAGCAGCGCCCGCTGGGCGATCGCGAAGTCGGGCGCGCTCCCCACTCCAATCAACCGGTCCTCATGGCGGCGGAACTCGTTGTGGTGGTTTTTCCGGAGCTTGTCCATCGTGGTCCAGCGCTGGCCGCCCGACCCGACGTATTGGCGCGGGTCCTCGCAGATCGGACAGTGTTCCGGCGGCGCATCGCCGCTGTCCTCGAACTGCGTTCCGCAAGTAGCGCAGATGAAGTTCATTCCTTCGCTCCAGAGACGATCCCCACAGTTCCCATCGCGAGCCCTTTATAGCTGACGTTCGTCCACCCCGCCGCGGTCGCCATCGCCTGCAGCTCGCCAGGCGTGCGATATGAGTCGACCGTGTCGCTGAGGTACCGATACGCCGAAGGCTGCCCAGAGATCGCTCCGCCGATGGCCGGCAGCAGAGCCTTGAGATAGAGACGGTAGGCGGTGCCCACAGGACCTTTCGGCGGACGTACAAACTCCAACACCACCGCCCTGCGCGTCACGACACGCAGCATCTCGCGCAACCCGCGAATCGGATCCGCCAGGTTGCGCAGACCGAAGGCGATCGTGCTTGCGTCGAAGCTCGCGTCATCAAAAGGAAGGTTGAGGGCATCTCCCTCGACGAACTTGATTCCTGGATGCTCGCGGCGCGCCACCTCCAGCATCTCAACGCTGAAGTCGAGGCCGACGACCCTGCCGGCCGGGCCGGCGAGCCGCGCCAGCTCACCTGTCAACTTTCCCGAACCGCACGCGACGTCGAGGGCCGACCCACCCGCCTTCAAACCTGTCTCGCGTGCCGCCTTCCGGCGCCAGCTCGCGTCAGTCCCGCCCGAGAGAACTGTGTTGACCAGGTCATAACGTCGAGCGATGCGGTCGAACATCGCTCGTACTGCCTGAGGGTCACGTTCGGCCAGCGCTATGCCCTCTTCCAGATTGAGGCGATGCCCTGGCCGACGCCGATGCACATGGTGGCGAGGCCGTACTCGACGTCTCGCTTCGCCATCTCCCGCACGAGAGTGCCGACGAGGCGCGCACCACTCGAGCCGAGCGGATGCCCCAGAGCGATCGCACCGCCGTTCACGTTCACCTTCTCCTCGTCGAGCCCTAGCAGGCGCACGCACGCGAGTGACTGCGACGCGAAAGCCTCGTTGAGCTCGACAAGACCCATGTCCGAAGCCTGAAGACCTGCCTTTTCGAGCGCCTTCATCGAGGCGGGCACTGGGCCGATGCCCATGTAATCGGGATGGACGCCGGCAGACGCGGCGGCGACAAGGCTCGCCAGCGGTTTCAATCCGCGCCGCTTCGCCTCCGCGTCGGACATCAGCACGAGCGCTGTCGCGCCGTCGTTCAGCGGCGAAGAGTTGCCAGCCGTCACGGAGCCGTTTTCGGCGAAGGCGGGCCGCAGCTTGGCGAGCGCATCAAGGGTTGAGTCCGGTCGTGGCCCCTCGTCGTCGGTGATCCGCAGCACCTCGCCCTTCCGCTGCGGCACCTCAACGGGGACTATCTCCTCGGCAAGCCTGCCTGACTTCTGCGCGGCTACCGCGCGCTGATGGCTGCGCAGCGCGAAGGCGTCCTGGTCCTCGCGCGACACCTCGTACTTCTGGGCCACGCGCTCGGCGGTCTCCCCCATCTGGAGAGTCCCGTACATCTGGACCATCTTCGGGTTGACGAGCCGCCATCCGATGGCCGTGTCGTACATCGTCTGCTGGCCGCGGGGGAACGCGCCGTCAGGCTTGGGCATCACCCACGGCGCGCGGGTCATGCTCTCCACGCCTCCGGCGACCATGACATCGGCGCCGCCCGACTGGATCTCGCGCGCAGCAGTGATGGTCGCTTGCATACCCGACCCACACAGGCGGTTCACGGTCTGGCCTGGAACCTCGATCGGAAAGCCCGCCAGCAGCAGTGCCATGCGAGCCACATTGCGGTTGTCCTCGCCCGCCTGGTTGGCGCAACCGAGGATCACGTCGGCGACATCGGCCGGGTTCACGCCTGCTCGCTCACACGCTTCTTTCAAAGCGATGGCGGCGAGGTCGTCAGGCCGCACGTCCTTGAGCTGCCCGCCATAACGCCCCATCGGGGTGCGCGCCGTGGCGACGATGACGGCGTCCGGCACTACTTCTTGGCGCGGCGAGCAAGAAAGGACTGCACGCCGTCGGCGAACTCCTGGCTCGCGGCTTGGGACTCCTGCAAGTAGGACTCGAACTCGAGCGCTTCCTCGTAGCTCGATTCCAGGGCGTGGTTGACAGCGCGCTTGGCAGCGGCCAATGCCCCGCGAGGCTGCGAGGCCAGCTGCGTGGCGAGCTCGCGCACCTCCTCCTCGAATCGCTCCTGCGGAACGAGGCGGTTGATGATCCCAAGCCGGTGCGCGTCAGTCGCGGACAGAGGCTTGCCAGTGAAGAACATCTCGTACGCGACCCCCGTGCCGGCAAGTCGAGGCAGGAGCCAGCTCACGCCGCCGTCGGGAGCAAGGCCGATGTTGATGAAGGCCTCGAGAAGGTATGCCTCGGGAACCGCGATGCGGATGTCGCACGCAAGCGCGTAGCTCGCGCCGATGCCTACCGCGGGCCCGTTCATCGCGGCGATCACCGGCTTCGGCATGGTGCGCAACCGCGTGAGCATCGGCATGTACTCGTTGCGAAGCACATTGCCAACGTCCTCAGGCGTGCGCATCTGTTCTGAGGGGGGGACGCCCCCCCTTGAGGCGGCGGGCCCGGCGGAGCCGGCTCCCGGCGCACCCCCCCCGCCGTCCCCAACCATCTCGGTCACATCAGCGCCAGAACAGAAAGCGCGACCTGAACCGGTAAGCACGACGACCCGGACGGCGTCGTCCTTCTCGGCCTGCTTGATCGCCTCACCCAGCTGCTTGCGCGTGAGCGTGCCTATCGCGTTCATCTTCTCGGGTCGGTTCAAGCGGATCCATCCGATGCCGGCCTCGACTTCGACTTTCACATGCTGTTCGACTTCAGTTGCCATCAGAGATGCCTCCAGTGGGCCGGCCGAGTGATTCGGTGGCCAGGTGGTCCAGCTGCTAGGCGCGGCCGAGCACCGGAGCGCGCGCATCCGTGGATGCGTAAGCGAGGAGCGGAGGACGCAACGACGCAGATGGGCCGCATGGGCGCCGAAGCGCCGGTCGGCATCGCTGGTGGCATCTCTATCACCGTCCTTTGAAAACGCCGCGTCTCTTCTCGAGGAAGGCGTGCATGCCCTCCTTCTGGTCTTCGGTCGAGAACAGGAAGTAGAAGCTTTTCCGCTCATTTGCCAGGCCCTCTGCCAATGGGGTCTCGAATGCTTTCAACACAGCCTCTTTGGCCATCCGCACCGCGAGCGGGGGCTTTTCCGCTGCCGATCGCGCGAACCGCTGAGCAACCGAGAGCGTCATCTCGGCCGGGACCACCTTGTTGACCAGGCCGAGCTCGTAAGCACGTCGTGCAGTGATGGGCGCCCCGATGAGCATCACCTCCATCGCAGCATGCTTGCCCGCAGTGCGCGGCCACCTCTGAGTGCCGCCGGCGCCAGGGATGATCCCGAGGTTGACCTCGGGCTGACCGAGACGGGCTGAATCGCCGGCAATGATCAGGTCGCACATGAGCGCCAGCTCGCATCCGCCACCCAGCGCGTAGCCGTTTACAGCCGCGATTAGTGGTTTGCTGAAAGCGGCGATCCCGGCCCAGCGGCCGGTCTGATCGCGCTGCAGCTGGTCGACGGCGGTGCGATCGGCCATGTCGGCGATGTCGGCCCCGGCGGCGAACACGCGCGGGCCCCCCGTGAGGACGACAGCCCTTACTTTCTCGTCTGCATCCAGCTCGCCAAGGGCCTGGTTGACCTCGCGGATGAGTTCGGGGCTGAGGGCGTTAAGGACCTTGGGACGGTTGAGAGTGATCGTGGCGATCGGGGCTTCAACCTCAACCAAAATGTTTTCGTACCCCACCGCCGTATCATCCGCCATGTGGGGACAGCAAGGCTGAGGGACTCCTACGGTCGTATTGCCGACGATCTCAGGATCTCGATCACCGACCGCTGCAACTTCCGCTGCATCTACTGCATGCCCGCCGAGGGCTTGAAGTGGCTGAAGCGCGACGACCTCCTGCGCTTCGAGGAGATCACCCGCCTGACCCGGATCTTTGTCCAGCGCTATGGCGTTCGCACCATCCGCATCACGGGCGGAGAGCCGCTCGTGCGGATCAAGGTCGAAGAGCTGGTCGGGATGATCAACGACCTCGACCCGACCCTCGACATCACGATGACCACCAACGGCGTCCTCCTTCGCGACAAAGCTCAGCTGCTCAAAGAGGCGGGCCTGAAGCGCATCAACATCTCGCTGGACACCCTCAACATGGAGCGCTTCCACGAGATGGCGCGCAGCGACCAGTTCAACCGGACTATGGATGGCATCGACGCCGCCCGTGAGGCCGGCCTGTGGCCGATCAAGCTGAACATGGTCGTGATGAAGGGCCACAACGACGACGAGGTGGTGGATTTCGCCCGACTCGCGCGGGACAAGGGTTACGAGGTGCGCTTCATCGAGTACATGCCCCTTGACGGCGACGGCACGTGGACGAACGAGCAGGTGGTACCGAGCCGCCGCATCCAGGAACAGATCGAAGACCTCTTCCCGCTCGTGCCGGTGAACGACACACGACCGGGACCGGCGACCCGCTTCAAGTTCGCAGACGGAGCGCAGGGCGGGCTGGGCTTCATCTCGTCAGTGAGCCAGGCGTTCTGCTCCACTTGCAACCGGGTGCGCCTCACCGCCGAAGGCGGCCTTCGAACGTGCCTGTTCTCCCTGCAGGAGACGCCGCTGCGTGACCTGCTTCGCTCCGGCGTGTCGGACGACCATCTCGGCCGCGTAATCGAAACCGCGGTCTGGCGCAAGGAAGAGGGCCACCTCATCAACCAGCCGGGCTTCATCAAGCCGATGAAGTCCATGTCGCAGATCGGCGGGTAACCGCCGAATAGGATCCGTGTCAAGTCGGTTCCTGCCGCTACTAGCGCTGGCGGTAATGGCGTGCGGCGAAGTCGCCCCTTCCTTACCGGCGGATGGCCTGACGTCGGAGCGAGCCACGGAGATGGCCCAGCCGATTGCTCAATCGATGTCTTCGACCCCAGTACTTTTCTTGTCGCAGAAGACCGGCCAGTACCGCGATTTTCGCGGTGGCGCGCTGGCGGTTCCGGGCGAACGCTGGGTTTGGGCGGTGGCATTTGACGGGACTTTCCAACAGGCAGGCGGACCCGTAGGCTCATCTCCGCTAGCAGACCAGCATTCTGTCCTCGTGATCATCGACTACAGCACCGGAGAATTCATCCAGGCCTCGGTACCTGGCCCGTACACCCCGGATTACTAAGCTATCGGGATGATTCGAGAACTTCCCGCCGGGGAAACCCACCTCGCCTACAAGGCGATGTTCGAGCTGAGGCCCGCCATGGGTGACGAAGCCGCCTTCGTCGAGCGAGTCGACAGAACGATGCGGCCCGAGGG
>Ga0193731_1000558_pt1 | contig 11958 bp, 12 predicted proteins | sample U1a2metaG_FD_144920 | JGI IMG/M metagenome (GOLD analysis project Ga0193731, IMG submission 144920) | Soil microbial communities from a riparian zone of the East river system, Colorado, United States - U1a2 | ecosystem: Environmental > Terrestrial > Soil > Riparian zone | place: USA: East River...
TAATCCGTAAACGCGGAAAACGATTGCGCACGAATGCACTCGAACTCGGACGACGTTTCTACGCAGAGCCTGCAAAGGCTTTCGCCAAGCGCATCTCTATCTTTGTGGGTAAGCGGATATGAGAGCGATTGTTTACCGGTCTTCGTAGCAATCGAGGTACTTAATTCCCGATCCGGTGTTGAAAATGACCACGCGTTCGCCAGACCGAATTTTGCCTGCGGAACGGAGCGACCTAAAAGCAGCAAAGCAGGCGGCAGCTTCGGGCGCGATAAAGAGACCCTCGCTCGATCCCACTTCGCGCACGACACGGATCATTTCTTTATCAGCAACGGCAATCGCGCCGCCGTTAGACTGACGAAGGATATTGAGGATCAGGAAATCGCCGATCGCTTTCGGAACACGCAGACCCGAAGCCATTGTCTGCGCATCGGGGAATTCGGCGGCGGTTTTTTCTCCAGCGTCGAACGCGCGGACGATTGGCGCGCAACCGGTGGCCTGCACCGCGAACATGCGAGGACGTTTTCTTCCGATCCAGCCGAGCGTCTCCATTTCATCGAACGCTTTCCACATTCCGATGAGCCCCGTGCCGCCACCGGTTGGATAAAGAATTACATCCGGTAACTCCGACTGCAGGTCACGAGCACGTGAAGACTTTCGGTCTTGCCAGTTGAATTGCTCGGCTAACTCGTAACCGAGCGTCTTTTTTCCCTCGACGCGATACGGCTCTTTGAGCGTGGACATGTCAAACCAGCCCTCCTTCGTCGTGCGGCGGGCAATCTCGGCCGCGCAATCGGTAATCAATCCATCAATCAGCGTCACGTGAGCGCCTAACTCACGACACTCGATGATGTTCGCGCGCGGTGTATCGCGCGGCATGAAGATGTGCGCTTCCATGCCGGCCCGGGCCGCGTAGGCGGCAAGCGCTCCACCGGCGTTGCCTGCGCTGGGGACTGCGAGCTTCGTCGCACCCAAGTGCTTGGCCATGGACACGGCAACACTCATCCCTCGCGCCTTGAAACTCTGCGTCGGGTTTATCGATTCGTCCTTGATCCAGAGATCGATGTCGTCGCCAAATTTCTCAGCGCGCAATAGTGGTGTGCCGCCTTCGCCTAACGAAACAGGCTCAACATTGCCAGGCAACGGCAACACTTCGCGATAGCGCCATAATGATTTCTCCCGGGTACCGAGTGTCTCGCGCGTCAGCGTGCGTCGCGCCCTGTCGAGATCGACGATTGCAAAGAGCGGTTTGCCGCAGGAAAGACAGAGATTCAGCAGGCGCGACGATTGATGCTGAAGACCGCACGCGCTGCATTCAAGGTGCGTCACAAACATGGGACAATAAAGCGTAGCACGTTTGCGGCCTGTGGTAGATTTACCAAGATGGATTTGATGACGCTCACTGAAATTCGCCGGGCCGCGTCCCGCACAGACGGGAGTGTCGTCTCGGCTCGAGTGCATGTACAAGTGGAAAGCGCCGCACCCAGGCTCACGCGCGAACAGCAGCCGTACTGCAAGCTTGCTCTAGCTGATGCGTGCGATCGCATGACGTTGCGTGTCTGGAGCGACCATCCCGCGTACAAAACCTGCAGCGCGCTCACGGCCGAAAGTTTCATCGAGCTCTCAGGTGAATTTTACCAACACCAGCAATACGGACTCGAAGCGCGCAAATGGACGGTGCGACCGCTTATCGACGAGGAAAAAAGTGAATTGCTCCAGGGTCCGCCGGACTTGCGCGCCAGGCAGAACGCGGACTGGGAGTTTATCGAGAACGCGATCAAAACAATTGGCGATCCACGCCTGCGCTCCTTGTGCGAGGCGTTCCTAAAAGAATGGGGCGACCGGTTTCGTCGCACGGCTGCTGCGCGCAATTATCATCACGCGCGCCGGGGCGGACTGGTCGAGCATACCGCGCAAATGATGCGCGTTGCGAAGGGGATCACACCCCTTTATCCGCAATTGAATCTCGATCTTTTGCTTGCCGGAATCCTCTTCCACGACTCTGGGAAACTTTGGGAGAACGCTCTCCCTGAAAACGGGTTCGTCATGAATTACGACGAGCGCGGCGAATTGATAGGGCACATCTCAATCGGCCTCGAGCTTGTGAACGCGTTATGGAGAAAGGTAAACGCCGACAATGCGGAGGCGTGGAAGACTCTCGCGCCGGCCTCAGAAGATGTTCGCCTGCATCTTTTGCACTTAATCGGGGCGCACCATGGCGAGATGGAATTTGGTTCGCCGGTCGCGCCGAAAACGCCGGAAGCAATGGCGCTGCATTACATTGATAATCTCGACGCCCGTCTGGAAATGTTCGCCGCGGGCTACACAACAGCAAAGCCGCTGGCCGCACGCATTTTTGATCGCGTACGTCCACTGCCGGGAAATTTAGTCAAATCGCTGGAGAAATTTCAGCAGTCCTCGAGCACGAGGGAGCCAACAGAAGGCAAACTTCTGTGAGCAAGTATAAACACACACAGATCGGTCACGTCATCATTTGGGCGCTGCGATCCACAAACGCTTGTCGATGCAATCGAGCGGTTGATCAGGCGCATGTAGCGCGATGAATGCACTGGGCTCAAGAAGATCGAGGGCGGAGCTCTGCGACGCCTAACGAGCGTTCAATCGGCCATGTTCATGCAGAGGCTCGCGGAGCTCGCCCCTCCACTGGCGGTGGATTCAATTGCTATTTCGCCAGTTCGCGAAACCAATGCAACGCGATCGAGGTCTGCGCGTCATTGACCTCATGACCGCCACGAAAAGTTCCGATTCGAATCCGCTTAAAGCCGGTTCGCTTGATCGAACCCACGACGGCGTATTGCTGCTCCAAGGTCGCGATTCTATCCTCGTGCCCGGCACTTACGTAAATTGGTGTGTTAAGAAAATTTGGTCCGGGCTGCAATTTCGCATATCCGTCACTCAGGTGGTCTTCATTCGCGCCGGTGATGTAAATTCCCGTGATGCGACAACCGTATTTCGCAAGAAAAGGGGCAACATAACCGACGCCTTTGCCTCCCCCGGACATCCCTGCGCACGCCACCGGCCACTTCTCAGACCCGGGAAAGCTCCGGTGTAGCGCGTCGATGGCAGCGAGTGTCATGGACTCGCGCCATGCCACATTGTCGTTCTTCGCATGTTGTGGGCCGTCCCCTGCGAGTAAGACCCAGCCTTCAGAAAGTCCGACCCTCTGGTAAAACTGAGTCAGATCATTTCGGTTCTGACGTTTAAAATCGCTTGTGGAGCACGGTATCAAAACAGGCCAGCTCTTCGTTGGATCAAAATTTGCTGGCGTTGCCAGCACAGCCACTGCGTATGGCGGCACGAGGTTGCCGCCTTGCCCGGCATATGATTTTGCCAGTGCACTCAGTGGAACATTAGCCTGAACGGTTGAACCTGGAGAAAAGCTAGTGCCAGCGAAATTGAGAGAAGCTTGGCCAGCGTCCGTGCCGGACGTTGTTATGACGTTGAGGGTGACGACAATTTGCCCAATTAAGATTAACCTATTCAAGAAATTGTTATTCTGTATCACATGTGACAAGTCCACAATATCCAGTCAGCAAATTTCTATGAGGCCAGTTTCGTCAGCGATCGGCAGGAAGTTGAGCTCGTCAAGCTCGACTCGAGTGATGACTCATTGCGGTACTTCCAAGCGCCGCTTCGCCTCTGCGATATAAGCCTCATCGATTTCAAACCCGATGAATTTCTTCACGCCACAGCGCTTTGCAGCAATGGCGGAATTTCCAATACCGAGAAATGGATCAAGCATGGTGCGAACGCATGAAACGCCGTGCAATTTTATGCACCATTCGGCCAGCTGAACCGGGAATGTCGCAGGGTGTGGTCGTTCTTTCTCGCGGCTCTGAATTGTCTCGTAGGGAATGAACCACGTGTTGCCGCGACAGCGTAGATCGCTCCCACGAGTGTGCGACCAGCGCGCGACGTTGCTTTTGTCCTGGTACGGAACGCCGATTGCGAGGCGGTCGAGCTCTACACGCCCGGTTTTCGTGAAGTGAAAGATGCATTCATGACAATCGTTAAGAAACCGCTTCGAATTGATTGGCTTGAAATGACCGTGCGACTTCAGATCGCCCTCTCTATCTTCAACTGCAATCGACTTGATCCAGTGAATCGTGTTCTGCAAAAGAAATCCGCCCGCGGCGGACGTCAGCTCGATTACGATTTGGTGGGGCAACATCGGATTCGATGGGGCGGAGCCGACGTTCAGAAAAAAAGATCCGTTCGGTCGGAGAATTCTTCGAATTTGTGCCGACCATTTGGCGCACCAATGCAAATACGATCGGCGATCCTGCCGGTCGGTATATTGCCTGTAGCCAATTCCCAGGTTGTAAGGTGGTGAGGTAACCACAAGATCGACGCTTTCATTTCTCAGTCGCGACATTCCCTTGATGCAATCTTCGCCGCGAAGATCAAACTTGGTCATTGGACGGAACTGTTGCCCCGGTCTGCACGGCGTACAAGTGCAAAAAGGCCACGCGCGAGCTCGTGCTATTTCTGGAGAACACAAGCTGGCAGACTGTGCTCCCCAGAGATCGACGCTCGCACCTTTACGCGAATTCGTTTATCCTCCATCGATGTCGGATAAGCCCTCGAAACTGAAGATCGCTGATCGTGAGTTCACCTCGCGCCTGCTGGTTGGCACGGGGAAATTCGCGTCCAACGAATTGATGCGCGACGCACTCATTGCCAGCGGCACCGAACTGGTAACCGTAGCACTGAGACGCGCCGATGTTTCAGGCAAGCACGATCCGTTTGCAAACATTCTCGACTTTATCGATCCAAAACGTTTCCTTCTCCTGCCGAACACGAGCGGTGCTCGCAACGCGGACGACGCTGTGCGCCTGGCACGGCTAGCCGCGAGCGCGGGCTTGCCAAAATGGATCAAGCTCGAGATTCATCCGGACCCGCGTTATTTGCTGCCCGATCCCGTGGAGACGCTGGCGGCCGCGGAAATTCTGGTGAAAGAAGGATTCACAGTTCTTCCCTACATCAATGCCGACCCGGTTTTGGCGAAACGATTGCAGGACATCGGGACCGCGACGGTGATGCCGCTCGGTTCGCCAATCGGCAGTAACCGCGGGATCGAGGCGCGCCTGCAAATTGAGATCATCATCGAGCAAGCGACAGTGCCCGTAGTCGTCGACGCCGGGCTAGGCGCGCCAAGTCACGCCGCTGAAGCGATGGAGATGGGCGCCGATGCGGTTCTGGTTAACACGGCAATCGCGATCGCTTCCGATCCGGTTCGCATGGCGAAAGCATTTAAAAAAGCCATTGAGGCAGGTCGCGAAGCACGGGAAATCGGATTAGCCGAAAAAGTAGATTTGGCGGAGGCAACGAGCCCGTTGACCGGATTTCTGACTCGATAATTTCAACAGTCACGCAGCGCGCAGCGCGACGGAACCTTGCTAGAGCGTTGTCTCACTTACGAGCGCTTCCCGATGTTTTATGCCGCGTCTTGTCTCCTTCTGCAATCGTTTCAGGCGGCTCGACAACGCGGCCTTCGACGCCGAATTCATCCGATCAATAAATAGGATTCCATTGAGATGATCGCCTTCATGTTGAATCGCGCGCGCAAGAAATCCGGTCGCTTCGATTTCGACCGTGCTGCCTTCCAAAGTTTGCGAACGCACGATCACCGACTTCGCCCGTTCGATGTCACCGGTGATTTCTGGAAAACTTAAGCAACCTTCTACTCCCGTTTCGGTCAGACCGTAGAGCTCAATTTCCGGATTGATCAACACCAGCGGCATCGCAGCCTTGGGATCAACGTCTTTACCATCCACCTTCAACGTACTCGGCCGATCTTCGACTAGCGAAACGTCGAGCACCGTGAGCTGTAAAGCTTCACCGACTTGCTGCGCTGCGAGGCCGACGCCGTTGGCCGAGTGCATCGTCTCGATCATGTTCGCGGCCAGGTCGCGAATCCGATCGTCTATGTTGTCGATCGGTTTGCCTTTGGCCCGCAGAATCGGGTCGCCGTACTCCAAAATCGGCAGGATCATTTCTCTTCCCGCGTAAACGCCGGCAAATTTCGCACGCCCGCCAGCTTCAACGCGTCCATAACCTTAATAATCGTCCCGAAAGAAGCTTTCTTGTCCGCTTGGAGCGCCAGTGTGGACTTTCGGGCCTCTGGCAGGTTGCGCACGGCGCCCTCCAGTTCGTCCGCGCTCACGATTCGTCCATCGAGTTTGATCTCGTCATTTTGATCGATGCTCACGATAGCGTGTTCAAGCTCTGCGGGCTGTTGTTTTGCCGTCTTGGATTCCGGCAGATTAATCTGAACTTCCGGCTGGTCTTTCTTAAAAGTTGTAGAAACGACAAAAAAGATTAGCAGGATGATGAGAATGTCGACGAGCGAAACGATGATAATGACGGGCGCCCTTCGTTTTCGTACTGCAAACTTCATGATGCGAAATCCGCCGCGCGTCTCACGCTATCGGCGTAGAAATCGGCATTGAGCTGGCGGCGGCCGCTTTTGCCGGCGCGAACTCGCGCGAAGATCGACCGTAATAGCATTTGCTAATCAATTCGACGACCAGCGTTTCCATCTCCACCGACATCACTTCAACTTTTCTGGAAAAATAAGTGAACCCGATCAGGGTCGGCACAGCGATCGAAAGTCCGAAAACTGTTGCATTCAACGCTTCGGCGATGCCGCGCGCGATCTGACGCGTATCTGATGCGCCCGAGCTCAATCCGAGCTGGGCGAAGACATGCACTAGTCCGGATACCGCGCCGATCAGGCCGAGTAGTGGCGCAATACCCACAATGACTTCTAGAATTATAAGACCTTTTTCCAACCGCACCATCTCGTGACGCGCACGTGTTTGAACTGCTTCCACGTTTTCCGAGCGTGGGCTGCGTAAATATTGTAACGCCACGCGAGCAATCCGCGCCAGTGACGAACCATCATGGTGCACGATGCGCGACAGGCGCTCAGGGCTTTCACCCGGGGTCAAACGTTCTATTTCGTTTTCAATCAAGGGCGGCATGACCTTGGTGCGCCGCAAAGCCAGGCCGCGCAAAATCATTATTGTTACCGAAACAATCGAGCACGCCAGCAACGGCCACATGAAAAGGCCGCCCTTCGCGAAGAATCCAAACACGCTATTCACGGTTTCCGGAGTCTCGATAGTTATCGCGGCAACGATCATCGGTTCGGAAAGATAATGAAACCGAGTCCATCTACTTCCAAGCCCTCTGGAGGCAAAGTGTTCGCAACATCATCGGGAATCGGCGGAAGGTGTGCTTCGAGAACCGATTGCACGCAAACGTTTGCGAACGCCTCGTTCGAGCTGTTCTCAGTAACTTTAAGGTCCTTCACTCGTCCGCTCCGATCAATATGAAATCGAAGCTTCAGAGTCCCGATGTTGACCAAGTCCTGCTTCTGCTCCACAAACGCATACCAGCGCGACCCAATTGAATCTGCTACAATTTTTTGGTAACGGCCAAGCGGCGTCCCCAAGGCGTTAGCGGAAGAAATACCGCGATTGGTGATGTTTCCGGAAATGTGGGTTCGTTCCTTCAACCGCCGATACGCCGACTGCGGCTGCGATGTTGCAGCTGAGGTATCACGTGTTTGAGCAGGCCTTTGAGTCAACATCGCAAATTGCTCCGCCGCGGTAACGGGAGCCGGTTGTGTCTGGGGCGCCGTCGATGGGTTCGGACTTTCCTGCGGCGCGGCACTCGGTTGTGGCTGCGCCCCTTTTGTTTCCAGGGAGTGCTGATGTGTCTCCAAATCCATAAACGGCCGGTCTTTGCCCGTCTGTGATGGCAATGGCAATTCCCCAGCGGCAGCTAACTCGCTTGCTCCAATCGAATTGGCGTTCGATTCAAATGTTTTCTCTTTGGGTTCGGGTGCTTTTTTTGATTCGTCTGTCTCGATGAACGCGGAATTCTTCGGCGCTGTTGGCGCCAGGTCCATGAATGTGAGTTCAGACGGCTTGTCCTCAACGGGAGTCGCCGGCGAGAAAACGCCGCCAAAGGCAGCAAGGAAAAATGCCACAAGAAGGTGAATAAGAATCGCCGCAAGTAGCGCCAACAAAACCGTTCGCGTCTCGTATTCGTGATCCCGAAGGCTTTCGGGGTTGCCCGGCTGGGCGAACATAATGTCAGCCGTCGTCATGAGAGCGGTTTCTCAGTGGTAAGGAAAATAAGGCTTGGGGCTTTCTCAGCTTAAGGCTGGAACATTATCTCAGCCCAGGGGTGCTGACAACTTGACTGACCGGCCCGTTCGCTTTCCTAATCCGTCGTGCTCCCGCTCGGCGCTTGCTTTTGCCCGTCCGGGCACTCCTCTCCTTGTCATTGCCAGCCCCGAAAGCTTTCGGGGTCGAGGAATCTCTTGCCATTCTGGATCTCCGAGAAGCGATTCGCGCATGATGAAACAAATATTGCTGCGCGTAACCGCCGTGTTCGCCAAAATACGTTTCCGAAAATTCGCGCAACCGCAGTTGCGGGACTTTTTTCGTCCGTGGAAAATATTGTTGCTTCAAAACTCTCTCGATCCAGACGTCGATCGGAAATGCGCGCAGGCGCTCATAGGCAAACAGCATTACACAGTTAGCGATCTTCGCTCCCACGCCGGGCAACGCGCATAGTTTTTCTCTAAGATTGGGATCAGACAGAGCCGACCATGATTCCAGATCGTATTCACCTGAAGTGACGAGTCGTGCAGTTGCGAGCAAGTTTTTGGCGCGATAGCCCAGTGCGCATTCGCGCAAATCCTTCTCAGAAGCACTGGCAATACGCTGAGCCAGCGGAAACGTGTGAACTACATGATCACCGACTTTTCGTCTGTCACCAAAGCGTCGACGGAGCGCGAGCGAAATCTGACGAATGTGCGCCACCTGTTTCATCGACGAACAGATGAACGTGGCCAGACATTCCCATTTCGGCTGGCGAATGATTCGCAAACCGCGACAAAATTGTCGCGCTGCGTTCATTACCGGATCGTCTGGAAACGAAGCGCAAATGTCCGCCAGCGGATGATCAAGCGCGAAATAATTGAAAATTGTGGCATGCGCATCTCTCCCTAAGGATCGGCTGGAAGGCGATGCCACTCTTGCGCACAGCACCTCGCCACGTTGCTCGGTACACACGGCCCAATCGCCGATCGTCCCGACAAATGCTTTGCCGATTTTTTCCCAATGGAATATCTGGCCGGAATCGAGTGTCTTTTCTAAATCAAAATCCAGTGCGGAGATTTCCATGCGCTGCACAAACAAACGTCCAACGTCCAACCCACCTTCGCAACGCTACGGCGCGGCGAGCGCTCAGCGTCCAAAACTGGACTTCAGAAAAACTGCTTTGCGGCGATGAAATATTCTGTCACCTAAGGTCCCCATGGACGCACGACTCGCGATCGACAGTGCGGTTTTGCTGCTCTATTTCGTTCTCATCATCTCCATCGGCCTTTACATGGGCCGGAAGGAGGAAAACCTCAAAGACTTCGCGCTTGGCGGCCGAAGAATTCCGTGGTGGGCTGTGCTTGCCTCGCTGGTGGCGGCTGAAACAAGTGCCGGCACATTTTTCGGGACGCCCGGGGAAGGCTTTAGCCACCGCGATTACACCTACCTACAACTCGCCTTCGGCACCATCATCGGACGCGTTCTCGTCAGCTATATTTTCATCAAACCGTATTACGACTATAAAGTTTTCTCGATCTATGAGTACCTGACCGCGCGCTTTGGGGTTGCGAGTAAGAATGCGGCTTCCGCTGTTTTCATGATTACCCGTCTGCTCGCTTCCGGAGCGCGGTTATATGTCGCAGCCATCGCACTCGCTCTTGCCTACGAAATGATCAGCGGCAGTCGGCCAAATCAAACTCAAACTCTGTGGATTTATCTCGGTGCCACAATTGCCATCGTCATTCTCACGGCGATTTACACCACGTTCGGTGGCATCAAGGCGGTCATCTGGACCGATTTGATTCAAGCCTCGATCATGATTGGGAGCGCGTTAATTGCGCTTGCTTTGCTTTACTTCGCAATTCCAGGCGGCTGGCACGAGATCGTGCAACGCCACGGCGCATTTCAAGTCTCGGATCTCATCACAACCGGTCTCGATCCGGCCAAACATGGCTGGGACCAGGTGAAGAGCATGTTCGAGACTGAGTACACAATCTTTGCCGGGCTGATCGGGGCAGCGTTCATCACGATGGGAACACACGGCACGGATCAGGACATGGTGCAGCGATTGTTAACTGCGCCCGACATACGCCGGAGCCGTCGCTCTCTTATTTGCTCCGCGCTCGCCGACATCCCGATCGCGCTTACGTTTCTCAGCATCGGACTACTGCTGTGGGTTTACTATCAAGCCCATCCCGATCCGACGCTGCCCAAGACTCCGAACGAAACATTCTGCCACTTCATTCTCTATCAAATGCCAGTGGGACTTCGCGGATTGCTCCTGGCCGGAATCTTCGCCACCGCCATGGGATCGCTCAGCACCGCGCTGAACGCGCTCGCTACGAGTTTCACGCGTGATTGGTACGAGCCTTACCTCAACCCCAAAGCCACGGACGCACAAAGCTTGCGCGCCGTGCGTTGGGCGACTGTGTGGTTTTCCGTTCTGATGATCATCGTTGCATCGACAACGGCCTATCTTGTCATCGTGCATCCCAATGTCCGAATCATTCCAATTGTGCTCGGGATTTTCGGCTACACCTACGGCTCACTGCTCGGTGTGTTTTTCGCAGGAATGCTAACCAGGACGCGCGGGAACGATCGCGGCAACATCATTGCCATGATCGTGGGCTTCACCGTTGTCGCTATCCTGAGCGGATTGCCTAACAACATCGCGGGGATTTTCGGAACAACCGCTTATCCGCAGCCGAACTGGCTTCCGGTGATGGCATTTCCGTGGTGGATTTGTTTTGGAACAACCGTCACGTTTTTTGTGGCAATTTTGTTCCGAACTGGTCGTGAAGATCACCCAAGCCTAGCCTAACCCGATATTGAAACAGATATTGACCGCGCGGGTATCACTGAAATACTTGAGTTCGTTAACCGCAGTCTTTAATCAACCTTCAACCACACAATCCCATGCCCCACGTCGTGACCGACAAATGTAATGAATGCAAGTTCACCGACTGTGTGGAGGTGTGTCCCGTCGCGTGCTTCTACGAGATGGACAACCAGGTGGTCATTCACCCGGAAGACTGCATTGATTGCATGGCATGTGTGGACGTATGCCCCGTGCATGCCATCTATGCGGAGGCGGACCTTCCACCGGAGTTCACGAAAGATATCGAATTCAACGCGACCCAGGCTCATCAGCTGAAGGACTCAGGTGCGGAGGCAATCACAGCCCGCAAAGATCCTTTGCCTACAGCGGCGGAGCGAAAAAAGGCCCTCGGTTATTGACCCCGAAAGCGCCTGCTGGTCATGCACGACCTGCTGCTGGATATTCGTTATGCGCTGCGCGTGCTTTGGAAGTCGCCCGCGTTCACGCTCGTAGCTTTAGTCACTCTGATGCTCGGCATCGGAGCGAACGTCGTCGTCTTCGGAGTAGTCAATGCGGTCCTGCTTCACCCGCTGGATGTGAGCGACCCGCAGAACCTCTACCAGCTTCGCCTCAAGCCGTGGACGAGTTTCAAACTGCTGACTACGTCTTATCCCGCGTTTGAAAACCTAAGGCAGCGCAACAGCACCTTCAGCGGGATGGCTGGGTTTGATGGATTTGCTGAGGCGACATTGCGATGGGGGAATACGGTGAAAAGTGTCACCGGCTATGCGGTCACCGGCAATTATTTCGATCTGCTGGGGGTGCGGCCAGAAGTTGGACGGTTCATCCACGAGGCAGACGAGCACGGGCCGAATTCAGCGCCCTATGTGGTGTTGAGCGATCAACTGTGGCGAAGCGCATTTAACGCCGATCCGGCTGTAGTCGGGACCACCGTGCGGCTCGATAAAGACCCCTACACAGTTATCGGTTTGGCCCCGGCGC
>Ga0193731_1000560_pt1 | contig 11923 bp, 12 predicted proteins | sample U1a2metaG_FD_144920 | JGI IMG/M metagenome (GOLD analysis project Ga0193731, IMG submission 144920) | Soil microbial communities from a riparian zone of the East river system, Colorado, United States - U1a2 | ecosystem: Environmental > Terrestrial > Soil > Riparian zone | place: USA: East River...
GACGACGCCGCGACCAAGTACGTGCCGCTCACCCAGCGCGGCGCGGCGAGTGGGGTGGCGACCCTGGACGGTTCCTCCAAGGTGCCGACCGGCCAGATCCCGTCACTTCCATACGACGCCTCCGGCGCGGCCTCAACGGCCCAGAGCGCGGCGATCGCGGCGGCGGCCACCGACGCCACCACGAAGGCCAACGCAGCCCAGAGCGCGGCTGTGACGGCCGCCGGCAGTTCAGCCGCCGGCCTGTACGTTCCGCTGGCCCAACGGGGCGCCAACTCTGGGGTCGCCACCCTCGACTCAGGCGGTCACGTGCCGCTCTCACAGCTCTACGGCGCGCCGGTACTGGTGCTCGGCACCGCTGACCCCATCCCCGGCGGCACACCGGCCGGCACCGTGATTGTGAGGCACTGACGCCATGGCTGATAGGAACTACTCCGACAAGGCAGTCCTGACCGCGCTGACCTCAGCGATCACCAGCACCACCGCCACCAGCATCCTGGTGGCTGCGGTCACCGACTTCCCGGTGGTCTATCCGTACACGCTGACTATCGAATCAGGGACCAGTAGCCAGGAGCACGTGGACGTGACCGGGCCGCCGACCGGCACTGGTCCGTACACGCTGACCGTCGTCCGAGGCGTCGGCGGGTCGACGAAGACCACTCACGCGGTGAACGCGTCGGTGGAGCATCGAGTGATCAGTCGGGACCTGCGCGAGCTGGTCGCGGCCAAACGTCCCGCGACGGAGAACTATCTGCTGGGGTGGACGTTCCCGTCCGAAGACGCCAGCGGGAGCACCCAACCGACGGTCGGCGAGGTCTACCTGCAGCGCGTCAGGGTCGCCGCGCCCGGGACGATCAACACCATCTACTCGTTCGCCACCACAGCCGGCGTCAGCATGACGACCGCCCAGAACTTCGTCGGCCTCTACGACCTGTCCGGTACCCGGGTCGCCACCAGCGCCGACTGCTCGACCCTGTGGCAGGCCCCGAACGTCGGGGCCGGTGGCAGCCACGTCGTGCAGATCCCTCTCGTCAGTGGGCTCGCCGTCGGCGGCGGCGACGAGCTGTACGTGGCGGCGCTGTTCAACGGGCCCACGATGCCGAACGTGGCGAGCAAAGGGCAGGGGTATTTCGACCTGCCCAGCATGGGTGCCGGCGTGGCCAGCTGGGCCAGCGTCTCGGGACCGTACAACGTGCTGGCGCCGAACCGGTGGAAGTTCATGAGCTGGTCGTCTGGAGTTACAGCGCTGCCGGCCAGTCTCGACCTGAACTACGCCAACCCGGACAAGGCGTTCCTGTTCGGGATCGCGTGATGAGGCTCCCGTTCACGCTTCCCGCCCGGCTGGGCCTGGCCACTCAGAGCTTTCTGTCACGGATCCCGTTCCGGCTCCCCTACGCTCTCGGCCTGGGGTCCCCGGACGCCGGCTCGGCACTGATGCTGCGCGCGTACCGCGTCCGGTACGACGACGGCACGGAGAGTACCGCACACTGGAGGGCTGCCCCGGACACCGCGTGGACGCAGTATCCGGGGCAGCCGTTCCGGATCCGGTTCCTACTGCAGCGGATCCCCACCAGTAACCAGCTCTCGTCCTTCGTCGACAATTTCTCCACCGCGCTGGACCCGCTGCGCTGGGAGGTGGTCGGAGGAGCCACGACCTCCGGCGGCCAGCTGCTGCTGCCGTGCACCGCCGGCTACTCCGCCGTCAACTCGCGTCTTGGGTTCAACCTGCTCGGCTCGCACGTCTCCGTCCGGGTGGTGGCGACGCCGACCGACACCAACGGCACGACCGAGACGATGATGATGTTCTACGCCGACGCCGACAACCTCCTGCACATCGACAAGATGGGGTCGACTGACCTGCTGTGTCAGGCGCGAGTCAACGGCGTGGAGACGAGCACAATGGTGGCCTGGGACCCGGTCGCGATGGCCTGGTGGCGGATCAGGGAGTCCGCCGGCAGCGTCTACTACGAGACAGCCCCCGACGGAGTCGCCTGGACGATCCAGGCCAGTGTCGCCACCCCCGCCTTCGCCGCAGCGGGGGACGTACGGCTGCTCTCTGGTTACGGCGGGGTCGAGGTCTCGCCCGGCAACGCGGTACTGGACGACTTCAACCTGTATCCACAGGGGCCGCCCAGCCCGCCGTTGACGAGCACGACGGACTGGCGGGTGTTCTGTCGCCTCAACAGCGGCTCCTGGAACCCGGTCACCGCGTTCTCGTCGGTGGTCAGGGCGGTCGCGTCGCCGGGGCTCACGGAAGGTGCCGCGACCACTCAACAACTGGGGGCCGGCCCGTTCGTCGCCGGTACGGTCGACGAGGTCGACGGCGCCTACGCGCCGACAACACTGGCCATCGGCGACCAGACGGAGCTGGAAGGGTGCTTCCAGCTCGTCAACGCGGACGTGCACACCGGAGACGCGGTGGCCGTCATCATCGTCCGGGGCGACTTCCGGTTCCTGGAGGTCTACAACCGAACGCCGACGCTGACGGTGGTCCCGTACGCGGTGACCGTCTGGAGCGGCTCGACTGAGCTGCCGGCGGTGGCGACCGTCTGGAGTGGCTCCGTGGAGCAGCCGGTGACCCTGGTGGAGGTCGCATGAGCGCGATCCCGATCCCTCTGCCGGCGGAAGAGCCCGGCCCCGGCGACAAGATCGTCTACCAGCCGTACTACCTAAGAGATGTCCAGGACTGGGCGATCCAGCACGAGCGGGCCGCGCACACCCAGGCGCTGTACAACTTCGGCGAATGGGCCATGTTCGCGCTGATGTGGCACATCCAGGACCTTCAGGCCGGCCTGGTCGGTCGCTGCTCCCGCTGCTACGGCACCTCGGACAGCAAGCAGCGGGAGGTCAGTCTGGTGTACCAGCAGCCGACCCAGAACCGGTGCCCGGTCTGCTACGGGACGACGTTCGAGGGCGGCTACAAGGCACTGATCGTCCGGCCGACGATCTTCTCCGACACCGACGAGTCCGAGCAGCTACAGTCGCGCGGCGTGGTGCACCCGTCCGACCTGGACGTGGAGTCGACGCCGGACTTCCGGGTCCGGTCGGGGGACTACGTGTTCCGGACCTCCGGTGACCGGTTCCAGTTGAGGGTGCCACAGCGGGTCACGCTGCGGACCGGCTTCGCACACCCGCACCAGACCACGGCGGCGATCGGATACAACCACGCCCGCGCTTCCCTGGAGGATCCGAACGTCTCGGTGGCGTACCTGATCCCGCCACCGACCGTGACACTGCTGTCGCTGCTGTCGACGGCCGGCCGTACGCCGCCCGACTTCACATCATATGAAGTGGTACGCGGACCGCTGGTGCCGGCGGGTGACGACTAGTGCTCCTCGAAAGCGCCGAGCTGCAGCTCACCAACCGACCGGACCGGGCGATCATGGTAGTCGACGGAATGCGGCTGCGGCAGGCCCGCGCCTGCGCGCACGCGGCCGTCCGAGAGGCGCGCCGGAAGATGCCGAAGCTGTCCGGCCGGGCCGCCAGCCGGCTGCTGCCGCTGTGGGGACAGGGCTACTTCGGGATCCGCTGGTTGGACAGCTACGTGTTCTTCCAGGACCACGGCATCCGGCCGTTCACCATGAACCGACTGGAGGGCAAGACGATCCCGATGTGGGTGGACGACCATACCGGGACCGAGCGAGCCAAGAACCCGAAGGCGAAGACCAGGATCACCGCCAGCGGCAAACAGCAGGTGCTGATCTTCCGCCGAGTCGGCCGGCGCAGTCAGGCCACCCAGCGCACCCGACTGGACCCAGCCACTCGGCTACCGCGCTCGGTGCAGACGAGTGCCTCCTATCCGGGCGCGCCAGGCCGGATCGGGAAGCGCCAGGCCGCCTCGCCGCTCACCACCGAGGGTAAGCAGGGCGGCCAGGTCGCGGCCGGCAACGTCGGGGTGAAGTGGCGACACCCAGGTCTTTCGCCCCGTTTGTTCATCAACAACGCGATCACTCTCGCGGCGCAGTGGCACGGGATCTTGCCGATCCGGATCTACCTCTGCGACGAGCGCTGGCGATCAGCCTTGAGGGGCGGGGCCTGATGTCCGACACCAGGGGCTACAAAAGGTACCTGAAGACCATGATCGTCAAGGCGCTGCGGACGACCTTTGACGGCGAGTACCCGAACGCGGACTTCCGGGGCGTCAACATCTCGATCGAGTTTCCCGTGCAACCGGACGGGTTTCCGGCGATCTGGGTGGGCTACGACGACGACTCGCCGCTGACGGTCGCCGGCATCGGGCACCGCGAGATGCACCCGGATGGGGTCGGCGGCTGGCGGGAGAGCACCCGCTGGCGGTTCGAGGGCTACGTCAGCCTCACCACAATCGCGCTGACCAGTCAGGAGCGGGACGGACTCTACGACGAGCTGGTCAGCCTCATCGCGTTCGGCAAGCAGAGCCCAGCGACCCAACAGCTGCGTCGGTACATCGAGGTCGACAACGACCTGATCGCCGCCAACTTCGGTTTCGACACCATCGAGCCCCGGGGCGAGACCGCGCCGCCGGGCACCCCGTGGGGCACCGACGAGCTGCTGTACGAGTGCGGCATGAGCCTGCGGGTGATCGGCGAGATCGTCAGTGACGACTTCGATGGCACCCTGGTGTCGCTGTCCCAGGTCAGGGTCGCCGAGGCCGATCCCATCTACGCGGACGCCGCCGGCAACTTCCCTCCCGCCGAGGCTCCAGACGGCACCGACGGCTGGATCTAGCCCTCCTGTCACTCCCTTCTCCAGGCCGCCGGAATAGGCAGGAGATACGCGAGCAGGGGAGGCACAGGACGGTGACGGCTAACTTCAGCCAGTACGTGCCGCCGGGCGTGTACGTCCAGGACGACAGTCAGCCGATCGTCGTCACGACGGGAGTGCCCACCTCCACTGTGACCCTGGTCGGCCCGGCGCGCGGATACCAGAACTCCTCCGACACCTTCTCGTTGTACTCGCAGACCTCGACCTTCCTGACGTTCCGGGGCGTGTTCGTGCCGGGCGGGACGAACGTCGTCGGCGCCCCGCTGCCGGTGGTCACCAAGACGGACGGGACGGTCCTGACGGTCAACGCTGACTACGCGTTCACCGTCGACACCTCGGACGGCGGCGGCGCGACCAACAACCGGGTCTCCATCCACCGACTGTCGGCCGACAGCGGCAACCCGCAGAACCCGGCGGTCGCCAGCCCCAACGGGCTCGCCGACGGCGACCAGGTGATCATCACCTACGCGTACGCGGACAGCTCGTACTACACACCGCAGGAGTTCAGCGACCCGGACCTGGTGTCCCAGCGGTACGGGCTGGCGATCACTTCGGACGCCACCTCGCCCGACACCATCCTGAGCCCGATGACGTTGGCCGCCCAGATCGCCTTCGCCAACGGCGCCAACTCGGTGCTCTGCTGCCCGATCGACCAGTCCAGCAACGCGGTCGCGCTCCGGGACCAGTTCAAGAACGCGTACGTCAAGCTGGAGGCGGACTTCCGGGTCACGATGATCGTGCCGCTGTTCGCCGGGGTCGCGGAGACCACGGTCACCACGTCCGCGCCGGTGCTGGAGTCCTTCATCGCGGATCTGAAGGCGCACTGTGTCGCGACTTCGGCTGACGGGTTCGGCCGGATGGCGTTCGCCGGAGCCCCCAAAACCTACGAGGAGACCACCGACTTCACCCTGGTTTCCACCGTCCTGGATCACAAGCGGGTCGTGCTGCTGTACCCGGGCCGGGTCAGCTACTACAACGGCGTCGTCAACCGGTTCGTGGATGTGGACGGTTACTACCTGGCGGCGGCAGCGGCCGGCGTGCTGGCGGCCGGCTCGGTACAGCGCGGGCTGACCAAGAAGTCGGTGGTCGGATTCGCCGGACTGCCGGCGTCGGTGTTCCAGAAGATGTCCAAGGCGTACAAGAACAGCCTGTCCCGCGACGGCGTGTGCGTGTTCGAGCAGAACCGCAACAACGACATCAACTGCCGGCACGGCGTGTCCACCGACATGACCTCGATCAACACCCGCGAGATCAGCATGACCCGGATCGCGGACACGCTGTACTCCGCGATCCAGGTGGGGATGGACAACGCGGGGCTGATCGGTGAGCCGATCGACCTGGAGATGCCCAGCCGGGTCAAGGGCGCGCTGTCGGGGATCCTGGAGCAGCTCAAGGGCAACGCCGTGATCGTGGACTACCAGAACCTGGCGGTCCGGCAGCAGACCTCCCCGCAGGGCGACCCGACGGTCATCGAGTGCAAGTTCCAGTACCGGCCGGCGCCGCCGCTGAACTACGTCACCGTGGCCTTCTCGATCGACCTGACGACCGGCGTTGTCGACCTCGGCAACGCGTCCGCTCCGGTGACGCCGTGACCTCTTCAGTCGACGTGACGGTAAATGTTGCGGCGGACGATCTTGCCGATCGTCGGTCCGGTCACGCCGTAGTCCCGGCCGATGTCGGCGTACGACCGTTTGGTTCGGCCGAGCGTACGGATCTCCTGGATCTGTTCGTCGGTGAACGGTACCGCGCGCTTGGTGCTGGTCCTGGGCGGGTGCTGGTCGCGCGTCAGGTACGAGATGTTGGACGGTTCGACGCCGTACAGGATCGCCAGGTCACGAGGCCGTTCGCCAGCTGCGCGGCGGGTACGGATCTCCTCGATCTGAGTGGTCGTGAGCTTCCCTCCGAAACTGCGTCGCTCCTCAGTCGCGACCGGAGGGACATCGACGATGTGGCCCCAGCTAGTGCCGTTGATGGCGGCCCGGACAGCGCTGTCGTTGTCGAAACCCAATGTCTCGGTAATCTCGCCGACTGGCAGCCCCTGGCGGTAGAGCCGACGCGCCACCCGGACGAGATCCTCAGTGAGGACGGCGTTGGGATTGAGCAATCCCCTCTGGTCCTCCGTAACACGACGACGACCCCTGGCGTCCATGTCAGCGATGTTGTCGGCCTGAGTGCCGTCGAGGACGTGCGAAGGGCGCGCACACGGCGGGTTGTCGCAGGTGTGCCGGGCAGTGTTCGGCATGACGCCGTAGACGACGTAGAACACCACGCGGTGGACCGAAGTTGCTCCCCTCACTCCGGTATCAGGATTGGCGAAGCTGATCATCCCGTGATTGTTGCCTGTCCCCTCATGACGAGCCCCCTGCCATTCCCAACAGGATTCTTCGTCCTCGACGATAGTGACCTTTCCCCAAAGCCTGATTTCCAGGCTTGTCAGGTCTCCTTGGCGGACTTTGTTGATGACCTTCAGGTCAATAGGTTTCATGTTGAGGAGACTACCACCTCCTCAACACTCTCTTCAATCGCTATGAGGGGGTGCTAGCCTTATGCCGCAAACCAAGGTCAGGGTGGTGGGCAGTGGCTTCACTGTATTCAGCTACAAAAATGCTCCCATAGCGTTCTGTGAAGGCGTGGAAGATTCGGGTCAGAGAGCGTTTAGCGACCTAGGTCAGCCTTACCAGTTCATCCACCCGCTCGGGGCTCGGCATCCGGTGGAGATCGCCACCTCCCGAGTGCTGCAGGGTGGCACCCTGCAGCTGACTCTGCGGGAGCTGTGGAACGCCCCGGTGTGGCAGCAGTTGGCCGACCTGGCGACCGCGCTGAACATCGTAGACATCTTCGAGGTATTGGCCCAGAACCCGAACTACGTGACGTGCCAGATGCTGATCAAGCCGCCGGGGACGGAGAGCCAGCCGGTGAAGTGGCGCGGCAAGAATTACCAGAACTGCACGATCGTGGACATCAACGACGGGGACACCATCACCGTCGGTGCGCTCGCGGTAACCAAGGGAATTACAGTGGCCTACACCCACACCACGTCAGTCAGGTAGTCCTGGCTGCGATTTGCCTTTGGATATCGCAGAGTCTTTGGCAGCCAGGACCCAAAGAACCTTAGCAGAGGAGACACACCATGCCGGTGGAACAGGAGGGTGACGAGCAGCATCCCCTCCACCCGTACGACCCCGCTACCGTCCGCGCCACATCCTCAGGCCCTCCCCCGTCGAGCACCGCTCCGGGGGCCGATCAGGAGCCACAATCGGCCGCCGACGAGACCGCTGGGATGGTAGTGCCGTTCGACCGCCGCTACGCCGTCCCGTTCGAGGGACTGGTCTACCTCGGGGCACTCACCACCGAGTTCAGCTGGTGGGGGCACCACTTCGTGATCAGGACTCTCGGCAAGGACGACGAGCTGGCGGTCCCGCTGGTCATCAAACCCTGGCGGGGCCTGCTGGGCGAGGAGTCCGCGATGGCCACCTGCATGGCCGGGCTCTGCGTGGTCACCGTGGACGGCAAGGAGCTACCGATCCCACTCGGCGGAGAGGACCCGCTCGCCTGGGCGCACCAGCGGTTCGAGTACGCCAAGGCCAACTGGTTCGACGTGGTGATCAACAAGATCTACAACGAGTTGCTGGTGCTGGAAGGACGGTCGCGTGAGGTGATCGAAGCGATGGAAAAAGCATCGGCCCCCATGGCGTCGACCCCTACGTCGAACGCCATCTCCGCCTAGCGGAGCGCCGGGGCCTGCTCCAAGGGCACCGCATCTCCAAGGTCCAGTCACTCGGCCTGGAGGTCCTGATCTACCTGGACGCCAGGGCGGAGGGAGAGCGCGAGCACTTCCAGATCGCCAACTCGCTGGTGGCCGCCGGGGTCGAGCTGTACCGGGCGATGCCGGACCGGTTCCTGCCCCCGCAGGGAACGGAACCGGCGGACGCCGAGGAGGCGATCGAGGACCCGGAGGCACCACTGGACCTGACCGGGGTGCAGTGGGAGATGCCGACGGCGGACGAGTTCGAGGAGACGCAGCGGCTGTTGGCGGCGATGGCGGCGAACCAGACCACCACTGTGCGGGCCGGCGCGCCGGTGCCCGGAACGGCAGCGGCGGACGACGACAGGGAATGGGTGTGAGGTGACGACTCCAGCCGGCGGCGGCCAGACCGACATCAGTACCGGCCTGACGGCGGCGGTCACCAAGATGGGCGCGATCGCGGAGGCCGTCAAGCAGTCCGGCAACAGCTTCGTCGCGGCCATCGACATGGAGCAGCGGTACCGCTCTGGGTCTCCCATCGGCGCGTCCGTCCGGGACGCGCAGGGGATCATCGGACAGGCCGGCAAGGACTACACCGCCGGCCAGACCAAGGCGTTCCAGCCCGGGCAGGGATCGGACGGACGGCCGCGCGGCAGCGCTCCCGGCCCGACCCTCGGCGGTATTCAGCAGGGTGTGGTGCAGAACGCCGCGTCGCTGCTGGCCGGCCAGACCTCCAGCACTCCCGAGAACGGCGGCAACGGCGTCCGGATCATCGGCGGCGGCCCTCCGAGCGGTGGCGGAGGGGGTGGCGGTGCCGGCGCTGGCACGGGGGGAGGCGCTCCTCCTCCCGGCGGAGGCGGCCCAGGAGCCCCTGGCGCTCCGGGTAGTGGCTCAGGTGGGGGCGGTGGCGCGGGACCCGGAGGGGGCGGCTCAGGCGGAGGACCACCCCCACCTGGTGGGGGACCAAGCGGCGGGCCAGCTCCCGGCGGCACGGGGGCGACCACCGGCCTGATGCAGGGCATCACCAACAACCTGCCACTGGTCGGGGTGGCGAACGACATCATCGCCGAGGTTCGTTCGCAGCGGGACAAGAACGCGTACTACCAGAACATCGAGGGCGGCAACAACGTCTCCGGCTTCGGCGAGCGCGCCAAAGAGGAGATGTACCGCTGGACCACGATGGGTCTCTACAACGAGGAGGAGGCCCGGCAGGCGTTCAAGGGAGTCAGCCGGATCGGCTACAACGGCGCCTCCAACAACCTGATCAACGGATCCCGCGCCGAGGCCCTGAAGTTCGTCAACTCCGGGAAGATGAACTACGGCGCCGACGTGTCCGAGTCGCTGACCGCCCTCGAGGTGGCCTCCCGAGACAGCCGGATCAGCTTGCAGGCGCTGTCCAACGCACTGAAGGACGTGAGCGACACCGCCGGGAAGGCCGGCGTCAACGCTCAGATGATGCGCGAGCAGTTCACTAACCTACTGTCAGTAGGTATCCAACGCGGACTCGGCGCCGGAGCGGTGGGGATGGCCCGGTCCACCACCGAGCTGCAGGCCAGCTACGGGCGCGGGTTCGAGAGCACCGACTTCTCCGGCCGGCTGTCGGTGCCGTACTCGTACCGGATCGCCAGCAACTCCGGCATGTCCCCGACCCAGTACACGTCCATGCAGCAGACCAACCCGACCGCCGCCGCCGGACTGCGCACCCAGGCCGACATCCAGACCATCAACCAACTGTTCTCCCCCGACGAGATCGCCTGGATCAACGCCGAGGTCGCCAAGTACGGCGGCAAGCAGGCGGTCTCCAGCCAGCCCGACATCGTCGCCCAGATCGCCCAGGACTTCTACGGCGCACACCCCAACCGCAACATGGAAGCCGACACCTCCGTGCTGTCCACGCTGTCGGGGATCCAGCTGACCAATCAGACCGCGATGCAGTGGGTGATCGAGCAGCTGGCTGGCAACACCGAGAGCGCGCAGGCGAAGAAGGACCAGGCGCTGGCCGGCACCCGGAAGACCACCTCCTCTGGGCTGGACAAGTTCCGTGACAGTTCCTCCGGCGGCGGCCTGGCGCGGATCATCCAGAACAACGGCCTCGGCAAGCCGTTCACCTTCGGCGACGACAAGGCGGGCACCTACAGCAAGACCGAGGGCGCGTACGTCAAGGAAGCGCAGGGCAGCGGCCAGGAGTCCGGCGTCATCGAGGCGCTGATCACCAACCTGAAGGCGCAGGGCGTCGATCTGGACACCACCAAGGTGGTCGTGAACACCGCCGGGGGCCGCCGAGAGATGTCCCTGGCCGACGCGATCACCAACTTCCCGAACGAGGTGGCGGCCGGCAAGGTGCAGATCAGCTCCGGCGATCTGCGTGGCCAGTCGACCTCAGACGTGGCCGGGATGGCGGACACCTCCAGCCAGACCACCGAGGCGTGGAAGAAGGAGAGCCAGGACCCGAACAAGGCCAACGTCGGGTCGAAGTTCTCCGGCACCCTGACTCCCGGCACCGGTCAGGGGCAGGTGCTGGTCGGACTGTCCGACGAGGCGAAGAAGCTGCTGAAGATCCTGCAGTACGTCCCGGGTTTCGGTTCCGGGAAGGGGGACGCCGACTCTCAGGCGAGCCCGCCCAACCCGTCCGACGTACTCCAGTGGCACCAGTGAGGTGGTCTGAGTGGGAGTAGCGACGCTGGGGATCGCCGGCTCGACGCAGGTCGCCTTCCGTGTTGACCCTGAGCAACTGAGCTGGGACTACAAGATCGACGCCAACGTGATCAACACGCTCGGCGGCCGGGTGGTGCAGGTGCTCAGCCAGACACTGTCCGACATCACCGTGCAGGGATCCTATGGCGAGGACCACTCGCTGGGGCCGGCACGCCATGGCGCGGACGACCATCCGGGCCGGTCCTGGCGGTTGGCCGAGGCGTTCGTGACCAAGATCCGTGACATTCAGCGTCAGCAGGTGGAGTACTCGTTGCTGACCCCGGTCCGGCGCAAGTCGGCGGCACCGGCGATCTTCAGCTACCCGCCGCTGGGGATCCGGTTCGCCGTCTATGTCAAGTCGATCACCGACCCGGACGGCGGCGCGATCACGCACACGTTCGGGAAGTTCTCTTACAAGTACAGGCTGTCGCTGTTCGTCGAGCAGGACGCCAGCGCCCAGCTTGTGAAAGCAGGCACAAGCAACGGCTACCTGGACGCGAAGAAGGTTCAGGCGGTCCAGGACTACATCGCCCGGATTAGCGAGGGCATCGGCTGGGGCGCCAGCCAGTACAACGGCCCTAAGGCGGTGAACGCCGTCAACATGTCGCCAGACACCGCGATGAAGGTCAAGGGAGGCTGATTTTCTTACGTAGCAACGCAGGCGGGCCGGTCGGTCGTCCACATAGGACGATGATCAAGGTGGCTCCGGAGATGATCTTGGAGGGATGGAGTGGACGGAATCTA
>Ga0193731_1000561_pt1 | contig 11916 bp, 17 predicted proteins | sample U1a2metaG_FD_144920 | JGI IMG/M metagenome (GOLD analysis project Ga0193731, IMG submission 144920) | Soil microbial communities from a riparian zone of the East river system, Colorado, United States - U1a2 | ecosystem: Environmental > Terrestrial > Soil > Riparian zone | place: USA: East River...
GAGGCGATGAGCAGGGTCCCGATGGGCTCGAACGCGATGTCGCCCGGGTCGCCTTTCCCGCCCGAGCTGACCGAGCTCTACGACCTGGTCCCGCAGGGAATCTCGGCCGAGCTGATCGCGCGGAAGTACGGAATCTCGCGCAGGCAGATGGACGAATTCGGCGTTCGCAGCCACAAGCTCGCTCACGAAGCCACCGAGAAGGGCTATTTCAAATCTCAGATCATGCCTGTGGAGATTTCGCTCAACGGCAACGGCCACCACGAGGTCTTCGACAAGGACGAGGGCATTCGCGCCAACGCAAGCTACGAAGCCACATCGGCGCTGCAGCCGGCCTTCAATCCTGAGCACTCGATCACCGCCGGCAACTCGAGCCAGATCTCGGACGGCGCTGCCGCAGTCCTGCTCATGTCCCTCGACAAGGCGAAGCAGCTGGGTCTCAAGCCTCGCGCACGCATCCGTGCCCAGGCTGTCGTTGGGACTGATCCTGTCTTGATGCTGGAGGGCCCCATCCCCGGCACCGCGGCGGTCTTGAAGAAAGCCGGCCTGGACCTGAAGAGCATCGACCTGTTCGAGGTCAACGAAGCCTTCGCCTCAGTCGTCCTCGCGTGGGAAAAAGAGACCGGCGCTGACCTGAGCAAGACCAATGTCAACGGCGGGGCGATCGCAGTTGGGCATCCGCTGGGGGCTTCAGGCGCAATCTTGATGAATCGTCTCCTCTACGAGCTCGAGCGACGCGACCTGCGCTACGGACTCGAGACCATGTGCTGCGGCGGGGGCATCGGTACCGCAACCATCATCGACCGTGTCGTCGAATGAGCACATTCCTCGAGCTCCACAGGATCAGGCCGCACGTGCTTCGCGAAGGTATCAATGCTCGAGCCGTCACCGGCGAGCGGATGACGCTCGCAGTCGTCGACCTTGAACCAAGCGCAACTGTGCCCGAGCACAAGCACGAGAACGAGCAGCTCGGCTTTGTCATCAGCGGTGCGCTGACCATGCGCATCGGTTCCGAGAAGCGTGAGCTGCACGCCGGGGACACCTACACCATCCCGAGCAACGTCCCACACGAGGCGACAGCGGGTAGCGAAGGCGCGACAGTGGTCGATGCATTCGCCCCGCTTCGCGCTGATTGGGCGGCCCTGGAGCGGGCAGAGCCCTCCGCTGGTCGCTGGCCTTAAACCGCCCGCAGACCCTTAGGGAGAGGACGCGATAGGTTCGGAGAGTCCAGGCAGAACCGCATGGGTCGGTCTGTCCAGTCGCCCTGGTCGCCAATCCCGATGCGAGGCGTTTCAAAGATGCGCTGCGCCGGCGCGTGATCGTCAATGACGTAGAGCGCCGGCGGAACCAGGGCCACTCCGTTGAGGTTCCTGTCGATGCCGAAGGCGCGGCAGACAAGGCCGGGCCCACCACACCGTCCGACCCCCGGCCCAGGCTCTAGCGCACGCACCAGCACCGCTTGCGGTATTCCTTCCGGCTGCGTGACGAAGTTGAGGCAATGGTGCATGCCGTATGTGAAGTAGACATAGGCGTGCCCCGGCGGGCCATACATCACCTCGTTGCGGGGACTGCGTCGACCTCCTGACGAGTGAGAGGCGAGGTCATCAGGTCCAAGGTACGCTTCGACCTCCACAAGGCGGCCCCACAAGCGCTTCGCCCCCACCTCGCGCACCACCACCTTGCCGAGCAGGTCCCGCGCCACAGCGAGGGTGTCCCGATCGAAGAACTCCGGGCCCAGCACAGTTGTAGGGCTGCCGAGGGAACTGTCAGCCGCGACCGTTACCAACCGCCTTGCGGCCCGCATGGCGACGCCGTTTGTCGATGTAGAGGTTCTTGTCGGCGAGCTGATACATGGCCTGCCAGTCCATGCCAGGCCTCCATGAGGTGATCCCGATACTGAACTGCACAGGCACCGGCGACTTGCCCGCCCGATTCATTTCCCCAAGAGATTGGCGCACACGAGTCGCCACGTCGCTCGCGTGATGCTCATCTGCATCGGGCATCGCCACGCCGAACTCGTCGCCGCCGAGACGACCACATGTGTCAGTGGCTCGAACCGCTCGCTGGAGCTCCTGCGCCAAAACGCGAATTGCCTCGTCTCCGACGTGATGCCCCTGCGTGTCGTTGATCGTCTTCAGGTTGTCGAGGTCGATCATCATCAAAGTGAGCCGACGCTTGTGGCGTTGCGCGGCGGCCACTGCGCGATCGATGGCACGCTCAAACTCCGGCCGGTTGGCAAGCCCGGTGAGGTAGTCCGTCCGAGCCTCCCTGGTGTGCTGCCTTGCGCGATCGAGGGCCACGGCGATCTGGTCGGCCACCGCTGCGACGAACTCAAGGTCGCTTGACTCGAAGGTTCGCGGAAGTCGCGTAGCAACTGTCATGGCACCGAGCAGCACACCTTTGGTCCGAAGCTCGGCCCTGATGGCGCTCCACTCGCCTGTGATGCGATCGACCCGTGACTCCGCAGGGCCAGAGGCGACCTCGACGACCTTGACCAACCGGGAACGCCCTGACTCTGTGAATTCCTCTTCCTCGCCAGGTTGCATGCCAATGGTCTTGGCGAGCTTGAGCCTGGCGCCCTCACGAACCCATGCAGCGCCGGCCTGAAGGTGCAGCACCTGCAGCGTTTCGCGGAGTCCGACCTCGGCTATCTCCGTAACGTCCAGAGAGCGGCCCAGCGCGCTGGCTATGTGATAGAGCCCCTGCAGCTCATTCTGCCGAGCGTCGTAGCGAGCCTCCGTGTAGTCGAGATAGCCCCGGATGAAGCTGGAGTTCAGATGCTCGATGACATCGTCCATTCGCCCCTCGGTCAGGCTGATGACCTCACCCGAGTATTCGCTGCCGGCGACCTCGTCGGTGACCCGCGCAACCACTGACCGCCGGAAGACCGATAGGCCCTCCATCAGGGCTTCGAGCGGTATCCCTTTCTCGGCGTACCGGCGCGAAGCCTCGCGGGCGATCGTGTAGTACTCCACCCAGGGGATGTGGGAGTCGGCCCGAAGTGATCGGAACAGCAGCTCGAGGAACTTGACCGAGGTCTTGACGAGCTCGTCGACCGAGCCGCCAGCCTGGGATTTCAGGATCTCCGGGGCGAGTGAACGCACCGATTCAGCAGCCACCAGGCCGCTTTCCCCGGCGTCGGCCGAGAGGCGGTCGGCAAGCTCACTTAGAAGACTGCTGGCTCGCTCTGTCATGAGGTGCCACTATAGAGTGACGCCAGTGCGCCCGCGAACCTGCGGGGGACTCTAATTAAATGTGTAAGAGGGATTGATGGCTACAGCCACCCGGGGATCGTTCGGAAAGCTGGAGGACATTCTGGGAGAGGACGCCCGAGCCCTGCTCGAGCACAAGTGCCAGACGGTGCCGAAGGCCCAGCTGCACCTTCCGGGGCCGGACTTCGTCGACCGGATCTGGAAGGACAGCGACAGGCCCACCCGAGTCCTGCGGAGCCTCCAGTCGCTCTTCGAGCACGGCCGCCTGTCGGGGACCGGCTATCTGTCGATCCTGCCGGTCGACCAGGGGATCGAGCACACCGCGGGCGCGTCATTCGCCCCCAACCCCATCTACTTCGACGGCGAGAAGGTCATCGAGCTGGCGATCGAAGGCGGGTGCAACGCAGTGGCATCGACCTTCGGCGTGCTCGGGTCGGTAGCGAGGCGGTACGCCCACCGCATCCCCTTCATCTGCAAGATCAACCACAACGAGCTCCTGACCTATCCGAACAAGTACGACCAGATCCTTTTCGGGACTGTCAAGGAGGCGTCCGAGATGGGCGCCCTGGCGCTCGGCGCCACCATCTATTTCGGGTCCCCCGAGTCCAATCGCCAGCTGCAGGAGATCGCTGCCGCTTTCCATCACGCACATGAGCTGGGCATGGCGACGGTCCTGTGGTGCTACGTCCGCAACAACGCGTTCAAGAAGGACGGCGTCAACTATGAAACGGCCGCCGACCTGACCGGGCAGGCAAACCACCTCGGAGTCACGATCGAGGCTGACATCATCAAGCAGAAGCTGCCCGACACCAATCGCGGTTTCGAAGTCATCAATTTTGGCAAGACAGCGCCCGCGGTCTATGACAAGCTGTCAAGCGACCACCCAATCGACCTATGCCGTTATCAAGTGATCAACTGCTACATGGGCCGCGCAGGCCTTATCAACTCGGGTGGTGAGTCCCATGGGGCGTCGGACCTCAAGGAAGCTGTTCGGACGGCGGTCATCAACAAACGCGCCGGCGGAATGGGTTTGATCAGCGGGCGTAAGTCGTTTCAGCGGCCGATGAAGGAAGGAGTCGAGTTGCTGCACGCGATCCAGGACGTTTACCTGAATCCGTCTGTGACCGTCGCCTGATACGGCGGCGGACTACTGAATGCGTTTAGCTTTTCTGGGGACAGGGGCTGCATTCTCGCCTGAGCGGTACAACGGTGCCGTAGTGGTGAACGGGCGCCTTCTCCTTGACGGTGGTGCCCCCCTGCTCCCTCATATGTTCCGCTGCGGTGTTGACCCTGGCGCCATTGACGCTGTCTTCCTGACCCATTTCCACGGCGACCACACGCTTGGCCTGCCGCCGTTCGTGCTGCACCGAGTCTTCGTGGACCCCCGTCCCGTCACCTTCGTCGGGCCGGAGGGCCTTGAAGCAAGGCTGGAGGCGCTATGGGAGGTCAGCTGGGGCCAGGACTGGCAGCTCGCCATGAAGCATCGCTTCAACGTCGCATACCAGGTCGCGGAGCCATCCGGCACGGCGGCGGGGTACAAGTACGAGTCAGTCAAGCTCGACCACGGCACCAGTGGCTCGAGTGGATATCGCATCCAGGTTGACGGCAAGGTCCTTGCTTACTCCGGCGACACCGAGGCAACAGCGCCCCTTGACGAGCTGGTGGATGGCGCCGACGTCGCAATCGTGGAGGCGACAGGACCGGGCGACGTTTTCAGCCATATGAGCTGGGAGGCCGCCTCCGAGTTGAAGGCCCGCCACCCGAAGACGCGCTTCCTCTTCAACCACCTGTATTCAGGAACCGTCGACGGCGCCGTCAACGACCTCGAGGTGGTTGACGTCTGAACCCACGGACCGTTGCCGGTACGTTGGCGGGTGCGATAGCGGGCAGCATCGTGTTCGGACTGTTCGTCGGTCTCGGCCTCACTCTTCTAAACCGCGTGGCCAGCCCGCTGCCGGTCATCATCCTCGGCATCGCGGGTGCATACGCGGGCTGGCTGGTTGGAGTGATCGTGTTCGGCGCCGTCCGAGGCATCAAGGAACAAGAGGAGCAGGGTGAGCCCTGACGTCGTGAGTACGCGACCTCTTCTCGACAAGCTCGGGGTCAAGCCCGGAGCCAAGGTCGCCATCGTCGACCTCGACGATGCAGGATTCGTGTCTCTCCTGCGGCAGCGAACGTCGGACATTGTCAACGGCAAGCCGTCTTCGCAATGCGACCTCGTGTTCTTCGGTGCGGACGATGCCGACGACCTGAAACGCCTCAAGGATCTGAAGACGTGGATTGAGCCTAATGGTGCGATCTGGGTGGTCCGGCCAAAAGGGGGGCGCAGCGCGCTCCGCGACACTGATGTGATCGACGCCGGCCTCGCCGCAGGCCTTGTCGATAACAAGATCGCGAGCTTTTCCGAAACGCACGGCGCGATGCGCTTGGTGTTCCGCCTTCGCGACCGGCCGGCCATCGCACGCAAAGGCGTCCGCAATTGACGCTCGGCATTCGCAATGCGGAGCCGGCGGATGTGCCAGTTGTGGCCGAGCTCATCTGGCAGCTGGCGCGGTTCGAGAAGCTGGAAAGCGAAGTCGTGATGACCGAGGAACTGCTTACGAAGGGCCTTTTCGGCACGTCCCGATACGCGGAGGCAGTCATTGCGGAGGAGGAAGGCGAGCCAATCGGCTTCGCTCTTTTCTTCCACACATTCTCGACGTTTCTCGCACGGCCCGGCATGTACCTCGAGGATCTGTTTGTGCTTCCCGAGCACCGCGGCCAAGGAGTGGGACGCGCGCTGCTTGCGCACCTCGCCCAGCTCGCGATCGAGCGCGGATGCGGACGGCTCGAATGGGCAGTGCTGAACTGGAACACGGAAGCGATCAGGTTCTATGAGCGACTCGGCGCCCGTCCAAACTCGGAATGGACCGTCTACCGCCTCGCGGGCGAGGCTCTTCAGGCGCTTGCCCGAAAATAGCTCTGCTATGGAGGTGCTTCGCCCGAAGGAGCTTGACACGCATCCTGGAGATGAGATCGTCTCGTGGGCGCGTGGTCAGCTTGCAATCGCGCGCTCGATCCTGGACAACCCGGGTGGCGGGCTCCTGTTCGCCACTCAGACAGTTGGCCAGGTCAAGGCCGGCCTCAACGAGCGTGACCCCGATCGGTGGCAGGAGGTCGTCGCGATCCTGGATCGTGCGGAGGACGCTGCCGTCCGCCGCGAGTTCGAAGCCGCGCGCAGCCTGCTTGACGAAGCGGGAAAAAAGCTGGGTCCCTCCTAACTCGCCAGGGCGCGATCGAATCCATCGATGACCTTATGGCAAGCGCTGTTCATGGGCTTGCTCCAGGGAGCCACTGAGCTCTTCCCGGTTTCGTCGTTGGGGCATGCGGTCCTGATCCCGAGCCTCCTCCACTGGAGCTTCAAGCAGTCCGACCCGTCCTTCGTCCCGTTTCTGGTTTTGCTGCATCTCGGCACGGCGAGCGCGCTGCTGTTCATCTACAGAGCTCAATGGGTCGACATCATCAGTGGCTTTTTCACTGCCGCAGTGCGTGGCCGGATCGATAAACCGTCGGAGCGTCTGGCCATGCTTCTTCTAGTGGGGACCATCCCGGCCGGCATCCTTGGGGTGTTCCTCGAGCACGAGCTCAAGAGTCTGTTCGCAAGCCCAGTCGCGGCCGCGTCCTTCCTCACCGCCAACGGGTTCATGATGCTTGGCTTCGAGGTACTCAGACGCCGCGCCGAGAAGCGCGTCGCAGTGACGGCGATGACCAGGGTCGAGCAGGAGGAGAGCTTTGCCGTCGCGGAGCAGATCAGCTTCAAAGCCGCTGCACTCGTCGGCGCCTGCCAGGCGCTCGCGCTCCTACCCGGGATCTCGCGATCTGGCGTCACCATCGGCGGAGGCCTGATGGCGGGCCTGCGGCACCAGGAGGCTGCGCGGTTCTCGTTCCTGCTGGCAACTCCAATCATTGCCGCGGCAGGGGTGCTCGAGATCCCGCAGCTGATTGCGAGTGATGTGCCACTTGCGGAATACCTGGCTGCGGCTGTTCTTTCAGGGACCGCGGCCTATTTGAGCGCCCGCTTCCTGCTTCGCTATTTCCGCTCCGGCCGGCTCGACCCCTACGGCTGGTACTGCGTGGGCGCCGGGATCATCAGCCTGGCTTTGCTAACCTTCCGGCCGTGAAACGAAATAACACCCTGTCGGTAGCGCTGGTTGTTCTCGCATTGGTTTTCTTTGTTGTCGCCGGGCTGTACGCAGTCGGCGTGCTGCAGTTCATGGTCAGCGATCCCAGTGTCTCGCACCACTACACGCACGCGATCCTTTTTGTGGTGCTTGCAGTAGCCAGCCTGATCGGGGCGAACTTCGCCCGGTCGAAGGGTCCCGCTTAGCCGGCGAGTCGCTGGGGGACCTGTCTCCCGGTGGTGTCTCGTTCCCCGACGTGCACGTCCTCGTGGTAAACGGCCTCGGCGTTGACCTTCCACGGGTCGTAGCTCGCCCCGGTCGCAATGTTCCTGGCGACCAGGAGCGCCGTCATCATCGAGTGGTCCTGGTTGTTGTACTTGTGCATACCGTTGCGACCGGCAAGATGAAGGTTGCTTAGGTGCGCCGCCAAATAGTCGCGCACCACCTCAACGTGCGCCTGGTAGGCATCGTCGTAGACGGGATAGGCCTTTGCCTGTCGTACCACCACACCGTCGAACACCTCGTCTGGCGAGCAAACACCTAGCTGCGCAAGCTCCTTCGTCGCGAGGGCGACCAGGGCCGCGTCGTCTGATGTCCACAGGCCGTCACCCTCGAAACAGAAAAACTCGAGGCCCAGGCATGTCTTGGTCTCGTCGGGGACCATCGCAGGACTCCAGTTCTTGAAATTCTGGATGCGGCCGACGCGGACGCTTGGGTCGTGAATGTAAATCCAGTTGTCGGGGAAAACTTCGGCTTTCTGGATCATCAACGCAACGCTGATGAAGTCGCGATAAGAAAGGCTGTTGGCAGCCTTCTGCACCGCTTCCGGAGCAGGCGGATCGAGGCGGGCGATCAGCTGCCTCACCGGAATGCTCGAGATGAAGTCGGTGCCGTGGTGTTCCTCGGTTTCGCCGGTTTCGGTTCGAGTGACGATGGAGCGAACCCGCCCTCGGTCGTGCCTGATCGTGTCGACGGTTCGATCGAACATCACGGGACTGCCTTTTTCCCGACAAATGGCCGCCACTCGCTCCCACATCTGCCCGGGGCCCAGCCGCGGGTAGCGGAAGCTGTCGATCAAGGTGGTGACGATATCGTCGCGATGGCTCGGCGTTCGGTGCGGCAGCAGCGCGCTCTTCAGGACTTGCCACATGTCAAGGCTCTTGATCCTCTGTGCGGCCCAATCAGCTGACAGCTCCGTGGTGCTGATCCCCCATACCTTCTCCGTGTACGTCTTGAAAAAGATGCTGTAGAGGCGCCACCCGAACTGGTTGCGCACCCAGTCTTCAAAGCTGCGGGGGTGAGGAATTGGAAAGACGCGCGCGCGAGCGTAGCTGGCCATGCACCTGATGGTCTCCAACAGGCCAAGGTTCCACAGGGCGTTTGCCGCCTTGAGCGGATAGGCGAAGAACTTTCCCCTGTAGTAGATGCGCGACAGCCGATCCCGGGTGAGCATCTCGGAGCCGAGGATCTCAGTCCAGAGGTCCTCGACCTCCTGGTTCTTGGAGAAGAAACGGTGCCCGCCGATGTCGAAGCGGTATCCCTTGTGCTCGACAGTGCGTGCCAGCCCGCCGACGTAGCTGGGGTCCTTCTCGACCACCGTGATCGGAACCTCGTGCTTCATGAGCTCGTACGCGGCTGTGAGACCGGCCGGTCCGGCGCCCATGATCACGACGTGCCTGCGATCGTCAACAGTCGTCAAAGTGCCCACAGGGTATCAACGGGTCCGACGGTGTTCCGGTTCAGAACCTGCGAGCCGGACCGCTTCCGGCCGGCGGTCAGTTGATCGGGCCCTTGCTCCGGACCTCGTCGACCTTGACCAGCGCATCCCGGAGGCCCTGGATCCAGTCGGCCTGGTGCATGCCGACGAGCCTCACGCACCAGGCGAGGGCGTCGCTCCGGCTGCGCGCCACTCCCCCGGCCACGAGCGTGTCAAGGATCGACCGCTCCGACATTCGCAGGCGGGTCATGACGGGCACGCTGAGGGTGGTGAACACCTTGGTCTCGTCCCCGCATCGGGCGCCCCAGGCCACCTTTCGCTGAAAATGGCGCTCAGCCTCGCGGGCGATCTTGACGCGCTCCTCTCGGGTCTCCTCACGGAAGCGGTCGATTCGCGCCAACCGGGCCGCCGACCGCCCTTCGGGAGCCGTGCCTCTGGCCAGCTCGACGTCCGGGAGCGTGCCGACCACCAGTACCTCGTCCCCGTCCGCCGTGACCTCGGGCGGCCCGGCGAACCATGTCTTGGGCAGCCGACTCCCAAACCAGGTGCGGAAATCCTCAGCCATCGATTACATCATTACCCCCACGCCTCCGGAACGCAACCTTGGCCGGGCTGACCTAAGCCGCGACCTCCTGCGGCTTGGGGCCCAAGAGGGTCAGGGAGTCCACGACCACCTCCGTCCGGTAGTGCTTCAGTCCGGCACTGTCGACCCACGAGGTCGTCTTCAAGCGGCCGTCCGCGTACATCAGCCGCCCCTTGCGCAAATACTGTCCGGCGAACTCTGCCCGCTTGCCGAAGACCACCATGTGGTGGAACTCGGTCTCCTCCTTGCTATTTCCGTCGTCATCCTTCCCCGCGTACGTGTTGGTGGCGAGCACGAGCTTGGCGACGTATGTGCCTTTGGGTGTCGCCTTCACATCAGGGTCTGCCGCCAGGTTGCCGACCAGGATCACCTTGTTGACCAATTCCGATCACCTCCGTTGAATTGAGCGCAGCGTAGGTCGGACGGCCGGCGCCGCATACCCAGCTTGTTAAGACGCAAGCCACAACACAGGGTCGACAGACCGGCCGTCGACCTGGACCTCGAAGTGCAGGTGGGCGCCGGTCGACAAGCCTGAGGATCCGACCTTCCCAACGACCTCGCCCGCATGGACCCGCTCATCGGGCGACACCGTCACCTCGGAGAGGTGGCAGTACAGGGCCCTGACGTGGCCGTCGGCTGCGACAACCACGTATAGACCCGCGCCCCCTGGATCGAATCCGACGCTGACTTTGCCCCCGGCGGCAGCGTGGACCAGGGTACCTTTAGGCGCCGCCAGGTCGACCCCTGTGTGTATGTGGCGGCTCGGACAGTAGGGATCGAATGGTTCGACGACCAGGCTCGAGCAGCCGAACGGTTGGGTCATGATGGCGCCGGCGACGATGGCGCTGAGGGTGAGCCTCTCGTGACTCGGCACGCGCGATGCACCGACAACCCAGATCAGGGCCGCCGCAGAACAAACCGCGGCAATGCGAATCATGCTGATCACCCAGCGTGTGCAGCAATGTGCTGCAGACCGCGAAGACCTGCGGTCAACGCCGACTCGAGCTTGTGTGCGGTCTTCTCCGCGCTCCCCAGCGCTCCAGGCACCTTGAACACGATCCACAGAGATGCCAGCGCGAAGAGGTGATGGACGGGAGTGTGGCCGCCATTCTCGAGGGCGAACCCGATGCCAAGCACGAAGAGCTGCGTAGGTTGCATAAGGAGGTTGGTCAGGAACAAGGCGGTCCAATGCTTGGCCAGGTGGTGCGTGTCGGGAAGTGTGAACAGAAGGCCTGCAAGGGGCGCCGTGATGGCAAGAGCGATGAGGATTGCGTAGCGAACCAGGTAGGCGACTGCCAGGATGTCGTAGCCCACCACCAGGGCGCCGGTGGTGATGATCTGCCAGACGCCGTGCGTCTGGTCGAGATTGAAGTTGCTCCACCAGGTCTTCCAGTCCGGGATGGTCCCGAAGCTCTGAATCGTGTCGCACACCACATTGCTTGCGTTGACCACCAGCTGGAAAAGAGGCAACGCAAAGTTGATGAGGACTGTCCCCATCAACAGTCGGGGAAGCATGATGCGCGCGGCGTACTGGGCGCGGACCCCGCCGCCCCACATGATCCGGTACGAAGCCCAGACCACGACGAGAACGAGACCCGCGTCCGCCACCACCTGCACTGAAGGCTCGAAGTGATGGATTGTCACGTTGGTGGTGAAGTCCCGACCGGTTTCGAAGTCCGTGGTGCGGAGGATGAACCCAAACCACACCTTGAGGAGCAGACCGAGGCTGTCGTCAAGAAGAGTCGCGATTATCTGCTCGGGATGAACGAGCGGCCACAACAAGCCGTTCAGCCTGCCGATGGCTTCGAGCAGAGACTTCACATAGTCGGGAAAATCCACCGGTTCAATGGGCGGAAGGAGGCACCGAGCTGGTCAGGATGCCGACCAGCGAACCCGCCACCTCGACTCCGATGGTGCCTACTACGATGCGCTGGATCCACTGCTTCGCTTCCAGAGCAGACTTGGCCTCAACAGCGGTGATCTTCCATAGGAACGCGAATATGAAGGCCAAGGCGCCGATGGACCCGACCAGCGCCTGACCGATGTGTGTCCACGTCAGGATCAGATCAAGAATCGGCGCGACGTTTGGTTGCGCTGCAAGAAAAACCATGCGAGCCTCCCGGAGTTTTGTGGCCGCAGGCTAGAACGCTGGGAACGGCGATGGAACCCTGGCTGTTAATCGCGCGAGCTCACGCGCTTCTCCACTCCGTCCAACAACATGTCAATCGCGGAGGCGGATTCGCCTCT
>Ga0193731_1000562_pt1 | contig 11893 bp, 8 predicted proteins | sample U1a2metaG_FD_144920 | JGI IMG/M metagenome (GOLD analysis project Ga0193731, IMG submission 144920) | Soil microbial communities from a riparian zone of the East river system, Colorado, United States - U1a2 | ecosystem: Environmental > Terrestrial > Soil > Riparian zone | place: USA: East River...
TCTCTTTGAAAACATCACCCGCATTCATTTTTCTGAAACACTCAATGAAGATATAGCCGAAAAGGGAAACAAGAACAGTTTATTTATACTCATCACTGTCGTAGGCCTTTTCCTCATTACCGGGCTTGTCAACTACCTCAACCTTACCCTGGCTGAACTTAATACCAACCTTAAGAAAATCGGGATACTCAGGGTCTTCGGTGGTATGGCGCAAGGCCATGGAAAAATTCTGCTGACGGAAACGATATTAACGTTACTCATCGTATTGCCAATGGTCATCCTCCTTTGTTACCTGGGTTTTCAGTTAGCGTCTGATTACCTGGCCATTCACATTGACCGGCGTATCGTACTCCAGCCCGTATTTGCCGCCGTGGCATTTGGATTCCTGGCGATCATCCTGGCGTCCAACCGTGTGAAGGCCTATCTGCTTTCAAAGACGAGTCATATCATGAATTCCCTTATGGGGAAGATGGGTACGGGTCTTAAAGGCATTTTCATCGGAAGATCACTGGTGGCAGTTCAGCTTTCGTTCTCCATCATCATGATCGCCCTGATCATTCTCATCATCGATCAATTTCATTTCATCCAGGAAGCCGACAAGGGCTTTAGCGATAAGAATACACTGGTCATCAAACTCAGGAGTGGCGGCTTTGGTGAAGTGGGGATTTTCAACGAGGCAGTAAGGAAACTCAACGGTGTGGCAGCCGTTGACGGATGCTCGTATTACCCGGAAATGATAGAAACCAAATACGTATTCCAGGTGGAGAGTGAAACGGGGATGAAGCAATTGCTCGTGCCCATGATGAATTGCGGCTATGGGTATTTGAACGCGCTCAGTATCAGCGTAATACAAGGCCGGGGATTTGACAGCAGCCGGATGGAAGATGCTTCTCATTCCTTCCTTATCAATGAGACTGCTGCCAAAGCCTTTGGTTGGAAGAATGCGATTGGTAAAAAGATCCAGGGACCTGTCCATGGAAGCAACCAATTGGATCGCGAGGGCAGTGTCGTGGGTGTTGTGAGGGATTTCAATTTTGCATCGATGCACAACAAGATCGAGCCGCTGATCATTTTCATGTCAAACGAGGGCTGGGGAAGTCCATTTATTTACATAAGACTCAATCCGATCAGGCCGCATAATTTGATTTCTCTGATTGAAAATGAATTTAAAGTTCATTGGCCGGAGTTCCCGATGGAGTGGGAATACCTCGACGCCAAATACCTGAGTCTTTACGAAAAGGACTATCAGGTAAAGAATATTTCTGAGATCGGCCTGGTGATTTCCATTCTGATATCCTGCCTCGGCATTTTCAGCATTTCCGCTCTCGTGGTCACCCTTCGCACGAAGGAAATGGGAATTCGAAAAGTAGTGGGCGCCACGCCGGTGCAACTGTTTCTTCTCTATACGAGGAGCTTTCTGAAATTTCTGATCATTTCCGTTTTGGTTGCCTGGCCGGTGACCTGGTATTTGTCGGATTTCTGGCTTCAGAATTTCGCCTACCACGTTGACCTTACGGCCTGGTATTTTATCCTTCCCGGATGTATTGCTTTCGGCATTACCTTCTTTATGTCGGGCTATCATGGGATAAAAAGTGCGCAGGTGAATCCGGTAGATATTCTGAAGTATGAATAAACGCGGGAGCCCATGAAGACATTGATAATGAGTTTGGTGGTAGCGGCTTGTCCGTATGTGCTCTTCGCGCAGGGTTCTCTGAAGCTTTCAGGAAAAGTAGTAGATGGTGAAAGCGGGGAACCGTTGACCTATGCATCCGTAAATCTCAAGGGAAAATCAGTAGGAACGGTTACCAACTCCGATGGATTATTCGACTTTTATGTCTCGCCGCAAGTAGCGACTGATACGCTGGTGATTGCGATGTTAGGTTATGCTTCTTATGAATCCAGCGTGAATGATTTTTCCAATGCCAAAAATGCCGTAATCCGGTTGAAAATAAAACCAATCCAATTGGAGGAAGTTGTCATAACCGATTCGAAGTTGACGCTCAAGGATATTGTCTCAAAAGCGTTTAATAATATAGAGATCAACTATCAAATTCAACCCTATGTCTCCAGCTATTTCTTTCGCGAGACACATCAGGAGAATACACGGTGTGTAATCCTGGTAGAGGCCGTCCTCGATGTTTATGATAAGGGCTATAAGGCCGTTAACGGAAGCCGATCCGGGGTCCGCGAAAAGGTGAATCTCAAAAATGTGCGAGCCAGCAAGAATTACCGGAATACGTTGTTCAAAAACACAGTAGTGGAACGATATAATCTGGTAAACAGTGCCTTGCACTACAATATGTTGAAGTATCGAAATTCGCATGCTCCGAATGCGCCAAATAACTATATGCTGGAGGGTATTTCTAATTCCAACGATAATTTGGTTTACGTAATCAGCTTCCTGAGCAACATAAAGCGGTATCCCAATTTTGAACGAAAGAATACATTATACATTGACGCGTCAACCTATGCCATTTACAAATACCAATGGGAAGAATATGCGAAAGAGGGGAAGTACAGCGAGGCATCCTGGCGGTTGACAAAAGACTCCACCTTCTTTACACGCAGAAAAAGAATATCTACCACCTATGAGTACGAACGCTACCAGGGGAAGATGTTCCTCAAATACTTTGACGAAAAATGCTGGGACGATATCTATAACGCGAAAGGAGATTCAGTTGAATTTGAATCCCTGGGTCACACGACCTTACTTCTTACAGGACTCGATACGAAGACTCCCAAGCCTGAATTCAAGAACCTTATGAAGTCAGAAATAAGTTTGTATTCCCAAATCACACCCTACGATCCTGAATTCTGGCATAATTTCAAACAAGCGGTGCCATTGACCAAACGGGAGGTTAAGGACCTGGAATGGGAAATGCCGCTGGAAGAACAGTTCACCTCACCCCCGCCTGCGCCCCACCTTCGCCCCGATAGCTATCGGGGCTTCGGTGGGCAGGCAAGACTCCGGCGGGGAGGCCCAGCCCCCCGTCCGACCCCGAGGTACTCGGGGGCGGGCTCTCCGGGGCGGAGAGGGGGGACACCGGAAATGAAAAAGTAATCATGAATTTTAGATTCTTTTTTTCGGGTTTGTTGATGATTACCCATTCTTTATTTGCTCAGACTCATATTGAAATCAACGGGAAAGTGCTTAACAAAAAGTCAAGAAACGCCTTGGCTTATGCCAGCATCAGTGTCTTAAATTCATCCCTTGGCACGGTATCCAACCAGGCGGGTGAGTTTGATTTTTTTGTGCCTGTTGATACAAAGAATGATACGTTGCTGATTTCATATATCGGTTACAAAACGTTCAGGGAGGCTATTTCGAATCTCAAGGGAGTTGAGATCATTCTTCTCGAGGAATCTCCTACGGTCCTTGGCGAGGTCATTGTGTCCGGTGACGGTGCAAGAAAATTGGTGGAAGAGGCGCTGAAAGCAATTCCCCTGGTCTATCCCACGACACCGTATTTAATGGAAGGCTTTCACCGAAGTTGGGAGAAGATTGATTTTACCGACAGCATCTCCTATCCCGGTACATTGATTGAAGCCGCCGTAACGATTTATGATCCGGGTTACGGACAAACGAAACCGAAAAAAAAAGAGAAAGAGGAGATATACCTTAACGAAATAAGGAGAAGCGCGATGATGGAAGGTTGGAACTATGGGCATGGAAATTGGCTGAGGGATTTACTGAATAGAAATTTGGTGAGGTACAATCGCGCTAGAGCATTTGTATTCTTAGAAAGCTTTCTGAATTTTCCCAATTCCATGATTTATGAATGGGAAGGGACTACCCGAATCGATGGTGAAAATGTATCCATTGTAAGGATAGAAGTTCCAAATACAAAAAAATTTCCCGCTTTCTACAAAGTTTATATCAGTGAGGTGGACTACGCTATACTGCGCTTTGAATTATACGGCGAAAAAACGGAAGTTGACTACACGCTCGGTCCCTGGATCCTCGAGACTTTCAACGAGATCTACATTTTCAAGCGATACCATCAAACGCCATACTTGCGTTATGCGAAGCGGCAATACACCACAAAAAAAGTAGACCACATCAATAAGAAAGTGTTGCGAACCGAAGACTATTTCAGAGAACTCCTGATCAACAACGTGATCCTCACCGATGTGGCGGCTAAGCAAAAATCATTATCCAGTCAAAAATCAAAAGAAGTTTCTCTGGCGCTACAGACAAAAGGATACCATGAAGCATTTTGGAAAAGTTACAATGTGATTCAGGAAAATCCCCTTGATAAGGAAATCATTGCATTCTTTGAGGAGAAGCAAAAGCTGGGAAATCCCTTTAAATCAAAGGGGAAAAGGAAAAAAAATCAATAGCCGGACTCTTGCATGTCGGTGCGGACCTCGCGGCCTTGATTGGGACAGGTCACAAAGTCCACTAAGAAGAGACGAAGAACACAAAGAAAACGTTGTGGCCGCTGTGGTTCCTGGTGCTTGCCCGCCGGTATGCAGGTCCGTTGTGACCTTGCCCCTTCCGAAATCCTCTTAATAACATAGGCAATTAATAGAATGAATTGAGAGGCAGACCCGATCGAAGATCGAGCAAGGAAGCCGTGAAGTTACGATAAGCCCTGCAGGGGCGACAGATCACAGCACAGGGTGGAGCCCTGTGTTCAAAGCAAGAGAAAAAGCAAGCCCTGACAGGGCGAAATGGAATCTCATTCGGTGCGGTTCATTCCGCCCCTTCAGGGCTCAGGATAGTAAATGCCCGAATTTTACGAAGGGCTTCACCCTTCGCTATTTCTCGTCGCCCTTTCAGGGCTCGGCTCTAATTGAGGTATCGTGACCGTTATCCAAACCTAATTGCTCCTTACATTAGCTTCCGCCTGCTTCAATCTTGGCCCTCTCAACCGGTTGCTCCACACATTGCCTACTACTTATGGCTTACTGCCTACTTCAATCTTGGCCTCTCAACCGGTTACTCCACACATTGCCTACTGCTTATGGCTTACTGCCTGCTGCCTACTGCCCACTGCCCACTGCCTACTTTAATCTAGTTATTCGGGGACCTCAAGTCTAAAAAAATATCCACTTTCCTTGAACGTTAAGCCCGCTGCGGTGTACAGGTTACCGGAAACCAATATCCACTAACCATGAAAGACTTCTTTTTCTCATTCTTTTTGATGATTTCCACAGGCCTCCTCGCCGGGTCGCCCGAGATCATTCCCCCTAAAACAAAAATCATTCACCCCATGAACTGGTATGCCGAACAGTCATCGAACTGGCGGGAAGAAACGGTGCGAAACAAAACCAACCCTCAGGCATGGGTCAACTACTTTACGGCAAGCCGGTATGCGCAACAGCCGGGGGTGCAATTGAACCAAATCGTCCGCGAAATGGAAGAAGCAGTTCCCGGCACGTTTGAACTTCTTTTGGTCCAGGGTTGGAATGAAGGATTTTCCAGTAAATCGTATGATTTGCTCGGCAGGGCCTTCGCCATGAAACCCGACGACCCTTCCAGCTATTCTTCCCTACTGTTGCTCAATGAACTGCTTTTGAATAAGCAGGACCGCAAAACATTCTGCAATAAACTTTTTGAAAGCGGCCTGGTTTCCGGGTCCTTACTGAACTACAGTTACAACGTACTCATGTCGCTGGACCGGGACGCTGTCCTGATCACAGAGGGGGATAATACCACTATTCCGATTTTCATTTTACAAGACATCATGAACGTCCGGGAAGATGTGATCGTGCTTAACCTGGATTTGTTGTTGGAGCCGATTTACCGGAGCCAAAGGCTGAGTCAGGCGGATATCAAGCTGACCGGTTTTGATGGTTTTATCACCGAAGATCCGAAAAAACTATTGTGCTCGACGTTACCACTGGAAAACCCCGATAAGAAATTTTATTACGCTCTTACCGTCTCCGGGGAAAACATTGCCCCAATCAAAGATCAGCTTTATGTAGTCGGGCTGGCCTCGAGGCTGAGCAAAGAACGGCTGGATAACATTGCAGTCATCAAGGAAAACCTGGAAAAGAGGTTTCTTTTGGATTATCTCGCGGTTGATTTTAACGGAGAAAATGAATTGGCGGCCGTGTCAGTATGAAGGACAAGGAGGAACTTGATAGGTTATTGGTCTCGGGATTGAATTAGAACCCAACTAATATTAATTGTTGTGAGTAACCTCATCTGCAGTCTTGCATCTGAACCAACGAAATGGAAACTCTTTGAGGAATGGCCGCAATCATTGCCTACTGCCCATTGCCTACTGCCTACTTATTTAAGTCTCTCCACCTTCGTCACAAAATACCGCGTATCTCCCCTCCACGGAAACGTGCCGTACCGCTTGATGAAATACAAATTAACGCGTTCACCACTCAATGCCACTTCCTGAAGCTGTTGAATTACCTCCTTTTCCCTCCTCTCCACCGAGAAATCAAACGATTCTGCAATAGGACTGGCTCCCTTCAGCGCTCCAAAAGTTTCGAGGTTGAGTTTGCCCTCCACCGTCTTGAACAGCATTCCTTTTTCACTGACCCGAAGCACTTTGCCGGCCATGATGCCACTCTCATAGGTAGCCCAATACAGGAAGGCTATCACACCAAAGAGGGTCAGTAACCCGAAAATCAAAATTCTTTTCAGGATCTTTCTTGTCGTATTTTTTATCCGTTGCCCTAAACTTTCATTTTCCATTCCTAGGTTGGTTTAGTCTGAGTCAAGTTACCTTTTCTGTGCAACTTAACATAGAAATAAATGGCAACGCCGATGATCAGCACCGAGATGAATTGTGAATTGGACAGCACATTGTCAATAACAAACCCGCGGTCCAGGTCGCCACGGAACATTTCCAGCACGCTCCGGCCCGCGGCATAGACAATCAGATAAATCAAGAAAAGTTGTCCATCAAATTGTTTTCGGTTGCGGAGGATAAGGAGTAACAGGAGAATGCAAAAAATAAACCCGGCCTCCATCAATTGAGTCGGGTAAAGGGGTGTATTCAAGGGTTCGGCCTGGCATGCCCGATCGGTGAAGATGACTCCAAAACTGCTCAGCGTGGGTTTGCCGTAACAACACCCTGCCATGAAGCAGCCGATCCTCCCAACCCCATGGACAATACAGGTGACTGCCGCTATCACGTCCAGCATGGCCAGGGTCGGAATTTTGTTCTTTTTGAAGAACCACAACATGGTGGGAATCGTGAAAAGCAAGGACCCATAGAACACGAATCCGCCGCCTCTCAGTAATTCCATTGGGTGAGAGAAAAAGTATGAAGGGCTCTCGAAAATCATGAAAAACTTGCCGCCCACAAACCCCGCCAATACAAGCAAAATGAAAAGGGTATTACTTTGATCGAATGTCGTTCCGAATAATTTTTTTCCCTGCCAGGCCATGTAGACGAAACCCAGGACCGCCCCCAGGGCGACGCAAAAGCCGTAGGTGTATATTGTAATAGGGCCTAATTCAAATAGGATGGGGTGCATTTATAATTAAACTGTCATGATCTCCGCCTCCTTCTTCTTCATCAACGTATCGATCCTGGTAATAAACTCATCCGTCAGTTTCTGCGTGCTCGCCTCGGCGTCTTTGACATCGTCTTCCGGGGCGCCCTTGATTTTCTTCAGCGCCTCATTGGTCTCTTTGCGGATCGCGCGGATACTGACTCTTCCATGCTCGCATTCATGTCCCACCATCTTCACGAGTTGTTTCCGCCGTTCTTCTGTAAGCATGGGAATATTAATGATGACCTGCTGACCATCATTTTGCGGGTTGAGACCCAGGTTAGCCGCCAGAATCGCTTTTTCTATTTCCTGGATCAGGCTTTTCTCCCACGGCTTAATAAAAATCGTTCGCGCATCGGGTGTCGTCATGGACGATACCTGGCTGAGCGGAGTATTGACTCCATAGTAGGATACCATGATACCATCGAGCATGGAGGGATTGGCCTTGCCGGCCCGGATCTTGGTCAACTCATGCGCCACATGATTCAGGGATTTGTTCATCTGGTCGCGGGCTTCCTCAAGATGCATTTCTATCTCTTCCATAGTATCTGTATTTATAATGGTCGCGTCACATTCACGGGGTATTCATCGCCTCCGGAATCCTATCAACTGATCAATGTTCCGGCTTCTTCGCCCTTCACCACTTTTAAAAGATTTCCTTTCTTGTTCATGTCAAACACAATGATCGGCAGTTTGTTTTCCATGCACAGGGTGAAGGCCGTCATGTCCATGATGTTGAGATTTTTTTCGTATGCTTCCTGAAACGACAGCGTCTTGTACCGCACGGCGTCCGGGAATTTCTCCGGGTCCTTCGTGTAAACCCCGTCCACCCGTGTTCCTTTCAGGACCACGTCTGCCTGGATTTCAATCGCACGCAAGCTCGCCGTGGAGTCAGTGGTAAAGTAGGGGTTGCCAATACCCGCTCCAAAAATGACAATTCGCCCTTTTTCCAAATGTCGCATCGCCCGGCGCCGGATAAAAGGCTCACAAACCTGCTCCATTTTCATTCCCGACATCAGGCGGGTGTACATGCCGTGCCGCTCCAGCACGCTTTGCAGGGCCATAGCATTGATCACCGTGGCGAGCATGCCCATGTAGTCGCCCTGCACCCTGTCGATACCCAGGGCCTCTGCCTGGCCGCCACGGAAGATATTGCCTCCCCCGATCACGATCGCTATCTCCTTGCCCTCCTCTTTCACTGCCTTGATCTCGGCACTGTATTGTTCCAGGACTGCCGGATCGATATTGCTGTGTTTGGAGCCTGTCAGTGCTTCACCACTGAGTTTGAGGACAATGCGTTTGAACTTCATGCGTATGGTTAATGACCTGACAAAACTAACCGGGATTTTCAGGATTTCAGGATTTCCAGGATTGATTTTTTCTGATTTTGGCAGCCCCTTGGTGACTTTCCCCAACTTTTCGATCTTGGTTTATAAATTTCAGAACTCCATCAAGACTTGTCCTTTCTCTACACTGTCTCCCTTTTTTACTTTCACATTCTTTACCGTGCCCTCGCCCGAAGATTTAATAATGTTCTCCATCTTCATCGCTTCCAGGATTAAGAGCGGGTCGCCTGCCTTTACCGTACTCCCGGCTTGCACTTTCAAGTCAATGATCAATCCGGGCATAGGGGCTTTAATGTTATTGATCTTGCTGCCGGCGGCCGCAGTCATCCCCAATTTCTCCAGCAGGAGGTCAAACTTGTCTTTCACTTCAACTAAATAGGTATGACCGTTGATTTTGAGCGTTACGGCCTTGGCAACGGGATCAATCCTGACAACCTCCGTCCGGTAGCTTTTGTTTTGAATAAAAATATGAAAGTATCCATCGGCTATTTTGACCTTGTCCCAGTTGAGCGGCTGACCATTTACCATAAACCCATCGTCGCTGGGTACAATCTCAAAATCCTTGCTGTTGACTTTTGCTTTATACACGAGGTAAAAATAGAATTAAGAAGTCAGAAGTAAGAATTAAGAAGGAGAAATTAGATAATTGGTCGGGGGCCTTTTGCGTTGCAAGGTCACAGCGGGCACGGCGGACCACGGCGAACCTGCCTACCGGCAGGCAGGCACGGCGGGTTCAGATTCAAAACACTCATTTGTATAAATAGATAAGGGCTCCAACCCAGGACTCAAGATTACAAATTCTCGCCTCTTGCTTCTTGCTTTTTGCTTCTTGCTTCTCGATTCTTTTAATCTACCTTTGCGTGGTCGAAAGACAGGGGTGCCTAAGAACAACGGGCTGAGATTATACCCATCGAACCTGATGCCGGTAATGCGGACGAAGGGAGGCAAGGTAAACACGTAAGTAAGGTACATTCCCCGATGTGCCTGCGGGTTTAAACTAAAAATTAAGATGATCAGATCGATTTCGGCTACAGCCTTATGTTTGCTGGCGCTTAACACGTATGCCCAGTTTACGGTTTCGGGTACCGTCCGGGGTGGAGAAAAGAAAGAACTCCTACGTGGCGCCGTTGCCAGCCTGAGAGGAATTAACAAAACGGAGAACACGGATGAAGAAGGGAAATTCCGGATCAGCGGGGTAGCCAGGGGCACCTATTTCTTGTCCGTAAAATTCCTTGGCTACACAGCCTACGAGACCGAAGTGGAAGTACAGGCCGACATTCAACTGGACGTGTTGCTAGCGGAGACTTCATTTCTTACCGACGAAGTAATTATCGCTGCCTTGCGCGCCGGGGAAAATACACCCACCACCTATACCGATGTTAGCAAGGAAGTTATCGCCAAACAAAATTATGGTCAGGACTTGCCTATGTTGCTCAACTGGACGCCTTCCCTCGTGACTACTTCGGATGCCGGTGCGGGCTATACCGGCCTCCGCATCCGCGGCAGCGATGCCACTCACATCAACGTCACGATCAACGGCATTCCTTATAACGACAGTGAATCACAAGGTACATACTGGGTAGACATACCCGATATTGCTTCGTCCACCCAAAGTATTCAGGTCCAGCGCGGTGTCGGGACTTCTACCAATGGGGCGGGAGCCTTTGGGGGAAGTGTGAACGTACAAACCAATTCCTTGCAACCGGAGCCGTATGCCGAAGTCAGCAATTCGTATGGGTCATTTAACACACAAAAGCATACACTCAAAGCCGGCACCGGACTTATCAATCATGTTTGGGCATTTGACGGACGTGTCTCAAAAATAAAATCCGATGGCTACATCGAACGGGCCAGTTCGGATCTGGATTCGTACTATTTGTCCGGCGGCTATTATGGCAAAAAGACGTTGATAAAAGCAATCCTGTTTGGCGGGCATGAACTCACGTATCAATCCTGGTACGGCATTGATCCCGGTATGATGAAAATCGACCGGAGGTTCAACTATGCCGGAGCGATCTATGATGCAAACGGCAATGTGGCGCGTTATTACGACCGGCAGGTGGATGACTATCGTCAGGATCATTATCAACTCCACTTCTCCCATCAGATCAGCGACTACTGGAATGTGAATGCGGCGCTGCACTATACCTATGGCCGTGGTTATTATGAGGAATATTTACAAGACCAATCCTATGCGGGGCTGGGGCTCGCCAATATTATTCTGGGATCCGATACCATACGCTCCGGCGACTTTGTCAGGCGACAATGGCTTGATAATCGTTTCTATGGAGCGACGTATTCGGTCCATCATTCGAAAGATCGCGTTGACTTTACGGTAGGGGGAGCCATCAATCGCTATGGAAATGCGAAGCACTTCGGCGAAATTATCTGGGCCCAGTACGCAGGGCCTACCCGCCTTCGCGATCATTATTATGATGCGGTATCGCAAAAAAACGATTTCAATGTTTATGCAAAACTGAACTATGATCTTACCGATAAACTGAACGCATTTTTGGATATGCAGTTCCGGCAAGTGGGGTACCAGTCGGCCGGGATGGATGAAACTGTTAGCCCTTACGCGATTGATGATAAATTTAATTTCTTCAACCCCAAAGGAGGACTTAGTTACTCCTTGTCGACACACGATGTTCTCTACACTTCGTATGCCGTAGCACACCGCGAGCCCTCCCGGGCGGACTACCTCGCAGGCGCCGAGAAGCCGCACAGCGAAGAATTGGGAAATATTGAGGCAGGCTGGCGGAGAAAATCTTCCACGTATGCGCTTGAAGCCAATTATTATTTTATGGATTATAATAATCAGTTGGTCCTTACGGGTCAGCTTAACAGTGTGGGCTATCCCATTCGTGCCAACGTTGGCAAAAGCTACCGGACCGGCATAGAAATTTCAGGCAATTTGAGAGTAGGGAGGAAATTAACCTGGGGCGCCAATGCCACCTGGAGTAAAAATAAAAATAAAGAGCTGGTGGTGGTCAATAGCGAGAACACGCCTGTGACGTATCACGATACCGACATTATTTTGTCTCCGCGATGGATTGCGGGAAGCCAATGGGCATGGTCCCCGG
>Ga0193731_1000564_pt1 | contig 11856 bp, 9 predicted proteins | sample U1a2metaG_FD_144920 | JGI IMG/M metagenome (GOLD analysis project Ga0193731, IMG submission 144920) | Soil microbial communities from a riparian zone of the East river system, Colorado, United States - U1a2 | ecosystem: Environmental > Terrestrial > Soil > Riparian zone | place: USA: East River...
CGAGCGGACGAGTTTTCCCTGTTTGAGTTCTTCCATTGACGTTTATTTTTTTGTCAAAAGGTGGTAGGCTTCGGCGTAATGTTTGATCAGGTTTTTCCAATCGAATACTGCGGAATAGTTTTCTACATTGTTACGCTGCATAATCCGCTCGCGTCGGGATTGGTGAAGGAACGTGTATAAGAAAGAAGCAAGTTGCCGTGCACTCCAGTCAAATGTACGTTTGCCGCGCTCCACGACAAACATGCCATGGGCAGCGTGATCGGGCATGTGGCGGAGAAGGTAATCCCCGAAACCACTGAGGTCGCTGGTCACGGAAGGAACACTGCTGGCCATGCATTCCAATGGCGTGTAGCCCCAGGGCTCATAATAACTCGGAAAAATCCCAAGGTGACATCCCCGCACAAATTGACTGTAGTCGATGCCAAAGAGTGTATTAACAGGGGTAATGAAATCCGGATGATAAACGATCTTTACTTTGTCTTCGGGGTGGTTCATCAGATTTCTGCCTTTCAGGAAATGGAGGATCTCGTCCTGTTCCTCGTTGGCCAGGTAGTGAGTCACCGGCAGGGGGAGTTTATTACTTTTCCAGGACTGGATCGTCCTCCTGTAGCGCAGCTGCCAATATTCATCGACAAAATCATTCAGTTGTGGCAAGCGGTTTTCCTGACGCGTCGTAGAGCTGTAAAATAATTCTTTGCCAACCTGAAGTTGAATGGCTTCGCAGGTTTGACGGATTTCCTCCATCATCGCGCGCGATTGCAGTACTTCCGGGCGTATGCCGAGGACATCCCGTTTCGTCACGAAGAACATGATCACGGTAACATCGGTATTCTCGCGTTTGAGTTGCTCGTTGAGCTGGGCCAGGGCTTCCAGGGTAAGATCGAACCCTTTGTTTTTGTATTCGTAGCGGCCTGAAGAGAACAGGTAAACTGTTTTGTCCAGGTCAAAGGAATAGGATTGAAAGAAATGGGCCATGACAAATTCATGGATCTCCTGCTTATACCGCGCATGGAGATTTTGAAATTCATGAAGCGCCTCAAACCGCTGAATATTTAATCCATTGGGAACCACCACGTCGACTTTGCGTCTCAATAAATACCGACATTCGCGGGCTGTTACTTCGCTTACCGTGGTAAATACATCGCAATATTGCGCGCAACCGTATTCGATTGAAGCTTCCGATTCAACACCGAATTTCTTCGCCTCTTCTTCCCATTTGAAAAAAGGAAGGTGAGCATAAAATAGCGGAGAGTTAATAGCGAGGTGCCGCCCAATTGCGTAGCGTGGGTGGTAAAAACCGTTTTCACCGGAAGGCGGTCACGCTTAATATCCAGGATGGGCAGACCCGCCATCCATTCATGAAAGTGCGCGATGACGGGCAGGCCTTTCTCTTTTAGTTTAATCAGCTCATCTAAAAAAAGTCTGGTCAGGTAACCGAAGGCAATCACCTGGTTAACCAGCGGACTATCGTGCGCGCGGATGTTGTGATTTTTCCATAACAAATACCGGAGTACATTCAGTGTCTTGTCCTCAATTACGTTTGGATTGAGCAGTACGACCCTGGGTTTGCCTGTGATCAACCATTCGGCATAGTGAACATCAAACCCTTTTTTCCGGAGGTTCGCTGCCGCCTGACCGAATAAATCCTCCGCATCGTCCAATGGATCCAATTCCGCCTGAATATTTTTACTCAGGTAGGGACCGATCATGCAATACCCGGAGAGGGCGTTCTCCACCATGGAGGGCGCTTTAGATCGGATGACAGTATAGATACCGCCTACCTGGTTGCAGACTTCCCACGACACTTCGATTAGCAGCGCAGGGGGAAAGGTGGTCAACGACTTTGGCTTACCCGGCATTTGGATCAAAAACCGTTAAACTAAACAAATTCCCTTGCGAACGCGAAATTTATTAGACGCCACCAGCCAGCCGGGCGAGGTCGATATATTGACAAAGTGGCTGAATCAACCCGAAAGAGAACCTTTTTCAGGACAAAACTTCCTGAAAATCGCAATGGTTTAGGTTTTGATAGTCAAGAGACTAGAAAATCCATTTACCAATGAACTTCGAAAATTTCACTATAAAATCACAGGAAGCATTACAAAAAGCGGCTGAGATTGCCACGAGCAATCAGCAGCAGGCGATCGAACCAGGGCACATCCTGAAGGCGATCATGGCGACCGATGAGAATGTCCCCAACTATTTGTTCAAAAAACTGAACATCAACGGGACAATCCTCCAGACCAAGCTAGACGAGATCGTCGCTTCCTATCCGAGAGCTTCCGGCCAGCAGCCTTATCTGTCCCCGACGACAAATACGGTTTTGCAGAATGCCGACAAGGAGTTGCGCGAATTCCAGGATGAATTCGTAGCCATCGAACATATGTTGTTGGCCCTGCTGGCGACCAAAGATAAAGTTGCTTCCATCATGAAAGATGCGGGCTTTGAGCGGACCACGCTGATCAAGGCAATAAAAGAATTGCGTGGCGGGGCCAAGGTGACCGATCAAAATGCAGAAGCAAAATACAAATCGCTGCAGCGCTATTCAAAGAATCTGAATGACCTTGCTAAACAAGGCAAGATTGATCCCGTGATCGGGCGGGACGAGGAAATCAGACGGGTTCTTCAGATCCTTTCCAGGCGGACAAAAAATAATCCCATTCTATTGGGCGAGCCCGGTGTGGGCAAGACGGCGATTGTGGAAGGAATGGCTCAGCGGATCGTCAACGGCGATGTGCCTGAAAATCTAAAATCCAAAATCCTGATATCCCTCGACATGGGTTTGCTGGTAGCCGGCGCCAAATACAAAGGAGAGTTCGAGGAAAGGCTCAAAGCGGTGATTAAAGAAGTGACCGATTCCAACGGTCAGATCATTCTCTTCATAGATGAAATCCATACGCTGATCGGGGCGGGTGGAGGCGAAGGCGCGATGGATGCGGCCAACTTGTTAAAGCCTGCCCTGGCACGGGGTGAACTCCATGCCATCGGCGCCACCACATTAAAAGAATATCAGAAACATATTGAGAAAGACAAAGCCCTGGAGCGCAGGTTCCAAACGGTGATGGTGGACGAACCCTCGATAGAAGATTCCGTATCCATTCTGCGCGGGATCAAAGACAAGTATGAGCTTCACCATGGTGTGCGCATTAAAGACGATGCCGTGATCTCCGCCGTTGAATTGTCCAGCCGGTACATTACCGACCGTTTCCTCCCTGACAAAGCCATTGATTTGATCGATGAAGCCGCCTCCAAATTGCGGCTGGAAATGGATTCTCTTCCGGGGGAACTTGACGAACTCAATCGAAAGATCATGCAATTGGAGATTGAGCGGGAAGCCATCCGAAGGGAAAAAGACAAGCACAAAGAATCCGCACTGAACAAAGAAATTGCCGGGTTGTCGGAACAGCGTAATTCGCTCAAGGCACGGTGGGAGAGTGAAAAGGCCATCGTCAACAACATCCGCAAAGAAAAAGAAAGCATCGACAAACTGAAGTTTGAAGCCGAGCAGGCCGAGAAAGCGGGCGATTATGGTAAGGTAGCCGAAATCCGGTATGGAAAAATCGTGGAGGCTGAAAAACGGCTGAGCAAGTTCCAGGTCCAAATGAAAGAGATGCAGGGAGAAAATTCCCTGCTGAAAGAGGAAGTAGACAGTGAAGACATAGCCGAAGTGGTGGCCAAGTGGACGGGCATTCCGGTATCAAAGATGCTTCAGAGCGAGCGCGAGAAACTGCTTCATCTGGAGAAAGAGTTAGGCAAACGGGTGGCAGGGCAGGAAGAAGCCATCCGCGCCTTGAGCGATGCGGTGAGAAGAAGCCGTGCCGGCCTACAAGATCCCAAGCGACCCATTGGCTCCTTTATTTTTATGGGAACGACCGGGGTGGGCAAGACCGAATTGTCCAAGGCACTGGCGGAATACCTCTTCAACGACGAGAATGCGATGGTGCGCATCGACATGAGCGAATACCAGGAGCGTCATAGTGTAAGTCGCCTGATCGGTGCGCCGCCCGGATATGTCGGCTACGATGAAGGAGGACAACTGACTGAATCGGTGCGAAGAAAACCCTATTCGGTGATCTTGCTCGATGAAATTGAAAAAGCGCACCCGGACGTGTTTAACATCCTGCTGCAGGTGCTCGACGATGGACGGCTGACTGACAACAAGGGCCGCATTGCCAATTTCAAGAACACGATCATTATTATGACCACCAATATCGGGTCGGAGATCATCCAGGAAAACTTTAAGAAGATGAACGAGACCAACTATTTCGAGGTGCTCGAGGAAACCAAGGAGGAAGTGCTGTCGGTTATGAGGAAATCCATCCGTCCGGAGTTTATCAACCGGATCGACGAGATCATTATGTTCCGCCCGCTGACCAAGGGAGATATCCGGAAGATTGTAGAAATACAATTTGGCTTGATCAAAAAACGGTTGTCCGAAAGCGGAGTAAAACTCGACATTTCGGATAAGGCGCTCGACCGGTTAGCCAAAATGGGCTTTGATCCTCACTATGGAGCCAGGCCCCTGAAGAGGGTATTGCAGCGCGAAATTCTGAATGAGCTTTCGAAGCAGATATTGTCTGGAAAAGTCAGCCGGGACTCCCGGATCCTGGTGGATATGAAAAACGAGGTTGAATTTGAATTTATCAACCGGAATGAAGTGGAAGTATCTAAAATTTAAGATTTAATATTGGAAGGGACCTGAAGGGTATGTTCATCCCCAATTTTAAATCTTAAATTTTAAATATCATACTCCTTCCTCTATATGGAACAATTTTTTTAACCTATCCACACCCTTTTTATCAATGAGAAGGATAAGGTAATCCCCTGCATCGATTTTAGTACTACCCACCGGGTTTCTCATTAATTTCCGGTTCCCCTCTTGTATCTTGACCAGGCCGATCAATACAACATTGTACAATTTCTTCAGGTCAAAGAATGCCTTTTCGTAAAACACGCCCGCATAGGGATTGTCTGATTTCACCACAATCTGTTTCATATCGTACTCGTCTTCTTCATGCGCATAGGCGAGGAGCTCCTCGCTGAAGACAGCCACGTCGGGCTCATAGATATAGCTCGCCAATAACTTCGAGGAAATTTCATTCTTGGAGATGGCATAGGTGACGCCGGCATGGTGGAAGGTGCTTTTAAGATTGCCGTTGTCCAGCGTTACAACATAATTGAGGTCGCTGAAATGTTTCTTGATGTTAATAATATAGACCAGCTTTTCGGTATCATCATCAAGATTAATAAACACGATAGAGGCCTCGCGGATGTTGGCTTTCTCAAGAAGGTCAAAATTATTGTAATCGGAATAAAGAATAAAGACCTGATCGGAGGTATAGTATTCGCGGATGATATCCACGCTGGGCCGATCCTTGGTAATGACGGCGACTTGCTTCCCCGCGCCGATCAGGTGGCTGATGACCGATTGTCCAAAATCATTCCACCCTACCATCACTACATGGTTTCTGAAACCCGTGCCATTCAGCCCAAGTTCCTTGTGTTCTTTTAGTGTGCTCATAAAATTTGCAATCTGTCCAATGATAAAACCATACACGCCCAAACTGGATAACAGGAAAATGATCCCGATCATGCGCCCCCAATAGGTGACCGGAACAACATCGCCATACCCCACCGTCGTCAAGGTGGCGACCACATACCATACGGCGCTCTCGATGCTGGTAAACTGAGAATTGGGAGCACCTGCCTCCAACCTCATCATGAAGGTCATCAGAACTCCATACCCCACCGCCAGTAAAAGAACCGTATAGAGGGTTCTACGATAGTTGGGTCGCTTCATGAGGAATGCTAAGAATGTGTTAAAAATAAAGGAAAATGACCCAGAAATAAAATTGGGCAGGAAACCTCAACTTACTACGAAAATATTCGTAAGAATACTTGGTCCGGTCAGAAAAGATTTATAACCTTGAATTACGAAGTCGTTCGTAAACGAATATGCCAGCCAGAAAAACACTATCCAAACCCACCGGGAAAGAGCTCGAAATCCTCCAGACTATTTGGAAAAAAGGCCCTTCCAGCGTCAAAGACGTCCATTTGGCATTGGGAGGAGATCCATCCAATGGCTATACCACGATCTTAAAGCTGATGCAAATCATGCACGAGAAAGGGCTGCTCACACGCCAAAAAGCCGGGAAGCTACACCTCTACAAAGCCGTGACCTCCCGGGAAAATACGAACCGCCAACTGGTCCATAAAATGATTGAAACCGTCTTTCAGGGATCAGCGGCGCAGTTGGTCCTGAGCGCATTGGGCAATAACAAGTCAAGCAAAGCAGAATTGGATGAGATCAGGAAGTACCTGAACAAACTGGAAGGAGGTCAATCATGAACATCGCTGACGTGCACCGTTGGATGGAGATCCTGGGATGGACCCTCCTTCATTCCTTGTGGCAAGGACTCTTCATTATGTTGCTTTTCTTATGGATCCGGCGGATTTTTCCATCGGCCGCACCTTCGGTTAAATATGCAATCAGTACGGGAGCGCTTCTTCTGACCCTGCTCGCCTTCGCAGGCACGTTCATTTGTTTAGTACCCGATACGTTTACGGATGTCCTTGCCCGAAATGAAAGGTCAACGATGGAATGGACGGCATTTCCATCTGCCGGCTGGGGTATTAATCCGTCCGCCGGGTTGCAGGCGCTCACCCGGTGGGTCAACGATCATCTCCCTGTTCTGATCATCGGCTGGCTGACCGGCATGCTCGTTTTTGGTTTCCGGTTGGTCGTCACGTGGTCGCATACAATTCGGATGAGAATAGAGGCAGAACGCATCGTTGGCTTCTGGGAAAACAAGCTTCAGGAATTGGCAAGGGATTTAGGCATCCGCCGGATCATTCTTCTCGCCGAATCCAGCCGGATAGATGCTCCCGTGCTCCTTGGTTATCTTAAACCCATCATCCTGGTGCCGGTCGGAATGATCAGCGGCTTGTCCCCCGATCAGGTTGAAACAATCTTGTTGCATGAACTGGCTCATATCCGGCGTCATGATTTTGCAATCAATTTTGCTCAATCGGTTATCGAAGTGATTTTATTTTTCAATCCTTTCATCTGGATCATCTCTTCCCACATCCGGTCCGATCGGGAACAATGTTGTGACGACATGGTCGTCAACGTAAAGAGCCCATTAATCTATGCGCAGGCGTTGCACCACCTGGCGGCAGCCCAAACCCTGGGGACCTCTCTTTCGTTGGGAGTTGCCGGAACTAAAAACAAATTATTACAGCGGATTAAAAGAATTATGAAAACATCAGAAAAAAAAGAAGAAAGCCGCGGGAAAGTAATTCCTGCCTTGCTGGTGATGATGGCGTTGGCAGCGGCCTCGTGGTTATCCATCCAGGCCTATCTGCCGGAAGGAGGCGCCGGTTCAACCCTGGCATCGTCAAGCGTTTCACCCGTCCTCCAGGACACACTAAAGAAGGATTTGCAAGAGCAAAAATCCTCCACTTATTCACGCCAAACCATTACCACCTACGATGAGAAGGGCGAGCCTCATACTGAAATTATAGAAAAATCGGAAGGCGATGCCGATGTTGAACCGTTCGTCATAGCCCCCGATGTCAACTTTGACCTACCGATCCCGCCCATCGCACCCATCCCCGAGTTGGCAGAATTGGAAGCATTAAACTTTAACCTTTCTGCCCTGGATAAGCTTCCCCTTGCCGGACTATGGCAAGAGGGACCCGACCGGATAGAATGGGAGAAGGAGTTCACAGAAAAATTCCGGGAACAGTTTTCTGATTTCTATGACAAGAACCGGCCTGAATTTGAAAAAATGATGAAAGAGCTGGGTGAGAACCTCAAAAAATTGCACGAAAATCTTGACCCCAACCTGGCTATGACATTCGACAGCAAACAACAATGGAAAATGCGCGAAATGGAGGAAAAATTACAACGCCTTGCACCCCCGCAGGAAGAAATGATGCGTGCACAGGAGGAACAGATGAAAAGAATGACTAAGGATATGCGCCGCCAGGAGGAAATGCTTGAATTCAAAATGAAGGAACAGGAAGGCCACCTGAAATCCCTGGAAAGGAAAATGAAATCTTTTGAAAAAGAATTAACTGAACAACTGGTAAAAGACGGCTACCTGGGTAAAGGCGATAAGATTAACGCGATCAACTGGGAGAAAGATGGTTCCATCAACGTAAATGGAAAGAAAATAAAAGACGCGGATCAGCAGAAGTACAAGGATCTGCACAATAGGTATTTTAAGGAGGGAGCCCGGTTTGGCCTGGCGGAGTAGCGTATGCGGTCTTGAATCGAATGCCGAGCTGACTCTAGACCAGAGAGTGAGTGATGCGTCCGGGTAGCGTTAGCCCTGAAGGGGCGACAAGCAATAGCGAAGGGTGAAGCCCTTCGTGAATGTATATCTATGTCACTAAGCCCTGAAGGGGCGAAATAAATCCCTCTAGGAAGTCTGTATGTCACCCCTTCAGGGCTCCTGATTTCGCATTCGTTTTTAACACAGGGCTTCACCCTGTGCTGATATATGCCACCCCTTCGGGGCTTGAAAATTGGCGGATATCAGTTCTTACACAGCCTCTGGGGACCTAAGGACTACATTTATCCAGTGCCTGCTTGACCTCCGCCACTTCGACCATCCCGCGGTCGTGTCCCCACGTATTGTAAACGTAGGTTGCTACCTCGGCGATCTCCAATTCCGTAAGGGAACGTACCCCTGGCATAGGCTGATTGAAGTCTTGTCCATTAACAGACAAGAAGCCTTTCCTGCCATATTTCATCTGACACAAGACGTCGTTGAAGTTTTTTTCCATGTAATCCGAAGGCCCCAAAGGAGGGTAAAGCAATCCCAGGCCTTTGCCTGATTTCTGATGGCAATTGCTGCAGTGCTTGATGTAGAGCTGCTCACCCTGGACATAGTATTGTTGAAATTTTGCATCGGTGCGCGAACATCCCAATAGGAGAAGTAGGCAGTAGGCAAAAGGCAGTAGGCAGTAGGCAAGGGGCAGTAGGCAAAGCGCCAGCCTACTTAAATAATGCACCCCAACTACTACTCTCTTATTCTCCGGCATAAAGAGTTGTAGTTGAAAATCGATAACGAGGGAAACTCCTATTGCCTACTGCCCATTGCCTACTGCCTACTTTCATCCTATTCCCCATACTCCTTACGCAACGTGTTTATATCGCCCATAAGCCGGTTCACATCTTCTTCCTTGGTGCCGTCGTATTTTCCACGGATCCGCCTTGCTTTGTCGATCAACAGGAATGCGCCGCTGTGAATAAATCCATCGGGTTCGGTCTGGTCCTTCATCGCGGTGGCGAAATAACTGGTTTGAGCAATCTTGTAAATAGAATCCCTGAGGCCTGTTACAAAGTGCCATTTCTTGCTTTCCACGCCCAATCGCCGGGCAAAATCATGCAGCAAGGCAACGGTATCGTATTCCGGATCGATGGTGTGCGACAAGATCATGACATCCGGCATATCCCGGGTCTCTTCATATACCCTCACCAATTGTGTTTTCATGATGGGGCAGATGGTCCGGCACGTCGTGAAAAAAAAGTCCGCCACGTAAATCTTCCCTCCAAACGATTCGTTTGTAATGATGGCGCTGTCCTGATCGACAAATCGAAACGGGGCAATGGTATGGAATACGGTATCGGTTCCATTGGCTGTACGTTCCCCGAAAATGGGGAGCTTTTCTTCTTTGCTACGGCAGGCAGAAAGGAGTAGGCAGTAGGCAGTAAACATCCCGATAGCTATCGGGAGGCAGGAGAGTGATCGCTGCCTACCCCAAAACAATTTCATCACCTTCAAAAATTTTTCCATGATCGATCGCTATTACATTTTGTCCAAAATAAACCTTTCCGTCGCGTTTGCGGTACGTGGCTAGAGTGGCAAGGGGTTCTATACCCTTTTCTGCTGTGTCCTGATTGACGGTCGTGATGGCACACCGGCTGCAGGGCTTTACACCGACAAACCGGTTATTGCCGATTCTGAAATTCCTCCACATGTTCTCTTCGAATGCATTCCCGCCGCTAAAAACCAAATTCGGCCGGAACCGGTTCATCGGCAAAGGTTGTTTTAGCCGCGCGTTCAAATCGGCCAGCGACTCCTCCCCGATAATAAGGAAGGGATAGCCATCGGCGAGGCTAACCTGCTCCTGGTTGATCTCGTATTTCGGATTAACGGGTCGCCCATTTTCTTCCGGAAAAGAGACCAATTTACAATTTGCTCCCAGCCTTTCAGAAAACCAATCGCTGCTTGCTCTGCTCACTTCAATAACCTCCACTTCGTCATCCCAGACTTTTGTCTTCGCCGGCTCCCCTTCAGCAGGAAAATCGACGTTCAGGCAGGTTGACGATTGCTCAAAGTTCACTGTTAATTGCGAACCGTCAACGCCGACTTTGAAAAGCGCCATCCTTGGATGGCCCCGTTGCGTCATGAACGTATCGTGTTCATCGATCAACATCCACCGGCGGTCGAGGCGCAGTCCTTTCTCCATCACCGATGAGGAGGAGAGGCGAATTCCACCCAATGACTTGATGGGGTATATCCAAATTTCCTTCAACCTCAAATCCCCCATGGACGTTTATTTTTTATCGTTAATTTTTGATCAAGCGGTAGTAAAGTTCAGCAATCACAAATCAGCAATAAACAATCAGAGATCCCTTCAACCGCATTGTTTATTTTTTATTGTTGATTTTTGATCAAGCGGCAGTAAAGATCAGCAATCACAAATCAGCAATAAACAATCAGAAATCACTCAAACGCATTGTTTATTTTTTATTGTTGATTTTTGATCAAGCGGCAGTAAAGGTCAGCAATCACAAATCAGCGATAAACAATCAGAAATCAATCAAACGCATTGTTTATTTTTTATTGTTGATTTTTGATCAAGCGGCAGTAAAGGTCAGCAATCACAAATCAGCAATAAACAATCAGAAATCCCTCAAACGCATTGTCTACCTTTAATTTTGCGCTAACTTAGCAATAAGTCCATTACCCGCGGCGGAGAATCGTCTACAAATTCAACCATTCCATCTACAATACGGCACGGTTGGTCTAGTTCTTTATGCCGGCGATATAGGGTTGACGCATTTGGTCGTTTAGTTAGCATAACTAATGAACGATCATATGAAACATCTAACGAAGGTTTATTTACTTTTCCCTTTCATTTGCTTTATTCTGAGCTTTTCATCCTGCCAGAAGAACAGCGACGCCGGGCCGTCAACAGCAAAATTCCCGGCCTCCACCGCTACCTATGCGGAGGATAAAGGTCTCGTGAACATCGATGTTACGCTGAGCTCCGCACAAGCACAGGACGTTACTGTCCAGTACACCTGGAGTGGTGCTGCCGGCACGTATCTCGATGGAGATTTTAAATTTGGTACACCCGGTTCTATTGTCATCAAAGCGGGCGAAACCACGGGCTCTATCCAACTTCAAATCATAGACGACACCCAAATTGATGCGGATGATGTTGTGACCCTGACGCTTTCCGGTACGAGTTCAAATGCCAAGCCCAGTGCTGTGGCCACCGAGAATGCCTTTGCCCTAACGATCACCAACAATGATGTTGCACCCACCGACAAACTTCAGGTTGACCTCGTTTGGGGAACCGGCACGACCAGCGTGGATGTGGTCAATTTGGATCTGTTTGCCCAGTCGGGTGTGACGCTAAGCAACAATCAAATTTCCAGCCAGGGGTCGACGTACGTTTCCAGTCAGGCCGCCAGCGGGTTTGAAACTGTTTTTATCGATCCGGCGGCAACGGATCAGGACTATTATCTGGTGGTAGCGTATGCCAATGGAACTACCGCGGTAAACTACACTGTGACGCTAAACGGGCTGGGGTATTCCAATTCGACGGCGACAG
>Ga0193731_1000565_pt1 | contig 11850 bp, 9 predicted proteins | sample U1a2metaG_FD_144920 | JGI IMG/M metagenome (GOLD analysis project Ga0193731, IMG submission 144920) | Soil microbial communities from a riparian zone of the East river system, Colorado, United States - U1a2 | ecosystem: Environmental > Terrestrial > Soil > Riparian zone | place: USA: East River...
TTCTGATCTCCTGTTTCGCGTTGAATGCGCGCACAGCCTATATCTATATCAGAGGTGAATTCCCGGAAGGCGCGAAAATCCTCGAACGCGCCATCGAAGAAGCGCGCGAACACAATTTCCTTGGAAAAAACATTCTTGACTCCGGATTTGACGCCGAGGTTTATGTTCATCGCGGGGCAGGCGCTTACATCTGCGGCGAAGAAACTGGCTTGATCGAATCGCTGGAAGGCAAACGCGGCTATCCACGGATCAAGCCGCCCTATTTCCCCGCCGTGCTGGGTCTCTACATGTGTCCAACGATCGTCAATAACGTGGAAACGCTTTGCCACGTGAAACACATCATAGCGATGGGCGGCGCGGAATATGCCCGGCTGGGCCGCCCCAACAACACCGGCACAAGGATCGTATGCGTCAGCGGAGATGTACAGCGGCCGGGTTATTTCGAAATTGAAGTCGGCGCCGTGACCATGGGCCAACTTATTTATGAAATGGCTGGCGGATTACGGGCGGGTCGAAAACTCAAGGCTATCATTCCAGGCGGAAGCTCTGCGAAGGTCCTGCGGGCCGATGAGCGATTCAAACTGAAACAGCATCAGCCCGACGGATCAACGATCGAACAAGAGATGTCCATCGATGAGATCCCGATGGATTTCGATTCGCTCGCCGCCGCGGGTTCGATGGCCGGTTCTGGCGGTGTCATCGTGCTCGACGATTCCCGCGACGTAGTTTGGGTGCTCAATAACATCAACGAATTCTATGCGCATGAGAGCTGCGGTCAGTGCACACCTTGCCGGGAAGGTTCTCTTTGGATGAAGAAAATTACCGACCGTATGCTGCGTGGCGGCGGTGTCACGGAAGATCCAAACACACTAAAGACTATTGGCGATAATATCGCCGGGCGCACGATCTGCGCGTTTGGCGAGGCTTGCGCCTGGCCAACGCAGAGCTTTGTCCAGAAATTTCCGGAGGAATTCGCTGCTCGCGCTCAAAAACCGATGCCACCGCCGCTTCCGCCGGAATACACGGCCGAAGAGCTGATTGAAGAGGAAACGATCCCTACGGTTTCGATGGCGCGTGATCCAGGATGGGAGAAAGCCGGAGCGAAAGGAACGATTTAAAATCTAATGTCGGATCCAGTTTCATCGCCGCAGATGCTAAACGTCCAGATCGACGGCGTGTGGCATCAGTTCCCCAAGGGCACCCGCGTGATCGAAGCGTGCGAACAGGCGGGAAGTTACGTGCCGCGCTATTGCTATCACAAAGAGCTCAGCTCACCGGGCAATTGCCGGATGTGTCTGATCGAGATGGGATTTCCAAGGTTCGGACCGGATCGCAAACCAGAGCTTGGCTCTGACAACAAACCAATCATCAACTGGATGCCGCGTCCTCAAATCTCCTGCGCACAGGATATCGCTGAAGGAATGGGCGTGAGGACTAATTCTCCTCTGGTGAAGGAATGCCAGCGCGGCGTGATGGAATTCCTACTCATCAATCATCCGCTTGATTGCCCGATCTGCGATCAAGCCGGCGAATGTCGCTTACAGGAGTTCAGCGTCGATTTCGGCATGAGTAAATCGCGTTTTCTCGAACAAAAAGTCAAGAAACCGAAAAACGTCGTGCTCGGGCCGCGTGTTACGCTGGATGATGAACGCTGCATTCTCTGCTCGCGCTGCATTCGTTTTTGCCAGGAGATCGCGCACGACGACGTGCTTGGGTTTGTCGATCGCGGCAGTTACACAGAGCTGGCCGCCCATCCCGGGAAGAACCTGGAAAATAATTATTCGCTTAACACGGTCGATATTTGCCCGGTCGGCGCGCTGACTTCCACCGATTTTCGCTTTAAGATGCGCGTCTGGTTCCTGAAGGAAACCAAAAGCATCTGCACCAGTTGCGCGACAGGCTGCAACACCATCGTCGGCACGCGAGAGGATGTGATCTACCGGCAGACCCCGCGTGAGAACGACCATGTCAACTCATGCTGGATGTGTGATTACGGACGACTCAATTTTAAATATCTCGAAGCCGAGAACCGTTTGCTTGAGCCACAGATATTTCTTGAGGGACAACTCGCCTACACCGATTGGGCGACCGCAATTTCACAGGCGGCCCTTCAGCTAAAACAGTTCCCCGGTCCGGAAATCGCCATCATTGCTTCCGCGCGCATGACCAACGAGGAGCTTTGGCTCACGGCGCAACTGGCAAAGTCGTTAGGCACGGAATGGATCGACATCGTCCCACGCCGCGAGCCAGGTGACAACATCCTGCTCAGCGAAGATCGCAACCCCAATACAAACGGCGCACGACTGATTCTTGGATCGAAATCTGAACCAGGCGCAAACCTGCTTGCGATTTCAGAAGCTGTGAAATCAGGAAAAATCAAGGCGCTGCTGATTTTGAAGGAAAACACGATGCATTTGGGCGTACCGGTTGAGCAACTGGCGAAACTCCCTGTGTTGATCATGATGAATATCTTGTCGAACGAAGCCACCGAAAAAGCGACGATCGTTCTGCCCGCGTGCGGGTTTGCCGAAAAACGCGGCTCAATGGTCAATGGCAAAGGACGATTGCAACGATTGAATCGCGCCGTGCGCCCGCCGGGTAACGTGCGCGATGATTGGGAAATCTTGCGCGATTTGCTCCAGGCAGTCGGCGGTGGTGATTCCATTCTCTCCATCGATGACGTTTTTCGCCGAATCAGCGAGACGGTGCCGCAATTTGCCGGACTGAGTTTAAACAAGCTCGGCGACCTCGGCATGCACATTTTACAAATGGAAGAATTGCCGCCGGTCCATCCCAGCGACGAAGAAAAAATCGCGCAAGCGGTCGCGATGCAGGCCCGCCGCCGCGCTGTCGGGCGACAGGTCGACGAAGTCCGTAAAGCCGCAGCTGCGGGAACCCACTAGGCTGCAAGATCACGATGGATTCCTTTTTTGTAATCACGTCGCTGCTCAAGATCGTCGGGATCCTTTTTCTGGTAATCCTTCCGATGGTTTCCTACGCCGTGTATGCCGAACGGAAAGTCAGCGCGGCAATTCAGGACCGGCTTGGACCGAATCGCGTCGGACCGGCTGGCCTTCTTCAGCCGATTGCCGACATGTTCAAATTGTTGTTGAAAGAAGATTTCACGCCGCGCGCCGCGAACACATTTTATTACTGGCTCGCGCCGTGTCTGGCCGTAATGCCGGCCATCATTACCATCGCCGTTGTGCCTTTTGGCAGCACGCTTTTCGGAGTCCCGATGATCATCGCAGATGTGAACATCGGCATTTTGTTTGTGTTCGCTATCGCTTCGCTTGGCGTTTACGGAATAGTCATTGGCGGCTGGGCGTCGAATTCCAAGTATCCATTTCTCGGCGGTATCCGTTCGAGTGCGCAGATGCTCTCTTACGAGCTTTCGCTCGGTCTTGCAGTCATTCCCGTTTTTCTGCTCGTTGGTAATTTGCGTTTGACCAGTGTGGTGCAGTACCAGATCGACCACGGCTGGTTCATCGCGCCGTTTATCGGCGACTGGACAAACCCATGGAAATGGCTGCTCACCATTCCCATGATTATTTCGTTCCTCGTTTTCACGATCGCCATTTTTGCCGAGACAAACCGGCTGCCATTTGATCTTCCCGAGGCCGAGCAGGAGCTCGCTGGGGGTTACAACACCGAATACAGCTCGATGAAGTTTTCTCTTTTTTTCCTGGGTGAATACGCGGCCATGATCACTGGATCGGCGGTGATCGTGACATTATTTTTCGGCGGCTGGCATTTCCCGGGAATTCCCGATGGCTCCCACGGGTGGATTTTCGGCCTGATAAACATCGCAGTCTTCTTCACAAAAGTCGCCATCGTCATTTTTGTTTTCATGTGGGTGCGATGGACCCTGCCCCGATTTCGCTATGACCAACTTATGCGTCTCGGCTGGCTTTTCTTTTTCGAGATCGCGCTGGTAAATATTTTCATTGTCGCAGTGATAACGGGCTTTCTGCCCAGTAACTGACGAAATACGAATGATGAATCACGAAATCCGAAACGTAACTTGCGGATCGAGGTATGGCCGTCCTTTGCGCTTCGTCACTAATTCGCCATTTGGCATTCGAAATTCGTTATCCTAATCATGGCCATCACTGTTTCACGACCAAAGCTTAACTGGCGCGAGCGATTGTATCTGCCTGCCATCGTCACCGGTCTGGCCATCACGTTTAAGCACTTCAAAAACCTGCTGCTGGGACGCACGAAGGTTACGATGCAGTATCCTGAGCAAAATTGGGACGGCAACTTGCCGGACTATTATCGCGGCGCACCGGCTCTTGTCCGGGATGAAGATGGACGTGTGCGTTGCGTGGCGTGCCAGCTTTGCGAATTCATTTGTCCGCCGCGCGCGATTAAAATTATTCCTGGGGAAATTCCTCCAACGGATCGCTTCGCCAAAGTCGAAAAATATCCTGAAGCGTTCGATATCGACATGATTCGCTGCATTTTCTGCGGAATGTGCGAAGAGGTTTGCCCCGAACAGGCGATTTTTCTCCGCAAGGATTATGCCATTACCGGATACACGCGCGCAGAGATGGTGCATCACAAGGAGAAACTCCTCGAGATCGGCGGAGTCATGCACGGCGTCGTGTTGAAATGGAACAAGGAGAAATGAGCAGACGGAAAGCATTGAAGTGTTGGAGTATTCGAGTGTTGGTCGAATCCATCTGTTCCTCGAGCCGTTGCTCCATTACTCCCCCACTCCAATAACTGATGTCTCCGTTCCTATTTTGGGTCTTTGCTTTGCTGACATTGATCTTCGGCGCAGCCGTCGTGATCAACCGAAATCCCGTGGCCAGTGCGCTGAGCTTGGTCGTGTCGTTCCTGGGTCTCGCCGCGCTCTTCATATCGCTAAACGCCTATTTTATAGGAATCATTCAAGTGCTGGTTTACGCAGGTGCGGTGATGGTCCTGTTCCTTTTCATCATCATGCTCCTCGATCTTCGCGCCGAAGAAGGTCGCCAGATCAACTGGCTGGCCTCAGCGGGAGGGCTCGTTGTTGCTCTAATCTTGTTCGGTCAAATTTATTCTGTGGTCCGTCACTTTACCATCGCGCGCAAGGCCTTTCCGCCATTGCCAGGATCCACAATCGACGATGTTCGGAATATCGGGGCAGCACTCTTTGGAAATTACAATCTGCCATTTCAAATCGTCGGCGTCCTGGTGCTGGTAGCGACGATTGGCGTCGTGCTTTTGAGCACACGCGAACCTCGATGATATGATCACGCTGGGCGATTATCTGATCGTAAGCGGCATTCTTTTCGCAATCGGATTTGCTGGCGTGATGCTGCGCCGCAATCTCATCATCATACTCATGTCACTGGAGCTGATGCTGAATGCGGCAAACTTGTCGCTTGTCGCTTTTTCCCGGTTCCGCGTCGATTCAAGCGGCTTGCCCAACTACAACGTGCAGGTCTTCGTTTTCTTTATCATCACTGTGGCAGCGGCGGAAGTTGCCGTGGGCCTTGCCATCTTCGTCGCTCTCTACCGGGCGAGACAGACAACGGACGTCAAAAATATCAGCAGCCTGAAATTTTAGCGATCCGATGAATTCAATCTTGCCGTGGACCATCCTGCTTGCGCCGTTAGCCAGCGCGGTAGTTATCACGCTATTCACGCTCCGGTGGAAAGCGGTGAGCAGTTCAATCTCGGTTGCGGCCGTCCTGGTGAGTTTCACGTGCAGTTGCTTGATCTTCACACAATCCAATATCGCCGCGACTGCGTTCACCTGGGTCGATATTAGCGGCGCGTTCAAAGTACCGCTTGGCTTTACGCTCGATCAATTAAGCAAGACGATGCTCGTACTGGTTTCCGGTGTCGGAGCAACCATCCATATCTATTCGCTGGGTTACATGCGGGATGACGACGGTAAGGCGCGTTATTTCGCGGCTCTTTCGCTCTTCATGTTTGCGATGCTCGGGATCGTTCTCGCGAACAATTTCGTCATGCTCTTCATCTTTTGGGAATTGGTGGGCTTTACTTCCTACGTTCTGATTGGCCACTGGTTCTTTCGTGATGCCGCTGCAGAAGCGGGCAACAAAGCATTCATCACCACTCGCATTGGTGATTTTGGATTCATGATTGGAATCCTGATGATTTGGATGGCGACTGGCTCTGTCGTTTTCACCGAGATTACGCCACGGATGCCGACCCTGCTAAACCATCCGACATTTGTTACAATCGCGGCGCTTCTGATCTTTTGCGGAGCGGTTGGTAAGTCAGCCCAGTTTCCGCTGCATGTCTGGTTACCAGACGCGATGGAAGGTCCGACGCCAATTTCCGCTCTGATCCACGCCGCGACAATGGTCGCAGCCGGTGTTTACATGCTGGTGCGCGTCGCGTTCGTCATTCAAGCGTCACAGACCGCGCTTCTCGTCGTCGCGTGGATCGGCACTATCACCGCGGCGATGGCTGCGTTAATCGCAACCCAGCAAAACGACATCAAGCGCATTTTAGCTTACTCAACGCTGTCGCAACTTGGTTACATGGTGATGGCTGTCGGTCTCGCCTCAAACGACGCGGCCATGTTTCACCTGTTCACCCATGCATTTTTCAAGGCCCTTCTCTTCCTCGCCGCTGGCTCGATCATCGTGATGCTTCATCACGAGCAGAACATCTGGAAGATGGGAGGACTTTCTCGCAAACTCCCAGTCACATTTGTCACCTTCACTGTGGGCGCACTGGCGTTGATCGGCTGTCCACCTTTCAGCGGATTCTTCAGCAAGGACGCAATCCTTGCGCTCGCCTACGAACGCAACATGATGATTTTCATTCTGGGACTGTTCACAGCGTTTCTAACGGCCTTTTATGTTGTGCGTCTGCTGACCATCGTCTTCTTCGGTGAGACACGCAGTGAAGCCGCACGCCAAAGCAAGGAATCACCCCTCGTGATGACGGGACCGCTGATCGTGCTCGCGATTCTCGCCGCGTTAGGCGGATTTGGATTTTTCGCGCGAAACTTTCTCGCGCTTCCGATAGAAAAGGAAACTGCTTCCCTGGTTCCTGTCCTCGCGTTCGTCGCGCTGATCGTTGGCAGTGGACTGGCGATTGCCCTTTACCGTAACCGAGTAAGCGAACCAATCGATGTCGAGGTTCTGCGTGACAAATTTTATTTCGACGAATTTTACGCCTGGCTGATCAACTGGACGCAGGAACTGCTCGCGCGCGTCTCGGCTTTCTTTGATCGATGGATCATAGATACCGCCGCAGTCGATGGCAGCAGCCGTGGAATTTGGGGAATCGGGGCACTGCTGCGGCTGGTCCAGGTGGGAAACCTGCAAGCTTACGCGTTTCTGTTTGGGCTAGGTGTGGTTGCTGTCATTTACTTCGCCGTCTTCCGCTAATGGTTTTATTTATCATTTTCTGCCCAATCGTCGCCGCGATTTTGATCATGGCTGGCGTTCCCGCGCGGAAGACCGCCTTAGGGGCATCAGTTTTAGCGTTTTCGGCGGCGTTGTTTCTCCTCGTGTCTTTCGACAAGGGCCAACACGATTTTCAGCAGGTTACTTCCTTTGTTATCTCTCCCCAGTGGCACTTGAGCTTCACGACAGGTGTCGACGGCTTGAGTCTTGTCATGGTGCTGCTCGCCGCAATCGTCACCCTGGCCGCTGTATGGTTTACAGGCACGGTCGAGAAATATGAGAATGCATTCTACGCTTGTCTTTTATTCATTTCCGGCGGCGCAATCGGTGCTTTTGCGTCAATCGATTTATTTTTCTTTTACGCGTTTCATGAGCTCGCACTCATCCCCACATTCTTGTTGATCGGAATCTGGGGCAGCGGAAATCGCGTCGCGGCCGCGTGGAAAATCACCATCTACCTGGCAGTTGGTAGTTTTATTTTGCTGCTGGGCTTGATTCTGCTTTATCAAAGTTTTCCCGCGTCTGCGCGCAGCTTTGATATTCGCGCCTTAACAGCTGCCGCAGGCCTCGGTCAGATCGGTGCGGACGCGCAGCGCCATGTTTACCTGGTGTTGCTTATTGGTTTTGGAATTCTTATCTCACTCTTTCCATTCCACACTTGGGCGCCGGAGGCGTATGCCTCGGCCCCGGCGCCAGCGGCAATGTTGCATGCGGGAGTGTTAAAGAAATTTGGGTTGTACGGTCTGTTGCGGGTGGCTATTCCGTTGTTACCGGAGGGCGCGCGTCATTGGACCGATCTTCTTGTGGTGCTGCTGCTCGGGAACATCATCTACGTTGGTCTGGTCACGATCACTCAGAAACGGCTCGACTGGATGTTGGGCTACTCGAGCGTGATGCACATGGGTTACATTTTTCTCGGAATTGCGAGTGCCACTATCCTCTCCACGACTGGCGCTGTTGTTCTCATGTTTGCTCATGGTCTTTCGATCGCGTTGCTCTTCGCGCTGACTGGAGAATTGCGAAAGCGCACCGGAACGCTGGTTTTTGATGACCTGGGTGGTCTCGGCAAAGTAATGCCCTTTGCCGGGCTCGCCTTTGGATTCGGTGTATTCGCTGCGATTGGGCTTCCGGGCTTCGCGAATTTCGCCGGGGAAATCATGATCTTTTTTGGTGCGTTCAAGAATGGCTGGGAGATGGACCGTTTTCACATCTTCCAAATCGCAACGGTGCTTGCGCTTTGGGGCGTGGTGATCTCGACCGTTTACATGCTGCGCGCGTATCGCAAGACATTCATGGGAAGTCTAAGCGAGCGATGGAAAGATGTTGTCGACCTTCGTCCGGCGCTGAGAATCCCCGTTGCATTGGTGGTTATAGGACTTCTTTGCTATGGATTTTTTCCGCAATCATTTGTTCAGACCGTGACGCCGGTCCTTCGCAATTATCTCACCATCGACCGCCATCTTACAGATGTAGAGTGTGGCCACGGCGCTGTGTCGCCGTGCTTCACGGAGCAACATCGCCCGAGCGCCTCGACGCAGCGAGGCGGCTACAACATTCAGCCGATCGCCCGGAGGGGACCATGATCACAGCGCCAGAACTTGAGATCGCAGTGCTGGTGCTAGGGATGGCGATTCTGTTGGCAGAAGCGTTTGTCACGAAGATTGATAAACGGGCCCTGGCATTCGTGGCAATTGCCGGTCTCGCTCTGGTTCTCGCTGCAAGCTTCTTCGTGGTTCCAAGTGCGTCGACTAGTCAAGTAACCGGGTTCTGGAGTTTTTACACCGCAGATCGCCTGTCGATCTTCTTCAAGCAATTCGCGTTGGTTACCACAATATTCGTGCTGATTTTAATGACCGAGTACGCGCCAGTAGTGCGCAATTCTTTCCCTGGCACCGCACCGCAGGCGGGTCTTGGCGAATTTTTCGCCCTGCCCATTTTCACATGCGTCGGGCTGATGTACCTCGTATCAGCAATCGATTTCGTCTTCATCTTTGTTTCGCTGGAGTTGGTGACGATTTCTTTTTATGTGCTGGTCAGTTTCACCCGGCGCAATCCGTTGACTTTGGAAGCAGGAACGAAATACCTCGTGCTGAGCGCCCTTTCGACGGCATTTCTCGTGTATGGGATCGCGTGGATTTTCGGCGTGACCGGTCAGACAAATCTGCATCGAATCGCAGACGTACTGGCGAATCCAGCGACAGATCGAAGCGCAGCCTTGTTAGGTATGGTGTTCGTTCTGGTAGCACTCGGTTTCAAAATCGCCGCGGTGCCCTTCCAGATTTGGGTCCCGGACGTTTATCAGGGAGCACCTACGCCGGTGACTGCGTACCTTTCTGTGGGTTCGAAAGCAGCAGGATTTATCGTGCTGCTCCGCGTGTTGCAGCCTTTCCTCGCGCTGCCTCAAACACAGCGACTGATTGTTGTGATTGCGCTGTTGACTTTGATCTACGGAAATCTCGCCGCTTTGCCGCAGACGAACCTGAAACGGCTGTTAGCTTACTCGAGTATCGCGCACGCTGGCTATTTGCTGATAGGCGTAGCGTGTTTCGACTTGTCAGCCATAGGTTATTACCTCGTTGCATACCTGCTGATGACGCTGCTTAGCTTTGCAGTGTTGATAATCGTGGCCCAGCAAACTGGAGAACAAATTACGGATTTCGATGGGTTGGCCAGGCGCTCGCCTTTCCTTGCTTTTGCGATGTTGATTGGAATGATCTCCCTTGCCGGAGTTCCGTTCACAGCGGGATTTCTAGGAAAGTTTTTCATCTTCTATGCCGCAATCTTGCAACATCAGACAGCGCTCGTCGTTATCGGAGTGATCACTGTTGGGTGCGGTTTCTATTATTACCTGAAAGTCATTCGCGCGATGTATTGGCAGTCCCCCGTCAAAACAGACAGGATCCCTGTGAACGGGGTGTCCCGTTTGGCGATTAGCGCGTTAATTATCGCTACGATTTGGCTCGGCGTTTATCCGCAGCCGATTCTGGATGCGTTGAAGCAATAAAGGGTTAAAGCAATGACACCACGATTCCGTCCGCTTTAACGATTCAACGTTCCAACAAATCACGATCGAACTGAGCGATACTAATCGCTCAATTCGACGTGCCAGTACGCCAGATCGACGAAGTGCTTCCAGAGGTCGTGCTGCGGGGCCGAAAATGTGACATGCACGAACGGCCGCCACTTCGGTCGCTTGGGTTTGCGAATCAGGCTCATGTGCGCTTCGCGCGGAAGCCGGTTGCCTTTGCGCGTATTGCAACTGATACACGAGCAAACGACGTTCTCCCACGTGGTTGTCCCTCCCCGATCACGCGGTACGACGTGATCCAGATTGAGTTCGCTGCGATCGAAAATCTCGCCGCAGTACTGGCAGGTGTTCTTGTCGCGCTCAAACACATTGTGTCGGGTAAATTTCACTTCCTTCTTCGGAAGCCGATCGAAAACCAGAAGCACAATCACCCGCGGGATACGAATCTTGAACGAAATCGTCGTGACGACTTCGTGGTCCGGCGCGTTTGCCGACAAATCGCGCCAGCTTTCGAAATCGTGCGTCATAAAATTGTTCGTCTCGTCGGACGAAACAATGTGGGCATGACCGGCATAGACCAGCGCGAAGGCGCGACGCGCCGAGCAGATATTGACCGCCTGCCACAGGCGGTTAAGCACCAAAACCTGATTGTTTAGCACGGTTTGCAAATCTCTATGGAAAACCGGATTTTGCGGACTTCCACGTAAATTCGCGCGACGGTAGCATTTGGGTTTTTCGCTGTCAACGGGAGCTGCTAAACCACGATTAACGCGCCTTGGACTAATTTAGCCCAGCAGACGAATCGACACGAAGGAGTTGTGACGTTATGCATTCGTGTTCATTGATGCTCAAGTGAAAGCGCAATTTCCAGAGGAACAGACCAAGTCCGGAGAGTTTCACCGGCAGGAGGACGCATTTCGCGGATGGGTCTCGAATGACGGATCTACCCCCTACCCTGCTGCGGCGGGCCGGTATCATCTTTACGTCTCGCTGGCGTGTCCGTGGGCTAGTCGGGCAGTCATTTTCCGAAAGCTAAAAGGACTCGAGGAAGCGATCGGCATGACCATTGTCGATCCGATCCGAGACGGGGATGGCTGGGCGTTTCGCGATCCGAGCGGCGAAATTCCAACGGGCGTGCCATTTGAATCAACCGATCCGATCAACGGGTTCCATTTCTTGAGCGAAGCCTATAAAGCGACCGATCCTGATTACAGCGCCCGCGTTACCGTGCCGGTCTTGTGGGACAAGCAAACCAAAAAGATGGTGAACAATTCGGAGGACGATATCTGCAGCATGTTCAACGACGTCTTTAATGACTTTGCCAAAAACAGGGACGTCGATTATTTCCCGAAAGAGATCGAAACCGAGCACACGAAGCTCTGCAGTTTTCTGCACGACAACGTGAACAACGGCGTTTACAGAGCCGGTTTCGCCACGCGTCAG
>Ga0193731_1000568_pt1 | contig 11791 bp, 9 predicted proteins | sample U1a2metaG_FD_144920 | JGI IMG/M metagenome (GOLD analysis project Ga0193731, IMG submission 144920) | Soil microbial communities from a riparian zone of the East river system, Colorado, United States - U1a2 | ecosystem: Environmental > Terrestrial > Soil > Riparian zone | place: USA: East River...
GCCCAATTCCAGCAGGCGCAGGATGGCGTAAGCTCGGCACTATCCCGCTTGCTCGTTACGGTGGAAAAATATCCTGACCTGAAAGCGAACCAGAATTTTCTTGACCTTCAGGCTCAACTGGAAGGTACGGAGAACCGGATTTCCGTTTCGCGCAAACGTTTTAACGATGCGGTCGGTAATTATGATAATGCAAGGAGGTCGTTTCCCGGAAGCCTGATCGCATCGATCACGGGGTTCAAAGAGAGAGGATTCTTTAAGTCGGCTGCAGGTGCCGATAAGGCTCCGGAGGTGAAGTTCTAAAAATACATAGTCCTTAGTCTTGATTCAAGTTGTACCTAACTCAAGACTAAGGACTCGTTACTCAGATTTAGCCTCCCACCTTCTTCACTTCCCTGTTCTCGTAGCTTTCGATGACATCGCCGACCTTGATGTCGCTGAAGTTTTTGATACTGATTCCGCAATCAAAGCCTGCTTTCACTTCAGAAGCATCTTCCTTGAATCGTTTGAGGGCCGTCATTTCCCCCGAATACACTACGATACCATCGCGGATCAACCGTATAGGGTTGTTGCGTTTTACGTAGCCTTCCGTGACCATGGAGCCGGCCACAATTCCCACTTTGGTGATCTTGAATACTTCCCGTACTTCGGCATTGCCCACGATCACTTCCTCCATTTCCTTCTCGAGCATACCTTCCATCGCCGCCTTCACATCATTGATCGCATCGTAGATGATGGAGTAGAGACGGATTTCTATTTCTTCGTTGTCGGCCAGTTTGCGGGCCGAACCAGATGGCCTCACCTGGAAGCCAACAATAACCGCATCAGAAGCAGAAGCCAGTAAGACGTCGGACTCCGATATCTGACCGACCGCTTTATGGATAATACTGACTTGTATTTTCGGAGTAGAAAGTTTTAATAGAGAATCAGACAACGCCTCCACGGAACCATCCACGTCGCCTTTGACAATGACATTTAATTGCTTGAATGAACCAATCGCCAGGCGCCTTCCGATTTCGTCCAGGGTAATATGCTTCTTGGTCCGGATGCTTTGCTCGCGCATGATTTGCCCACGCTTATTGGCCACTTCCCTTGCCTCACGGTCCGTCTCCATGATCGCGAATTTTTCCCCTGCCTGAGGGGCACCGTCCAAGCCCAGTACAACGACGGGGGTAGAAGGTCCTACTTCACTTACTTTCTTGCCCGTATCATCGTATATGGCTTTTACACGGCCGTAATTGGAACCGGCCAGCATGACATCACCAATCCGTAAGGTTCCAGCCTGCACCATGACCGTCGCTACATAACCCCGGCCTTTGTCAAGGGATGCTTCGATAATCGAACCCGAGGCCGGCTTATCCGGATTGGCTTTCAGGTTGAGAAGTTCCGCCTCGAGCAGCACCTTTTCCAGCAATTCATCAATGCCCACTCCCGTTTTGGCCGAAATCTCCTGGCTCTGGTATTTACCTCCCCATTCCTCCACCAAAATATTAATCTTTGACAGGGACTCGCGCACTTTATTCGGATTGGCGGTCGGCTTATCGATTTTATTTATCGCGATGACGATAGGAACACCAGCCACTTGTGCATGGTTGATGGCTTCTTTTGTCTGCGGCATCACATCGTCGTCGGCAGCCACGACAATGATCGCGATGTCGGTTAACCGTGCGCCACGGGCACGCATGGCGGTAAACGCTTCGTGACCGGGTGTATCGAGAAATGCAATTTTTTGTCCACGCTTGGTGAGCACATCATATGCACCGATATGCTGGGTGATTCCCCCCGCTTCAGAGGCAGTTACTTTGGTATTGCGGATGTAGTCGAGCAGCGATGTTTTACCATGGTCCACATGCCCCATGATCGTAACGATCGGCGCACGGGGTTTCAGATCTTCTTCCGGTTCCTGTTCCTCCTGGGCCGCTTCTTCCTCTTCTGTAGAGCTAAACTGGACGTCGTATCCAAATTCATCGGCAATGACGGTGATGGCTTCTGCATCCAGTCGCTGATTGATCGATACAAACATCCCTAAGCCAAGGCAGGTGGAAATCACCTCGTTCACCGATACATTCATCATCGAGGCCAGGTCATTGGCGGAAATGAACTCGGTCACTTTTAGAATCTTGGAATCTTCCTGTTCCTGCTGGACTCGCACTTCCTCGGCATCGGATACGGCCTGCCGTTTTTCACGTCGGTATTTTGCGCCGCTGAATTTCTTGCCCCCGCCACTGAGTTTAGCGAGCGTTGCCCGGATTTGATCCTGGATTTCCTTTTCTGTGGGTTCAGCCTTTTGTGTGCGAGGGGTCAGGGGCCGCTTTTGTCCCGGACCGGCGCTGCGGTTGTTATCATTCGGAGAAACAATCCTTTTCCGCGGGCGCTTTTTCTGTTCGTTGCGGATATCGGACGACGCTACCGGTTGGTCTTTCTTTTTTTCTTTTTCGGGCGGCAACTCTATCCGGTCCACCACCTTCAAGCCCTGGAGTCGATTTGCTTTTGCTTTGATCAACTCCTGTTCCGGTTGTTTTTCTGCAACAGGCTCCGCTTTCGGTTCTTCTTTTACAACAATCTCCGGCTCGGGTTCGGGCTTCTTTTTCTCTTTTACAAGATCAATTTTGCCGAGTACTTTAATTCCCTCCAGTTTCGGTTTTTCACGCTCTACTTTTTCGGGCTTCGGCTCTTCCTTGAATTTGATTTCTTTCGATCCAAGGTTCTTGATCATGATGCGCTCTTCTTCCTCTATTTTCTTGCGGTGCGCCTCCGCTTCGGTACCAATGGTGACGGTCTCAGGGTGTTTTGCTCCGATGCTCAAACTGGAGGCTTCCAATTTTTCAGAAGCCGAGGAGGCATATTCTTTGGCGAGCATAACAAACTGCTCGGGGGTCAGCTTGGCGTTGGGATTATTCTCAACGATAAAGCCTTTCTTGGCCAAAAACTCCAAAATGGTATTGTGTCCCACGTTGAGTTTCCGGGATGCCTGACCTAACCGTATCAATTTTTCTTCTGCCACTGTTCTGACTTTATTATGGGAATCCTTGAATTTTTAGCTTGATCCCTGCATCGTTGCCTTCAAATAAGCGGTAAAAATGCAGAAAATTGGCTTCATCGTCTTTACGCAGGTTGAAATAAATTGTTATTCAAATTCTTTCTTAAGAACATTTAATACGATTTCGACGGTTTCTTCCTCCAGATCGGTTCTGCGTACGAGCTCTTCCTTATTCAAATTAAGAACACTTTTGGCAGAGTCCAGGCCGATGCGCTTGAGTTCGTCGATGACCCAGCTCTCAATTTCGTCTGAGAATTCGTCCAGGTCGACATCCTCCTCCTGGCTTCCGTCGGTTTCACGGAATACATCGATCTCCATGCCCACCAGCCGGCTTGCCAGGCGGATATTTAACCCGCCTTTTCCGATCGCAAGGGAAACCTGGTCGGGACGCAGGTGCACCGATACCCGTCCGTTTTCCTTATCAATCTTAATGCTCGTGATCTTGGCGGGGCTCAGGGCGCGGGAAATGTATAACTCGAGATTTTCCGTGTAATTGATTACGTCGATATTTTCATTTTGTAATTCGCGAACGATCGCATGGATGCGGGAGCCTTTCATCCCTACACAAGCGCCTACAGGATCAATCCGGTCGTCATACGATTCCACTGCTACTTTTGCGCGCTCACCGGGCTCGCGTACAACCTTCTTGATAGTGATCAAGCCATCGTACACTTCCGGCACTTCCTGTTCAAAAAGCCTTTCCAGGAAAACAGGGGACGTCCGGGAGAGAATTATTTTAGGGGTGCCGTTCACCATTTCCACTTTGTGAACGATGGCCCTCACCGTTTCTCCTTTGCGGTACCGGTCTTTGGGTATCTGTTCGCTGCGGGGAACGGAAATTTCATTCCCTTCCGCATCGGTCAGGAGCACTTCCCGGCTGAGCAACTGGTATACTTCACCGGAGATGATTTCTCCGACGATGTCCTTGTATTTTTGAAAAATAATGTCTTTTTCAAGGTCTTTTACCTTTTGGAGCAAGGTTTGGCGAGCGGTCGTGACGGCTCTGCGGCCGAAATCTTCCAGGTGAATTTCTTCCGCTACTTCCTCGCCTACTTCAAAGTCGGGTTCGATTTTCTTGGCTTCGGTAAGGCTGATTTTATCGTGTTCCCAGATGTCTTCTGAGTCGTCGTCGACGATCTCACGGAATCGCCAGATTTCCAGGTCACCCTTGTCGGCATTCACAATGATATCAAAATTATCATCGGTGATATACTTCTTGCGGATCATGTTGCGGAAGACATCTTCCAGGATCCGGATCATCGTCGGGCGATCAATGTTCTTTTGCTTCGCAAAGTCGGCAAACGATTCTATGAGTGTTGCGGTGTCCATCATGGCACGTGAAATTTATTTAAACGAAACTTGAACTATAGCTCTTTCTATTTCTGAAAACGGCACTACTATTTTTCTTACCTCTTTTACTTTTCCATTTTTTTCTTCCCGTTCGAGGACCAGCGTAGCCTCATCGACCGCGGCCAGTTTCCCTACCTCGACAATCTTGTCGGTCAACTGGACTTTTACTACCCGGCCAATGTTCTTGACATACTGCCGCTTCATTTTCAGCGGATGGTCCACGCCGGGCGTGGTTACTTCCAGTGTAAAATTATCCCCGGTGTCTCCCTGTTCTTCCAGGACGTTCAGCAGTTTCCGGCTCACCGTGGCGCAATCGTCTATTGTTATACCGTGATCTCCGTCCAGAATGACCGTTACTTTTTGAGGTCCTTGTTTCGAAGAAACAACCACATCGACCAGGAACTGGCTCTCATCCAAAAGTGCTTGCCGGGCCCAATTTTCAATGTTTTCTTTCAAAATCATAAAGTAGTAACAACGAAAGAGGGGACTTGCGGTCCCCTCTTAATCGAATTCAATCAGAAGATGATGCAAAGATAGGTCATTTTTAGGTGATCACAAAATTGGATGTTTTAAGCAGACGTTATTCGTTTCAAGGGTCATTATTTTTTATTGGCAAATAGCTTCGGTTAAGGTGATACTTTAGGATGGCCGCCTTGACAAAGTAGAGAATAATGTTCTTTTAGAGCATTTTGGGCCATTAGTATGTGATGGAAAAAACATCTTGTTGTATCTGTAGTTCATTCAAACCTATTTTCTATATTTGCGATACAAAATTCGCCCAATACAAAATCACGATTGCCATGAAAGATATAACAGAGCTACAGCAACGCTTGGAATACCATAAGCAACAGATACAACGATTAGAAATCGCTATTTCTGTCCTATCAGAAGATTCAAAAGGTAATGGAGTTGTTTCTGCCACAGATCACACTAAGCCAAGATTGGTTATAGACGCGACTTGGACGCACAAAAAGAAGATCATGTATTTCATCAATCAATTGAACAGGTTTGTTCTGCCAAAGGAAATCCAAGAACTGTACGAAAAAAATGGATTGAAAATAATTGATGGTCTTGTAAATCAATTCTTGATGGGCATGAAAAATGAAGGAATATTAATCTCGTATAAACCAAGAGACTTTCAATCCAAAGCTCATGCATGGGGAAAAAAGGAATGGCTTGACTCAAGTGGCGAGCCAATAGAAAAATATAAGGCGTTAAAGCCAAAGGAAGAATGGATATAAAAAAAGAAAAGACAGTGTGGCCACACTGTCTTAACTGTTCTATTTGTTCAGGATGGTTACCGGACAAACCTCCGATGTTGTAAATCGGGACAGGTCAATGTCCGGGTTCTTTTTTCAAGAGTCCTAGCTATTACGAGTGGCTACGCCAATTCAGGGTGCGTACATCATTAATAGTACGGCCCTGTTTTGCATTTGCAAAAGTACGAAAATTCATTCAATTCCCTATGGCAGTGGTTGTTTGGATTTTGCCGTCACCAACAGGCATTACAAGTCAAAGGATAAAGTCAATTTAATCAAAGACTATGCAAAAATGCAGTTGAATCAACCCACTTTCCCTCTGTTGAAGTTACTCTGACGCCTGATTTTTTCTTAACAAATGGCCTCACTTCAGACATTAGTTTTCTGAAATCAACCTGGGCGGCCGCCAAACGTTTGTTAGAGTATTTGGTGGTGTTGTTTTTTTTTGGAATTGTCGGTTTCATAAGAGAACTGTTTTATTCAGAATTTTCGCCACTGGCAGAAAACGAAAAATCCTTATTTTCAACGCATTTAGAGGCTCTTGTAACTGTAAAATTGTGAGTCCTAACGCATAATTCATATGCAAGTTGCCAAATTTTTGATTTCAAATCCATTAATTCAATATTTAAACCACACTTTTTTGCCTCCTCGAAAAATATTGACCTCCCATGCGATTTCGTTTTTTCTGGTGTAAGAAACACTTTTATTTTCTTCTTAATATCGCCTTTGGATTGGGCTTTCATCATTCCAGATTTAAGGGCTCTAATGGCAACATCTTCCGCTAATTCAAGTCCAGCTTCAAATTGCTTAATCTCTCGTTCATCGTAATTCTCAAGCTGCTGAAGATAGGGCTGAAGGTTTCCCTTTTCAAGAACCGCTCTCTTGAATAAATCTTTATAGCTCTGCACAACATTCCATAAGGCCACCGTCACAGTACCTTCCTTAATAGGAATTTGAGGATCAATTGGACCTAGTTCAGAAGTGTTACTCATATAAATCTTAGAAGCGCCCATGCAAATCATTGTTGCTGCTGACTTAGCTTTACCAGGAACTATTGCAATAAATTCACGGGTTCCGCTATAACTTCTGCATATATTGATAATCCGTTCAGCCGCTAAACCTAGACCGCCTGGAGAATTTATTAACAGTGCAAGTCCTTTTTTTAATTCTATTTTTTGCAAAAGACCTTCAATCATTTCAACATCCGTGTCTTCAATCATGACATTAAATCGAAAACTCGTTGCAAATGAAACTACCGGAACTCCTCCTAGTTCACTTTCAAGATCAATAAATAATTTTCGCCTGGTATCATGACCCTGATTTTGCTCATTGAGCACTTGAGAATAAATGGGTATGTTTTTCATTAAAGAATCAAAATAGACTTGCAATAAAAATACCTCACGTTTCCTTTCTTTTCCTAGCAACTTTTCAATTTGTCAGGTTTTCCGATCCTCTCGGCACCGTCGCAAACAATCAATTTTGCTGTCAGGTTATCGCCCATTTTTGGGTCAAGTCAAAAGATAACCGCGGAAATGGTCTATTTTTAGCCGTTCAAATTCAACGGAGACACTTCGTGTTATTTGGACGGTGGGTATTCTAAATTTTAACTCCAATGAAGGTTATTTATTATTTGGCACTGTGCAGTGCGCTGCTGTTTTCATGCAGCCGTGAAAGAGGAAAAAATGCAGAATCGGATACGCCATTGAGGTCGGTGAATGTACCCCGGTTCAACGGCGATTCAGCTTTTTATTTTGTCGGGCAACAGGTGAAGCTTGGCCCGCGCGTCCCCAATTCAGCCGCGCACCGAAAAGCAGGCGATTATTTTATCAACCAATTCCAAAAGTATGGGGCGAAAGTAAACGTGCAGGAGTTTGAAGCTACCACCTTCGACAACCAGCGATTAAAACTGAGAAACATCATCGCCGTTTTTAATCCAAGCAAGCAAAAGAGAATTCTATTGGCAGCACACTGGGATACCCGCCCCTTTGCCGATAAAGATTCGATTCAGCGCAATGCACCTTTTGACGGTGCCAATGATGGAGCGAGTGGCGTTGGCGTTCTTCTGGAAATGGCAAGACAGTTGGGAAAAACGCCGGCCTCGGCGGGTGTCGATATTGTCTTGTTTGACGGGGAAGATTGGGGGGAAAAAGACGGTATGGCCACGGTGCCGCCGGCCAATGGTCTGCTCGGCTGGTGGTGCCTGGGTTCACAATACTGGGCAAAGAACAAATCGAATTATACGGCTTACTATGGGATCTTGCTGGACATGGTAGGGGCCAAAGGCTCCCGGTTCTTCCGGGAAGGTACTTCCCTGGAATATGCACCGAAAATCGTCGATAAAGTCTGGAATACGGCCGAGCGATTAGGCTACTCCAGCTATTTTGTAAAACAGAACGAAGGGTCTATTACCGATGATCATCGTTATGTGAACGAGATCGCCAAGATCCCCATGATTGACATTGTCCACTTTCAACCGGGTGTCGGCTATTTTGGAGATTACCACCATTCCCGTAAGGACAACTTGAACATCATTAGCAAGGAGACGCTCGGGGTGGTGGGGGATGTGTTGATGAATGTAGTTTACTATGAGGAATAGTTAGTTTCAGTAGGCAGTAGGCAATGATTTGACTGTTGAAAACTTGTAAACCGTCCGTCTACGTAACGTACCTCCACGGCTCTCTATCCGGGAACACCGCTAACGGTCTATCCTTGATTGTTGTACCACCCTTTCTGCTTGCAATCACTTTGCCTACTGCCCTTTGCCTACTGCCTACTCCTCACCGGGTGTACGACTGAAAATCCTTGTGCTCCCTGTTATACAGATCTTCCCGCGGCAAACTTTTAAAATAATCGTAGGTGATTTTCAGCCCTTCTTTTCTGGAGACTTTTGGCGTCCATCCCAGGATCTTTTTAGCCTTGGTGATATCAGGCTGGCGTTGTTTGGGATCATCCTTGGGCAAGGGGTGATAGACTACCTTTTGCTTCGTGCCGGTGAGCTTTACAATTTCTTCGGCAAAATCACCGATCGTAATTTCATCCGGGTTGCCGACGTTTACCGGATAAGGATAGTCGCTTAAGAGCAAGCGGTAGATCCCTTCAATCAAATCATCGACGTAACAGAAAGAGCGGGTTTGAGAACCGTCGCCAAAAATAGTCAGATCTTCCCCGCGCAGCGCCTGGCCAATAAACGCCGGCAACACGCGGCCGTCGTTGAGACGCATCCTCGGTCCGTAGGTATTGAAGATCCTCACGATGCGGGTTTCGAGACCGTGGTAGGTATGATAGGCCATGGTCATCGCCTCCTGAAATCGTTTGGCTTCATCATACACACCGCGGGGCCCGACGGGATTGACATTGCCATAATATTCTTCCGTTTGCGGATGAACATTCGGGTCGCCATATACCTCGGAGGTAGACGCTACTAAAATTCTTGATTTCTTGACGCGCGCCAATCCCAGCAAATTATGCGTTCCCAATGACCCTACTTTTAATGTTTGAATGGGAATTTTCAAATAATCAATCGGGCTGGCGGGGGAGGCAAAATGGAGAATGTAGTGCAGCTCACCGGGCACATGGACAAACTTCGATACATCGTGATGATAAAATTCAAAATCAGGATGTTTGAAAAGGTGTTCGATATTGCGGAGGTCGCCGGTGATCAGGTTGTCCATCGCCACAACCTGGTAATCCTCCTTGAGGAACCGGTCACAGAGATGCGATCCGAGAAACCCTGCTCCTCCCGTAATTAATACTCTTTTCTTACCCATAAATTGTTTCTCTCCCAATGCTATAGTAGGTGAATCCTAGTTCCTTCATCGCCGACAGGTCGTATAAGTTCCTGCCGTCAAAGATCACCTTTGAAGGAAGGGCCTGGGATAGTCTTTCAAAATCCGGCGTCCGGTATTCCGGCCATTCAGTACAAATAAACAAAGCGTCGGCTCCGACCAGGGCCTGGTATGGACCATCGCAAAACTCGACCTTGTCTCCGTAGATTTTCCTGACATGGGCCATCGCTTCCGGGTCATGCGCTTTCACTTTTGCCCCCGCCTTGAGGAATTCATCAATGTTGTACAGGGCAGGAGCTTCCCGGATATCGTCAGTATGAGGCTTAAATGACAAACCCCACATGGCAATCGTCTTGCCCTTCAGGCTTCCAAAATGTTTCTTCATCCGGGGCATCAATGCGACCTTCTGATTCTCGTTTACTTCCATTACCGCCTTCAGGATCTTAAAGTCATAATTAGCATCCCCGGCCGATTTCTCCAAGGCCTGAACATCCTTCGGGAAACAGCTTCCACCGTATCCGATGCCGGCAAATAAAAATCGCTTTCCAATCCTGGAGTCCGTGCCGATGCCGATTCTAACAGCATCTATATCGGCACCGAGCACTTCACAAAGGTTGGCAATCTCATTCATGAAAGTAATCTTGGTGGCCAGGAAGGAATTGGCAGCGTATTTGGTTAGTTCGGCCGAACGTTCATCCATAAACAGGATGGGATTACCCTGACGCACAAAGGGTGCGTAAAGTTGATCGATGATCTTTTTGGCCCGGGCTGACCGCGTCCCGATAATGACCCGCTCCGGTTTCATGAAATCATCTACAGCCACTCCCTCGCGCAAAAACTCGGGATTGGAAACAACATCAAATTCTACCTTCGCTTTTTCGCGGATCTTAGCTGCTACCTTTTCGGAAGTTCCAACCGGGACGGTACTTTTATCGACGACGACCACATAGTCGGTTAGCAGCGGACCAAGGTCACTGGCAACTTTGAGGATGTACTTCAAGTCGGCGGAACCATCTTCTCCGGGCGGAGTCGGGAGGGCCAGGAAAATAATTTTTGCGTCAAGGATTCCTTCTGCCAAATTGGTGGTAAAGAAAAGTCTGCCTTCCCGTTGGTTACGATGAAAAAAGGTTTCCAATCCTCGTTCGTAAATGGGCATGATACCCTTATTGAGATTGTCAATTTTTTCCTTGTCAATATCCACGCATATCACGGTATTTCCTGTTTCAGCAAAACATGTTCCTGTCACTAAGCCAACATAACCGGTACCGATAACAGCGATCTTCATATTTCCTTGAAATTAAGCCGCAAAAATAGGCCTTTTGTGCGGTAAGTCTGATTCATAAAAATTAAAATGTAGCACAAACTAACATTCGTTTGTATGCCTTGGTAACATTTGGTACCTTTGCGATTCAAAAAAAAATTAGGAAGCATGCAGGTGATGACAGAACCCCATTCGGGAATCGGATTTGATGAAACAGAAAACCAAAAAATGATCTCACAAATGGTGAGGGATTTTGGTGCGCGGGAAATCATGCCACGGATCATGGACTGGGATGAACGTCAGGAGTTTCCTCTGGAGCTTTTTAAGAAAATGGGAACCCTGGGTTTGATGGGAGTTTTAGTTCCCGAAGAATGGGGAGGTGCCGGGTTCGGCTATGTTGAATACGTTACTGTCATTTCAGAGATTGCGCGGATGGACGGGTCCATTGGTCTATCCGTAGCGGCACATAATTCACTCTGCATCGGACATCTGCTTCAATTTGCCAACAAAGAACAAAAGCAAAAATACTTACCAAAACTCGCTACGGCAGAATGGATCGGTGCCTGGGGTCTTACCGAACCTAACACAGGTTCCGATGCAGGCAACATGAGGACAGTAGCAGCAAGGGATGGAGATCATTACGTTCTCAACGGCGCCAAGAATTTTATTACTCACGGCAAGTCGGGAAATGTAGCGGTGGTGATTGCCAGAACAGGTGAAGTTGGCGATTCACACGGCATGACGGCATTCATCATCGAAAAGGGAACGCCCGGCTTCAGTCCGGGGAGGAAGGAAAACAAACTGGGCATGCGCGCGTCTGAAACGACGGAGTTAATTTTTACCGATTGCAGGATTCATAAGAGCCAGGTCATCGGAAAAGAAGGAGAAGGATTTGTGCAATCCCTCAAGGTATTGGATGGTGGAAGAATTTCCATTGCAGCGTTGAGTTTAGGTATTGCTCAAGGTGCTTTCGAAGCCGCCCTGCACTATTCGAAGGAGCGTCATCAGTTCAACAAGCCGATCTCCAGTTTTCAGGGTATCTCCTTTAAGTTGGCCGATATGGCTACTAAAATTGAAGCGGCAAGACTATTGACCTTCC
>Ga0193731_1000569_pt1 | contig 11785 bp, 8 predicted proteins | sample U1a2metaG_FD_144920 | JGI IMG/M metagenome (GOLD analysis project Ga0193731, IMG submission 144920) | Soil microbial communities from a riparian zone of the East river system, Colorado, United States - U1a2 | ecosystem: Environmental > Terrestrial > Soil > Riparian zone | place: USA: East River...
CGGGGCAAAGAGTCTGCCGCGAGCTACGTTAATCGCGGTGTCGGTAAGGCTGCTCGAGGGGACTTTGATGGGGCCATCGCCGATTTCACTCGCGCCATCGAACTTGATCCCAAAGAACACAAAGCCTACAACAACCGCGGTCTCGCGAAACACCACAAGGGCGACTTTGATGGGGCCCTCGCCGATTACAATCGCGCGATCAAACTCGATCCGAAATACGCTGAAGCGTATTACAACCGCGGCAACGTCAAGGCTAAAAGCAACGATCTGGTGGGAGCGATCGCCGAGTACACCCGTGCCATCGAAATTAATCCGAATTTGGCTCAGGCTTACTACAATCGCGGCGTCGCGAAGACGGACCAGGGCGACTCCAGCGGAGCGGCCAGGGACTTGGAGCGTGCCGCGAAACTGGGCGAAAAAAAATGACGTGGTTCAGTTGGTGAACGAGAAATGAAAAACCATCTATTCATCGCAAGCATGTGTATCACTTTAACTTCCATTATGCATGCGGAGTCGTTCGATAGCTTTGAGCAAGCTTTTGTCGCACCTGAAAAAGCGACAACTCTCTCCATAACGAAATATGACCCCGCAATAAAACACCTTCCATCACAATTGGGTACTCTGATTAACTTAGTGGAATTGGATATTTCTTGCCTGGAAAATTTAGAAGATCTTCCCAGTGAAATTGGAAACTTAAAGAAGTTAGAAAAATTAATTATTGATAATGGAAATGGTTGTCAAATGAACATCTCAGTGCCGGAATCAATCGGTAATTTGAGTAACTTAAAGGTACTGAGACTTTACGGGGCACTAGACCCGACAGAAAGTGACACGAATAAAACCATCCCACCTTCTAAGGTCAAGAGCTTGCCCGGAACGATTGGAAACCTTCAGAATCTTGAAGAATTGGACTTGGGTAGAAATCGTATCAAGAGCATTCCTTCTCAAATAGCTTCACTTCAAAATTTAAAAAGATTAGCGCTGGACTTTAATGACATTCACGAACTTCCGCCGTTCGTCGGTAATTTAAAAAATCTTCAGGAACTTTCAGTATGTGGCAATGGAGGCATAAAATTGCCGAAGTCTTTATCCAATTTAAATGGGTTAAAAATATTTATGGGAAATAATCATTTAAAAATCAAAGACCAGGAGAAATTGCGCCGTCTTTTTCCCAAGGCCACCTTTTCTTTCGAAAACGAGTATGACGAATAGCACGCCAAATGAGGAAACCCCTAAATGATTTGCCTTATAACCAGCGGCTGCAGCCGACGCGTGCCTGCGGCCCGCGCGAGCGCTGGCTTTTCACCTTCACAATCGCCGCGTCCCCGACCGAAAATCTCCGCAAGTCACTGGCAACAAACGCAACTACAGAGGACGAGTACCAATTCGCCAGGGCGGAACTAAAGGCGCTCGGTGGATAGGGCTAACACTAAAATGGTACAACTCGCGCTTTGCTGTGGCTGTAAACACGCTTTGAAAACAACCATTAACCCAATTCAGAGTGTCATTATATGGCAAACAATCAGTCGCCTCTTTTTACTCGTTCTTATCCTCTCCTGCGCTTCCGCTCGTGCTCAGGATACCCCGCAGACGCCGAAGCCGAACAGCTTAGAGCGGAAAGCAATCATCGACACCCTCCGTGCACCCGTAGAGAAGGAGTTAAAGCAGAAGGTCGTCTTCCGCATTCGACGCCTTAAGGTGCAGAACGGGTGGGCGTTTGTGCAGGGTGTGCCGCAGCAGCCTGGCGGCAAACCAGTGAACTATAGAATCACCCAGCACCAGACGGCCATTGAGGCTGGCGCATTTGACGACGGCATTCTTGCTCTGCTTAGGAAGGAGAAGGGGGAATGGCGGGTCGTCGTCTACGCGATCGGTTCGACAGACTATCCGGCGGAGAATTGGCAGCTAAAGTACAAAGCGCCGCCGGGGATCTTCCGGTGAGCGCGGATGGTAACTGCGCGGATGATAACTGGAGAATCGTGAAAACCCACAAAATGATCCAAGGACTGATCCGAATGTTATTGGTGACAATTCGTGTGATTAGTGTCTTTCTCGCAATTGTCGCATGCGTGATTAGCTGCGGTTTTTCCATTCTTGCTGCTGATGAAGAACCGGACGGGGAACTAATCACCGGCAAAGAGTTTCCCAACGGATTTGGCGTCGTGCGCTCAAGCCTCTCGCCCGACAAACGCTACGGGGTGCTCGCGCCCGCCGATTTCGATCATTACGACGAAACCAAACACCAAAACGAACTCGTTGAAGTAAACACCGGACGCACATTGGCCGTGATCGACGCCGAAACAGGAAAGGCTGGATTCATGAACCGTGGCGGCATACAGCCTCCGCGTTGGTCGGCGGATGGCTCGTTTTTGCTGTGGGAAGTGGCCGGCAAATGGTCGCCGCTCGCTCTGGTGTTACTCAAGATTGAAGATGGCAAAGTAGAATGGCAGCGTGATTTGTTGAAGATGGTGCAAAAGGAAATCCTGGCCCGCACCCGCAAGGCATCTCCGACTAAGTATGCCGCGATTAAGAAACGCAATTCCGAGCTGGATCAAGATACCTATCCCGATGGATTCACCGTAAACGTCCAGATCACGGGCAAAGAAGGCGCGCCTCTCACATTTCCGCTTAATGTGGAAGCTTCCCTTGAATCGGACCCGAAAGCAATGGAGAGCCCGCCCAAAAATCAGCTGAGTTCTGAGATGAAGGCTGTCCTGGATTCTGACGGAAAGTTAATCGTCAAAAGCTTCCGCACGGAATGACTGCGTATTTTTCTGCTGAGTTACTCGCCCGTGGGAAGCTGTCAAACAAAGCATTATCAGAACGGAATTCATTCGCGTCTATTCGCGCCTGCCGGCCGTGGCGGGTGATTCGCGGGCAGACTTTGCTAGCCGGAATTTTCATTGTGTTGTTATTTCCAAACGCTTTTGGGCAGAGCGACTTTTCGGCATTCTGGAACAAATTTAAAGCCGCGGTTGCCAGCGGCGACAAGGTGGCGGTTGCCGAGATGACGAAATTCCCACTGTCGATGCCCTATTCGGTCAAGGCCGTAAAGAACAAGGAGGATTTCCAACGCCGTTATAACGAAATCTTTAAAGGCGAGGCGAACGCCCCCCGATGTTTCGCGAGCGGCAAACCGCGAAAAGAATCCGGCCGTCGTTATGAGATCTATTGCCCTTTCAAGGACACTCCAAACGACTGGGAAAACGCTCCGATTCGCTTCATTTTCGAGCTAACCAACAGCGGCTGGAAATTTGCCGGCCTGGACAATGTTAATGAATGACGGCGGATTAACGCTAGAACAACAGGACCACGCCGCGACGTGCTAGATAACCGGCGCTTTAATACCTGGCCTGGATGAGCAGGCTCGGTCGCCCCGAGAGCGTTTCGCACCACGCCGTTGCGCGATGATCACTTCTTTCCCACGCGAGTTTCCGCGGATCTTTCTTCCATTCCTTGCCGGCAGAATTTCCCTGGAGAAAAATCGACACTTCTTTTTCGGAAAGCTTACGCCTATCCACCCGGGAATAAGCTTCGGCGACGCTATGACCTTTTAGAAACTGGACCACAGCAAGGTACTCACCTGTTGGGTTTTTGTACATGTTTGTTGTTAGGCCGTCGCTATCTGGCTTACCCGGGTCAACCGGCTTCCCGAAAAGCGCATTGACTTGATCCTCGGTCTGGCCGAGGCGCGCGAAGGCTTGGCCACTCAAAGCAATAAGGATCGCGGCTGCTAATATTAGGACGTGTTTCATAGTTGATCCTTTCGAATCTGCTCGACTTTAAGTATGGTAACTGGGTCTTGTTCTCATTGTGCAAAGACTGGAGCCGCATGTCGAATCCAAAAAGCAACGGTGCGTCGATTCGGTACGGGCAATTGGCGCATGGCAAAATGCCAAGGACACAATTCTCATGGCGGCGATCAAACGCGTGAGCAGGAACAGGGCCCAAGAGGAGAGAAATAACTCATCCGCATCTTAGCACCCCGCGAGCGATGCAAGTCTTAGCTCAACTTCGGTGAGCAAAAAGATACTTCCATCTGGCGTAAAAAAGGAATATTCAAGCTGCAAACACGCCGACGTGATCGTGATGAAACCGTATTTTATCGTTTGCGTTCTTTTCTTGTTTATTTGCGCAGGAAGTTTCGGACAAGAAAACTATCGCGGCGGAACCGTTTACGGCCCCAAAGCCGGGTTTAACATCAGTGCACCCGAAGGATGGGTTGTCGACAATGAGGCAGGTAAAGAACAGGGCATGCCGTGTGTGCTGTATCCCAAAGGTTCGTCGTGGACGGACGCGAAGACAGTGATGTATGCCAACATTGCGGGCACGGAATTTGAAGGCGTAAACGTGTTTGTGGCAATGGCGATCAAAGAAATGGAGAAGATCCGTGGACGACCGAAGGAGAAGATCGCGTCCGGCAAAACCAAGGACGGCCACGATTATTTTATTAACGAATATCCCGCCACAAAGACGTACTCGCAGTGGGAACGCGTGGGCTACATCCAACTTCCGCAGGGAGTCGCCTTCATTGTCCTCTCATCGCGCGATCAAGCCAGTTATCGCAAGGATTCCGGCGCGCTCGAGAAAGTCCTGAAAACCCTGGCCTATCTCGAGCCGAAGTCCGAGACGGCGAGTGGCCAGGAATTCGCTCATCGTTACAGACAGCTCCTGGATCAGCAAGCGGAGGCGCAAATCGAGCCGTTGCTGACCGAATGGCGCGAGAAGGCGCCTGACGATCCCGACGCGTGGATAACGAGCGCGAATTATTATTTTAATCAACGTCAGACGAACATCTCGACGAAGAAACCCGGCCCAGGCGACATCAAGCTGACTAATAAGAAAACCGGGCAGGTGGGAAGCATTTCGTTCGAGCAAGTTGAAGGGAGTATGAAGCGAGCAGTCGATCTTCTTCAGGAAGCGACGACCAAATTTCCCGATCACCTCGATATCTGGTGCGGGCTCGCCTTCTTTTACCAAGAATCCGGCGATTTCGACAATGAGTTGGCGACGTTGAAGAAGATGGTCGCGTATGCCCGCGAGCACCCGGCGCAGCTCAAGTGGTTGAAAGGCGAGCCGCTAAGCGAGCCGGCCGACAAATTCGTTCCGGAAAAGCTGCATGAATATGGTTTGTATTACGAGAAAAAGGAGAACGCTGAGGACGATAAGCGCTGGTTCCAGATTTCGACCATGGCGACACAGCAATATCCAAATCATGCAGAGGGCTTCAATGACGCTGCCGGGTATTACGCGGACCTTCGCGAATGGCAGAAGGCGCGCGAGTTTCTCGAGAAAGCGCAGCAGATCGATCCGAAATCAGTTGGGGCGTTGATTAATCTCGGCAACGTCAGCGTTAAGATGAAAGACTTCACGAGCGCACGAAAGTACTTCGAGGAAGCATTGAAGCTGGATCCAAACGGCGAATACGCGCAGGAAGCGAAGGAAGCACTACGCAAGCTGAACAAGAAGTAACAAGCGACGTGGAATGCGTCACAGTTTGCAACGCGTTCTCATTCTAACGATCGCCTTGATCGCCAGCGCGATCCCGCTGGCTTCATCCGCGCACGATCTCCGCTATTGGGTTTGGCAACGCGATGATCCGCTCGACGAACAGGAGATGGCGGAGTTGGAGGCGCAGAAAATCGATACGATTTACTGGCAGGCCGGCGAATTGGAGAACACCAGAGAGATCTGGCATTGGAAAGCGCGATTCAATTTCCCATCGTCCAAGACCGCTCACATCCGTTTCGTGCCTGTAGTGCGGCTGGTTTCGAAAGAGCAACAACCTTTTTCCGATCGATCGATCACGGCGCTGCTGGCCAGTTTGTCTTCGGTGAGCGCGAACCATGATGAGTTGCAACTCGATTATGACGCGCCTGATCGGTTGCTCGCCGATTATGCGGGCGCGCTCAAGCGCATTCATGGCCTTGTCTCCCGTTTGACTATCGCGGCTTTACCGCATTGGGGCCGCGCGGACTACCTGAAACTTTTGGAATCGAATGTCGATGAGCTGCTGCCGATGCTCTACGATTTCGAAGCGGAACTGGTTCTGAAAAATCAATCGCCTCTCCCGCTGATATCGCCGGAAAAGATATTGAAGTTGATCGAAAGCTGGCGGGCCTGCCGCAAACCCTGGCGCGCGGGCCTTCCAGTTTTCGCACGTTTAAGCGTTTACGATGCGAACCAAAAGTTGCGCGGACAAATCCGCAACTGGAATTGGGACGAGCTCTGTTTCAATCCGAGCTTTGAAATGTCGAATGGCGGAAAATTTGGCGCGTCCATTTTGCGCGTGATAAGATCGACCTCGATCGCAAACACTGCGATCCATCCAGGTGATGAAGTGATCGTGCGTGAGGTTGATCGCACCGCGCTGCGAGGTGCCATCAGCTCTGCCTTGCGCGCCGGCGCGCAAGGCGTCGTCTTTTTCCGTTTGCCGGATTCGACGGCGTCCAGCGGCTGGTCCTTACGGCAACTCGGACATTTGGAAACTGGGCCACGATTGATTTTGCAGAAACCGGCTGACTCGGAAACGCTCGAGCTATCGAATGTCAGTGACGGCGATCTGAAGCCGCGCTTTGGAAGACGCGAAATGGAAGCGGGCGGTTATGCGCTGGAGATTGAGGCTGCAATGCCGATTTTTCGTGAGGCGCAACCCGGCGACTTCGTAAGCATGGACGCGTTTGCCGGCGAGAAACGAGCGAGAGTTCCGTTCGCAACGCGGCTGCGATTCCAGTTCGCTCAACTTCGGGCAAAAGAAAATTTGCGGACCGGATTGATTCAACTCGCACCGGGAGCCGATTTTCGCCAGACTCGGTACCGGATTCTAAACATCGAAGGAGGTGCATCATGGGAATCTCTGGAATGAAAGCTGCGGCGATCGTCGGCCTGTGTCTTGTCGCTGTAGCCGACTGCTACGCAACCGGCGGCGACTCGTATGAATATCCGGCAAAGTTGTCGGACACACTCGACATCTTACCGGGTAAATCGCTCGGCGAAATTTTTCTCGAAACATCCACCATTCATCCGCCTGAGGAAAACTGGGACTCCGCGAAGCTTCGTGAACTGGCAGAGCGCATTGGGAAAGAACCGGTGCCAAAACTGCTGAAAACCGCGGACGACTTAATCGCGCAGGCGCGAGCGTCCTACACCCCCGGAGACGATTCGTGCAATCTCGCGCACGACGTTCGCGATGCGGTGGCGGTGTCCGCCGAAAATCCTGCAGCGGCGCGCGAATATATTTTGGCGCGACTCGACGGGAATCTCCACGGGGACGACCTCCACAAGCGCGCGGAATCTGCCACTGGCGCGATCAAGGCTAACTGGCTTTACCTGTGCGGCGCGACGCGATTCGCCGGTGGCGACCGAGAGGAATGTCAGCAGTGGTTCGACCGCGTAGTGAAGGAATTTCCAAAAAGTCCACGCGCTGAGATGGCGATGTTCATGAGCGCACGCTGCGCATTTTCGGCGACGCGGACGATCGCGGGGGAATCGACCGAGGAGTCAGTGAAGGACCCGGCGCTAGCCAAAGCGCGCAAAACCGCCATTGCGAAATTTGAAGCACTGCGAAAAAAATATCCGCGTGGACGGTTCGATGCCGACGCGCTCGGCTGGCTGGGCGCGCTGGCATATGATTCGAACGATTACCTCAAGGCGCTGGATTACTACATCGCGCAGGCGGAAACACCGGGTCATCCGGAGACGCTGATGAGCGCCGTTTACAACTGCGAAAAAGCGCTGGGACATCTGGCACCAAAGTCAGGAGGCGACTCAGCTTTTGCGCTGATCGCGCGCCATCCGCGCATCGCGATGGCATTTGCCTATTTGGTTCTCGCCTCACCCGAAGCCGACAATTACAACGGCAAATGGGACAACCCCGCGGACGTGCGCAAATGGCGGCGCACCATTTTGCCACGCATCGCAGCAGCTGTTGCCAAACAAAAAGATGCCTACAAATCAAATGACTGGCAGCCGCGTTATCTTGCCATGCTCGTGCACGCGGCGAGCGCCAGCGGGAACCACTCCCAGGCGCTGCAGCTCTCGCAAATTTCTCCCGATCAATTGAAACGAAGCGATGATTTGCTGTTCGCCCGCGCAATCGCATTGCAACGCGCCAACAAAACCAGCGAAGCGATCGATACTCTCCAAATGTTTCTGGAGACCTTTCCGAAATCGCGAATGACGCCGGGGGTGAAGATAAGGCTCGCACTTGCGTTGGCAGATAATCACCAGGCAGGCGACGCCATCGCAACCTTGCGGGATTTGCTGGCAACAGCATCTCCGGATCAGAAAAAATCAAGCGCCGTCGAAGAAGAAAGCGCTGATGAGAACGATTCGGCATCAAACGCCGAAGAAGAAAACGATGATCGGGATAATTCGGCATCAAAAGGCGAAGAAAAAAGCGATGACGAGGAAAATTCGCAGGCAAATGAGGAAAAACAAAGCAGCGATGAGAACGGTTCCGAGGCTGAAAGCGGCGCGACCGGATACGGTCAGCTCGACAAATTTCCAATCGCCACGCGTCTCTACATGTCGGATAGCGAGGGTTACCCTGTTGGTGAACTGCATTGGAATGCCGTCGATAGCACTGTTTACGACAACATCTCGGGTGCGGATGAAGAACAAATCTTCCAATGCTACGCGTCTCTACATGTCGGATAGCGAGGGTTACCCTGTTGGTGAACTGCATTGGAATGCCGTCGATAGCACTGTTTACGACAACATCTCGGGTGCGGATGAAGAACAAATCTTCCAATTCATCGATACGCTTTTGAATTTTGCGCCGTTGGCGGAACTGCTCAAGGCGCCGGACGACAAACATCTGGACGCAGCCGGCAAGCGGAAGGTGCGCGCCATTCTCGCCGAACGTTATCTCGCAGCGGAAAATTTTGCCGAAGCAAAGAAGTACATTGCCGATCCGCACGAGCTTGAGATCGTTGGTCGGCTGGAGCGCTTGACCAACGACAAGAGCGGACGGCCTGAACAAGATGCCGAGCGAATGTTGAAACTCGCTGATATTTGGGCCGAAGCGCGCGGTTTACTTTTACGTGCTCCGCTCAACACCGAACTGCACGAAGGCGCGACAATTTCCGGCCTGTTGCGACGTGAGAACGGCCATACGCTGCGCCTGCCTGATGTCGAAGATCAACTGGATGAGCGCGACGAACTGCACCATGCATCGCGCTGGTGGATGCGCGCGGCGCGCGCTCTTCCCGGAACCGCGCTCTCAGCAAAAGCACGTTTGAAAGCGCTGGAAGCGTTGCCTCAAATTGCGCGCGTCTCTTCGTACACGGAGCAACGGGCACGCGAGATTAAACTCGAAGCCGTATCGCGCGAGATTTACGACAAACTGCGGGCCGAGTCTCCCAATTCGCCGGAAGCGCAACGCTTCGCCGTTTACTGGAGTTTGCCTCCAGAGGAAAAAAAATCGGGAGAGAATGCCTCGGAGGAAACGGAAGCAGGTTCTTCGGCACAGTCTGGCAATACGGTGCTTGTCATGTGCGATGACAGTGTCACGCCTTCGGGCTATCCGATCTCTGCCAAGAATGCCTTTGAAGCGTTAACCCGCAGGAATTCCGCAGCGGAAGAAGGCTCACCTGCTGGCCTCGGTAAGATCGAAAAGCGCCTGGCGGGGTTGGACGCAGCCGAAATCAAAGACCTGGCGCAGTCCTTCCGCAAGTACATCACAAAGCGTGAAGACGTTACCACCGCGAACTGTTTGGAGGACGTGGCGCAATTTCTTTCAGAGCCCAATCTTCCCGATGAGGCTGCACGCGTCGCGTATGTGAACCTTCGTCTCGATCTCTTGCATCGCACGCATTGGCCCGATTCGCCCGTCGATCCGGGAATTTCCGTGCAAGATAGTGATGACGCGGTCGAAGCAGAAATCGATGCTGCCGAAAGAAATCCGGCGCTGCAATCGTTTCACGATTATCTCGATTTTTGTCGCATCGGTTTGGTCGCGGGCAAACGCATCGGAGTGCAAACGAATATCCCTGGCGCTAAAGACCTTGATGGCGCCACTTATTACTCGCGGGATTTTGCGAAGATCGAAAAGATGACGCGCGATTTCCTGGCCAAATATCCGCGCAGCCATAAACGCGAAGCGGCGATGTTCGTTCTGGCCCGCGCGATTTACTCGCTTTCGTGTCCATATATTCTCTGCGTTGAAGTTCAGGCGCCCGGGAGCGAGGCTGGCGATCTGACGGATACAGTCCAGAAAACGCATCGAGTGGAGCCGTTCGATCCAAAGCGGGTGATGCAAGCACTCGACGATTATGACCGCAAATTTCCAAATGGGCGGTATGCCGCCGACGTGCGCGACATGCGCGCGGCCACTTTTTGGCGGATGGGCGACTGGGGCAAAGCGCTGGACCTGACGCTCGCGCAGATTACGGACAAAGTAAGCGGCGATTTGTTAGCCGATGCTGAGACGCGGTTGGCGAATATTTTTGCCGAACTCGCCAATGTCGAACACCGGCCGCAAGTGCTCGAAGCGATTCGCAGCCGTCCGGCGTTCGTACCCTATCTCGCCGCATACGTCGGCGCCGCCACGAACGATCGAGCGCATCCGCTGCGTTATCTGCAACGCTACTTAAGCGATCAACTGCATTTCAAAATTCCCGTTCCGCCGCCGGCAGAGTCTGTCGCTACGAATTAAGAGGAGATCGGCGGTTGCGCGGTTCCCGGAAAATGCGCAGCAGGCCGATGTCGTACTTCCCGCCGAGTAACGCACTGACATCTACGAGTGTACCATTGGCGACCTGGCGGAACGCCGCTGCGATTTCCTTTTCTTGCGCGGGCGTGAAGAATCGCTCCCGCGCCTGCGGGAGCTTGCCACATTCGATCGCCGCCAGAAGATGGCTGTAAATCGTGCTGCGCACGAAGCCTCTGGCGCGCGCGATCTCATCCACGGTTTCGCCGCGTTGGAAGCGCCGCAGCGTTTCAAGCTGGCTATCGTTCAGCCTGGCTCGACGTCGCGGTCGCAAAGGATCGGCATTGTCGGTAAATGTACGGCGTTCATTTGTCGTAAGATACACTCGGATTTCGCTGAGGAACGGCTCGGCGAAATCTTTCAGTTTCTGCTCGCCGACGCCGGCGATGCGACGGAACTCGCCTGTGTTTGTCGGGTAATTTCTCGCCATTTCCCGGAGCGATACGTCGGAAAAGATGATGTACGCCGGCACGCCGCGTTCATCGGCAAGCTGACGGCGCAACGCACGCAACTGGTCAAACAGCGATTCATCGCACTCAATCGCGCCGGCTTCGCTGCGCGCTGCTTTCTCGGCGACATCGACCTGCTTGGTCAACGTAACTGGGGTGCGTGTGCGCAGTGTTTCCAGACCTGCAGGCGTAAGCGACAACGTGGCAAATCGGCCCGGCGCGCATTCAACGAGTCCGAGTCGGAGCAATTCGCGTCCAATCGCCTGCCATGCTTCGCGCTTCAATTCGCGCCCAATACCGTAAGTGGACAAATCATTGTGGCGGCGTTGGCGAATCGCTTCCGTGTCTGCGCCACGGAGAACATCGACAACGTGATTCAATCCAAATCCGAATCCGCTTTTTGCGAGGATACGATGGACGCATGAGAGAAATTTCTGCGCGGGGATTGTGCCATCGAACGTCTCGCGCGGCGTGAGGCAATTGTCGCAGCCGTCGCACGATGGTTCCGCGAATTCCTCGCCAAAATAGCGCAGGAGCGTCATGCGCCGGCATTCACGTGTCTCGGCGTAATGCACCATCTGCTGGAGCTGCGCCCGGGCAATCCGCGCTTCGCTCTCACTCTTTT
>Ga0193731_1000570_pt1 | contig 11778 bp, 10 predicted proteins | sample U1a2metaG_FD_144920 | JGI IMG/M metagenome (GOLD analysis project Ga0193731, IMG submission 144920) | Soil microbial communities from a riparian zone of the East river system, Colorado, United States - U1a2 | ecosystem: Environmental > Terrestrial > Soil > Riparian zone | place: USA: East River...
ACTCGTTCAGCTTTATACCGGAATTGTGTATTGCGGCCCGCGACTTCTCCGCGAAATCATAGAAGCGTGACGCAGACAAGGAGCGGCGGTCTCCAGTCCGCCGCCGCGCGATTATGCATCTGTTTTAGCGCCAAAGGCGCGGAATTCATGTCAGCCTGGGGCGACGCCCCAGGATTATGAAAATTCAAACACGGCAGCGCTGAAGGCGCGATTCGCTTGGGCACCCGTTCATTGCATCGTCGGTGAGTGACTCGCGCTTTCAGCGCTTGTTTTGGTTGCGATCGAGTTCCTGGGGCGATGCCCCAGGCTACAGATGAGAAAGCGCCTTCAGCGCTGCCGATCTGGATCGCCTTTTTTTAGGCCGCAGGGCGGATTGTGTGTACGGTTTCAATGCTTGCTCCCATGGCAGGCACGTCGCGGGACGAACTTGCGTCAGGCGTGCTCGCAGGCAGGATTGCCTCCGCCACAAATGAAGCTTTCCCGTAAGATTCTTAAGTTTACAGAGCCGTTGAGCTACCGGCGCGGCTGGCGCAGGGCGCAACGATCCATTTTCCCTGTGCCGCTTGAGCCAATGTTGGGGCAGATCGATCGCGAACGCGCCCGCGCGATCCAGCAGCGATATGCAAACTCCACTGCAGGATATGCCAAATATGCAAATATCGAGCCGTGGTTGCGATTGAACCGGGAACGCGTGCAGGATTTGAAACTCCATCGCTCAGCATCCAAGCGTGTACTCGATCTCGGTTGCGGAGGCGGATTTTTCCTGTTCATCCTCAAAAACCTCGGCCATTCAGTCCTGGGGCTGGACGTAGAGCGCGTCGTTCTTTTTACGGAATTGCTCGAGCTATTCGGAGTTCCGCGGGTCGTGTGCAGAATCAGCGCATTCGAGCCGCTGCCCGATCTCCCTCAAAAATTTGATTGGATCACGGCATTTTCGGTCAACTTCAACCTTTCCCATCCATCGAAAAAACGCTGGGGCACCCAGGAATGGGATTTTTTCCTGCGCGATTTGCAGCGTCACCTCGCCCCGGACGGCAAAATCTTTTTCGGTCTTAACCCACAATACGATGGCGACTTCTACACGCCCGAGCTGCGCGATTTTTTCCTCAGCCGAGGCGCAAGTATTGAGCGCGAACGAATCTTTTTTGAAAAGGGACTGCGGTTCTAACCTGTCCTGGTAGGATCGCAACCGCTGTAGTGTCCGCTCTCCTGAGCGGAGAACACAGGATTGCCACGTCGGGAAATCGATGCGCTAAGGACAGCGCATGCTACAGAGCTTTCGCTTCCTGTAACTTCGCTGTTAGAGAGAAAAGCCGTTGAAACGGCTGCTACGTGAGGCATGTGTGACCACCGGTCTAAAGCCCGGTGTTAATGAGACGTCTTGCTCGACCGGCTAAATTGTAGCCCCGGCTCGTCGGGGTGATCACGGCTGCCGGGGTCAGCGCCCCCGGCTACTGCTCCCGCATAATATGGCGTTATGTAACACATTCTCCCAAACTAATCTGTAATTAACACCGGCCTCCAGGCCAGTGATCAGCCACGCATGACACCAGCCGTTTTAACGGCTTAGGATATGAGTTATCCCAGCGTGGCAAAATTTGCTGTAGTGTCCGCTGTCCTGAGCGGAGAACACAGGATTGCCACGTCGGGAAATCGATGCGCTAAGGACAGCGCACGGTACAGCACCAGGAAACTATGGAGTCGGCGACGCCGATTCGGCAGGAGCTTCGTGAAAACGACGATGACGCCAGCGACGATGTCGCTCTTCTATTTGCTGCAATTTTTGGCGTTGTTCATCTGTTAGATTAACAGCCATCTGCCGATGGGCCTCCCCGATCGTTTCATGGACGCGCCGGGCCGTGTCCCGCCGAAGATCTCTGAGTTGTACGGCTGTTTTATCAATGATCGGCGAAATCTTGGCGACTTGTTCTGGCGTCAGGTTGAGCTCGGCACGGAGTCTTTCCTTCATTCGTGCGCCAATCAGTTGGGGATGATGAAGCTGAAAGAAATGATGCTGGACATACAATCCTCCAAGAAACGCGCCACTGATTCCACCGGCAACAAACACCAGAATGAATCCCGCAATGAGTTTCCATTGCAACGCGCGGTTCATTTCACGAACTCATCTTGGATTGCCGAGTCTGCGATAGCGAATTCATTCGTAAAAGATTCACTGATTTCGCGGTTTTGACTGGCTTCACGGACCGCACCGATTGTAGATATGATAATCACCGCTGCCGACAACACAGCGACGCGCCGGTGTAGATATGATAATCACCGCTGCCGACAACACAGCGACGCGCCGGACGAGCGACGTGACTCCATTCGTCCTCTGGGCAGTCGCGCGCCAGAGCGCCACTACTCGCGTATCAAACCCAAACGGCATCGTAGCCGCGGTCTCTTCGCGTGCCCGGGCCGCGGATCTCAGCAACCGATCGATTTTTTCGTCTTTCATTGTTTCTCTTTTGCCGAAATTTTCGTCAGCTGTTGTTTCATTTTCTGCCGGGCCCGGAACGCGCGCACCTTAATCAGCGCCGCGCTCCAGCCGGTGATCTTACGGATTTCCTCAACCGAACGTCCCTGCAAGTATAGCAAATCAATCGCCAGTCGCTCGACCGGTTTCAGCGCGGCCAAAAGGTGCTCTACGAGCTGACGCGATGCGAACTGCTGGTCTGGAGCCAACTCCTCGGCCGAGGTGGCCAGATTCTCGATCGTCGCTTGCTCCTCAACACTCAAATCGGCATGGCGAAGTTCAGGCCGCACCCTCTCCGACTCGATTTGGTTGAGGCATGTGTTCACCGCGATGCGCGAGACCCAGTGCTCGAGCGGCACCTTGCCCGAATATTGCGATAATTTTTGAAAAACTTTGATAAAAATCATTTGGGAAAGGTCCTCCTCGGCCGTTCGGCGCGGACGGTGCGCCCGGACCACTTTTGCGACCAGTGGATAAAGCTGACGCACCAGCGCCCGAGCTGCTTCATCATCATGCTCAAGCGCAGCCTGAACCAGCGCGCCTGCGTCAGAATAATCCATGTGGTCGTGAGCGTATCCACACCATTACCAATGACCGATGGGGATGGGCTTTGGTTACAAGTTGTGTGTAGAGGTGCTTGTGCCAAGCACCTGTCGTTAATTGGCGCAGGCGCTCGCCGCGGCGAGCGCCGCTAGACGGCCGGACAAAAAATTTTTGTAACCGCTGGTGCGCATGTTCGGTCATCATCTTTGAAAGCGCGAAGAGCGCACAGCAAACAACAAACATTAACTATGAAACGAAATCTATTAACAGTTGTAGCCGCCGGTGCGATTGCACTTGGCGGCTTGATTGCCCTGCAGGCTCAAGCCGGCCCTGGTGGGCACGGCCACGCGTTTGGCCTTCAGGGAATCACCAAGCAGTTGAACCTGACCTCTGATCAACAGACAAAGGTTCAGCCGATCCTTGATCAGGCCAAACCGCAGATCGCAGCCATCCATCAGGAGGCGATGCAGAAAATGAAAACCGTGATGGACAGCTCGTTATCGCAGATCCGTCCGCTGCTAAATCCGGATCAGCAGAAGAAGCTCGACGACATTCAGAAAGCGCATCAGGACATGATGAACGCGCATAAAGAGCTTCACAACGCGATGCAGGAATAGCGATCCCAATTTTGGGAGCGATGGGAGAACGGCGGCGATCCGGAAACGGTCGCCGTCGTTTGTTTTTCGTGGCGCAAGCAATCCTGTCCGCCAGCGGACGGGCTCGCTGCGGCGAGCCTGCGACCATCGGTGACGGTTTGCCGCGCGGGCGTTGAAGTCGCAGACAGGGATTGTCTGCGCCACGTTTCCATCTCAGCCTTGTTTCTTTCTCAGGGAAAACAAGACGAAGATGATGCCGAGCGCTGCCGCAATCGCCGCGGCGGTGAAGCCAGCGGTCGAAATTTCAGCGCGAGACTGAAAACTTTCTTTGAGTTGCGCAGCAAGCCCTATCAGAAAGAAAAGAAATCCCACGCAGATCAGTATCAAGCCGATCGCTTTTTGGTCATCGGTAGAAATCCTCATTCGCGGTGAGCAATCAAATACAATCCGACACTAAAATTCAAGTGCACTCTTTAAATGGAAGGCGCTAGTGTGGCTGGTGCGCTGGATTAAGCCACTAAGTTTTGCACTGCTGGCTCCGGTAGCCGTTGGTCTTCGGCTCGACGCCCAGATCGATCGCATCACCGGAAAGAATTTCGCCACACGATCGGAGGTTCTTGCGCGCCATGGCATCGTCTGCACCAGCGTGCCAGCGGCAACAGAGGTGGGGATCGACATCCTTAAACGCGGCGGCAGCGCAGTAGACGCGGCAATCGCCGCAAACGCAACCCTTGGCTTAATGGAGCCGGTCTCCAACGGAATCGGCGGCGATCTCTTCGCGATCATTTACAGCGCGAAGGAAAATAAACTGTACGGAATCAATGGGAGCGGACGTTCGCCTGCCGGTCTGAGCTACGATCAGATGAAGGCTGAGCTGGCAAAACTGCATCGTGAGACAATTCCACCCACAGGCATGTTGCCGATCAGCGTGCCGGGCACAGTGGACGCCTGGGCCGAGCTGCACAAAAGATTCGGGAAACTGAAACTGAGTGATGATCTTGCGCCTGCGATTCGATATGCCGAAGAAGGTTTTCCGGTCACGGAATTGATTGCCTATTATTGGGCGTTTGGCCCGCGCCTGTATAAAGGATTGCCAGGCGCGTTTCTCGAAACTTATACGCTCGACGGCAAGGGCCGCACTCCTGCGAAGGGCGATATTTTCAAAAATCCGGATCTCGCGAAAACTTTGCGACTGATCGGTGAAAAAGGTCGCGACGTTTTTTACAAAGGAGAAATCGCCGACAAGATCGACAATTTCATGCGGGCCAATGGCGGCTTCCTGCGGAAAGCAGATTTCGAGAAGCATACATCGACCTGGGTCGACCCGGTCTCGACGAATTATCGTGGCTACGACGTCTTCGAGCTTCCACCAAATGGTCAGGGCATTGCGGCACTGCAAATATTAAACATTCTCGAAGGATTCGATCTGCACGCGATGGGACGCAATTCACCCGAAACGCTGCACACGATGGTCGAAGCGAAGAAAATCGCGTGGGCTGATCGGGCAAAGTTTTATGCTGATCCCGACTTTGCAGAAATTCCTCTGGCCGGTCTTCTTTCGAAAAAATACGCAGCAGAACGTCGCAAACTGATTGACCCGAATCACGCGGCCAAACAGGTCGAGGCTGGCAATTTGATCGGAAGAGAAGCCTCTGGCTTCACTCGGCCGACAGGCCTCCGGCCTATCGAAGGTAAGGAAGCTAGAAGCTTGCTCGCCGAGATGAGCGTGGACGCTCATCTTCCGAAAGGCGACACGATTTACATGTGCACGGCGGATGACGAAGGCAACATGGTGTCGCTGATTCAAAGCAATTATCGCGGGATGGGCAGCGGAATCGTGGTGCCCGGCCTCGGGTTCATGTTTCAGGATCGTGGTGAACTTTTTTCGATGGATCCGACTCACGCGAATGTTTACGCTCCCGGCAAACGCCCGTTTCACACCATTATTCCCGGTTTCGTGATGAAAGACGGCAAACCGTGGGAAGCATTCGGCGTCATGGGGGGCGGCATGCAACCGCAGGGTCATGTCCAAGTGCTCACGAACCAGATCGATTTTGGTTTGAACATGCAGGAAGCCGGGGACGCATCGCGCTGGCAGCATGAGGGCGACAACGAACCGACCGGAGAAAAGATGACCGGATCAGGTGGCTACGTTGAAGTTGAGAGCGGTATTCCGTACGAGACCGTGCGGGAATTGCGCAAAAAAGGTCATGACGTGCGTTTTGATGTCGGCGGCTACGGAGGTTATCAGGCCATCAAAGTGGAAATGCACGACGGTCAGCGGGTGTACGTCGGCGCCAGCGAATCGCGGAAAGACGGAATGGCGGCGGGATATTAGATTCGGAGAACATCGAACGCTCAACGTCCAACGCCCAACATCGAACTCAAACTTGTAGCGACGCTCGCGGCGGCGAGCGCCGATTTCCAGAGTTCAGCGTTTGACACAAACGCCTCTACAACGTCGTTACTGTTTCGGCGATTTCAGCTCAGCAAGTTTTTCTTCCGCATTAGCAACGTCCGACTCGCGTGCGATGCCGAGCTTAAGAAGTTTTTGCTGTCGGCGTAAATTCGCTTCCGCGGCTTCAAATTCGGCGCGCTCGCGCTTTGCATCGGCGATTTGGGCGACTTCGCTTAATTGCGCGAGAGTTGCTTTCGCCGTTTCCAGTTCTGCCTTGGTACTTTCGCCCGCTGTCACTTTGGCTTCCTCGGTGGCAACTTCATCTTTTTCGCGAGCGACCCGCGCATTCGCCAGATCAGCTTCACATCGAACCACCTTTAACAAACGTTGCTCGACTTCCACTTTTGCGAGCACGCCAATTTTGCAAAGACGCTCCGCGCCTGCTGCATTTTGTTTTGCGCGCTCCAATTTTTTTTCCAAACGCGCAACGTCGGCATCGGGCGTCCCAGCCTCCGGCGATGGTTCACTTGAGAGGTTTTGCTTCAATATGGCCGGTTCGATGTCGAACGCATCGGGTTCGCCGGATTGGGGCTGTGGCGACGGATCCGCAGCCAACGCAATCATCGCGGTAGCGAGAAGCGTGACCGGCAACCCGATTGCCCGGATCATATCGTGAGGTTAACACAAAAATTCTTCTGTTGACACGATATGTGCGTTCCTCATTTGCAAACCCGCTTCAACTGGGTGGAACGCGTTGTCCGCAACGCGTCGGAATCAATCCCCGAAAACTTTCGGGGCTGATATTTGCGCCGTGCGCGATTCCTCTGCCGTCCTCTTGAGGACAAGACGATCCGCCAAACTTTCTTAATTTCTTTCTTTTCATCCGCCGGCTTCCTTTTGTAGAAGACGGCCCCGGAGGAGTTTATCTGTCCGGTTAATCGTCAAGTCCTGCTAGGCGTCGCTGTTTTAATCTTGTTCGTTCCGCGGGGATCTGCCGATCTCTTCCCGGACTCCGGACCTGTTGTCTCGGGTAAGACAGCGCATCTTCGTTTCGGTCGTGCAGCCGCGCCAAAAAATGCGCCGCTCGCAGTGAAACGCGCAATTTGGGCCGCCAATCAACTTCGATCGAAGCCGTATCGCTATGGCGGCGGTGACAAATCATTTGATGATCGCGGCTACGATTGTTCGGGAACAATCTCCTATGCACTCGGCGCGGCGGGACTGGTAAGTTCGCCGCTGAGCTCAACCGAGTTTCGCAGCTACGGCGAGCGCGGCCCGGGCAAGTGGATCACGGTCTACGCGCGCGAGGGTCACACGTTCGCTGTGATTGCCGGGCTGCGACTCGACACGACGCCATACGATCGTTACACCGGCAAATGGGCGCCCCGCTGGCAAACCATTTATCGGCCACCGCGCGGTTTCGACGCGAGACACCCGATTGGCTTGTGATTTTCGCTGGCGGTGTAGCGGCGGTGTAGCGCACACTACAGCCACACGCTCTTCAGAGTTGTGTTCGCTGCTTGTTAAGCAATGTTCCGCCCTCTAGGTCAAATGAGACTCTTTCGTAAAATTAGCTTCTTTGGTCTGTTCGCCGTGGCATTGCTTGTGCGCGGATCTTCTGGCACCGCTGCGGCTGCAAATGACCCAGTCACCGAGCTGGATGCGTTCATCAGCAGTACCTTAAAAGAATATCAAGTTCCGGGAGCAGCGGTCGCGACTGTGAAAGACGGCAAAGTGATTTTGCTCAAGGGATACGGCCTGCGCGACGTGACTAAACCAGGCGTCGTGGATGAGAATACGATTTTTCAGCTCGCATCCGTTACTAAAACATTAACCGCCACGGCTGCGGCAACGATTGTTGACGAAGGCAAGCTCGATTGGGACAAGCCGATCTTTAATTACCTGCCAGAGTTCGTCGGCTACGACCCCTACATGACGCGTTGGCTGACCGAACGCGATTTGCTTGCGCAGCGCACGGGTTGGCCGGCCTACACGGGAGACCAGCTCGACAGTTTTGGCTACGACCGCGCGGAAATATTGCGAAGGCTCCGGTTCTTCAAGCCACGCTACAGTTTGCGCGAGGTGGCGCAGTATTCGAATCCAGGATTTTTTGTAGCGGGCGAAGTTGCGGCGCGTTGCGCTAAGCAGTCGTGGAATGATCTCGTCGAACAGCGCTTGTTCAAGCCTCTGGAGATGTCGCGGTCTGGGACGGTTATCAAGGCTTTGCAAGGCCCCAATGCCACGGCAGCGCACGCGCTCGTTGAAGGCAAAATTGCCGCCGTTGAGCCAACAGAACTCGACATTACGGGCGCGGCGAGCTCCGGCACATCTACGGCGGCCGATATGTCGAAGTTGATGCTGATGTTTTTGAACAAAGGCACGTACAACGGCAAACGCATTTTGAAACCCGAGACCGTCGCGGAAATTTTCAAGCGCAGTATGGTATCGAAGATCGATTTCACCGATCTGCCGCCGATCAGCGATAAGACAGGTTTTTATTATGGACTCGGCGTCGGTAGCTACGATTATGCGGGGCACCAGATCATTGAAAAAGGCGGCGCACTCGCAGGTGTGCGAACGATTATCAATCTGGTGCCGGACAAGAATGCCGGTATCGTCGTTCTCGCGAACCTCAATCTCACCGCGTTTCCCGAAGCGGTGCGCGCGTTTTTTTTGAATCAACTGTTGGGCATAGATCCGGACGCGGATCAGAAACAAATCCTTGCGCTAAACGAGCAATTGAAAAAACTGATGGCGCCGCCGCCGCCGCCAAAGAATCCAGGCAAATTCAACGGCTCGCTGCAGTCGCTGGTCGGCGTCTATGAAAACGATTATTACGGCCGCTGCGAAATCCTGCAGGATGGCGGCGGGCTCAAAGTCCAGTGCGGTCCCGCAAAATATCCCGCAACGTTCAAACACTGGAACAACGGCGCTTTCCTGATGCAATTTCCGGGCGCGACCCAAACCCCGACCGTCACAACCTTCATGATCGGTGAAGACGGAAAGGCGGAAAGTTTTGAAAACGAAAGCTTCGGGATTTTCACACGGGTTAAGGAAAACAAGTGAATCTGAAACCCAAGTGCTTTTGGCGGCATCTTTTCCATACTCATTCGCTAATACTTTTCGCATCACTTTCCGCTTACGCGCAGCAAAAGGGTGATTTTGCCGGTCTGGTCGCGATCGGCGACGGCCGCAAGATGTACCTCGAGTGCCGCGGCTCGGGCAGCCCGACTGTGATTCTCGAATCCGGGTACCGGAACGATGCCGCAATCTGGAGCGCCCCGCTCGAGCCTGGGATGACCACTGTGTTTCCACAGGTTGCCAAGTTCACTAGGGTTTGTGCCTATGATCGCCCGGGAACTTTTCTTGACGCGAATCACTTGAGCCGGAGCACCGCAGTCCCCATGCCGCGCACCGCGCGCGATCTCGTTTCCGATCTTCATGCGTTACTCCACGCGGCGAATGTCCCAGGACCATATGTCATCGCCGCGCATTCCTTTGGTGGCATTTTTGCCCGCTTATACGCCAGCACTTATCCGGATGAGGTTGTCGGAATGGTTCTGGTTGATGCGCTGTCCGAAAAGGTGAAGTCCGGTCTCACTCCCGAACAATGGAAGTTGTATGTGAACTTTGGATTTACCAAGCCGACGCCCGGGCTCGAAAAATACAAAGACATCGAAACGCTCGACGTAAATGCCAGTTTAGATCAGATCGAAAAAGCCGTTACCGCACAACCGCTCCGCGCGATTCCACTTTTTGTTCTGACGCAAGGTCAACCGTTCGACCTGAGTCCATGGCAGCCGTTGCCCGCTGATTTTCCTGCGGCGCTGAACAAGGCATGGCACGCGGGACAGGACGCGCTGGCGACGCTTGCACCAAATGCCAAACACACAGTCGCCACAAAAAGCGCGCACTATATTCAAATCCAGGAACCGCAACTGGTGATTGACGCAATCAAGCAGGTTGTCGAGGCCGTCCGCAATCCGTCGTCGTGGACGACCGCGCTTTAATCGACCCTTGACCGAACGATTAGACAAGGCGCGCTCGCGATCCTTCAACATCGATCGGCGCTGCCGACTGACTTATCTGGCCTCGCCCTTTGTAAGGGGAGAGGACTAAAGTGAGGGGTTTTGGCGGTTACGCGCCTCGCCTTGCTCTGAATAACCCTCACCCTGCCCCTCGCCCTTCGAAAGAGAGAGGCGACCCGTAGGCGCGGGCGCTGTAGCGTCCGCTGTCCTCAACGGATTTGCGCTCCCTCAGATGCGCTGAGGACAGCGCACACTACAGCCCATTACCGGGGAAGCTCCGAGCCAGCAGCGAACATTTCGGGTCGAATTTCTCTGGAGCTTGCGTGTTGACTGATGGAGCTTCCTTCGTGCGAAGCACGGATACTTTCGGTTTCACGCGGTCGGAGTTGCGCCGACTGCGCGCCCTGAAAACGCCGGCCGGCATACAGAAATTGCTCGACGACTTGCCTTACAACTTGAGTTACAACGCGCGCTCGCCAAAGAAAGTCCTGCACGATCGCACGGCATCATGTCTCGAAGGCGGGATTTTCGCCGCGGCAGCGCTTCGTATAATCGGGTTCCCGCCACTGATTTTTGATTTGGAAGCGGAACAAGACACCGATCACGTGGTCGCGATTTTTAAAGTGCGCGGACACTGGGGCGCGGTGGCGAAATCGAATTTCACCGGCTGCCGTTATCGCGAGCCGGTGTACCGCGGCCTGCGCGAGCTGGCCATGAGTTATTTTAACATTTACTTCAACCTGCGCGGCGAACGCACCCTCCGGCGCTATTCGCGCCCGGTGAACCTCGCGCGGTTCGATCATCTGCACTGGATGACGACGGAAAAACCGACCTGGTTCATCGCCGAACATCTCTGCGAAATCCCGCACATTTCGCTGCTGACAACGTCGATCATTGCTTACACCCGCAATGAAAAAAAATCTCACCCGCGTCGATCGGCGCACTGTGCGTGGCGAGATGGTCGGCCACAGGAAGAAGTAGTTCCTTTCGCACGCGGCGCATGTTTCTGGGGAGCACAGGCTGCCAGCCTGTAGTTGCCGGCAGCTCTGCCGGCAACATCTTTGGACACGCAACTCTCAGGTAATGCCATTCCCGGTCTTGGCAAGCTGCCGAGACCTGCAGGCTGGCAGCCTGCGCTCCCCAGCACGCAGACAGCCGCTACAACGCGTTTTGGAAAAAGGCGTTCTCGAACGTCGGCTGGAACGGGCCGGGGTCGGAGTCGCCGATTCGAAATTGCGGACTGATTTCGAATTGCGTGGCGCAATGGATTTCCATATCGAGCTTGCCGTGTCTGGACAACGAACCGCGCACTGTCTCCAGTGCGAGCTCGGGTGTGTTGCAATCGCGGCTGAGATGGCCGAGCACGACGCGCTCGACTCTTCCCGGCAACAATTGTTCGATCACGTTGGCCGCAGATGTGTTCGACAGATGACCATGCCGCGATTGAATCCGTTGTTTCACCGGCCACGGCCGATGCGTGTCGTTTTGCAAAAGTTTTTCGTCGTGATTGGTCTCGATCACGAGCGTTTGCACCTGGCGCAAGCGTTCGACGATCAATTTAGTCACGTAACCGAGATCGGTAATGAACCCAAGGCTGCCTGAGCCTGCGTGAAAGACGAACCCCAGCGGATCAACAGCATCGTGCGGCACGGGAAACGTTTGAACCGTGATGTCGCAAATCGAAAACTCGGCGCCGGTTTGGAAAATCCGCCAGTTGAGATATCGATCGAACGCGATGTC
>Ga0193731_1000573_pt1 | contig 11747 bp, 7 predicted proteins | sample U1a2metaG_FD_144920 | JGI IMG/M metagenome (GOLD analysis project Ga0193731, IMG submission 144920) | Soil microbial communities from a riparian zone of the East river system, Colorado, United States - U1a2 | ecosystem: Environmental > Terrestrial > Soil > Riparian zone | place: USA: East River...
CGCGCGTGGTATTTTGATGAAACAAAAGAAGTTGTTGCCCGAATATCTCGGACTGCCGCTCATCCTGGGGTGCTCGAGCGAATCGCTCGAGGCGGGGAAAGCTGTCGAATCACACGAAGCGAAAACAGCCCTGGAGCTACTGCGTCTAAGCGAGCGCAGTTTTTTGCAAATGCGCTTCCAGATTCGCGAGATCGATGTTTCGAAAGGTTATTGCCTGCTGGTGACGGACAAAAACCACGCGCGGGTGACGCTCGGGTTTAATGATCTGCAAACGCAACTACGGCGGCTGGAACAATTTCTTGTTTATTGCGACGACTCAAAACAGGAACTCGGGACTCTAAACCTTCTTGTGCAACGAAACATTCCCGTCACTTTCGCTGACCTTCCGGCCGCGGTCATTAACGATACGATCGCACCCGCTGTGGAGCCGCGGATCATGAAGGCAATCCCAGTGGCTGCGCCTGAAACCCGCCTTCGCCAAGGCTCCGGCGGCCAAGAAACTGCGGCGCCTGCGCCGAAGTCGCGCGCGGGTTCAACGCCCTTTATCAGGGCAAATCCCAGACAACGACAGAAAACGGATTAACAACCATGGCTAACAATAATTTGATGGTCGGTCTTGAGATTGGGACATCCAAAATTTGTGTCGTTGTCGGCGAAGGTCGGCCTGACGGCACCATCAAAATCCTGGGAGTCGGCCAGGCGCCTTCACGCGGCGTGCGCAAGGGGGAGATCGTCGATTTTGAGACGGCGATGAAATGCGTGCACGAAGCAGTGGTGGATGCCGAACAGAAAAGCGACGTGATGATCCGGAGCGTTTATGTCGCCGTCGCTGGCTCCCACCTGCAAAGTTTCAATAACCGGGGATGCGTCATGCTGCCCGAGGATCGCGATGAAATTGATGAACGGGATGTCGAGGACGTAAAAATTAATGCGCGCGAGGTGAGCATTCCGGCGCAAAACGCGTTCCTTCATTCCCTCATTCAACATTATCATGTGGATGGACAAAACGGCGTGCTGAACCCGATAGGAATGCTTGGGCAAAAATTGGAAGCCGATTTTCATATCATCCATGGCGTGCGCACCCGGATTCAAAATACCATTCGCTGTGTGAAAGAGCTGCCGCTGGATGTGGAGGACGTTGTTTTCGGCGGGCTTGCTTCTGCGCAGGTCGTGCTCACCCAGCATCAGAAAGATCTTGGCGCGCTGGTGATCGATATGGGCGGCGGGACGACTGATTACATCTTGTACGCCGACGGTGCGGTGAAACAAAGCGGTTGCGTGGCTTTGGGCGGCGACCACATCACCAACGATATCTCGATGGGGCTGCGCATCCCAATGGCCCGCGCGGAGAAATTAAAAATCGAAGAAGGCAGTTGCACTCTTGGTAATTGTTTGCCTGGCGAAATGATTTTGTTAAAGGACGATTCAGGGTTCGCCGGAAGAGAGATCGAGCGGGAAATGCTGAACACAATCGTTCACCTGCGCGTGCGTGAAGGATTTGAGTTACTTAAACGCAGGCTGGACGAAGAGCCGTATCTCAATTATCTCGGCGCAGGCATCTTCATTACCGGCGGTTGCAGCCTTCTTAGTGGTATCGATCATCTCGCAGAGGAAATTTTCGAGATGCCTGCGCACGTCGCGCACGCGCAGACCACCTGGGGCGTAACATCTGCAGTGGAGGACCCCCAGTTCTCGACAGCGATCGGCTTGGTCAGGTTCGCACAAGTGATGCATACAGATCGGCCGCCGCGAGGGTTTGGCAGAATCATTGGAAGGCTTTTCAGCGGAATGCGATGAACCCCAAGCACCAGATTACGTTATGATTCAACTCAGTAAAAATTACAGTCTCCCGGATCGGCTGTCAGAATTTGTTCCGGTTAAAGTTGTGAGCGTTGGTGGTGCCGGGCTAAGCGCTCTGGATCGAATCGTGCTCGACGGCTTGGAGAAGGCCAGCGTAGTTGCGATCAATACCGACGTACAGTCACTCACTAGTTCGGTTGCGGCGCATAAGGTGCAGCTCGGCCGTAGTATAACGCGCGGTTTGGGGACGGGCGGCGACCCCGAACTCGGTTATGACGCAGCTGTAGAATCGGCTGACGAAATTCGCGAGGCGATGGCCGATGCGCGGATGATTTTCGTTTGTGCAGGGCTTGGCGGCGGCACCGGGTCGGGTGCGGCACCGTACGTTGCGCATCTGGCTCGTGAAGCTGGGGCGCTTGTGATCGGCTTCGTTACTCTTCCCTTCACATTTGAAGGCAAACGGCGCAACGCCCAGGCGCGAGACGCGCTCGCCCGGCTAAGCGAGGTTTGCCACTCGGTGATCTGCTTCGAGAACGATCGGATGGGCGATTTGGTCTCGCCGCAAGCAGGAATTCATCAGGCGTTCGCAATGGCGGATACCACAATCAGCCAGAGTGTGCGCTCCGTTGTGAACTTAATTCAGCGGCCGGGACTAATTCGAATCGGCTTCGATGATTTGCTGGCAGCATTGCGCACGCACAACGGCCGTTGCTTGTTTGGCTTTGGCGAAGCCGATTCGGACAATCGCGCGCACGACGCTCTCACGCAGGCGCTTAAAAATCCATTGATGGATCGTGGCCGGATGCTGGCGGACGCTACAACCGTACTCGTGCAGGTGGCAGGCGGGCCCGGTATGACGCTCTCTGAGGTCGAAGTCCTCATGCAGGAACTTGGCCGTCATGTTGACGAGCAAACACAAATTCTTTTCGGCGCAGTCGTTGACGGACGATTGGGAGATCGTTTGACCGTGACCATTATCAGCTCCCTCGCTGCAGAAGGCGATTTGATTTCGCAACCCCAGGACTCCGCGGCGTTGAGCAGCGCATCCGCGCAGCCGCCACTCGACGAGGAACAACATCACCCTGAGCCACAGATTTATATCGAACCTGAGCCAGCGGCGATGGAATCAGCGCCTCTTGAGGAAAGTATTTCGTTTGAAGAGCCGGTGGCGGCGGAAGCGACGCCGCCCTCCCCACCCGTTCCAAGCGAACCCAAGCCGCACACAGTTGCGCCTCCGAAGAAAGTGGCAGCGCAAAAGGAAGAAAAAGCGCCAGCCGAAAAATCCCTGCAGGCGAAACAGGAAACGTTGCAATTCGAGCCTGTCACGCGGGGACGATTTGAAAAAAGTGAGCCGACGATCGTCGAGGGCGAAGATCTCGACGTGCCAACCTATCTGCGGAAGAATATCAAGGTGAAGTGACATCGCGTGTCAGGCGATGTCATCCCGAGCGAGGCGGAACGGAGTCGAGGGATCCCGTGGATTTGCCGGACAGTTCCGCTACCGGATTGAAGCGCATGTCATTTCATCAATTCCAGCACGGCTGCTGTCATCGCCACAATGCCGACGCGAATTGTCGGCTCGGGAACAGGCGCAAACTTGCTCGAATGCAGACTCGGCAATTCTTTTCCCGTTTGTTCGGATTCAGCAATCTTCGCCGGATCAACAGCACCGAAGTGAAAATTGACCGCAGGAATGGAATGATCCGGCAGGCTGTATTCGGAAAAATCTTCACCGCCCATTGTTGGATCGACAATCTCCACGTTGTCGGCGCCTAACGACTTCTTCCAGATATCGACCAGCCGCTTTGTTAGCTCGGGATTGTTGTACATCGCAGGGCAGATTTCATCTTTGCGCACTGTCACAATAGGCGCGCGCTCACGCGGAACTCCGGCCGCGGCGGCGATCTCCCTCGCGATCCTGTCAATTGCGGCCAGCGCCTTGTCGCGCACCTGCTTTTTGTAGGTGCGAACCGTCAACTGCATCTTCACTTCATCCGGAATGATGTTGCGCTTTGTCCCGCCGTGAATTGAACCAACGGTGACAACGATCGGATCGAGCGGATTATTTTCGCGACTTGCGATGGTTTGCCATGCGTTGATGATCTCTGCAGCAAGCACGATCGGATCTTTGATTTTGTGCGGATACGCTCCGTGTCCGCCTACGCCGCGCACGGTTACATCGACTGAATCGACATTCGCGGAAGTGTACCCTTCCGTTACGCCGATGTGGCCAGTCTGCAGGTCGGCCTTGTCATGAAATCCCAGCGCGAAAGCCGGTTTGCCGAATCGGTCGTAGAGTCCGGCCTTGAGCAGCGCGCGTGCACCATTTCCGGTTTCCTCCGCTGGCTGCCCAACGAACACGATCGTGCCGTGCCATTGATCTTTTAGCTTCGCGAGCGCCCGTGCCGTGCCGATGAATGCGGCGATGTGCACATCGTGTCCGCAGGCGTGCATAACATGCACATCCTTACCTTCGTCATTCTTCGCCGTGACCTTGCTGGCGTATGGCAGTCCCGTTTCTTCTTCTACGGGGAGCGCGTCCAAGTCTGTCCGCACAAGAACGGTCGGTCCATCGCCATTTTTCATCACGCCGATCACTCCGTAGGCTTTCAACTTTGGATCATCGTAAGTGCCAAAATGCTCGGTGACCTCGCACCCGGCTGCGCGCAATTCCTTTGCGACCAACGCTGCCGTGCGCTCTTCACGCCCGGACAGCTCCGGATGGCTGTGGACGTCCTTGTAAATCGTCAATAGCGACGGCAACTCCGCGTCAGCGAGCGATTGCGGCGTCGGTTGCCCGAAAAGAGAGAGCGCAGGTAGGATCGTGAACAAGAAGATCGGAAACGAACGAATTTTCATTCCTGACCTATATCCACAGATTTGACAGATTGGAAAGCCTGGCCGTCGCTTCGCGTCCGTTGCAGCCGCACGTTATTTTTCGTTGGGTTCGACCCTCACCTGCCGCTACGCGTCCGGCTCGGGTCGGGGATCGCGACCAGGCGGAGCGTTGAGAGGATTGAGGTGAGGGTCAGTTGGCTTTCGAATGCGCGGAATGCGCGTAATCTGCCGTGCAACCATGGAATTCGAGAAAAACACGTTGCTGTTTGGCGCTGATCCCACGCCGCGAATTGTCGCCATCGAACTCGGCGAAACTGGAACGGTTCGTGTTTACCGCCGGGAAGCGGACGGATCGACAGTCGCCGATATCGAGCCGTTTCATCCGTTCGTCTGGGCTGACAGCGACGTTGTCGATCTCGGTATCGAAACCGAAAAACTTCAGAGCAATCTCAAGTACGGCTGGCTGATCACTGTCGATAGCTGGAAGGAACTGATCGCGTTGCGAAATGGACTGAAAAATGCCGGGCGCGATTTCTTCGCGTTCACTGACCCGGTGCAGCATTATCTCACCGCCACCGGTCGCACGTTGTTCAAAGATCTGCCCTTTGAAGAACTAAAACGAATCCAGCTCGAAGTGCTTTCGTTTGATGCTGTAGCCGGAGTCGGTGACTCCGGCACCGGGGTCGCCGACCCCGGCCGAGACGATCATATCATGAGCATTGCTCTCTCGGACAACAGCGGCTGGGAAGAATTGATCGTTGTCGATCCAAACAATGTTGAGGAATCCGAAAGAAACGCGCTCAAGCGACTCACCGCACTTATCAAGGAACGCGATTCGGACGTTATCGAAGGCCATGACTTGTTTCGAGTGTATTTGCCGCTGCTCGTGGCGCGGGCGAAGAAACTCAAGACCAAACTCGATTGGGGGCGCAGCGATGGCTTCTTACGCTCCCGTCCGTCGCGACTCCAAATTGCAGAGAAAACCATCGATTACCCGAAGTTCACAGTCGGTGGTCGCCACTTTGTCGATACATTTTTGCTCGCGCAATTCTATGACGTCGGAATGCGTTCCCTGGCGGGCTTCGAACGGGCGGATGTCGCGCGTCATTTCGATCTCTGCGACAGCGAACAAATTTCTGCACTGACCGGTAGGGAGTTGCAGCGTGCTTATCTGGAAAGTTCAGAAACCTTCCGGCGACGCGCATTATGCGGCGTTCGAGAAACACGCGCGTTATCGGACCTGCTGAGCCCGAGCTACTTCATCCAGGCGCAGATTTTTCCCTACAACTACCAGGACGTCATCGTGCGCGGCAACGCCACGCGCATCAACGCACTTTTTGTGCGCGAATATTTTCGACAGCAGCATTCCATTCCCGAACTGCCGCTGGTGCGCGCATTCGAAGGAGGTTACACCGATATTTTCTTTACTGGCGTGGCGCGCGACGTGTGGCATTGCGACATCGCTTCGCTTTACCCGTCGGTCATGTTGCAATTCGACTGTTTTCCCGCAACGGACCAACTCCAAATCTTTCGACACTTGCTGACCGATCTCCGTACGTTTCGCTTGGAGGCAAAAGCGAAAATGCGCGCGGAAAAGGATCCCGCCAAGCAACACCATCTTCAAGCGCTGCAAAACACGTTCAAAATTCTGCTGAACAGCTTCTACGGCTATCTCGGATTCGCGCAGGGACATTTCGCCGACTTCGACGCCGCAGCGCGTGTGACGCAGATCGGGCGCGATCTGCTTAAGAAGATGATTGAGTGGCTCAACGCACATGGAGCGCGAGTCATCGAGGTCGATACGGACGGTATCTATTTCGTGCCGCCTTCTTCTGTAGCGGCAGGCGTGTCGCCTGCAAAAGCGCAATCCCATGCAGCCGGCACGGCTGCCACTACAGAAAATCAGCTCGACGAACTACAACATGCCCTGGCAAAGGAATTGCCGCCCGGGATCGATGTCGAAATCGACGAGCAGTTCGACGCAATGTTCAGCTACAAGGCCAAAAATTATGCGCTGCTCACTAAAGATGGCGACGTGATCATCAAAGGCGGCGCGCTGAAATCGCGTGGACTCGAAAAATTCCAACGCATTTTTCTCGAGCAAATGATTAAGTTAATCATGCAGGGAAAATCGGAGGCAGTGGGCAATCTGCGAAACGAATTTGAACAAAAAATTCGCGATCGGGAATGGAAGATCGACATGCTGATGAAAACCGACACGCTCCAGGATTCGCTTGATAAATATCGGGCGAAGATTGCTGGCTCCGCGCGGAATCGCGCCGCCGCCTATGAGCTCGCGCTGGCCAGCGGCCGCAATTACAAACCCGGCGACCAGATCAGTTACTACATCAAAGCAACGCCGAAGAAAGCTCCCGCCTATGAAGCCGCTAAACCCGCCAGCGAATTCGATCCCGAAAACCGCGACGAAAACGTCGATTACTACGTTGCGAAGCTGGACGATCTCGTGAAAAAATTCAGCAGCCTAACGGCGGTGGCTTCGGCGCACAGGCAGGGAAGTCTTGCGCTTTAATCGGCGATATCCTTTTTCAGATCACCTGTGAAGCGGATCATTCTGCCTGCGCGTCGCTCGCGGGCGATTCGTTTGTCCATTCGTCGAACAAATCGAATCGAGTTCGTCTCTTGTGACACCGTACTCTCGCATTGCATAACTTTCGCCGTGTTCAGTAACGGGATATCGCGTTCGTTTTTTGTTCTTCATGGTCGCCTTGCGTCTCCTGCTATCGCATGTTGCAGCGACACTTAAAGTTTCAACGTGACTACTCCGGCAGCTTACCCTGCAAACGACACCGAAGAACAGCGAGCGATCGCGTGTTTTGAGGCCGCCGTTGATCATGACCTCGTAAAGCTGGAAATCAAGCGTCGCGACAAGTTTCCGAATGTCGACGGGTTCCTCGAGATTGTTGAGAAAAGTGAGGATGGCCCAGCCCTCCCGATCGGCAAGTTTGATCTTCAGATCAGAAAACTTCCCAAAGCAAAACTTACGTATAGCGTGCCTGCCACGCTTGTCGCGTACTCAGAAAAGACGACAACTTTGCCAGTGCTGTTAATATGTTCCGACCCAGACGAAAATCGCGTCTACTGGAAACAGATTAGCAGGGCAATGCCAGAGTACGTAGACGGACAAAAGTCATTTACCGTGCGTTTCGACCCGGCAGTCGACGCAATCGACCATACGAGGACATATGTGCGACGCTGGCGGGAGATCGCTGGCGAGTATCAGCGCCGTATTTCACATTTTCCCGAGCTGCACGGCTTTCTTGATCGAATGGAATTGAAGGGCGTGAAGGACGAGGATGCCCGATTCTTCAAGGCCCTCATCGACGAGATTAACCGTCTATTTGATTACGACTTTCGAACAGTGAAGCAGCACTGCCTCGGTGATGCTTGGAAGCTCGGCGTCGCGATCATTCAGCCTGAGCGCGAGCACGTATGTTACGAGATTTTCCGGATACCGTACTCTGCAAACGCGCCCCTCGTGATTAGTGTTGAGCCAGGTGACTTCGTTAAAGGCGTTCGATTGGCGCGCGGACCGGGAGGCGTTTCGGTGCCGCCTGGTTGCGACTTTTTACAATACTCATATGCAAGGGAAAGACCGCCGCCAGAACAGGCGGCGCGTGAGTTTGTTTCGCCCTTCGTTGAGAGAGCGATTATAGAGCGAACGTTTCGAATCGCAGGGGAAGCGCTGGCGATCGAGGTGATTTTTGATTACCTGGATCACTATTCCGAGACAGTTGGTCTGGAACCCGCAGACGAATACGAGGTCGCGGCGCTGAATTATGGCTTCAAGGTTTACCTGCCGGTGTGGCATCAGTTAGCGCTAGATATGTTTTTCAAGACATATGCCGACTTGCTACAAAAAACTGGTGTATTTCCGAGTTTCGAACAACTCGCCAGCATGCTCCCGCATGAGTCACGTCCAACTTGGGATCAAGTGCGAAGCGCAATTGAGGCGCGTGGTGAGCCGTTCCAAGTCCCTCCCCTATCTCATTTCGTAAGCCTCGAATCAATTATTCAAGGAGTCGACGATCTCTTAAATCGGAGCATAGAAAAAATTTCGCGACCGTATGTAAAGCGTCGTCCCATCCCCGGCCTAATATGGAGCGGATATGATGAGGAGGGAATACGCCACAATGTCCTGCACGTCGTCACGAACATGGTTCCTGCCTACCGAGAACTCCTTGCTGCGAACGAAATTCCAGTTAAGCGGTCTCGATTTTTCGACTCTGATTCACCCACCGTTTATGGTGCGGACTTCAAACTCTGGCCCGAGAGTAAAAAACCTCCTGTCATCTATCATTACCGCGTGCAAGACGCGCATAACCTAAAAACGCCTATTTTCTTGGAGAATTACACAGGGGACCCGGACCAAATTTGGAAGACGGGATTAAAGATTTCCGGTACAGCTTTTAAAATCGACAGTACTGGATGGTCGATAGCAGACGACCTCTTCCAGCGAACGCCATTGTTGAATACGGTGTACGCAATGCTGTCAATCGATCTTGAGGAACAGTACGGAATGCATTTCTCATCGTATTTGCGATCGTCGCTCGCGTCTTAACGCTACTACATAAAAGCGACACCGAAAAAAGTTCCCGCGTACGAAGGCGCCAAACTCGCCAGTGAGTTCGGATCCCGGAAACCGGGACGAAAATGTCGATTACTACGTCGCCAAGCTCGATGAGCTGGTGAAAAAATTCGGTGGACTAACCGCGACAGCGTCAGTGCCGGCGCAGGAGAGTTTGGCGTTTTAATCGGAAACGCTAGAAACCCACTAGCGTCTTACTTAACATAGCAATTTGACGCTTCTGCATGCATCCTAGCAGCTGAGATGAGGATTTTCGCTGAAGGCGAGCTGTCAAGCTTTCTCGAAGCGCAACGCGCCGCGTTGCGCGACGAAATTCGGTCGGAGAACAAGAACAAACTCCTTAACGTCAATGAGGCGGATTACGTTGATTACCTCGTCGAGAAGTACACGATTCCCGAAATTGAGCTACATCGAGATGCCATTTCTGTCTCAGCACATGAAGAACTGATCCGGGCTGAGTATTTTCCACACGATTTCTTTGTTTACGAAGGAAAACAGTATCCAAAACAGGTTGTGACCTATCATCTGCCGTTTAGCGGAGATTCTGAATTGCTACGGCTGAAACCGTCCTCGTTGATTATGTGGTCGAGAGATGTGAGTATCAGCGGCAATGCAATTACGTTCAAAATCATCGACTGGCGGAACGACGCCGCGGCGATTAAACAAGAGGCTGATCACGACATCAACACCATCGTACGTCAATGTGCAAACGTGAATACCGAAATTCGCGGGTACAATGCTGGTCTACATCATTTCGCGAAGCAAACGTTCGATGCGCGCAAGTCTGAGTTACTCAAGCAGCTCGACGTCTTGTCGCAGCTCGGTGTTGCAGTGCGCCCGGCTGCCTACGTTCCGGCCACCTTCTCCGTTCCCACTGTCAAGAAGAAGGTGCTCATAAAGCCGCAAGCTTCAGGCGAATCATTCAAGCCAGAGCCTGCCCTCGACGAATCACTGTATCGAGAAATCCTTCGGATTTGCCGCGACGCTGGACGGGAGATGGAGCGTCATCCAGGTATTTACGGTGGCAAAGACGAGGAGACATTACGTGATCACCTAATCATGGTGCTGTCACCACATTTCGAAAGTGTCACAGGAGAAACATTCAATAAAGCAGGGAAAGCCGACATTGTGGTGCGGCATGAGGGCGCGAACGTATTTGTAGCTGAGTGCAAGTTTTGGCGGGGCGAAAAATCTTTGTTGGGCGCAATCGACCAAGTGCTGACTTATTTGACGTGGCGCGATTCGAAAGCAGCGATTCTTTGCTTCGTACGGGGCAATGTCATATCGTCGGTCGCGTCCTCCATCCCGTCGGTCGTATCGAAACACCCCTGCTATCGTAGAGCGCGAGATACTATCGCAGAAGGTTGGTATCAATTGGATTTTCATTTGCCTAACGATCCGTCACGAGGTTTGTCGCTAGCCGTCCTTTGCTTTCACTTCCCTCAGTCGCATAAATCGAAGAAGTCGATCACAACACCGCCAGCTCCTTAAGCGCCAGCGGGATAATGTGTCTTTAATCAGCATCTCGGATGCGGCTGCTAATTTGTGGGTCGATCTCCTGCCAGTAGAGACAGTCCTCCCACGCATCGTCCGAGAAGACCAGATTCACGCGTCGAGCTTTAAACTTTGAGCACGCCTTTTCCGCATTCGAGTTGCTCGATGGAGCGCAGAAGCCGCTTTGCGTTCGCTGGCGAGCGCAAAAGGTGCGCCGTCTCCTCGAGCGATTCGTATTCGGAAAGCGAAAGCATTACGACCGCCTGATCGGGGCTGCGGGTGATTATCACGGGCGTGTTATCTTCGCACACACGGTTAATCGTCGAGGCGAGATTTTTCCGTGCAGCGGCGTAAGTAATCGACTTCATCGATGGACAGCATACTGTCCATCTCGCCTGCCATCAATATTTCGGCCCGCGAGTTGAATTCATCAGTTTTGCGCTCGATAAGATTTTTATGAATCAAGTAACGCGCTACCTCACAGCTTTTGCACTCTTTGTCGCGCTCACGCCACTTCAAGAATCTTTTTCGGCCGACAGCGAACACGCTGACATCAAAGCCGAAGTCACGAAACGGCATGATGAAGCCGTGAAGCGATTGCAGGAGTGGATTGGCCAGGTGTCGATCGCGGCCGAGGACCGCGGTTATCCCGAAGGCGCGGAATACATGGCGAAGCTCGCGCGCGATGCCGGATTTCAACAGGCGACGGTGATCAACACCGATGGGAAACCGGGAGTTTTCGCCACCTTGGATGCAGGCGCACCGAAGACGGTCGGGCTCTATTTCATGTACGACGTAAAGCAGTTCGATCCGGCGGAGTGGACGTCGCCTCCGACTGAAGCGCGAATCGTGGACAAACCGCCGCTGGGCAAAGTGATGATAGGTCGCGGCGCGGTGAATCAGAAAGGGCCGGAAGCGGCCTTTCTCGCGGCGCTGCACGCGATTCGAGGCGCTGGAAAGAAAATGCCCGTGAACCTCGTGATGGTCGCGGAAGGCGAAGAGGAGATCG
>Ga0193731_1000575_pt1 | contig 11742 bp, 9 predicted proteins | sample U1a2metaG_FD_144920 | JGI IMG/M metagenome (GOLD analysis project Ga0193731, IMG submission 144920) | Soil microbial communities from a riparian zone of the East river system, Colorado, United States - U1a2 | ecosystem: Environmental > Terrestrial > Soil > Riparian zone | place: USA: East River...
ACCGGTGATTGGCACGCCGACATAAACGAAACGTTTGTCGTCCAAGTTCGGCTCGACGTTGTCCGAATCGTAAAGCAACACGCCGCCTTCGCGCAGGAAATCGATGTGGTCCTGATAACTGTGTTGATAAAATGCGACCAGAAAATCGGCTTCATCGCCCGCCGACAACACTTCACCGGAACCGATGCGCACTTGAAAAATGGATGGCCCACCCGAGATCGTTGCCGGGATGGTCATGTAGGTCATGACATCGTGCTCGCTGCGTCCGGCCAACCGCGCGAGAAATGCGCCAGCCGTTTGAATTCCGTCCTGCGAGTTGCCGGCGAGGCGAATCACGGCGTCCTGAATGCTTTCGGGGCGCAAATCGGCGCGGTCCGAAGCCGAACTGGCGCTGGAGGTAGGACTGGCGCCAGTAGCGCCATCACCCTGAGTCACAACAACAGTCTCATTCACGGGACCATAAAACTAACAGATTGAAGGACCATTTCCACCGGCAAGATAGACAATCGGAAGTCAGGCATCTTGCCTGATTCGGACGGCCGTGCTTCCAGCCGGCCGCTGTCGTCTCCAGAATCGACAAGCAAGATGCTTCCAGCCGGTCGCTGTCGTCTCCAGAAGCGACAAGCAAGATGCTTGTCAGCCGAGACAAGCTGGAAGCTTATCTTCCGGTCGGCGCCTGCTCGAGCCCGCGGCGCTTTAGCAGCGGCTCGATGTAGGGATCGCGTCCGACGAAATTCTTAAACAGTTCGAGGGCGTCGGCCGATCCGCCGCGTGAGAGCAACATGGCGCGAAAGCGGTCGCCGTTCTCGCGCTTCAATCCGCCGTGGTGCTTAATCCATTCGACTGTGTCCGCATCGAGCACTTCGCTCCACAGATAGGAGTAATAACCGGCCGAGTAGCCGCCGGCGAACGCGTGCGAAAAATAGAAACTGCGGTAACGCGGCGGCACTGGCGGAAAATCGACACCGGCCTTGTGCAACGCCTCCGTTTCAAAGGCAACAGCGTCTTTCGGGACGTCAGACGGGTTCAGTTGATGCCACGCCTGATCGAGAAGTGATGCCGACAGGTATTCGGTTGTCTTGTAGCCTTGGTTAAATTTTTCCGCAACGGTCACCTTATCCAGCAAGGCCTGCGGAATTGGTTCGCCCGTTTTGTAATGTTTCGCGTAGTTCTTGAGCACCTCCGGCCAGGTCGCCCACATCTCGTTCACCTGCGACGGATACTCGACGAAATCACGCGGCACGCTCGTCCCGCTGAAGCGCGGATACTTTACCTTCGAAAACATTCCGTGCAGCGCGTGCCCGAACTCATGGAACGCAGTGCGCACCTCATCGTGCGTGAGCAAGGTTGGTTCGCCGGGTGGCGGCTTCGGTATGTTGAGATGATTCGCAACGACCGGCTTGGTTGCGAACAGGTCGCTTTGCTGCACGTATGCGTTCATCCACGCACCGCCGCGTTTCGATGGACGAGCGTAGTAGTCGCCGAGGAACAACGCCAGCGGTTTACCGTCGCGATCGTAAACTTCGAATACGCGCACGTCCGGCTGATAAACGGGAATGTCATGCCGCTCCTTGAAGGTAAGACCGTAAAGTTTCCCGGCGGCGAAAAATACGCCGTCGAGGATGACATGATTCAGCTCGTAGTACGGCCGCAGTTCCGATTCGTCGAAGGCGTAACGCGCCTTGCGAACTTTCTCGGAATAAAAAGCCCAATCCGCGGGGCCGACCTGAAATCCGCCGTTTTCTTCATCGACAACCTTTTGCATGTCGCCTGCTTCGCGCCTGGCGTTTGCGACTGCTGGCGGGGCGAGATCGGCGAGAAGTTTGTTCACGGTCGGAACGTCGTGCGCGGTTTGGTCCTCGAGCTGATACGCGGCCCAATTCGCATAGCCGAGTAGCTTCGCTTTGTCCGCTCGCAACTGCGCTGTTCGCAGCACGACGTTACGCGTGTCGAACTCGCCGCCTTTGCTGTTGCGCGTGAGCGATGTCTGCATGACGCGCTCGCGCAATTGTCGATTTTGCAACGAGCCGAGCAGTGGCTGGCCAGTTGTATTCTGCAATTGAATCACAAACTTGCCTTCCTTGTGTTCGGCTTTGGCCGCGTTAATCAGGCTGGCCATTTGGTTATCCGAAAGACCTGCCAGATCTTCCTTGCGATCGACCACGATCGATGACGCGTTCTTTTCCTTGAGAACATTTTGTTCGAACTGCGTCTGCAGCGTTGCAAGCTCGGCGTTGATCTTCTTCAGCTTTTCCTTGTCCGTGTCGGAAAGTTGCGCGCCGGCGCGGACGAAATCCTTGTAATATCGCTCCAGCAGATATGCGGACTCGGGATCAAGCCCGAGCTTATCCCGATTGTCGTAAAGCTCCTTGAGGCGCGCGAACAATTTGCCGTTGAGATGAATTGCGTCGCGATGGGCAGAGAGCTTCGGCGCCATCTCAGTCTCGATCTTCTGCAACGTCGGGTTCGTGTTGCAGGCGTTGAGGTTTGAAAACGTGCGCTCGGCGCGATCGAGCAAACGCCCGGTGCGTTCCAGCGCGACTACGGTGTTCTCGAATGTTGGCTTTTCGGAATTGTTCGCCACCACTTCAACTTCCTTGAGCTGCTCGCGCATGCCCGCCTCCATTGCTGGGGCGAAGTGTTCGTCTTTGATTTTGTCGAACGGCGGGACGTGATATGGGAGCGCGCTCTCGGTAAGCAATGGGTTGTTGGCGGAATCGGCAGCGACCACGGCGCTGATTTGCGCAGCGTTGAACAGCGCGCAAGCGAATAGGCGAAGAGGAGGTGACATAGGCGTTAAGACTTGTCGTTGCGTCGCGCTGGAACGCAAATTTCGGGGAGCGCGGGCGCCCCGCCCGCTGCGTGGCGCGCCTCGCGCAATGCTTCTGACATTTCCATTATCTTTTCGGCGAGGCGCCGAAAAGTGCGGGCGGGGCGCCCGCGCTCCCCAGCACCGCGCTTGAAAAACGTGCGGTAAGCGACGATCTCGTCTTACCAATGTCGATGCTGCGCTTCCTGCTGCTGGCAATACCGGCGACGATTGTCGCTGCGCCCTCCGATTTCGACGCAGCAGCTGCAGAGCGGTTCGCGAAATTGGCGCTGGCATGCGTCGCAAAAGAATACCCGAACAAAATCAGCCACGTTCTGAACAGCAATGCAGACGTGGCGCCGCCGAGCAAGCTCACGCCCGCGTTTTACGGTTGCTACGACTGGCATTCGTCAGTCCACGGGCATTGGCTGCTTGTGAGATTGGTGCGCACGTTTCCAAATGGATCGTTTGCCGCAGCGGCTCGCGATGCGCTTCGAAAAAGTCTGACTGCTGAAAACATGAAGCAGGAAGCTGCTTACATTCGCGGGGAAGGTCGCGCCAGTTTTGAACGCCCGTACGGACTCGCCTGGCTGCTGCAATTATGCGCCGAGCTGCGCGAGTGGGATGATGATCAGGCGCGTGAGATGGCGGCCAACCTGCGTCCACTGGAAGATGCAGCGGTGGAGCGATTGAAAAACTGGCTGCCGAAACTTTCGCACCCGGTGCGAATCGGTGAGCACGACCAAACAGCGTTTGGACTCGGTCTGATACTCGATTATGCGCGCTCAACAAAAAACGACTCTCTCGCCAGACTGGCCGCTGGTTCAGCGAAAAAGTTCTTCTTCTCTGATAAGGCGTGTCCGCTCAATTATGAACCGTCCGGTGAAGATTTTCTTTCGCCGTGCTTAGCCGAAGCGGATGTGATGCGCCGTGTACTTCCGCCTTATGAGTTCGGCAGATGGTTAAAATTTTTCCTGCCGCAAATTCCCACGATGAAAAATGTTATTTGGCTGAAACCAGTCAGCTCGCCCGATCCGAGCGATCCGAAGCTCGCGCATCTCGATGGGCTTAACCTGAGCCGTGCCTGGATGCTGGAGGGAATCGCCTCAGTACTTCTTCCGAGCGACTCGCGGCGCTACGCGCTCTCCGCGGCGGCCGAGGAGCACCGGAGCGCCGGGCTCGCAGCAGTCACGGGCGCGCACTACGAAGGCGGACATTGGCTCGGGAGCTTTGCCGTGTATCTCACAACGCAGCGCGGTATCGAAAAATAAGGAGCCGCAGTTTCCCGTGGCTCGCGACCGCTCGCAAAAGCCTCGGATTAGCCTTGGCGAAGTGGCGGCCAGCCGCCGAAGGGCGCTTCGGAAGCGTCGCAGCTTGATGCCCCCTCGCCTTACCTACACCTTCTCAAGTCCGCGGATGGTCCAGAGGTCGTCTGCGAGGTTGCCGTCCGAGATATAATCGTACGGCACCGTGAAATAACCTTTGATACCCCAGTCCGTTCCCCAAGAGTTGCGGACGAGTACACGCTTGGCTGAGTCGTCATAACCCACGGCCATCACGGCGTGGCCGCCCAGTTGTTTTTCGCTGGGCTCAGGCAGATTCAACGTGCCGGTGCGGGCAACTTCATCCCCCTCGAATGCTTCATAAACCGAGAAACCGAAAACGAATGGGTAACCTTCGGCGAGGCATTGGCGCATCTGCTGCAAACTGATGATGCGATGATAAGACGTAACCTGATGATCGGACGCCTGCTTGTAGCACGCAGCTGGCGGCTTGTTTGTGAACTTCGCAATTGTGTACGGCCATTTCTTTTCACTGCATACGCCAAGCTTGACGAGCGATTTGACGCCGTCCCGGATCATCGCGCCAGCATCGTCATTGATCGTCCCTTCCATCGCGCGTTCATTGTAGTAAACGAACAGCCGGCTCAGATTGGTGACCGTGCGACCCGCTTTTCTTTCGAGGAATTCCAGGTTGCCCACCAACGCGTTGGCTGTGCAACTGCCGAGTTGCCCCTGGTCTTCGACCCCTGAACAGTTATGGCGTAAATCCACTTTTTTCGGTAGTTTCTTCGGCGGCGCGGCGATGGTGGTGTAGAGTTTGTCCCGATAATCGGGCCGGTCGGGCACCCACCCGTACCAGGCATTTACTTTTGGTGTCGGCATACTATCTCCTTTGGCTGTTGGTTCATGCAGAACCCGAAAACCAAACCTGTCCCAGACTGAAAGTCGGCCCTCCGATCGGCTCCAGTTTTTCGGGCTTTAAACGAGTCAAAATGTTGAACCGAATTCGAAGCAACGATCCAACCTACAGATCGGATTTCAGCGCAAGCTCCGATTCGCGGCGAGGTTTTCCTCCTGCCGGATCCCAGGCACGTCGCTGCCAGAAGTCTTGCAGCTCAGATTGGCTTCCACGAAAGATGTTGAGTTCCGCCTTGGCAATGTTGGCGGTCCTGATTGGATAAGCAGAGCGCGGGAGACGGCATTTACCGTCACCGCAGTACTGCCACAGAGCCCAGTAAGACCAGGGCGCCGTAGCGCGCGGCTCCTTGGAATAATTTGCAATCCACAACCAACAATTCGTCAGCGTCTGCTTCTGCGCGTTTGTCACTTTTGGACTGTTCAACGCCTGCCGCAGATAATACTCGCTCCCATAAATGCCGGGGTACCTGCCAGTGCGTTCTCTAATTCGTTCGACGAACGCAACTGCCTGATCAGCGCGCATACTGCCACCAGGGTAGTGACCATTCTTTTCAAAATCGAGCACGAGCAATACACCGGCACTGGGCCGCACAACGGGATTAACTCGCGCCCATGCGCTGGAGACGACGCTTAAAAAATGGTCAGCCTGGCGCACAGGGTCGCTTGCGTTGGCGTAATGATAGGCGCCCCAAAGCAGGCCGGCCTGCACCGCGCCCATTTGCCGATCCAGATATTTTGAGTCTCGCTGAAAGCTGGGATATGTAGCTTCATGGATCACGCCGACAATCCCCTCGCGTCTCATGGCGGCAAAATCCGGCCGCATCATATCGTAATGTGACATATTGACGACACTGCGAGCGGCTAGGGCGCAGGTTGGAACCAGAAGAAATAAAAACGCGCCGCGGGATATCGAGCTCTTCATACAATCCGCAAAAATCGCAAGTGGAGATATCGAGCAGCTGTATCGTTTTTGCAAGGGCGGTTTTAATTCACGTGCGAAACAGTCTTGTAGCCACCGGCCTGCTTGCCTCGCCGTAGCACAGCGAAGGCGGGTGGCCGGTCATGCAAATCGGAGGGTCCGCGCCACCAAGACGGCCCACAGGGCCGTGGCTACAACGCAATGAACGTCACACCGATTGCAAATCGGATAGCTGATTCACGTTTAGAAAGAGGCTTTGCTCCTGCTCCGTGATAGCCACCTCGCGCAGTTTTCCAGACTCGACCAGAAGACGCGTCACTGTTTGCAATGAGAAATCCGTGCCCGCGAGCGCGCCTTGAAACTCAGTAGCTGCTTCTCGAGGATAAATTGCCGCCAACGGTTCGGCACGACCGTGGATCCTGGGAACAACGCCCACATGCGGCTCAATCTTGTCGCAAAGATGGCGGAGATACTTTTCGCTCATCAGCGGCATATCAACGGCGAGCGCGAGAAGATGAGTGCCGCACATCCGATCCAGCGACGCAGCCAGGCCACTGAGTGGCCCGCGTGACAGGGGAATGTCGGAGACGAAATCAACGTCGGCAGGTCGCCAGACCGGATCAGTTCTTGCGGAAACAAAAATTTCTTTCGGGTTGAGGGCCCGGAGCAGATCTAGCTGGATTTGCCACAGCGCTTTTCCGCGGAAGAGAATCGTTGCCTTGTCCCTGCCCATCCGGCGCGATTCACCGCCAGCGAGCAAGGCTGCACTGATATTCATTCCGGCGGGGGACAGAATCCGCTTCTTCCCTCCGCAAAGGGGAGAGGATTGAGGTGAGAGGTCTTCATCGCGATGACGCTGGCTGGTAACCCTCACCCTTCCCTGTCCCTTGTGAAGGGAGAGGCGACCACGAAGTGCTGGTCTCTCAGTCCAATCAATTGCGCCGTCGAGCGCAATTTTCCGTCGCAAAGAATCTTTGCGCGCAAACCGCCGCGACCTTTCAAGAATTCGTGCGCCCCGGGCGCAATGGCGCGATCCATCCAATAGCACGGCCGGCATTCCTCCATGCCGTGAAAACGAGTGCCTTGAATTTCAAAATCCTGGCCGATCAATTCATTTAGATCTACGCCGCGGGCAATCACGTTGCGCCGCGCAAGAGAGGGCGAGCAGCCCTGGATTTGAAGCGCGCCGCAAAGTTCTTCGAAAACTTCCAGCGAAAAAAATGTGATCTGGCCCTTGTAATCGTTCTTGAAATCGAAGTAACGATCGCCACGAATCCCTCTGCCCTCCACGCATTCGATCACCGGCACCTCAATCATAAGATGTGTGTCCGGCTCGCGACCATGATGCCCGACAAAATTGTGTCCCGGCGAAATGTATAAGTGACAGATCTCCACCGGCGGCAACAATATCTGAAATCGTTGCAGATGAAAGACGCGCACAGCATCGGTCCGGGCAAAATCATCCGGCGGAAGAGCGATGGAACACTTGATTATTCGCACGACGATCTCACGATCGAAGAACCGCTCGAAATCCGAATCGGCCGAAAAACCTTGGCGACCACCATGCGCACGCCGGGTCACGACGATGAACTCGCAGCTGGGTTTCTGGTTTCCGAAGCGATTGTTCGCGAGCCCCGGGAGATCGCCGGAATTTCAGAGACGCGCGACAATGTTGTGATTGTCGATCTTGCCGCGGGTGTGAAAGTGAAACTGAATACGGTACAGCGCTTCGGAACGATCTCGAGCAGTTGCGGGCTTTGCGGCAAGACGAGCATCGATGCCATCCGGCAGAATTTTCCCGCTATCAAATCTGTAGACGTTCGGATCCACATCGACACATTGCTTTCGCTTCCGAGAAAACTGCGAGAGGCGCAGATTGATTTCGCGCGAACCGGCGGCATCCACGCGGCAGGCATTTTCGATGTGAATGGCGAGCCGAAGAGTGTGCGCGAAGACATCGGCCGTCACAACGCCGCCGATAAAGCAATCGGCCGCGCCTTTCTCGACGATCAATTGCCGTTAGATCGACATCTCTTGCTCGTTAGCGGCCGCGCTTCATTCGAGATCATGCAAAAAGCGCTCGCGGCTGGAATTCCGATCGTCGCCTCGGTCTCAGCGCCTTCGAGTCTTGCGGTCGGTTTCGCTCGCGAGAGCAATCAAACGCTGATCGGATTCCTGCGTCCGCCTGCATTCAACATTTACTCGCACGTTGAACGGGTAATTTTGGAGGCGCGGTAGCCGAGCATATCGAATAAAAGCGGCGGACGCGCCGGCGGTCCGTCCGTACCATTTCGATTGTCCTCATACCGTTTTTCCCTCCTTGCCGTGACTACGCGAAAATTTTCCTCCGCTCGGCGCGCCGAGGGGCGGCTGTTCCGGATGCAAATTCGGTGGCTGACCGGCCTGCGGCGCGTTTCGCTCGAGCCAACCAAGAAAATCCGGGCCGCGCGGCAGGCGGCCTGGAATGATGTTGCAGACAAGCGCCTTGCTTTCCATGATCGTGACATTCGGTTCGCCGGAAATCGCAACCAGATTATTGGCAGCGTTACCGCGCAATGGACCGGCTGCTCCGAAATGAAATGGAATTGCGACCTGATGCACCGTTTTTCCGTTCAAATTCATCGGGCGAATGCGCCGGCTAACGAGCGCGCGCGCTTCAATCGCGCCGCGCAAGCTCACAATGCAAACGTAATCGCTATTGTCGATCTTCAGCTTGGCCGCCAATTCTGGCGAGATTTCGACGAACATCTCCGGCTGCAATTCGGAAAGATGGCTCAGGAAACGCGACATCCCGCCGCCGGTATGATGCTCGGTCAGCCGATATGTGGTGAGAACGTACGGAAAGCGCGGGTCGCCTGGCGGTGCGAAACGGTTTTCGTTTCGTGTGAACCAGTTCACCACCGGATTAGTGTCGCGTGAATAGAACGGATTTCTCACTGGCGATTCCAGCGGCTCGTAATGCGTCGGGAATGGGCCGTCCTGCAAACCCTTCGGGACGTACATCCAGCCCAAGCCATCTTCATGCAAGATGAAGGGCGCGTCGCCGCGTTGACCTTCAAGGCCAGTTTCGTCTCCTCGCGGTCGATAATCGGGAGGTTTGCTTGCCTTGAAATCAGGGACGTCAATGCCGGTCCATTTTTCCGAATCCCACCAGACAAGTTTTTTGCGTTCGCTCCATGGCTCACCGTTCGGCCTCGCGCTGGCGCGATTATAGATGATGCGGCGATCACTCGGCCAACTGAACCCCCAACCGTGTCCGAGATAATCCTTCGACTGGCGCGCGTTCGCTTTGTTCACGCCGTCTCGATTGAAAACGCCTGAATAAATCCAGGCGCCGCACGCGGTCGAGCCGTCGGATTTCAATTCATTATAATCGGCGACTTGCGGACCATGATGTGGTTGCCCTTTTCGATCGACACCGAAGACAACCCCGTCAGTGCCGCCGGGGTCATCCGCCTTCGCCAAGCCTACGGCGGACAGGCCGACCGCGGCTACAGAGCCGCCGTTCCGCTCTTCTTCACTTGGGCGTTGAGCGTTGGGCGTTGAGCGTTGGACGTTTTCTTTATCCGCTAGAGTTTTCCAACCATTGATCTCAGCGAGCACTGCTTCCATTTTTGGCTCGCCGAATTCGTCCTCCGGGTACCACCAGTCGAGCGCGCGCAGTGGTTCGTCTATCGGATCATCGGAAGCTCTGGCTTTGGCGATCAACCTCAAAGCCAGTTGATGAATGAACCACGCGTCGGACCGAGAATCGCCCGGGGGCTCGACCGCTTGCTCGCGCCATTGCAAGAGACGCTGAGTGTTTGTGAACGCGCCTTCTTTTTCCGCATGTCCGGCCGCAGGAAAGAAAAAGACTTCGGTTTCAATCTCGTCCGTTTTCAATTCGCCGCGCTCGATTTCAGCCGAGTCACGCCAAAATCTCGCGGGCTCGGTTTCGACCATGTCGCGGATAACAAACCATTGTAGTTTCGCCATCGACCTTCGTTGCAAGCGGGTATTCGGCGCGCCGACAGCCGAATTCTGTCCAATCAGGAACATCCCTTCCATTTTGCCGTCGGCCATGTCGTAAAGATATTCGAAGAAGGAATGGTCGGCGGTAATTTTCGGCAGCCAGTCATAACCAAAATCGTTCTTCGCGGTCGCGTGTTTGCCGTAGTAAGCCTTTAGCAAGCTGATGAAATACGCCGGCGTGTTCGACCAGAGCCCGGTCTTTGTCGTGTGCGCATCGAGATATTTTTGCAGGGTCTCCTCATCTCCGCCGCGCGGCATTGCCAGATAACCGGGTAAAATGTCATAGAGCGTGGGGATATCGGTCGAGCCCTGAATTGAAGCGTGGCCGCGCAAAGCTAAAATCCCTCCGCCAGGCCGCCCGATGTTGCCTAACAATAACTGCAGGATCGAGGCTGTGCGGATAATCTGGACGCCTTTGGAATGCTGCGTCCAGCCGACGGCATAACAGATCGCCGCGGTTTTATCTGGACCAGATGCTGCAACGAGCGCGTCTGCGACTTTCTGAAAAAGTACCGGCGGGATGCCGCAAACCTTTTCGACCATCTCCGGCGTGTAGCGCGCGAAATGCCGTTTGAGTTTCTGAAACACACATTGTGGATCTTGCAGAGTGAGATCCCGCTCGGGATAGCTCAGTCCTTCGCCTTTGTATTTCCAGCTCTCCATCTCATAGGCGCGCCGGTTCTCGTTCCAGCCAGAGAAATAACCATCGGCGTTATCTTCAGGGTCGCGGTACTCTTCGCGCAAAATGCAGGACGCATTCGTGTAGTGAACGACGTAATCGCGAAAGAAGAGTTCGTTCTCGATGATATGATGGATAATTCCCCCAAGAAACGTGATGTCGCTGCCGGCGCGGATCGGCACCCAGATATTGGCCAGCGCGCTCGTACGCGAAAACCTTGGATCTACATGGATTACGGTCGCGCCGCGCTCCTTAGCCTTCATTACCCACCGGAAACCGACTGGGTGCGCCTCTGCCATTGACGAACCTTCAATCAAAATGCAGTCCGCGTTGGCCAGATCCTGTTGCGCGGTCGTAGCTCCGCCCCGGCCAAAAGAGGTGCCCAGACCGGGCACCGTGCTGCTATGTCATATCCGGGCCTGGTTGGACACACAGACCATGCCCAGGCCTCCGGTGAAAAGTTTTTTGATGAGATAATTCTCTTCGTTGTCGAGCGTGGCGCCGCCGAGATGGCAGATCGCAGTCGTGTGATTGATTGTTGCCCCATTCTCCTGTCGGACGAAGGTCCGCTTACGCGATTCCCAGACGCGGTCCGCTACCATGTCCATCGCGCGATCCAGCGAAATTTCCGTCCACTGTTTCGCGCGCGGCGCGCGATATTTTATTTTCGTTTCGCGCTGCGAATGGGTGAGCAATTGATACGACGCCGCCCCCTTTGGACAAAGATTCCCCTGGCTGATCGGGCTTTCCGGGTCGCCTTCGATTGAAATCAGTTTCCCTTCCTTGTGGTAAATGAGCTGGCCGCATCCAACACCGCAATATGGGCAGATCGAGCGAGCAACTTTTGCGTCGTCAATCCTCGCGTGCATCGCACGCGTCCTGTCTGACATCGACTCTAGGCCGGTGCCGTCCTTGCGTTCGCGGATTTGCCGAACAAGCGGCCATTTCGAAAGGAAAGAAAACATCAAGAAGTCATCGCGCGCCTGGCTCGCGCATGCAAGCAAACTGGGACGCCTGCAATACGGTTTTCAGGGGCTCTCAGCGCAGAGCCTGGTTAATGCGCGAATTTGAACCCAGCCAACCTCGGCGCCTCGCGATCAAGATTTTTTTCGAGAGCGATTAC
>Ga0193731_1000579_pt1 | contig 11710 bp, 13 predicted proteins | sample U1a2metaG_FD_144920 | JGI IMG/M metagenome (GOLD analysis project Ga0193731, IMG submission 144920) | Soil microbial communities from a riparian zone of the East river system, Colorado, United States - U1a2 | ecosystem: Environmental > Terrestrial > Soil > Riparian zone | place: USA: East River...
TTCTTGTGCTCCATTGTCCGGCTGAGTGAGTGCGTCTCGCAGCATGAATTCGCCGTCTCGATCCGACATTCCACCAAGAACCGACACATGTTCGTCAACCGATTCGAGTCCCGCAATTTCTTTTCCCGCCACCTTCGCGTTGTCCACGAAGTAATTGTCGAGACCGCGCGAGGCGGAACTCTTGCTGTAGCTAGCGGGGGCGGCAAGATGCTGCGCAATCCACCACGGCTTATATCGAAGTTCGCTGTCGAACCCTGCAACTGGCGCCTGCGTTCCGCGGCGAGGGTCGGGTTGGAGCATAAGGATATTTTGCCGCAGCCAAGCCAGTAGCGCTGGGTCAATCTTCGAGCGGATATCCTGTCCACGGGGATATCTGGCGGCTGCTTCAAATTTCCTTTCGAATTCAGCGCCCCGGTTCGGATCGAATTCGAAGACGAAGCGCGTGCTGTCTTTCAGCGCCCGGTCGTATGGCGACGGAAGTGGATAATCTTTTTTGCTGAGCGCATGAATTGAGCCGACAAGGTAAAATGGCGCTGCCGCATTGGTCACGCGCCAGACGCAACATTTTGGAAATTTCTTAGCAGGGGAAACTGCGGTTGCGGATAGCGGCGTCAAGCCCAGCAGGACTAATCCAATTACGACACCGCGATAGCGTCGAGCAGGCAAAAACATTTCCGGTTTCTAGCGCGAAAAATCAGCATGTCAATTGTGAGTTCGTATAATTCAACAGATGAGATTGGCTGCTCGAGCGTCGGGTCGCCTCGCCTTAGCGCCAGCGGCGCGACTCATCAGTACTAGGGCAACGCCCCAGGTAAATGCATTTTCAATTGCCAAGCGCTGAAGGCGCGAGTCATAGGTGATGACAATCAGTACGGCCTTGCGTCAACATCAGTGAAACATGAACCGCGCCTTCAGCGCTGGATATTGTTGCATCTCTACGCCTGGGGCGCTGCCCCAGGCTGAGGTAAATCCGCACCTTCAGCGCACATATCCGAAGGGACAGGAGAATCACCGGCCCATCCTATTTGAGATCGGAGAGGTTTTCGATAACAATAGCGCAAGCATGCTCCTCCTGGTAAAGCGTTGGTTAGCCCTGGTGTTTATCTGCGCTTCCTTCGCTTTCGCGCAAACTGCATTCGCTGGCAGCGATTGGGAGATCATTAAAGTAAGCGGGCACGATTACTTGTCCGTTGACAACATTTCGAAGTTTTATGGATTACCTGCCGGCGTCGCTGGTGCAGGCGATAAAATCCGTTTCGAGACCGTCAAGAATCCGCTGGAATTTGTGAGCGGCAGCCGGGAGGCAATGATCAACGGCGCGCGGAGTTGGTTGTGCTTCCCTGTGGTGGAGAAGGACGGAAAATATTTGGTCTCGCGCACTGACGTGGCGAAAACAATCGAGCCGCTGGTGCGTCCCCATCGCGTTTCGAACGTAGGCAGGCTTGAGACGGTTGTTCTGGATCCGGGACATGGCGGGTACGACAAAGGGCAGGTGAGCCGTTTAGGGTATGAAAAAGATTTTGCGCTCGACGTCGCTCGAAAGCTCCGCCCGCTTTTGCAGGCAAAAGGGCTGCGCGTCATCATGACCCGCGAAGGCGATTATTTCGTGCCGTTGGAAGTGCGTGCACAGATCGCGAATAAGGCGCGCAATTCGATTTTCGTCAGCATTCACTTCAATGGAACGAATGACGACCCGGACGCCACCGGGTTCGAAATTTTTTCGTTCACGCCGCGCGGAGCGCCATCCACATCGGACAGCACGGCCCGTTCGAATTCTTTCAACATGCAACCGGGCAGTCAGGTCGATGCGCAAAGCATGGCGCTTTCGGCTTGTGTTTATCATTCGCTCCTCGGACACATCCCCGAGTACGACCGTGGCATCAAGCGCGCGCGGTTCGCTGTTCTGCGTCTGACGAAAGTGCCGGCTGTGCTGATTGAAGGCGGCTTTTTGACAGAGCGCGGCGAAAGCAAATTGATCGCGAACAAAGACTGGCGCGGCAAGCTCGCTGCAGCGATCGGCGTCGGGATTGAAAGCTACCGGTCGCTGGGAGTCAAGAAGCAACCGCCAATGCTCGTCGCAGATTATCGGAAGCAAACCAAGTTGGCGCCCGTCGAACCTGTTGTTCAGGAAGGACAGCTCAAGGAAGCAGATTCAAGCTTGATGAACTTAGTCGGCAAATCCAAATTTGTTTCGCCGCAGCAGACTTCAACTCCTTCACAGAAAATTTCTCTCGAGTCCGACGTGATCGTTCCGTGAGATTTCTGTAGCGGCAGGTGTGCCTGCCACGCCGAAGGTTTAGCGAAGGCGGGTTTTATGCATTGACCATTCTGGAAGTCCCCCTAGTCTCAGTTCGAACAATGAACCGAAAAGACCTATGAAAAAGCACCTCAGATACGCAATCATCGCCTTCTTCGCTACCGTCGCTGTTTGCATCGCCGCGACACCAGATAAGGCCGCGATGGAAGGAAAAGAAAAAGCTGCCTGGCAAGCCTTCAAGGATAAGAACGAAGCGGAGTTCAAAAAGCTCGTGGATAAGGATATCCGCGCCGTTTACGACACTGGCGTCTCGAATATGGCCAAGGAATTGGACGCCATGAAAAAGTGGGATATGAAATCGTTCGAGATCAGCGATTACGACATCTTTTCCGATGAGAAGGACGTGATCGTGTCTACCTACACGGTGAAAGTCGAGGGCACATTTGATGGCAAGGATGTGTCCGGTACCTACAACGCTGGAAGCGTCTGGAAAAAGGAAGGCAGCAACTGGCTCGCGATTTTCCACACGAACATCAAGCAAGCAGCGCCGCAATAGGCTGACTGGTTATTCGTTAATCGAAAGATGCGTTGTAGCCGTGCCGCTACGCGGTTTCGATAGCGCGTTCGTCTATGGTGGCAGGCGTATCGCCTGCCCCCTCGTCAGTGATTACTTGTCACTCGTCACTTATCACTCTAACGTTGGCGAGATTGCGGGGGAGCCGCGTGGCTGAGAGTCCAGCACTTTGCTAGAAAAGTGCTGGAGACCCCTTGAACCTGATGCGGGTAATGCCGCCGAAGGGAGAGGACTGGCAACTCAGCCATGCGTGATTCCAACGCATGGCCTTTTTTATGAGACAACAACATGACGGCGCTTCTGTAGCTTCTGTAGCCGGGATCGGTGATCCCGGCCCGAATGGATCTATCGAAACCGCGATCACCGATCGCGCCTACAACTTCCCGAATTCGCGCAAAGTTTACGTGAGCGGCAAATTGCATCCCGACATTCGAGTGGGTTTTTTGTCATCCCGAGCAAAGTCGAGGGATCTCTCGATCTTTCTGTGAAGCTATGAAATCAAAAACTGGTTCCCAAGAATCGAAGAACACCGCGGCGGTTGTCTCCAATTCGAAGAAAATTTACGTCGCCGGCAGGTTGCATTCCGACATTCGGATTCCATTCCGCGAAATCTCGCTTGCGCCGACGAAGTCGATGAATGGTCACGTCGAGGTGAACGAGCCCGTGCGCGTTTACGATACCAGCGGACCCTGGGGCGACAACCGTTTCGATGGTCAGGTTGAAGAAGGTTTGCCGCCATTGAGAGCGGCTTGGATTCGCGCGCGTGGCGACGTTGAGGAGTATGAGGGACGGAGCGTTCAACCCATCGACGATGGCTATTTGTCTGAATTGCATGCTGCGCATGCGAACAGAAAACGCCCAACGCCCAACGCCCAACGCCCAACGTCGAAGTCAGAGAGTGGGAACGGAGCCGGTAGTAATTCGGCGTTGGATGTTCGGCGTTCGGCGTTCGGCGTTTCCCGAAAAGTTCTTCGTGCGAAATCGCATCCGGTCACGCAGCTCTATTACGCCAGAAAAGGCGTGATAACTCCTGAGATGGAATTCATCGCGATTCGCGAGAACATGGGGCGCGCTGTAGCCGGGATCGGTGATCCCGGGGCCGCGATCAACGATCGCGGCTACAACCGGAACGATCTCCGTTTTCACCACTCCGGCTCGCAACCGATCGCAAATTGCAACTCGCAAATCGCAAATCCCATTACTCCCGAATTTGTGCGCTCCGAAGTCGCTCGCGGACGCGCGATCATCCCCGCGAACATCAATCATCCGGAATCCGAGCCAATGATCATCGGCCGCAATTTCCTGGTAAAGATCAACGCCAACATCGGAAACAGTGCTGTGGCTTCGTCGATCGAGGAAGAAGTGGAGAAAATGCGCTGGGCTACGAGATGGGGCGCCGATACCGTGATGGATCTTAGCACGGGCAAAAACATTCATGCCACCCGCGAATGGATCATTCGCAATTCGCCCGTGCCCATCGGCACCGTGCCGATTTATCAGGCACTCGAAAAAGTCGGCGGCCGCGCCGAGGAACTGACTTGGGAGATTTATCGCGACACGTTGATCGAACAGGCGGAGCAGGGGGTCGATTACTTCACAGTCCACGCCGGCGTCCTGTTACGCTTCATCCCTTTAACGGTTAAACGCGCGACCGGGATTGTTTCCAGGGGAGGGAGCATCATGGCGAAATGGTGCCTGGCGCATCATCAGGAAAGTTTTCTCTACACCCGGTGGGATGAAATCTGCGAGATCATGGCCGCTTACGACGTCAGCTTTTCCATCGGCGATGGTCTGAGGCCAGGCAGTATCGCGGACGCGAACGACGAAGCGCAGTTCGCCGAACTTTACACCCAAGGCGAGCTGACCCAGCGCGCCTGGAAACAGCACGTGCAAGTGATGAACGAAGGCCCGGGCCACATCCCGATGCACCTGATTCAGGAGAACATGGAGAAACAACTGGAGTGGTGCGACGAAGCGCCGTTCTACACTCTCGGCCCGCTTACCACCGACATCGCGCCGGGGTACGATCACATCACCAGCGCGATCGGCGCGGCAATGATCGGCTGGTACGGCTGTGCCATGCTTTGTTACGTCACCCCGAAAGAACATCTCGGCTTGCCTAACAAGAAGGACGTGAAAGATGGCGTGATTGCCTACAAAATCGCCGCGCACGCGGCTGATTTAGCGAAAGGCCATCCCGGCACGCAATACCGCGATAATGCGATTTCGAAAGCGCGGTTCGAGTTCAGGTGGGACGACCAATTCAATTTGTCACTCGATCCCGAAACCGCGCGCGAATTCCACGACGAAACGCTTCCGCAGGAAGGCGCTAAATCGGCTCACTTTTGCAGCATGTGTGGGCCTCACTTCTGCAGCATGCGCATCACAGAAGATGTCCGTCGTTATGCTGCTGAGAAAGGTTTGAGTGATGAAGCTGCAGTTAAACGGGGATTAGAAGAGAAGGCTGCTGAATTCGCCAAGGCTGGCGAAGTCTATCAAAAAGTGTGATGCGCATTTCGATGAACACGGCTTTGAGCGGGAGCGGCCGGGTAGATGACATTAAAAGTCACCCGCAGGGCGAGATTCGCGGGCTGACGAAGCTCGTCAAAATAACTGAGGACGTCAGAAAGTTTGCTGAACAGCAGAAGCTTTCGGAGTCCGAAGCGTTGCAAGCCGGGATGGAACAGAAAGCTCGCGACTTCAAACATGCTGGAGCGGAGGTATACGCGAAGGCATGATCAAAGCATGGTTTGAACCGAGCCGCTGGGAAGCGAGCGGGATAGACGGTCAAGCCCGCGAGGCACCGGGCGAAGTCTGCGGGAGCAGACGAGTCAATTTCGCCGGGTCAATTCAATCTCTCACTCGATCCTGAAACTGCGCGCGAGTTTCATGATGAGACTCTTCCGCAGGAAGGGGCGAAGACCGCGCATTTCTGCACAATGTGCGGTCCACACTTCTGCTCGATGAAGATAACGGAGGACGTTCGGAAATACGCGGCGGAACAGGGCATCGCCGAGGAAGAGGCGCTGAAGAAGGGGATGGAGGAAAAATCCCGCGAGTTCGTCGAGCACGGTGCTGAGATTTACTCAGCGCCCTCCACCTGATAAACCACGAGCCATGAAAGCAACACTGGCGCAGCCTGAGGCAAACCGTCTGTTCTCATGTTCCATCAAGGACTATGAGGAACTGTCGGAGCGTGTGGCGGATGTGGCGCGCCTTGTGAAAGGCATGGAAGACAAGCAAAAGGAATACCGCCTCGGTGTTCTCTTGGTCCATGGGATCGGAAGGCAGCCTTCAGGCGAAGCCCTCGTCCGGTGGGGCGATGTGCTTTTGCAAACCATTCGCCGGGCGACGCAGAGAAGAACCGGTTCGTCCTCGTTTTTGGCGTCGGATCTTAAAAATCCTTCCCATCTGGCCAAAAAACTGACCGCCCGATCAGATCCGGTTTCCAAGTTTGTGTGGACCCAGTTTTCTGACGAGTCGCAGCGGATGTTAGCCGATACAGCCTCAACCTTGGAACAAAAGCAGGCCGCATTAGTCGAAGGACTTAATAAAATTCTGAAAGGAGAACTGATCTATTCAGTTGAGCGTTTTGCCGAGGTGAAGTTATCTCCTGAAACAAAGTTGGAGGCAAAGAACCCCCGCAATATCGACCGGACTGAACTCAATCGGTTGTTGTTGGAAGATGCCTATCCACAGGAATTGATAAGGGACCTGAACTGGGTAGAGACGATCGTTGGACCGGCGCTAGGACTCGAAGAGAGTCGTCCGGCTTCAGCAGTAGTTCGGCTCCGAGACGGCAAGCATGAGGAGCGGTGGCTGCTTGCGGATGGATGGTGGGCCGATGCATTTCTGCCGCCAAGCTACCGAGAGTTGGTATCCTGGAGTGTGAAGGCGATCCCCTGGGCTTTTGCTATGCACATCGCACAGCGCTTCTGGCAGAGTGACCAGGACACTAAGCAGAACGGGGCCAAGCAAGGCGATGCCAATCCAAACGACCTCCTCAAACACCCCGGGGCGTTGATTCTTGCGATCGGTGAGATGTCGGTGGCTCTGGCATTTGCGCCCTTATTCGTAATCCTCCTGGCACTGGCGTTGATCTTGGGGCTGCTCCCCATACCGCAGTTGCGGACTTTTATCCTGGCTGCACAAGGAAACCTCGTTTCAACCGTCGGCGACTGTTTCGCCTTCGTCGAGAGTCCTGTTCGCGCCGCGCTGATTCGGACCCGGATTCTCAACGGACTGGAGTGGCTTAAAGAACGGTGCGAGCAAACCATCATGGTCGCCCACTCACAGGGTGCCGCGGTGGTCCTGGACTCGCTGGGTGCAATCGGGGTTGCGAAAGACGATGGCAGCCCTCGATTCGAAGAGCTTGGTTCGAACCAGATGCCGGATGCTCTCGTGACTTTTGGCGCAGGTACCAATCAACTTGCCGGCCTCAAGACGCTTACCGCCGGCCTGCCATCGAAGATCGGACCGAATCCAGTCTTCTATGCACTATGGTTACTGATTTTCACCATCAGCACCATCGGATGGCTGGGCACTGCTATGCTTTCTCACCAAACCAGCATAAAACAGGTTCTAGTGACCGTTGGGCTGCTGCTCGGGTCCGTTGTCCTTTACGGACTTATAGTGGGGGGGATATCAAATGTCGTAGCTAGGTTTGGGAAGCGCGCCAACGACACCGCGTTGAAAAAATGGGCGACTGACGAGGGTCTCACCTCCGTCGAGGTGCATAAATACCTCACCGCGCCAGAGTATGCGGCCAAGAGGGAAGAGTTGTTGCTGGAAATCGGCAAGAAGCGCAAGGAGCGGATTCTGATTCCTGTTTTATTGTGGACAATGCTCCCGTTGGTTGTGGGTTTTGTCTGGCTCGCGGAAACATCGAAGCTGCCCATTTTTCCCGTAAGTCTCATTGGTCTAGCATCGCTGTTTCTGTTGATGCTCATCTTCGGGATTCTCTTGATGAAGGCGGCCGTGACTACGGTGCGCATGCCGCCGGGTTTGCGTTGCTGGATCGACATCTTCGCCTCGGCGGACCCAGTTCCGAACGGCCGAACGAGGATCGTCCCATCAGAATCAGGCGCTCCAAAATCCGAATCCAGGTTCAAGTCCATCCCCATTTGGAACTTAGGCTCGCTTTTCGCCGACCACACGGCGTACTGGGACAATCTCGACGGCTTCGTGCTGCGGGTCGCGAGGGCCTGTGCAGAGACAGCACGGAGTCCGTGGAAGAATAAACTCCCCCCGGAATCGTCCGAAGTGGACGAGCGCGCGAAGTGGCGCGTCGGGTGGTTGCGGCTAGCTCGTTGGGCCATCCAAGCGAGTTGGTTGGGGGGTGGGGCTGCTCTTTGGATCTGGCATGGGAAGGACGTGCCCATGCCATTCAGCCTTCCTGGCTGGCTCCCGGCGATCGCAACGTCCGCTGCTCGTCTCGCGTTGTTCGCCGCGGCAATTGCCCTCGCCGCTCGGGGCAGTTGCGGCGTCTTCCAATTGATATGGGGAATATGGGCACGCTCCGAGCAAAAGACCGTGTTGGCTCACCAGCCGTTGGGGGGCGAAAAGTTCTGGTCGAGAAAGGAGCTTTGGCCCCTCGTCGGAATGGGAATGGTGGTCACGATATTCATCGTTCTAGCCCTCGCCGCCGTGAGAGATGACCTATCGCTAACTAACACCAGCGAGTTAGTATCTCTGGTTCTGGTATTTCTTTCCCCAGCAGCCCTGCTCATCCTGCTGCTGATCCGGTTAAGACCCGCTCCGCAAGTGGCCCAACGGGAAACTGAGGCGGCTCAGAGAAGCCGGTTGACCTCGGCGGAGCCGCTAGGGTCTTGACTCTACAAGCGACCTCCCAAATTGCCAGCGTACGTCGCAGACAGATGCGTTACGAGATCATGGCCGCGTACGATGTCAGCTTTTCTATTGGCGACGGTCTGAGGCCAGGCAGTATTGCTGACGCAAATGATGAGGCGCAGTTTGCTGAGTTATATACGCAAGGCGAGCTGACCCAGCGCGCGTGGGCGCGTCACGTGCAAGTGATGAACGAAGGCCCGGGCCACATTCCCATGCACCTGATTCGAGAGAACACGATCACATCACCAGCGCGATCGGCGCGGCGATGATCGGCTGGTACGGCTGCGCCATGCTTTGTTACGTCACGCCGAAAGAACACCTTGGTCTGCCGAACAAAAAAGACGTGAAGGACGGCGTCATCGCCTACAAAATCGCCGCCCACGCCGCCGATCTAGCCAAAGGCCATCCCGGCGCGCAATACCGCGACAACGCGATTAGTAAGGCAAGGTTTGAATTCCGTTGGCAGGATCAATTCAATTTAGCATTGGATCCGGACACGGCTCGTGAGTATCACGACGAAACCCTGCCTTCTGAAGGAGCGAAGACCGCGCATTTCTGCAGCATGTGCGGTCCGCATTTTTGTTCGATGAAAATTACTGAGGACGTACGTAAGTACGCCGCCGAGCATGGCCTAACGAATGCAGAAGCGATAGAATCAGGAATGGAGGAAAAGAGGAAGGAATTCGTGGAACAAGGCTCGGAAGTTTACGCGAAGACGTAGCACTGTAGCCGCCTCGCTGTGTCGAGGCGTTGGAGCGGTCGCCGCGGCGACCTGGTTTGAAAGCCTGGCCGTCGCTTCGCGTCCGTTGCAGCGGCTGCTAGCCGAAACGAACTGTTTCACGATTCAATGATTGCGAAACCATCCAAGATTCTAAAACCGATCCCCGAAGAAGAGATGTCGGAATGGGCACGCATCGCCCTCCACGCTCACCGTCGCGCCACGCGCAAGAAACGCGCTGAACTTCGTCGTATGGGTTTGCCGATGATCATTTGGAAGGACGGTAAAGTACGCGAAATTCCCGCGTAACGTTTGGGGAGTGCACGCGCCCGAGGTTTACGCGAACGCCTGAGTCAGTTATACTGTGATATGCACAACGACTCGGTCATCACCGTTGATCCCGAAATTCTCGGTGGTACGCCTGTTTTTGCCGGTACTCGAGTGCCGGTAAAGACGCTCTTCGAGTATCTAGAAGATAACTACTCGTTGGACGAATTCATCGAGTGCTTTCCCACGGTCAGCCGCGAGATGGCTCAACGCGTTTTGGAAGAATCGAAGACGGCGCTGCTTCAGCCGGCGTGAGAATCCTGCTCGACGAATGTGTGCCCTTGCCGCTGCGCAACCTGCTTGCCGGTCACGATTGTCGAAGCGCGCAGGAAATGGGCTGGAAGAGCGTCAAGAACGGCGAGGTTCTCACGCTCGCTGAAGGGAAGTTCGATTTGTTCATCACCTCCGATCAAGGCCTCGCCTATCAGCAGAATCTCAGTGGTCGTCGGATTGCCATCCTTCAACTTTCGACGAACAAGCTTCGTGCAATTGAAACTGCTGCCGGACAATTACGCGACGCCGTAGCAGCTATGTCCGGCGCAGAATTCCGCCGCCTCGAAATTCCTCGTTGAACGGCTCGCGACTTCTGCGACCGATGATGTAAATGTAGTTCGACGCCTGATAGGCTTATGAAAAAGAATCGAAGCACTAGCGCTGCGAAGAAATTGCCGACGTTTGTCTCGCGTGCGGAACGCGCGTTTGGTCGGGTCGCGCGCAAGGTCCGCGCCGAAAATCAGAAACATGGATTGCGCGCTGTTGTCTGGCCGAACGGGAAACGTGCTTCCGTTCGATGAACGGAGCCGATGGGGAATCGAGCCAAATAGATCGCCGGCAACCTCACCGTCTTGAAGTTGGGCCCCGGCGCTAATAGCGCATCATCACCGGCCCGCAGCCTTTTCGCAACGCTCGAGTAGCCGCGGCGCTTCCATCCGATCCGCCCAGGCCGCGAATGCCGGCGTTGCACCGCGCCAGCGCAGCGTCTCGACCTTTTTGAAGAGCGGCGCATCGGTGCGCAGGGTCGCGAGATTCTTGAAGAGCAGTGCGAGATCGCGGTGTTCGCCGAGGACGTTTGACGGGAAGTTTTCGATCCGACCGTAGCGGTTCAAAAGCTGGGCGGCGGTCCTGGCGCCGATCCCAGGGATGCCGGGATAGCCGTCGGCCGCATCGCCCACGAGCGCGAGCAGATCCGGAATGAGCTGCGGGCTGACGCCGAACTTTTCGCGTATCCCAGCGGCATCGCGAATCGTTTTGCGCCGGCCGTCGATCTGGACCACGCGCGTGCCTCGCACGCATTGCGCCAGATCCTTGTCGGGCGTCCAGATGGCGACTCTCTGAACCTTTTTGTCCTTCGACGCGAGATGCGCGGCCGAAGCAAGCGCATCATCGGCTTCGAGCTCGATCATCGGCCAGACCACAACGCCCATCGCCGCGAGCGCTTCCTCGAGCGGATGGAACTGCGCGAGCAGCGCGGGCTCGATGCTTGCGCCGGTCTTGTAGTCCGCCCAAAGCCGATTGCGAAACGACTCGATCACGTGATCGGTGGCGACACCGAGATACGTGCCAGTCTGACCGCGTGAAGCGGAATCTCCTGCTGGGACAGGACCACGTGAGGCAGAGCCTTTTACGGGGTCGATCATTTGGAGAACGGTTTGCAACACACCAACGACCGCGCCGTAAGGGCGGTCCTTGCCTTTCGTGAATCGGCGTAAGCCGTAGAAGTGACGGAAGAGTTCGTAAGTGCCGTCGACCAGATGCACGATCATTTTGGATTAACGTGAGATTTCATGCCGTCCCGCACTCAATGAAGCAACTTCTCAGGGAAGTGCGCGTTCTGTTCACGTCGCAAAATACGCCGCTGACGCCGTCGTAATTTTCCGCCCGGCTTCGTCGGATCCCAGCCTTTCGGATTCGGCAGGACCGCGGCCAGCATGGCCGACTGCTCCCGCGTAAGACCGCGCGCGCTGACGCCGAAATAATGCTGCGA
>Ga0193731_1000582_pt1 | contig 11687 bp, 9 predicted proteins | sample U1a2metaG_FD_144920 | JGI IMG/M metagenome (GOLD analysis project Ga0193731, IMG submission 144920) | Soil microbial communities from a riparian zone of the East river system, Colorado, United States - U1a2 | ecosystem: Environmental > Terrestrial > Soil > Riparian zone | place: USA: East River...
TGCGCCACAACGTTGTCAAAGGAATCCCTCAGGGTGAAGTTGGCGCCACCCCGAAAGCCGTTATAAAAGAAGTCGCCTTCAACCGTTGGGCGAACTACACCGGTGCCAAAGACGTAACCGAGTTTGACGCCGCCAAAGAAGCCGACGTCATTTTTTGGGTTAACTTCGAGACTGTCTCCGAAGAAAGGCGAATTCGGATTGTCATCCGTAAAAGTCCGGGTGTCACCGCGGTTTTGATAGATGTTTGCGCCCGCGTCGATCGCGCCGTAAAAGCCGAGTCCATACATTGGTGGAGGCGGCGGGGCCACCTGCTTGTAGACCTCCTGTCCCGCCTGCAGTGAAACGGCTGCAAATCCGAACAGAATTGATGTTAAAAGAGAGAATTTTTTCATAAGCAATGCAGCTATAAGTGATGAATCGTGGTTTCGCGAATTTATTTCTTAGGTTTTTTTGTGATCAGAAGCCATCTTCAGTGTCGGTCATTCGCTCGTCTATAGGACTTTAGTCCTACCTCGAAACAGACGCATCATCGCCAGTGGGCGCAGTGCAAACGGTGTCAGTGGTTTGGGGGAACGCTTTAGTTATCGGTTCTTCAGCCTCGGGTGGATCGTTAATAAAAGTGTGATTCACGCACTCGGGTGAGTCGCCATTGCACCAGACATTATCATTTATTCCGAAAGAGTCCGAACTCAGGACCTCGGAAGTTTCTGCGCTTGGGATGTCGGTAGTCGCGTGCGCCCGAATCGGTTTTTTGGCCCGATAATCCCACTGCGAAGTGATTCGCGGCACGTATTGCCTGATGTTGGCGCTGGGTGGACTGGGTGCGCTATTGGCGTTGGCTGCTCTGTCGACCCTACTATAGTTGAGGAAGATGCCCGCGGCTCCTCCAAGGCAAAGCAAAATGCCCGCAATGCCGATCAGCGCGATCGTCAACAACCAGAATTTATTTCCAAGGAGGTAACTTCCGCAGATACCAGCAAAAAAAGCGATCGCGACAAATGAAATGATGCGTGTCGCACCCCGTTTCCGCGTTAGCAATTCGCCCGGGCCGTATTTTGGAAACGAGATTTTCATGTCACGGAAGCGAGCGCGAGCCGTACAGCTGTCAGGAGTTCTTCGTCGTCAAAGGGTTTGGTCAGAAAGGCCGAAGCCCCTCCGTTCAAGGCGGTGGAACGAACCAGTGGATCGTCCTTTCCGGTAAAGATGATGACGCGGGTCGACGGAGAAATTTTCCGCAGCTCGGATTGAACTTCCAAGCCGCTCATTTGGGGCATACAAACGTCAACCAGGGCAACGGTCGGGCGATGAATCTTCGCATAACGCAAGAACTCCTCGGGATCGCTAAACGTTGCTGCGTCCAGATCAGCCGAGGAGAAAAGGCGGCTCAACCCCTTCAGCACCGAGGGGTCATCGTCGAGCAGGCAAACGACAAAGGCATTCGTGTTTCGCAAGGCCTAACAATACAGCAGCCGCTGTGACCAACGCTATGAGACCTTAGTCTTAGACGTTAGCCGCGGGTGCGAGGCACGCTTTTTCCGTCAACCTCACTAGCTCCGCAACGGAAGTAACATTCAGCTTCCGCATCGCGCGGCCGCGATGAACTTTTACGGTCTTTTCCGCGGTGCCAAGTTCTCCGGCAATCTGTTTGTTCAACATGCCGGTAACGACCAACTGCATCACTTCGAGCTCGCGAGGCGTCAACAGACCAAGAAGGGTCCGAGCTTCATTCTCTTCCACACTGCGCCGACGTTGTTCGGCTGACCGAATCAGGGCGCGCTCAACACATCCAAGCAAGTCATCAGCACGAAAGGGCTTTGGAAGAAAATCGACGGCGCCGGCCTTCATCGCCTGAGCGCACATCGAGATGTCGCCATAGCCAGTAATAAAAACAAGCTGTTCTTCCCGACGGCGCTGAATCAAAGTTTCCTGCAGATCCATACCGTTTAAACCCGGCATCCGCACATCGACAATCACGCACGCGGGTCCAGCGTGTTGTTCGCGTTTGAGAAAATCAGACGCGGATTCAAAAATTTCGCTTCGGCACCCTGCGGAGCGTAGTAATCGAGTAAGACCCTTCCGCACCGACGCGTCGTCGTCGATCGCGAAGACCAGGCTGTTTGGAGGGATTCTCATGCAGCTGAAGTTTTCGCGCTCGCCGGAAGAGTAAAAGAAAACTTCGCGCCCGCGCCTTGGGAATTTTCGCCTGTAACGGTACCGCCGTGTGATTCGACAATCGAACGCACGATTGCGAGGCCCATTCCTAATCCGTCCCGCTTTGTAGTGAAGAAGTGATCGAAGAGTCGCTCGCGCGCTTCCTCGGAAATACCAATGCCATAATCGCGCACGCTCGTGCGAATTGCGCTATCAACATTCCGCTCGGTCGCGACTACTACTTTGCGATGGGTTACTGGCGTGTCGTGCATGGCATCGAAGGCATTAATCACGAGATTAAGCAGGACCTGTTGTAGTTGGACCGGATCGCCGTCAACCGCTGGCAGATCTGGGTCCAGCGAAGTACTCAATTCGCAGGACTGAAGCATGGCATTCGGTTTTACCATATGCAGCACTTTCCCCACAAGATCGTTCAAATTCACCTGCTGCGAGACTCGCGAGCCTTTCTTAACCATGCCTTGGATGCTCCGGATCACTTCGCCGGCGCGGCTTCCATCTGCGATGATATCGCCTAACAAGTCGCGAAGTTCGCTAAGATCGACATCGCCGCGATCGATAAAGCGTCGTCCAGCGCTGGCGTTGCTGATGATTCCCGAAAGCGGCTGATTCAGTTCGTGGGCAATGGAGGTCGCCATTTCACCCATCACAGCCACGCGACTGAGATGACCGAGCTCGTCGCGCCGTTGCTGGGCTTCCAGTTCCGCCTGTTTTCGGGCAGTGATATCGATGCTGACTCCCAAAAGCCGCGCTGGTTTGCCATTAATATCCAAGTGCACACTTCCGCGCGTCGCCATCCACCGTACAATTCCATCTGGCAAAACGAGCCGATACTCGGAATCATAATCTTTACCCTTATGGATTGCATCGTCGATTGTTTGTCGAACGCGATCGCGATCGTCGGCATGCACGCGAGAAATGAAAGCTTCGAACCCGATTCTTCCTGCAGCCGGCCACCCCAATAAGGCCCGTCGAGCATTGGTAGCCCAGATCTCATCTTTATTCAGATCCCATTCCCAAATCCCCAGATTAACTGCGTCCGCAGCGAGACGCATGCGCTCTTCACTTTCCCGCAACGCCGCGTCTTTGTTTACCAGCTCTGTAACGTCCACGCACGAACCAATGTAGCCGGCGAAGTTTCCCTGCGCGTCATGCCGCCCGACCCCCTGGTCCGAAACCCAACGATATTCGCCATCATAACGTCTCAGTCGGTATTGCATCACAAACGCTTTGCGCGCATCAAATGCCTCCGTGTAAATCTTGAGACATTTTTGTAGATCGTCTGGATGTACGCCTTCGGCCCAGCCATTCCCCAGTTCCTGTTCCAAGCTACGGCCCGTAAACTTCAGCCACGGTTTGTTAAAGAAATTGCAGAGTTTGTCCACATCTGCCATCCAGATAAGGACCGGCGCCGCGTTGGCCACGATTCGGAAACGTTCTTCGCTTTCGTGCAAGCCCGCCTCGCTGGCCTCTAACCGGCGCGTGAGTCCCGCGGCGTGTAGCACATTGTAGCTCAACTCATAGGCCATCACCACGACAAGGCCTTGATAAAATAAGCTCGCTGTCAGCGGCATGGAGACGATTCCCCATGTTATTGTTATTCCCTCAACCGTTCCTGCGATAGTGAACAACAGAATGCTGCCCCCTACCATGAGCGCCTGCCGCCGGTCTCCCCGCCGCCATACGACTATTGTGGCATCCATGACAAAAATCACGAGCAACAGCAAGCTCAACTGGGCGACTAGCATCCAGGGATTCGGCACGCCCGCCGGGACCGAAACTGGTTCTCCCAGGAACGAGACGTGCCGGAGTGCAGTGATCTGCCGAAAATTGATATTGGGCGAGAAAACGAAATTGAGAATCAGCGATACCGTCCGCAAGCCAACGACCGCCCACGCGAGCCACTGCCGGCCGGCCCTCAGGTAGAGACGGACGAAAATGACGAGCGATACGACGATGACCCAAACCAGGACATGAATCCAGCGTACGACGATACCGAATTGCTCTGGCGTTTCCGCGCGCATCATCGCCAACTCGAGCGCCGAAAAGACCGCCACGGCGGTTGCCATCACTGAAAAAACAAGATTGGCTGGCACACTTCGATCCTTCCACCAGACGACAAAGTGAATTACCGCCAGCGTCAGGCACGCTCCGGCGCCCATTGACCAAATGATAGTGACCCAGCTCATTGCGTTATCTGACCATTGGCTGAATTGCCGCGGTCGAAGGGAGAATCATCGCCTCTCCGATCAGCTGGCCGCAAGTTTCCTGCGAGAGCCATTCCACTCCTTCCTTTATCGCCAAATTTGGCTCACGTTCCGTTATACCAAACCTGGGCGTATCAGAAGAAGTCTTAAGTTTCGGTGGGGAAATCTTGTAACAGAATCGTAACAATCGGCTCCGTCGCAGCGGTTGCGATTGCATTTCCACCGGCGTTGCCTTTGACGCATCACGTCCGGAGTTCCTAAATCGCGCCTCTCGTTCAGCAGTTTCTTATTTCCCGCTTTTACTTAGAGCATCGCGAACCGCCGCGATGAATTTTTCGTCGTTAAACGGCTTCATGAAAAAGGCAACCGGACCGATGGCCATTGCGGTGGCACGTGCAGCCAGGTCTTCTCGCGCTGTAATGACAATTACACGAGTCTTAGGTGAAATGGCGCAAAGACGGGCCAGCACTTCCAACCCAGTCACCTGGTCCATCCAGATGTCAGTCACCACCACAGGCACGTCGTGAGTGCTGGCGTGAGCTAGAAAGTCTGCAGCTTTGTTGAACGTGCGAACCTTGAATCCTTCAGACGCGAGCAAGTAATGCATCGATTTGAGGACGGAAAGGTCGTCATCCACAACACAGACCTCACTTGCTTCCGCCTCGACGGGAATGCTCATGCAGCCGCGATCGTTTGCGTTTGCCCGCGTACTGCTGGGAGGCGAACAATCATGCGCGCGCCGCGCTCGGGAGTGTTTTCCGCCACGATCGTACCGCCGTGTGCTTCGACAATCGACCGAACAATCGTCAGCCCCATCCCCATTCCTTTTTGTTTGGTGGAAAAGAAGTGATCGAAGACTTTATCGGGCTGATCCTTCGGTAACCCCGTTCCAAAATCACGCACGCTCACTTCGGCGACATCGCCCTTGTCCGAGCGAGTACTAATAATAATGCGGCGTTCGGCCGGTGGCAGTCCTTCCATGGCGTCGAGCGCATTAATAATCAGGTTGAGCAGAACCTGCTGGATCTGAACCAACGTGGCCTTAACTTGAGGAAGCTGAGGATCCAGCTCGCTCGTAACCACGCTTTCCCGACTTAACACGTCCGTGCTAACGAGGCGCACAGTTTCTGTAATAACGGAATTGAGGTCTAACAGAGTGTGCACGCTCGCCTCCTTGCGCACGAGGCTTCGAATTCCGCGGATTACTTCGCCGGCACGTTGACTGTCGGCCACCATGTCCTGCAGCAACTGCTGTAAGAGCGCCGGGTCGATGTTTCCGCGCTCGAGGAAGCGCCGCGCAGCTGAGGCGTTATTCGCAATAGCGGTAAGCGGTTGATTTAGTTCATGGGCGAAGGATGCAGTCATTTCGCCCATCAGGGAGACGCGGTTTCGATGCGCCATCTCTTCGCGTTGAACTTGTAGTTGAAGATCGGCCTGCTTCTGTGCGCTAACGTCCAAAGTCACTCCGATCGTTTCCAAGAGATTTCCTTCCTCATCCTTTAAACAGCGTCCCCGCATAATTACCCAACGTGTTTTTCCGTAGGGCAAAAGGAGGCGATGTTCGCTTTCGAACGTTCCGTAAAGCGCGCACGAACGATCGTAAGCAGTTTTGACGGCTGCTCGCTCGTCCGGATGGACACGCGAAAGGATCAAATCACAGGTTAGCGGTAGGTTAGAATCGAAGCCGTAGATCAGCCGCCCTTTTTCGCTCATCCAGGCGGTGTTCTGTTCCGGGTATAAAATCCAAAAAGCGAGATCGGCTGACTCAGCTGCCAGACTGATACGCGCTTCGCGTTCGCGCAAAATCTCCTGCTGTCGCTGGCGTTCGATGGCAATCCCGGCAATGTGCGTGGCGATTTCGGTTAACCGTGTCTCCTCAGGCCGCGGGCCGCGCGTTTCCTCGCGATACATCGCAAATGAACCCAAAACATCACCTTGGGCGGAGAGAATCGGTGTCGACCAGCAGGCGCGTAGTCCGCAAATTTTTGCCAACTCACGATAATCAGACCAAAGCGGATCTGTCATCACATCAGTGACAACAACCGGTCTTCGAGTGTACATGGCGGTGCCGCAGGAACCATTGCGTGGTCCGATCGCTGCGCCGTTTACCGCTTTCACATAAGCCTCGGGCAGATTCGGCGCCGCGCCGTGACGCACATGTTTTCCATCCCGGTTCAAAAGAAGAATGGAACAACGCAGTCCTTCCGCCTGACCTTCCATTAGAAGAACAAGACGGGTGAGAACATCCGCCAGCGGGGCGTCGGCTGCGATCATCTCAAGCACGCGACTTTGTCCAGCGCGAAAAAATTCTTCCTCTTTGATTTCAGTGATATCGCGGCAAACGATGACACCGCCTAACACATCACCGTTAGAGCTCCGCAGAGGGCGACCAGTGATGCGCGTCCAGATCCCATACGGTGCGTTCTTATGCCGAACGAACATCTCAATATTGTTGACCTCCTCACCACGGATCGAGCGGGTGAGAGGCAGCTCCTGAGACGGGAAAGGTGTGACCTTATCTGGCAAAAAGGCACGATATCGCTGGGACCATTCGTGGGATTTTGCGTCGGTCGCGCGGGCGCCAAACATGCGCTCTGCTGCAGGGTTGAAGACGACAATGTTTTCATCCTTGTCGGCAACAATCACCGCATCGCCCATGTCTGACAAAATGGAGTGGAGGATTTCGTTGCTGCGGGAGAGCTCGGCGTTGGTGTGAGATGGTTCAGCTTTTTTATGATCGCTGCTCATAATCGTGGGCGCTTTGTATGCTACGATTGAGCCGGCTGAATCTCAACGGCCATTCATTATCCGTCTTACTTGAATGGAATCTCGAGCTATTCGGACCGGCTATCCTCAAGTTGAGGATTGTGATTGCCGGCGGCAATGGGACTTAAGGCCTATGGGCACCGCCCGAACAGCCAAAACGAATTAATCAATGGAACCCAGCTTGCGGAGGCTCGCCGGCACCAGCGTTTTGCTTGATCAGTCTTCGATTGTCGCCGCGACGTCCCCTGCGTCTTCCACTGCCTTCTCGTCAGCCGCGCTCAGGTTTGATGGCTGCGTGTCAATGGTCACCTTTACGATTTTACCGGTGAACTTGTTCTCTCCCGGCTTGTAATCGTTGGACACCATCGTTTCGTTGTCCACGCCTACATCGACACCTTCATCTGCCGAAAAGGCATAAGGCTGGGTTTTCGGAATCCGTCCTGTCGCCACTTGTTGGCCATCGACGTAAAGCGCGCACTTGCCACCTGAGCCTGGTTTCGGCGCATCGGCTATGAACTCATACTTGATCTCGTGTTTACCCGGCGATAGGGCCGTCTGCCCGCCGATGTTGGTCCGTTCGACTCCAAAATAATTGTACTCGTGATGGACCTTTCCATCCTTCATGTAGAGCACCCACCCACCGAACGCACCAGCTTGTGCGATGATTACGCCGCTCGTATTAGCGTCCTTCAATTCGACAGGCGCTGTGATTGTATAGGAGCGATTCTTTACGTTGATGAACGCGTTTTCCGTCATACCAGTCATGCCTGGATAGACCGTCAGTGAGGTCCGATTGCCCATCAGGTCGGGTCGTCCAGCAATGGCTGCATTGAAGCGCTCTGATCTGCGGTCATCGATAGGCAGTACATGATTCTTGATCGCCTCTTTCGTGAAAAGGTCTTGAAGCTCTTTCAGTTTCGCGGGATTTTGCGCGGCGAGATCATGTGCCTGGCTGAAGTCCTCGGCTACATGGTAAAGTTCCCAAGTGTCCTTGGAGAGCGGCGGAAGCGGCACCATCAGCCAGGGAATGGAATGGCGCGTGCATGCCACCCACCCATCGTGATAAATGCCGCGATTTCCAAACATCTCGAAATACTGAGTAGTGTGCGTCTCCTTTGCTTTAGGATTGTCGAACGTATAAACCATTGACGTTCCGTCGAAAGGCCTCTGCGCCGTTCCGTTGACGCTCTTGGGAAACGGTAAGCCGACTGCTTCCAAGACAGTAGGCGCAATATCAGTGACATGAGTGAACTGGGAGCGAATTTCTCCCTTGGTTTTTATGCGTGGCGGCCAGTGGATCACGACTCCGTTGGTAGTCCCACCGTAATGCGAAGCGATCTGCTTGGTCCATTGGAACGGCGTATCGCCAGCCCAAGCCCAGCCGATAGCGTAATGTGGAAAGGTCGTTGCGTCGCCCCAGTTATCCAGATGAGGCATGTTAATCTCGGCCGTGTTAATGATGCCGTTCAGAGCCATCATTTCGTTATAGGCGCCTTCCGGTCCGCCCTCGGCACTGGCACCGTTATCGCCAACGATGTAAATGAACAAGGTGTTATCCAGCACGCCCATTTCCTGCAAGGCATTGACCAGACGTCCTACTTGTTCGTCAGTGTGCTCGGCAAAGCCGGCGAAGGTCTCCATTTGCCGGGCCTCAAGTTTTTTCTGGTCAGGCGTTTGGGAATCCCATGACGGAATTTCCTTCGGACGCTTCGTTAGCTCTGCACCGGCCGGGATAACGCCAATTTGTTTTTGTCGCGCGAATATCTCGTCGCGAAGCGCATCCCATCCCTGATCGAATTTGCCCTTATATCGGTCGATATATTCCTTGGGGACATGATGCGGCGCATGCAGCGCGCCGGTGGCGAAGTAAACGAAGAAAGGCTTGTCCGGCGTCAATGAGTGCTGTGCCTGCATCCAGGCGATCGCCTGGTTCGTCATATCAACAGTAAAATGATAACCGGGCTCGTGCGGCGGCTCTACACGAATAGTCCCATCAAAGATGGCCGGCGCCCACTGATTTGTCTCGCCCCCAATGAAACCATAAAATTTGTCGAAGCCAGAATGAGTCGGCCAACGATCGAGCGGTCCGGAAACCGAAACCTCCCACGGCGGCGTTTCGTGATATTTGCCAAAGGCAGCGGTGCTATAGCCGTTGAGTCGCAACATCTCCGCGAGCGGTGCCACACTCTGTGGACGGATTCCGGTATTGCCGGGAAACGCGGTGGCAAGTTCCATGATTGCGCCGGCGTTGTTGACGTGGTGGTTGCGTCCTGTCAATAACGCAGTGCGAGTCGGCGAACAAAGTGCAGTGGTATGAAAATCGTTATAGCGCAGGCCAGCTGCCGCCAGCTTGTCGAGCGTCGGCATTTTGCACGGACCCCCAAATGCGCTTGGCTGTCCGAAGCCGATATCGTCGAGCAAAACGACGACGACGTTAGGCGCCCCCTTAGGGGCTTTAACTTCAAAGCGCGGCGGTGCCTTAGCATTGCGCGCGTCAAGCTCCGTGATGATTGGGGGCTGCGGCTCGGGAACCGGAAGCACAGTTCGATTAATCTGTTGCGCCGTCAAAGACAGCGGCAGCAAGCTCGACGCAGCGACCAGCAAATGTATCACTCGCGAATTCTTCTTTACAGTTTCTGATTTCATTCTAATTGGATTGCCCTTTCAGTTTTACTTCCTCTCTCAAAACGTGTGACGATGGTTCATCTTACCTTCGATGTCGATGTCGTGTCTTCGGCTGTAAGAATGTTAAAGCCCGGCGCACTGTGAGTACGCGGGCTCACAGGTTGATCAGTTACAATAAGTGTCGTCCCCGGCGTGATCAGCGACTGGACGTCTTGTTGGAAAGCGGGCGGGATCGCGACTCGTTTGGCCAGATCCTTGATATGTGGTGGCCTGCCGCCAATGCTGGTTGAAGATAGCCAATCGCGCCGTCCATCGGAATCGACTGTCGCCAGCGCGGAGAAAACATGAGTCCCGGAAACCATCCGCGGGCTAAGACCGCCTACGGACGCGCGACCAATCTCCACACCATTACGAAAGACATGAGCGACGCCGTCATTCGCGCTGACGATGATTGACACTGGTCCCTTCGTTGCCTTTTCGGGTGTCCAGACAAAACCTCCTTCAGGCAATGGCTGGCGCGAAGTGCCTGTCCTACCGGAGAACAGCGCTCCCGGTCGCGTGGTGTGAGACGGCGCAGAATTGTTGTCTGCGATAATAACGGTCGTGCCGGCACTCGTGACTGAATAAAGTTTTTCAGCGAAGTTTTCTGGCATCCGCACACAGCCGGCCGACGCCGGATAGCCCGGCAATTGTCCCGCATGCATCGCGATTCCACTCCAGGTGAGCCGCTGCATGTGAGGCATCTTCGCGCCTTTGTAGATGTTCGACTCGTGACTGACTTTTTTCTGCAGCACGGTGAATTCACCGGTCGGTGTGCGCTTGCCCGGCTTTCCGGTACTCACCGTCGAACGCCCGATGCGCACACCATTTCGATACACATACATGACCTGGTCCGGCAAACTCACGATGATCACCACCGGCCCAGCCGGCGAAACCTCGGGATGCCAGACATAATCACCGGGTTTGAATTCCGAAGTAAACGGGGCGACCACGCGGCCTTTGGTTAAAGCAGCTACTGCGGCTGGGACAACGGCCAGCACGAGCGCGAAAGCAAGGCCAGTGCAAAGAATTGTAAGTTTGGATCTCATAAGATTTCGAGGATTCATCTGCCGTGATCCGGGCCGATCAATGCTCTTCCCAGTCGCTCGAGTTCCTGCGTGTAACAGAACAACGCGAACAAGGCAATAATCACAATGAAGTAGCGGGACGCGGGTATCTGGAATTCAGGCCTCCGCACAATGAAAACGAAGCCAAAAATAGAGGTAGCCAGCACGAAGGACATGCGGGCGACAAATAGAACAATGTAGCCAACGAGCGCGTTACGAAGCTGCAGTAGCGGCGGACGAACTCGATGGCGTATCCAATACCCCGCCTGCATCAATGCGACTGCCGACAACGACCAAATCAACCTTTCCGGTCGCGCTTCATGCCCGCCAGGGTCTAGAAGAACTTGCCTGAAAAGCGGAAGAGCATACCAAAAAAGGATGGCCGTTCCTATCGTTTGTATGGCGAACAAAAAGAAGTAGTGCGAGGCATCGCCGTCAGCGCGTGTTGGGCGTCCGGAAGCACTTGTCGGATTCTGTGGCTCTATCATTGTGATCTAACGTAGCGCACAATTTCGAGCGGGATATCAAATCAGCAGATACGGCACGATTGAAAGACAGCGGCCACCATTAGCGACCGACGATCACTTCACGGATTCAACAATCCACGTCTTTTTTGAACAAATGTTTTGACTAGCCATAGCGACTTCGGGTATACGACCGTCCTTAAATCGAAGCCGCCTGAGAGAAATTCTTATCGTGCGGCGAAACCAACCAAAGGAGATACAACTATGAACAATGTTAAGAAAATTGCAGTTCTACTAACAATCCTCGGCGTGATTGCAGGATTTACACAGGCGGCGACTCATCATGAATC
>Ga0193731_1000584_pt1 | contig 11660 bp, 12 predicted proteins | sample U1a2metaG_FD_144920 | JGI IMG/M metagenome (GOLD analysis project Ga0193731, IMG submission 144920) | Soil microbial communities from a riparian zone of the East river system, Colorado, United States - U1a2 | ecosystem: Environmental > Terrestrial > Soil > Riparian zone | place: USA: East River...
GCTGTAGTGATGGTGAGCTCACAGAGGTAGGTACCTTGCTTGGTCGACATTTTGCATCATACAACCTAGCGCACCGCCCGTGCCCTTCCTTATGCGTATGCATACCGGCCGTACGAGCTCGAGGCCAGCAGAGACTGAACAGTATCCGGGATGGGTCTCAGCGATGGGGCGCTGCTGGGATTTCCCGTCCGGTGAGCGGCTTTCCTTCATTCAACCTAACGCTCCACCGCCCCTCTCCCATAATCCTACGCGATAATAGTTATACGAGACCAGCAGAGGCTGAGCAATATCTGGGGTGAGTCTCAGATGGGATTTCTCGCTCGGTGAGCGGTTCTCACTATCCTATCAGACTCCACCGCCCTCCCCGTAATCTCATGGGGGTACCTGATGGTCATACGACGCTAGCAGAAGATAATGGGTGAGCGGTTTTCATTATCCAACATAAGACGCTATCATCATTATCGTAATCTTTCGCGTGTGTCTGTTCAGAAATCGGGATAGGTCTCAGCACACCAGGGCTGGTAGGGTCTCGCTCGGAGAGCGGTTTTCATCATCCGTGAGGCATCACCATTCTCAGTGCGTGTGCCTATTCAAAACTCGGAGCGCACCAGGGCTGGTAAGATCTCGCTCGGTGAGCGGTTGGTGCAGTATGGTCCAGCCTGTGGTGTGATCAACAGTTGATAGATGATGGTGGTAAGAAGGATATTATCGATGTGGGGCACTTACACGCGCTCTTACGCAACTCGTCACTTAAAAGTCTGGTGATTAATAAGAGCCTATCGGGGATGTAGCGGGACGTCAATATGAATGATTTCCTCCGCTGACAGACGCCACAAAGAACTGCTATTTAAGCCGCGTTGCTAGCCAGCGGTGCTGTGCATAAACCAACCCCTTGGAGATTGTGCACGTCCGTTTGATATCCCTCCGCAGAGAATTTAATAGAATCATCATCAATCCCATCCCCCATTCGTCTGAATAGAAGAACCAGCTACGTTGGTGTCAGAAATGGTCGCCGCGAACATGGTGTGTTGCTTACAATAGTACCAACATATGTTTGGATGGAATGACGGTCAACCTTTCCATCAAGCTGTCTATCAGAGACAAAACTCTGCACCACGCGCTGGAAAAGGGGGCTCCCAAGAAAGGCATAAATCCACTGTCCATCGAAGCCAAGGAGGTCGGCTGACAACTGGCGGTTGTGATCCTTGCGATCGGTCGTGAATACTCGCTGGTGGGAACCAAACGTTTCGTTGCGGGACCTGGCAGACTCGGAATCTTGGACGAATATGAATTTCGTTCGGATGTAAACCGTGTCCGTCGTCCGATTCCTGCTCAAGGAGTTTTTGACGTAGGTCCTGATTGCCTTGCCCTCGTCCGACTTAGCGGCTACAAAGTGGGAGTTGAGATAAAATCACAATAGTATAACAATCACTTACGGGGCTGGGGTGGCGGCTGTCAGTCATACTCTTTAATGTAAGCATCCGCCGCTTCCTATAGCAAAGACGCAATCGCGTCTCTGTTTCCTAGAGGAAAAACTTGGCGTAAGACGCGAATATAGCCGCATCCACTGGCGAGGCCTGCTATAGTACTAGGCAGGTCCTTCCCGTGCACGGCGAACCTTTGCAGGGTTGCTGTTCCTCAATTATGAGTTCTACTGAAGCTCGCCAAGGTTATATGATGAATCGCTTACCAAAATCGACTTCCTCCTCCACAACTAAAGCATCCCACAATCTAGACATGCCTTGGCTCTCGGAGAGTAGATCAGATATGTCTTGGAGAGAACGGGGGCTCGCTTCTTCAATCCACCGGATAAAGACAAGGTAGATGATTTGGGGGGGTGGGGTCACAGGCGGATTGCCCGACATTCCTATGTGATCGAAATGTAAGAAACCGATGCATTTTAAATGGGAATTAAAGTTCGAGGAATGAGCGGAGAACGTAGGAGCGTGCAAGGCCGCAGAAAAATAGAAAGAGCGTAGGTGATGGGGATAGCATTTGTATTATTTTCCAAACAATGATTGATCCGCATGTATCAAAAAAAGGTCCCAATTGGGAGACACGGACACATCGAAACGATCGAGCGCGCCATCATCGCGCCCTCCCTCCATCGTGGCGATCGTGTCCGTCATCTAACCGACCATTGCAACAGTCGGATGGACAGGGTAAAAAGGATGCTCAAGCTGCGTTAGAAGTACAAGGAATGTGGAGGACGGGGGACGGCATGAGGGCGTCGTTATGGGGTAGGGAAGAGACGCCATTCGAATCGGTGGGAACGGTTAGTATGCAGGCACGGAGACGCGCATTGGGCTTCAGGAGGAGGGTATGCGAGAGAAAACTGAAGGATCGGGGGGAAGGGGTGCAGCTGTAGTGATGGTGAGCTCACGGAGGTAGGTACTCCGGCTCGGTGGACGTTTTGCATCATACAACCTAGCGCACTACCCGTGCCCTTATGCGCACGAATACCGGCTGTACGAGCTCGAGGCTGGCAGAGACTGAACAGTATCCGGGATGGGTCTCAGCGATGGGGCACTGCTGGGGTTTCCCGTCCGGCGAGCGGCTTTCCTTCGTCTAACCTGATGCTCCACCGTCCCCCACGTGTGCCTAATAGCTATACGAGGCCAGCAGAGGCTTAGCAATATCCGGGGTAAGTCTCAGAGACGAAGTATGGTCGCTCGGTGAACGCTTCTCATCATCCTATCAAAGACTACACTGCCCTCCCCATCGTCACATGGGGGTACCTAATGGTTATACAATATCCGTGTGGCGTTTCTTGCTTCAGGATAGGTCTCAGCACACCAGGGCCAGTAGGATCTCGCTCGGAGGGCAGTTTTCATCATCGTGAGCCATCACCATTCTCAGTTTTAAAACTCGGGTTGGGTCTCAGCGCACCAGGGCTGGTAAGATCTCGCTCGGTGAGCGGTTGGTGGTGGTCCAGCCTGCGGTGTGATCAACAGATGACAGATGACGGTGGTAAGGAAGTTATCGATGTGGCGCAGTTTGAACTTGCACGTGCTCTTACGTATGCACAAGTCCAGCGAGATTCCATTCCTATCGCTCGAATTTCAGAGCTGTTCGGCCTGATGTACATATTTGGACTGATAAACTACTACTGTTCGTCGCCAGAATCTGCAGTTAGGTCAATGATGTGATTAGAGGGACCCGAGCTGACAGGTTCGGATTCATCCCTATCTTCGGCAGTGAGGTCAATAACCACGGGAGAGTTCCGGACCCCAGCTTCTCCTGTAATGCAAATGTGCATTCCAAAAACCCTGCGCGTCATCACCATCCCACAACGGCACTTCACAATGAGTCGATGGAACTCAGCCTCGGAGAGCCCAGGTTGCGTCGAGGAATCAAGTAGGAAGAAAGGACTGATCACGGTGCGAAGATTAACCCGGGCTCGTTCGTGTGTTTCTATCATTTTCAAAAGCTTGGCAATACCTGATGCAGTAACTGTCAGATAAACTGGATATACATTAGAAATAAACAATACCTGCCGTCTGAGTAACGAGCATTCTTCTCTTCTAGTATTGCTCTATTCGGGGCAGCAGCCCCACCTAGACTTCCCTGAAGGAAATGTGTGAGAGTGTCGTCACCGACTCCACAAGCTATCCAGTGACGTTTGAACCCTCACCGATGCCACAGAACTTCCAGGATTTGCAGACTCATCATACTCGAAGTCCTCAGGTGGGGAGGCTTGGGATCGCGCCATGTTTGTGTGGTATTTGGCAAAAAGAATTCTCACAGTCCGATTATATTAAGTATGGGGGTGCAAGGCTGCAGAAAAATAGAAAGCTTCCTAATTGCGTTTGTCGTTTTGAATTCTACACGGGTTTGGGAGAGAAGAATCAATCGCGTCACGAAAACGTGATCAAATTCTCGAGTCAGTAAGTTGTGTTTCGAGACTACCCAAATCTGGAGCGCAGCCTGTACTCGTACACGTGTGCATACCGGCCAGCAGAAGCTGGACAATATCTGGGATGAGTCTCAGCAATGAAGCGCTAGTTTCTTGCTCGGTGAGGGCTCTCACATCCAATTAAAGGTACCACCGTTCTCCCTGTGTGCTTATGCATGTGCCTACTCGCTATACGAGGCCAGCAGAAACTAAGAACATCCGGAGTGTGTCTCAGCGCTGCAGCGCTGGTGGGGTCCCTCGCTCAGTGAGCGGCTCTCATCACCCAATCAAAGGCGCCAACGTTCTCCCCATGTGCTCATGCGTGTGTCTACTCAGCCTCAGCAATGGAGCACTGGTGGGGTCTCCCGCTCCATGGGCGGTTCTCGTCATCCAAAATCAAAGGCACCACCATTCTCCCCGAGATCTTATGCGTGTACCTACTCGCGATACAATCGACCGGCAAAGGCTGGACAATATCCGGGGTGAGTCTCAGCGATGGAGCGCTGGTTGTGAGGTTTCTCGCTCGGTGAGCGGTTTCTACTAACCAACATAAGGCATCGTCATCCCATCCCATTATCTTTTGCGTGTGCTTGTTCAAACCTCGGGATAGGCCTCAGCACACTAGAGATGGTATGGTCTATTGCTCGGGCAGTTAATTCGTTATCCAACGTAGGGCATTACCCGTTCTCACTGTGCTGCGTGTGCCGATTCAAAACTGGGGTAGTTCTCGGCGCACCAGGGCTGGTAAGGCTCTTGCTCGCTGAGCGGTTAATGCAGTATGGTCTGTAGTCAATAATTGACAGATGGAGAAGGAAATCAATGTGACAGAAACTATCGCATCACGCTCTTCTTTTAAGTTTCTCGCCATATAGGTAGATAGATTGTATTGTAAGGCTAAGATTCGGCAAGGAATTGCGAGTGGCAACAAAAGAACAACTTCAATCGTTCCGTGCGCAAAATAAGAGGTATGAGACGGACGATTCAAAACAGCCAAGTAGATCATAAGGACAGGAAGAATGTATAGATCCACACTATAAACCTGCACGAGCTCTTTCTGGAGTGTTTATGAGTACCTCCAGGGATTTCCTCGGCGAAGCTGAGAAGAACCAGCGGTGGGTTGCGACAAAGATGTACCGCGTCGGTCAGATATCAACCCTTTGCGTGCCATGTACCCAAAACGATGGTGCGCCGCAAGCGGCCGTGGCGGTCTGGAAGAAGGGTAATATGGACTAGGGCGGTGCGGTGCAGCGCGAGAGCCGATGGAGCTGCGATTTGACGTAGAAGGCTCAGGAGAGTAGCTGTCCTGCCTCGAGTTCTTGTTCAATCGTGACGCTCCCGCAGAAGGACGCTGATAGGGTTTGAGCTCGATTGTCAATAACAGGGGTGATGGAGCGGCATCAACGGAAGCCATCGGGTTGTCACTGCTCCACCCTGCCCTCACGAGGCGTGCCTCGTGGATAGATGCAAACTCGGTCACGAATGCTGCTGACTTGAAGGATGGGATGGGTGCGCTTGACACTATCGAAACACCACAACCCCCTTCTGCGGCCGGGGCACTGAGGCGTTCTGCAATGTCATCGATGGTAATGCCTGAGGTAAGGTTTTGAAATATGAGGTAGCACGTGTCAAGGCTGGAGAGCCTGGTGGAATGGGGTGGTGAAGGGGGTTCAGGCAAGGTTGGGATGCTCAGCTGATGGGCCGAAAGATAAGAGGGGCAATCCTGCGCTGGAGAAAAATCTTCCATGGGATGGTCCTTATCTGCTTGTTTCTCCGAAAGTGCAGGGGCCTGCTGGGAACAAGATAGAACATCTTCCATGAGATAGTTGCTACCAACTTGGTTCTCTGGTACAGGTGCGCTGAGCTGTGTAGAAGCGATAACTATGCCTTGTGCTGAAGCGTCTGCAAAAGAAGGTGCCATGTGGTCAGGAAATGCGGTACCAGCTGCTGCAACTTCCTGCGAACCGCGGCAGGGTGCGTCAGCACAAGATGGCTGAGAGGAATGGGCCTGTGGTAAAACATCTTCCATGAGATAGTTGCTATTGACTTGGTTATCTGGTACCGGTGCGCTGAACTCTACGGAATCTGAAAAAGCAGTTGTACTGAGCTGGACGGGGAGGCTGCATGTTCCTTTTTCTGAAGCCTTCCGTTAGCAGGCGAGAAAGACATTACAATAGCTCACTAACCTAGGCTCGGTGACGCTGGCGCCTGTGATGCAAGGGAGGCGTGAAGGTGCCGCTGGTAAGCAGTGATCACTGATAGGATGTCCGGATCGAAATCCGGGACCGAAGGCAGCCGTTCCATGTTGTCAGATGCAGGAGGCGACGGAGGCGGGGGCCCTGGTGGCTGAACATGGTATCGAGGGTAGTCGCCGTCATCGTCGTCGTCGTAATTTTCATCCTGGTATGGGTCGGTAGGGACACAGGGATATACCCTCAATTGGGTGGCAGCAGGAACAGGAGCTTCTTTACCAACATCGGTAGGCTTTGGGTCTGCCTTAGCATACATCCAAGTGGAAGGACGGGTGGTTGTGGGCAACCCATTAGGCACGTCGAGGCTGTAGAATTTATAAAAGGGGACGGGCAAACCAAAACAGGAATCAGAGACGAGACCACCCGGCATATCTCCAAGAGGCGATGAATTAAAGTACAGCTGGCGTTTGTTCTGTCTATCGTAATATGGACCAACTAGCCCATTTCCTTTAAATGACTTGCCACGCTCTTGCATGATGTCGCGGCCATGTAGTGGATGACCTTTCACATCCATAGACGTAACGTAGAACCGAGACCAGGCACCCTTCTTGTCAGCTACCATGATGGGAGGAGGCTTCAGCCATGGGACGCGGTCTATATAAAGACAGACCGAAGGCCAAGTGATGTCACCATCCTCGGGTTCGGGTTTCTGATAGACATCGGATTCTGGGCGAACATAACCTTGAGAATGAGAGGAAGAAAGGTCGAGCGCACTGGCCGACGCAATAACGTTTGAGTAACAAAGCGATGGAAGCTGTTCGGACCAAGGGGTGGCGTGGCGTAAGGCAACAGCCTCGTACGCATTGACATCAGGGAGGAGATGCCACACATCCTTGGGGCAGAATGAATGGGTAGCATGGCGGCTCCGTCGATCAGAAATGCCAGGTCCAAAGTCTAATCCCTCGCGGTATTCGTGGATTATGAAGCATGGGACCCCTACATAGAGGAGCCACCTAGCGACACGCTCGTCTGCACCGTTTATCCATGCTCCCAGGCAGTGTTCCTGAACGGCAGGCAGGGGCAATACGAGGGGCACCTCGATACTCCACCCCGTGGAACGCAATGCGCCCATCATCCGCAACCACCCATCCTTCTCCCGCATGACGCGCTGGATATAAACCACGCCCTCAACGCATGAGTCCCATGTGATTTCTCCATCAAATCGCCTAATGTCCGAGGTGATGGGCGCCAATGACACGAGAGAACTGAAGGCTTGTAGCGCGGAAGGGAGACCGTCGAGCACCTCCAAGCGACGACGCTCTAACTTTTCGGCCCGAGTAAGCAGATCTCTAATAAAACTTTGTTTAAGACGCCCTTTGTCAGGCGATAGAGACTCCCACACAGAAGTTAGGTACACATATTCGGCTGATTGAGTTTTGAGGCGTGCTGGGTCGATAATGAAAGCATGGTGAAGGAGATTGACATCGATGTGTTGAGGTATCAATGTCCAATCAAATCGGCCGCCAGAGCCGTCAGTGCGAGGGTGGGTTAAAGGAGGGACGAGCGAGAAACTAACAGGCTTGGTGCCTGGGTACACAGGCATTTTCTGCGAATTAGGGCTCCACAGCTCAAAGCGCCGGGATTGGTGAACAACGTCTCGACCCGTGTATTTGAAGGGACCAGGGATGCGAAGGTGGGATGAAGTGTCGAAACCTCGAATTCCATCGAAGTCGAAGTTAGCATGTACGCGAGGATAGATGAAGCGACGCGAGTCGAACTTAGACTTAGGCATCGACGGATATCGATTCTAGTAGAAGGGTTATCTATGGCTGTTGTTGCCGATGAATAGCGCTATGGATGTAGTATCAATCTCAGCCAATTCTCAGCTGGTATAGTTCTCGCCTGGTGGCGGTATGTGACTGTGAAGAGCGCTAGGGATGTGGTATCGATCTCAGCCAATTCTCAGCTGGTATAGCTCTCGCCTGGTGGCGGTATGTGGCTGTTGTTGCCGATGAATAGCGCTAGGGGTGTGGTATCGATCTCAGCCAATTCTCAGCTGGTAAGTATAGTTCTCGCCTGGTGGCGGTAAAAGGTCAAAAGTGGTCTTTTGTGGCAGGACGTGCCATATATGTATTGACAACAAAATATTATGTAATGCCTAATATTCTGAAGATCATGATTCATACGAGTACTTAGTATTGACGGCGGCCTGTGCAGCGTGATACAAATAGCTAGTAATTGATAACTAGTTGATCTAGGATCCCGATATGTGGTTGCGACGATGTGATGATTTGATATGCCCAACATCAGTGTAATATTCTAGCAGCCCCCCTGTCCACCCCATTATTAAAATGCAATTTCTTGAGAGCATGTTAGCATACCTTGGCGATATCAATCTTCTGGATCTAATTGAGTACGTTCGTCATGGTTTGAAGTCCTATGGACCCGCCGGCGCAAACACGGCGCAAACATATTGTTGACCCTACACCAAAATGAAAACTTAGGATACGCAGAATAGAACGAAGGGGAGCAGACCTACCTTAACATTGTAGTTCGTGATCTCGGGGAGCGTACCGGTGCGGACAGCGATGCTACGATGACCCCACGGAGGGACAAACGTCTCGCCGCCTCAGAGAGTTCAGGTCACGTGCAAGAATCAAGTAGGATGAGCCCACCCAACACAGTGTGAAAGCTCCAGGCTCGTTCGTACGTTGCTATGGATGTCAAAAGCCCGGCAAAACCTTACGCAGCAACTGTCGGATAAACTAGATAGAAATAAACCAATAAATCACTCACCACTCAGTTCGTGCGACGGTGGGGCATTCCCAAAATGGCGGACTTGGTTGCGAGTGACAAGCGCAGGGATGCGGGCCCTTCATGCTAGGTTGGGGGTAGATTCAGCTTCGTAGCCCCTTCATTCTTTATGTAAATGACGGGACTTACGACAGGTTGGGTATCTTTGCACAAGCAAGCCTCTCTTTGCATAATGCTCTAACGCAGCTGCAGGGGTGTGCTCAGATAGATATGAACCGCAATTACTGCCGCAAATAATCAACATACTGAGATATCCGCAGCTGTTCGTATGGCGCAACACGAGTTCCTGTGCATTTGCATATCATATGAGCGAACCATTCGACATATAATTGCATTGTAGGTTACCGTTTTCGCATTCCCACTCTGCGGCTATTCAAACCAGCTGTGTCTCTCTCTCTAGGAGTTTTCTGCATGGGAAGATAATTAAGTTCAGCACCATGTTTCGCGATTCTGTATCTAACCACTTGTACAAATTAACAAAAAGAAAGCAACTCTTCTAAAAAACTTCAAAATACCGCCTAGGAATTAATGAGTACAATAAGAAGCATAAGAGCAACTGCACTTACCCGAAACCGAGAGAGGCGAGAGCCCCCACCACCATAAAAACGACGGAGAGAGGGGAGATCACCGGCGGTGGGCGATGGTCGATAATGAAGAAAGTAGCCGGTTCATTGATAATGAAGACAGTAGTCGGCCCGTTGATAACTATTTGATCTCCGTAAACGTCGGTAAATGCGGAATATCTGGCGTCAGTAAATGTAGCTCCTTCTATTCAGCTAACTTATTAGTTTAACTCGCGTATGGCGACGAGCCACCTACCTTCGTATGGCATGGTCATGGTCACGTTCTACAAACGGGCACGTAAGGGACCTAATAATGGTACGAAACATACAAAACTTACCTCAGTGTGTATTCGTCGTGATTGAACTATTCCTTGCTCTGCAGAGTTAGGTTTGCCGTGAATACTCGCGTCCTGAATGTCACGTGACCTCGCGGTTATCTTTTTGAGACGAGTTTTGTGCTCGTCCGCTCGACCCTTGTTCCATTATGCCGGTGAAGATGCCGGTGTGTAAAGCTGTCGGCGCTGCCCCCTCGTCTCATTATCCTAGCAAAGACAGCCCTGCCCGTAATGTTATACTTGCACGTGCCTGATGGCCATACGAGACCAACAGATCCAAAGACTGAACAATATCTGGGGTGGCATTTCTCGCTCGGTGAACAGCGGTAACGACAACATGGATCGGGTGAGCTTCAATAGTAGCACAGTAAAGCCGGCGGCAATGTTGCTGAGAATGGAGAATACGAAGGCGAGTGGGCTGGAATCAGGGCGCGCGAAGGAAGCCATGCTGACGGAAGCTTGGACTTTGGTGGGAGTGACAATAACGATCAGGATGGCTCAGGGACGCCGTAGGTATGGGGGTGCAAGGCTGCAGAAAAATAGAAAGAGCTAGGCGATGGGAATAGCTCAGTGCATTTGTATTATTTTCCGAACAATGATTGATCCGCATGTATCAAGAAGAAGAAAGGTGCCAACTGGGAGACACAGACGTGTCGAAACGATCGAGCGCGCCATCATCGCGCCCTCACTCCGCGGCGATCGTGTCCGTCATCTAACCGACCATCCCGACAGTCGGATGGACAGGGTAAAAGGATGCTCAAGCTGCGTTAGAAGCACAAGGAATGTGGAAGACGGGGGAGGGTATGAGGCGTCGTTGCGCCCTAAGGAAGAGACGCCATTTGATTGGTGGGAATAGTTAGTGTGCACGGAGACGCGCATTAGGCCTCAGGAGGGGCGAGTACGCGATAGGAAACTGGAGGATAAGAGGAGAGGGGGAAGGGCTGCAGCTGTAGTGATGGTGAGCTCACACTGGCAGGTGTTCCAGCTTGGTGGACATTTTGCATCATACAACCTAGCGCACTGCCCGTGCCCCTATGCGCATGCATACCGGCCGTACGAGCTCGAGGCCGGCAGAGACTGAACAGTATCTGGGATGGGTCTCAGTCATGGGGAGCTGCTGGGATTTCCCGTCCAGTGAGCGGCTTTCCTTCGTTCAACCTAACGCTCCACCGCCCCCTCTCCCGTAATCTTACGCGAGTGCCTAATATTTATACGAGGCCAGCAGAGGCTGAGCAATATCTGGGGTGAGTCTCAGCGACGGAACATGGGATTTCTCGCTCGGTGAGCGGTTCTCATCATCCCATCCGACTCCACCGCCCTCCCCGTAATCTCATGGGGGTACCAGATGGTCATACGACGCTAGCAGAGGCTAGACAATATTCCAGGTGAGTCTCAGCGTTGGAGCGCTGGTAGGGTTTCGTGTTGAGCGGTTTTCATCATCCAACATAAGACGCTATCATTATTGCCGTAATCTTTCGCGTGTGTCTGTTCAGAAATTAGGATAGGTCTCAGCACACCAGGGCTGGTAGGGTCTCGCTCGGAGGGCGGTTTTCATCATCCCCCGTGAGGCATCACCATTCTCAATGCGTGTGCCTATTCAAAACTCGGGTTGTGTCTCAGCGCACCAGGGCTGGTAAGATCTCGCTCGGTGAGCGGTTGGTGCAGTATGGTCCAACCTGCGGTGTGATCGACAGATGAATCGATGACAGATGATGGTGATAAGAAGGAAGTTATCGATATGGCGCAGCTCGCACTTGTACGTGCTCTTATCACACCAGGGGTCCATAATAGCGTGGCGAGATTCCATTTCTATCGAGAGCCGTTTGGTCTAATGTACATATTGGAATGATGAATTACTACTGTT
>Ga0193731_1000586_pt1 | contig 11614 bp, 14 predicted proteins | sample U1a2metaG_FD_144920 | JGI IMG/M metagenome (GOLD analysis project Ga0193731, IMG submission 144920) | Soil microbial communities from a riparian zone of the East river system, Colorado, United States - U1a2 | ecosystem: Environmental > Terrestrial > Soil > Riparian zone | place: USA: East River...
CGCGCCGATGGGCGGGCGGCTCGGCATTTTGTGTCAGCGGATTTACGGCCGCGCCGATTATCCAGGTTACCTCACCATGGGCGTGCCGGTGCATTACGGCGCCGGTGCATCGGAAGTGGTGCGCGCGCTGGTGGCTGATCCGCGCTCCAAGCACAAGCTCACCAACGAACTGTTGCGTCACGGCGATATCGAACGCGCGCTGGTGGAGTGGCGCAGCATACTTCGCCACATCGTCATTGCGCCCGCCTATTCCTTGTCGCGATGGACGGAACTGAAAGCGGCGGCCAAAGAGCTGGTCGATAAAACGGCTTCGCCGACATCTGCTGTCGATCTTGCGACATTGGCTCCGTTGCAGCAGAGGGCTGGAGGAAGTGACCCGCCTTCGTCCCGCAGTCGCGGGACTACGGTGGCGCCAAGGGCCAGGCAAGCATCATCATCTTTGGCGAAATCCAAGTTTTGATGAACTCTAAGGTTCAAAGAAAAAAATGCCGTCGTCTCCCCATGCATCATAAGCAGCTTATGATGCGAGCGAAATCAAACGGAAATTCAAAGTTCGTTTCGGCGAGGCGCCGAAACCAGCGCGCGAGGCGCGCGCGCTCCCCAGACCCGAGACGTACTCACTCCATATCCGGGTAAGGGCCTTTGCCATCTTCGGCGATGAAGCGGTCGATCCGCGCGGTCACAGAGCACTGCTAAACAGGCTTTGCATCGCGGAGGAGAGCATCCAAATCCAGGGGCCGTGTATCCATCGCGATCGAACCATCGGGATTGTGCGGCCATTCGTCTTTCGGACGATCCCGGTAAAGCTCCAGCCCGTTTTGATCTGGATCGCGGAGGTAAAGCGCTTCACTCACCCCGTGATCACTCGCGCCTTCGAGCGGAATCTTGGCCGCGAGCAGGCGCCGCAGCGCGTCGCCGAGCCTTGCTCGATCGGGATAAAGAATAGCAACGTGAAACAAACCGGTGCTGCCGGGCGGCGGTGGAGAACCGCCGAGACTTTCCCACGTGTTCAGTCCGATGTGATGATGATATCCCCCAGCAGAAATAAACGCTGCTTCTGTCCCCAAGCGTTGCATCAGCTCAAACCCGAGCACGCCGCAATAAAATCCGAGCGAGCGTTCCAGATCAGAAACTTTTAGATGCACGTGACCGATCCGCACTTGTGGGTCAATCGGTCGGAACTCTTTTTCAGATGTGAACATCAAAAATCGTAACGAGAGGCTATCGCCTTCACCTTGGATTCTACCGCGGATCACGCGGATGAAAATGGATCCCTCGGACAAATTCGATCTATCAGTCGACAACTCGACGAACGCTGCCGTGACGTTGAAGATTGAACAGCCATCGCGCGCACTCAGCACGTCCAAGCGCTCGAAGCCAAGCGCTGCGCCGCTCATGCATCATAACCTCCTTCGTCCCGCAGTCGCGGGACTACGGCGCGTCGAAAGCGGCTTATGATCAATGCGTGATCTATCGGCGGTTATTTGATCTCTGTGCCAGTCGGAACTTGACCCTCGATTAGAAATGTCTTCACCAATTGACTCGTTCGCTCCCGCTCACTTCGGCCTCTCGGCCTGTCCCGTCTATGTCACTCGCGTCCCCGCGGCTCCATTCCCCTTCACCGCAAACAATCATTTCGGGTAATCGTTTAAACCACTTGCCATCGGGAACTTCTGGCTCGGTATCGAGCCATCGCGACAGCAAACCTAGCTGCGAAGTGGAGATGTCTCGTTCTCGAACTCGCTTGATCAGATGCGCCATCAGTCGAGGAGGGATGCCCTTGCGCCGTATTCTAGGCATCGCTCACCGACCGTAGAAACCGGCAATAATCTCTTTTTCGAGCCGGTCGGCCTCTTCGCGATCTTTCGTTGCAACCATCCGATCTGCCAACGCAACCAATTCGTCCGGGGATAGCATGCCTTTATTTTTTTGCGACCAAAGCAACGCGCTCAGCACTTCAGCCTTTTGTTTCGAGGGCAATCGCTTAATTTCTTCGATGATTTCGCTCGCAGTCACGATCGACATTATATGGCCGATCAGAAATTGGAGCAACGAGGTGGCGCGGATTACGTTTCGTGCGCGATGTGCAAACAAATAGCCGCAGCACGGTCGTCTCTGATGAGCCTGAGCATCTCACGCCTATATGCCCAAGCTACGATATGCCGATGGTTTTGCGCGAAGCTGGTCGCGGTGGCTACGCAGGACAAAATTCTGGGGCTGTCCAAATTGTCCGAAAGGTAGAGGCACACGACCCCTCTGAAGTCGCGCCCCGGACCGATTCGCCTCAAACCTCAACTGGAGACGGGACGAACTCATGCATCATAAGCGGCTTATGATGCGGCAAAATCGGACTGCGATTTGAATAAAAGTTCGTTTCGGCTAGCAGCCGAAAGTCCGAACCGGACCGGCATTAATAGGCTGGCGGCCCATTCGACTGTGCTCAGGGCAGGCTCTGTGCTCCCCAGTTCTCTGCCGTCACCTCTGCATTTGACGATTTTAGCTGGCAGCCGTACGACAAGCTATGGCGCATAAATGTACTTCGCGTGGTTGTGAGTTTTCTCTTCCGGATACGTATCCTCTGGATAAATGCCCGTGGCATATGGTACCTGGTCGCGGTCCGGTAAAAATTGCAGCGGCACTGGCAGTTGCCGCCGCTGGTTTAGGCGGTGGTTTTGCCTATAAAAAGTACAAGACCTATTTGCACGAGAAGCAGCTGCGTAAGGAACGCAAGCAACGTCGCCAGCGCGATGCGGCCACTTCCGAACAGGAGCAGAAAGCCCGTGCCATTCGTAACGGAGCTGCTCCAAAGTCTCGGAAACAGCCACGCAAACGAAAGAGAACCGCGCCGAAAGCGAAGCCAGCAGAGTAAAGTCGACCTGCCTTCGCACAGCGCTTCGGTATGGCAGGCAATCGGTGATTGGCGGGACACTCCTTCGACTCCGCTCAGGACAGGCTTCGCCGCGCGCAGCCGCGTGCGTTACCTCGGTTTAAGAATCCAATCGCCGCACGAAGGAATTTGCCATTTTCCGTCCACTATCTTGTCCGCGTCGTTAGCGAATGGTTCACGCAGCCATCTGCGGCCGTAGGGCGATTTCACAAATGCTGTAGCCACGGGCCTGTGGCCGGTTCAGCTCGCTGCTTTTCACGGGACCCTGATTCCTCTCTTCAATCTGTGTGAATCGGGACGAAGGGCATCTGCGAAGAAAATCAGAATCAAAGTTCGTTTCGGCGAGGCGCCCCTTCGACTTCGCTCAGGACAGGCTTCACCGGCGCGCGAGGCACGCGCGCTCTCCAGTTCAATCCGAGCAAAAGCCAGCGATCAGTTCGCCGCGGCAGCCTTGGCAAGAGCGCGCTCGTTGCAGGCGGCACGCAAAGCTTTCATCTCAGCGCGCAGCACGACCATCCGCTTAGCAACGCCCTGGTACTTCTTCGTGATTCCTGTGACTGTACGTTTGACCGCGCCCTGGCTGACAAGGCCCTGAAGCTTTTCATACGCACGCAAACGCAGCATCTCTTCGCCGCCACTGGCAGCATTTCGCTCCCGCAGATTGAGGAGCATAATTTCGAACAAGGGCTTGAATTCGAAAGAGGCCTTCGACGAAAGCACAGCGATTAGCTCTTCGGTAATGTTGTCGGGCCCGCGACGTGCGAAAGTGATACCGGATCGTTTAGACATCTAAGACTATAGCACTGATCCGCAAAATAGCGACCGAGGCCACCTGGCCGCAGGGACGAGGCGACTCCACGAGTTCACCTCGAATTCCCAGCGAGTTTTGGGCCGAATCGATTAGATTGAAAATACACAAGATTCTGGAGCGCGAACCAGAAGAGCAAAGATGCAAGACGCGCAACGTTGCTTGTCACTTAGCCGCGCCGTACGTTCGCCCGTGATGCGCATTTGCTGTGTGTCGTTGGCGATCTTCGGTTTAGCAATTATCGGCAGCGCTGGCGCGGACGAGTTCCCGATCAAGAAACTCAGCAGCTTCACGTGGGTGGTTGATTACGAGTCGTTCTGGTCGCCAGATTCGCGACAAATTGTGCTCGTCTCGAGCCGGCATGTCGGAATGAAGGTGCATGTGATGAATGCGGACAGCGCGAGCCACGGCAGTGACATGCGCCAGCTCACGTTCGGCAGTGACGAAGATGACTCGCCGGCGTGGTCACCAGACGGAAAGAAGATCGCATTTGTCTCCATCCGGGCGGGCGTGTCCCAGATTCTTGTGATGAACGCGGACGGCGCAAATGTCCGCCAGCTCACCAACGGCAACGCCGAAAATATTCATCCGACGTGGGCGCCGGACAGTCAGCGCATTTTGTTTAACACCACGAAATTTGCCGGCGCGACCGCGTCGGATGGTCGCGATGTGCCGAGCGACAACAAAGTGGTAGGCGAACAGATCGACAAGAAGATGGATTTGGCGACGGTTCGCATTGACGGGACGGAGCTGAAACGCCTGACGAATGGCGGTGGATACACCTACGCGTCGTTCTCGCCGGATGGGTCGTCGATCTTGCACCGGCGCGTCGACGGCGCGAAGTCGCAGATTTTTATCATGAACGCCGACGGGACGAACGATCACAACATTTCCGGCGAGAGCACACTGGACGGCTGGCCGGCGTGGTCGAACGATGGCAAACGCGTCGTGTTCTCGCGACGGGTAAGTGATCGGTTCCAGCTTTTCGTGATGAATCGCGACGGCAGCGGCGTGATGCAACTCACCGATGCTGCGGGCGAGTTCGTCAACCCGCGCTGGTCGCCGGATGGAACAAAGATCATGTGCGCGCGTCGCCTCGGCGACATGAACGTGGTGATTTTTGCCGCGCCAAAATAGTGCCGCGCCACGAGCTTTCGCTCATTTGCCAGCGCAAAGCTTTTGGAAACGCGGGTCTTTGCGCAGCGGGTCCCAGGCCGGATTGGTCTGAAGACCGCCGCACGTTTCGCCATTGGGTACTTCGAGCAAATGCGGCAGAGCGGCGATGGCTGAATCGATATCGCCAACTTGCGCCTCGACGATCGCCAGTGCGGTCTCTGCATACGGCTTACCTAAAGCGTCACTATCATAATCGTTCATGGCACGGCGCGCCTGCTCCAGTGCCTTCTCCTTTTCGCCAAGGCCTGCATAGGCCCACGCGAGATAGCACGGCAGGCTTCGCGCATCGACAGGAACAACGGAGTCAGGCGTTGGCTTCATCGCCGCTGCAGCACGCGCAAAAGTAGCGCGAGCTTCGTCGTTTTTACCAGCAAATTTCTGGCATAAACCGATCAGCACGACGGTGCGGGGATCGTTCGCAAATTCCGCTGGAGTGTTCTGCTGAATCTGAACGATCGCTTCGTCGAACCGTCTCTCGTAGTAGAGCTGGAACGCTCTCGCGAAGGTAAGGGCTTCGTTCTGGGAATTCGCCGGGGCTTTCGCCAAAATCTCAGCGGCTTCGTTGAGGCGACCCTGCGCTTGGAAGCTGAATGCCTTTGCCGCGAGTGCGGCCTCATTCCCGGGTGAGATTTCCAGGGCGCGATCAACGACCGTCCGCGCTTCGTCGTAACGACGGACAGTCTGGAGTGCGTCGGCAAGAGTTAAAAGGATGCCGATGTTGCGCGGATCCAATTGTGCAGCCGCCTGATAATGTTTTTGCGCAACGTCAGCCTGCCCGAGCCGTCGTTCAAGATGAGCCATCTGCTCTAGCACGAAAGCACTATTCGGCAGACGCCTGAGCGCTTCCTCGTATGACTGGAGCGCGCCTTGGAAATCGCGCAGGACGCGGTAGCGATAAACGCCCTGCGCGAGCCATGCTTCCCCGAGCTCGGGCTGGAGCGACATCGCCCGATCTGCGGCCTCCTTCACCGCGGCACCGCTATTCGTCTGCAGATCAACGCCATTGAAATAGAGATGGCTGCGCGCGACGGCGAGGCGGGCCCATGCCAGCGCGAATTGGGGATCAAGCCGGACCGCCTCGGCATAGAGGTCAGCGGCCCGTTTTGATGTTTCAATGGTTTGGGCGTTGTCGATCGCGATGGCGCGCAAGTAAGCGTCGTAGGCAGCGGCGTTTTGTGTCGGCTTCTCGGCGACGGCTTTCTGCTCCTCTCCGGAAAGCTTCGCATTCAATTGATCGGCGATGGCGCTGGCTACTTCGCCTTCGACACCAAAAACATCATCCAGTTTGCGATTGTAGCTTTCCGCCCAGAGATGTTCGTCCGTTGCGGCGCGGATCAGCTGGACATTGACGTGCACAGCATTGGCAATCTTCTGCACGCTGCCCTCGAGAAAATTCGCCACGCCTAACTGATGGCCGATCTCACGCAAATTGTCGGGCGCGCTCTTGTATTTCTGGGTAGAGGTGCGCGAGATCACTTTGAGCGCGGCAATCTTCGAAAGGCGGGTAAGAATTTCGTCCTGGATGCCGTCGGTAAAGTAAGCATTCGATTTGTCGTCGCTGAGGTTTTGGAACGGCAGGACGGCAATGCTTTTTTCCGAAATCGATGAGGCAGATACGGCGCGGCCCGTTATGTTTCGGAAAGCGGTCCGTGTGGTCAAAAACAGGCTGGTCGCGCCAACGACGATCAACGCACCGATCGCCATTGCCACGATCGAGTACCGGCGGCGATTTCCCACCGTAGCAGACGACGTTGTTCCGGGAACCGCGCTCCGGAGGCATCTTGTCGGAACAGCGGAGTTGCCGATTTGGTCGTTGTAGAAATTTACCACGTGCAAGCGTTCGCCATGTTTTACTTCACATTCGCCGAGGTCATGAAGATACGGGTGCCATTGGTCGTACTGCTCGAGATCTTCGGCGGCGTGCTTCGATACAAGAATGTGACCGGTGTCGCCGCAATCCATGATGCGCTGGGCGATGTTGATCCCGGCGCCGGCAATGTTCGCCTGCTCGTTTAAGTCGGTGACTTCGTTCACAGGGCCACTATGGATGCCCATGCGGACCCGGATCTCAGGATGACGCTTTAGCGCCTTGGCAATTTCCTCGGCGCAAATTACGGGTGCCTCCGGGTTGTTGCGGAAAGCGAGCGCGCCGCCGTCACCGGTCGGCAACCGCAGCAGCTTTCCTTCAGCTTCAGAAGTGCGGAATTGCTCAGTGCCACGCACGATCTCGCGTAACTTCTCAATTTGCGCGCTCTGCTCGTTGATGCGCAGTTTGGAATAGCCCACAATGTCGATGAAAAGAACGTGGGCGATTTCCAATCGGAGTTTCGATTTCTGTTCGGTTCGCATCGGGGGCATGAACTTAGGCGGTTCCGGCGAGGGGCTCTATATTAATTTTGGAAACTCTGCAACAAAGTCGCAACATTGCTGTCGTGACTCTCGCATGAACGGAATTGAAGCTTCGCTACTTCTTCCCGCCGCATCTGACGATTAATTCCTGGTTTTCTGATTGGTTGATCGCGGCCGGCGGGATGGCCGACCGCTGCACGTAGCCATGCGCCTGGCACAAGCGCCTCTACAACTGTTTGAGTTCCTGGTTAACTTCGCTTCGATGCGCGCGACGAAGTTTGAATTTGAGAAACGGTTCTGGATCATCTGCGCGATTTTGATTTTTGTTTATCGACTGATTTCTCGCGAAGAAGGAATCGCTGCTGAAAACTCAAGGTGAATCGTATCGCGCCTATTGCCGGGCGGTTCCCCGTTTCTGGCCCACGCTAAAACCGCGCGTTCCCTCCGAAAATCTCCGGCCCGACTGGGGCCAGGCCTTCGCGGGAGAGAGCTTTGTCTGGATATTTGGGCTGGCCGAATCGCTGGTCGCGATCACGCTGCGGCCACTGGCGGCTCTGATTGTATTTCCGCTGGGATTTCTGGCGCATTTTCTAATCACGCGACAGGTCCAAAAGCGGCTAAGCGCGTTTCGGCCACAGATTTAACATGGATTAACACGGATTTTTCGGAGTGCGGCGATCCCGCAGCCGCGGGGCCGCTTTCAAAGCGCGGACATGTCCGCGCACTCCAAAGGGATGCGCAACTCACTCGCCGCTGCTGGCAGACTTTTTCGTGAGCTCGCCGCGGCGTATCGGCGACTTTTGGCCGCTGTGCGAGCCCGGGGCTTTCCACGCGCGTACGCGCGCGAAGCCATTCTCAACCAAGACAGGTGAATGCATCCATCGTAAGCGGCTTACGATGCAGCACCACGATTTGAACCAAAGTTCGTTTCGACGAGGCGCTGAAAGTCCGAGCCGGGCCGGCATTAACAGGCTGGCGTTTGCTCAGAGTAATTCGGAGAATCGTTCTTTCGTTAGACCAGCTTCGCGGATCAACGCACGCAGCGTTCCTTTGGCCAACTCGCGATGATTTGGAACTGTGAGCCGGCGTCCAGACGAATGTCGCAGAATGATATGACTGCCGGTTTGATGATCGACTGAGTAACCAATTTTGCTGAGAGCTTTGGCAGCGTCTGCACCTGAACAAACAGGGAGACGGCTCACACCGAGACTTCTACGACCGCTTCCGTGATCGGTGCCGGAATCGGCTCACCATGCTTTTTCAAACTTTCAACATACCCCTGAATAGCGTCGCGAATGTTCACCATCGCTTCGTCACGAGTTTTCCCCTGCGAGATGCAGCCGGGCAAAGCTGGGCATTCGGCGACAAACATGCCGTCTTCATCCGGTTCAATCGTGACGCGAAATTTCACGCCGCAAGTCTAGCAATCGCCGGAGCGGTTCGCAACGCGACTCTTTGCGGCCAATCTGCGGATAGAAACAAGTTCGTTTCGGCGAGGCGTCCCTTCGACTTCGCTTAGGACAGGCTTCACCAGCGCGCGAGGCGCGCGCGCTCCCCAGTTCTCCGCTGCTACCAAATCATGATAACTGATGTCGTCGATTTCTGTGTGCCGACCGCTAGTGAGCGAATTCGTCGCGGATGCCTTGATTCGCCAGTTCTACGGCGTTGAATACGAGTTCGCGGGTGAAGAGATTGGCTCCGCAAAAGCTCATCGCTTCAGTCAAGACTCGATTTACTTCCGTCAGCGTCAGTTGCTTCGTCTTTGATATCCAACCGCGGGTTCCGTCTTCATCGCGCTTCGTGAAAAGAAAATCGTGGGGAGCTGATGGAAACAGAATGATTGGCGAATCATCGTCAATAATCGAATGGAGGGCGGGCGGTACACTGGCGAAATCGGTATAGAAGCCTTTCGGAATCTCAATCGGTCCCCACTTCGGTGAGACGTATCGAAAAGGGGCGAGGAACTGCCAGTAACTTCTGTCGGTGGCCCAACCTTGTCTCGCCGCCTCGTAGATCGTCACGGCTTGTACCTGGTAAGGTAGTGGGAACCGTTTCTTAAATTCAGTTTCCGAAACGGAAGGCTTGTAGGCCGCAACCGCCCGGGCGCGGCCTGGTGGGACACGCGATCGAGATATCGCCGTCACGAGATCTACGGGCTCCGATGACGGAATAATGCTCCCCGGCTCTGGCATTTGGAACTACCCTGAGGTTGACGGGTTCACATCGCGGAGTCAAGACTGACGAGTGACCTGCCTACCTCGGCGCTGCTTTTCACACCCGGGAGACGGCCCACAGGGCCGTGGCTACATCGCCTACAGTTTGGTTTAATTTGCTTTAGGCAGGAATCCCCCGGCGTCCCCCGCTGGAGGTCGAGGTGTCGCGCGCGCCGAAGGCCTGGACGAGGTGTGGATGAAGGGACCACCGAACCTTTGTTTTGGACGGCCAAATTTTCGGAGTGCGGCGACATGTCGCCGCTTTTAAAGCGCGGACATGCCCGCGCACTCTAAAGCAACTTGCTCGTCGCTACCCTCGTGACTTTAGCTTCTATGTCGCTGATCCCATCAGCTCCCATTCGCGCACGTTCTTTTGCGCTTCAGTCATTTGCGTCCAAGGAACGGCAGGCGGAACGCCCGCCCTGACAATTCATTCCTCGGGTCAGTCCTGTATCATAACCGGCTTATGATACAGGAAATTACAGCGGAAATCGACCGGGCACTCGTCCAGGAATGACTACATGCGCCAGTGTCGAAGCACGCGATGGCGGGAAGTGGCTGTGGCGTGGTCGCGGGTAGTGACGATCAATTCGCGGCGACGGAGGTTTGCGAAAGCGTTTTGGACGGCGCTCTTGGAAAGGCCGGTCGCGTCGGCAAGCATTCGCAAGCTCGCAGCGACCGGTTTCCATTTTTTCCGCGCGGCCTGCCCGTAAAGATACAAATAAATCAGAAAAGCGGCCGGTTGCTGATCGTGCCCGACAATGTCCCGCATTAGAACGTCAATTACGTAGTCATCGATCGGGATTGTTTGGCGGAATCTGGGCATGGCGCCTCGCGCAGCGAGGCGGCTACAGTATGCGCTATACCGATAAACGGACAGCAGTTTCTGATGAGAATGCCCGTTCGCCTCTGGACGCGAACGCCGCGGCGGAATTACGTTCGCTGCATCATGATCAAGCAAATCAAATTCGTCAGTATTCCGGTGGCCGATCAGAACCGGGCCCTGGATTTTTACACGGATAAACTCGGATTCACGATTATCACCGACCAGCCTTTCGACGAGAAACAGCGCTGGATCGAATTGCGCGTGCCGAAAGCAGAGACACGCGTTGTGTTGTTCACACCCGAAGGCGACGAAAAACGCATCGGATCGTTTATGAATATGTCGTATGCGTGCGATGACATTGACAAGACGTATGCCGAACTGAACAAGCGCGGCGTGGAATTTGAAGGTCCGCCTCAAAAACAACCCTGGGGCACCTACGCGATGTTTAAGGACAGCGAAGGCAATCGGTTCGTTCTTTCATCGGACTGAAAGGCGGCGTGCGGCTTTGTTGGACCGGCGTTGCTCGTGGCGCGTAAGTCGCAGGCGCACTCCAATTGAGTAGACCAGATAGTACGCTATCAATCCGGCAGCGACTGCCACGGAAAGCTGCGTTCCGGAGGCCGCGATCAGCCAGTGCTGATCGCCGGAAGGGGGGCTGCCGGAGTGTGTGGCGCGCCACCAGCCATAGACAAAACGTGTTGCGATTGCCAACGTGACGAGAAGTGCGAGCCATCGGCTCGGAGTGTAGAAGGCTCCTTCTGGTTGGCTTTCCCAACGGGTCATCGCTAAACCGACCAAGCCGAGAATGCCTCCAAAAGCCATACCAATCAGAGCAAACCGAAACGCTGATCCGACCCAAAAGGAGAGCAGCAAGGTGAAGGAGAGAAAGAAAAGGGCCGAGAAGCTGGTGACCCACACATTTAGACTGGCGACCCAGCGCCGCGCCTGCCGTCGAGCAGTGCCGGCGCGGTAGCGAACAGCAAGGGAAAGCAAAACCACGCCGGCTAAGGCGAGCAGAACAAAAACCAGCAGTGCAAGGATAATGAGCGGCACCGTTGATGTTAGCACGAAACGGGTGGCGTCGATGCCGGCGCACGTTTCGGGGATGCCGCGCGCCACGGCGATGTTGCCGTTTTGGAGTACTAACTAAATGAGGAGCAACCGACAGGCGGCGATCGATTGAAAATGTGTGACTAATCGTGTGTTAGCTTTCGCTGTCGCGGTCACGCTTTCCGTCGTCGCATCCGTTTCGGCGGACGATAACGTGCGCGAGGTGCAGGAAAAGTTGCGCGACGGCGGTTTTTACACCGGCGAGATCGACGGCGCATACAGCCCCCAGTTGTCTGCGGCGTTGA
>Ga0193731_1000589_pt1 | contig 11574 bp, 14 predicted proteins | sample U1a2metaG_FD_144920 | JGI IMG/M metagenome (GOLD analysis project Ga0193731, IMG submission 144920) | Soil microbial communities from a riparian zone of the East river system, Colorado, United States - U1a2 | ecosystem: Environmental > Terrestrial > Soil > Riparian zone | place: USA: East River...
GCATCCGACCGCTGGCCAAATCTCCGCTCATCAGTAATATCTCCTGCCACTTTTAAGTCGTCATCGGTAATGTCATGAAGCGTCGCCTGGTATTCGGGGTCAATGTCCAGATGCTGTAAAGCACTCCGAGCTTGCCGATATGCGGACCGACACCTTCGAGCTTCGGCATCCAACTTGTGAACATTGTCCCATGCTCGATGTGTTGTCCTTTGGCTATTTGCATTGCGCACCTCGGTTCGGAAACACAGAGATTTTTCACCGAGGGCCAGGCGAAGCCCTTCAAGTGCGTCCGTCACTTGGCCTTTGCGTAACTCGGCTTCAATCAACGCAACTGCCTGGAGTGATAGACGGCTGATCTCTCCAGGGGCCAAGGCGGAGGGGAGAGTGATCCGTTCCCTTTCCGGAGTAAACCATCCATCAGGGAGAAGCTCTATAAGGTCATCCGATGCATCCCCGGGTTGCGGATCAAGATCTGGAATGGTTCCATCTTGGACAGACCATTGTGTATCGTCATCGGATTTTATAATGTCCGATATTCGGTGTTCATACGTTGTAATTCTGGCTTCAAGCTTCCGCCGTCTCTCCAGCAGTTCATTCTTCTGTGCAATGGACCATTTGCTGCCTAGCGATGTCACATGGCGTTGAAGCAACATTCTAACATTTGATATCAATGGAAATTATGATAATCTGTAAATGCAATGTATAACTCACTGTGACTTCTCAATTGCGAGGCCCTCTGTGAGTGCAGACACTGCACCGGAAAGACTTCCTTGCCGAACCTCCCTTTCCGACAACTTCAGACGTATTTCCGCCAGTGTTGGTACTGACACACATCAGTAATCCATAGTCCAACTGAACAATCAATGGAACCCATACATTTTTCGGAGGCAACTTCATAAATCTTCAGATGATCACCGCGATGTTGCATGGCAACACGTTCCTGTGCTGTCCATTCTTGAACCAATTCCGCTTCTAGACAATCAGTTAACTGTTCAAATGCCGGCCGCGTCTCGGACAGTCCGCCCTTTGCTCGGGACCACTTTTTGCAGAGTGTATCGTCTGTACATGATTTCAGTTCAATCCGCTGATGCATGCACTAGATTCCTACCTATCCGAACGATTTTCCGCCAATTACTATCATTCATATACTCATCAAGAGTCTCTTGATGATGAGCAATAGACATTGCCTGTGCAAGTCCTGACACTAAATCCAGGCCGGACCACAAGGTCTCCAAAATCTCGCCTTCGACCTCACCAGCACCCTCAATGAAATTGAGCGTGAACTTCGGAAAACATTCCGCAATGTGAGCGGCAAGATGCCACTTTCCGACGGCACCAGTAACTTCCAAGGACTCCCAGAGGGTCAAGAATTCCGACTCCGATACACGCTCTCGGAAATGAATGATCCATTGACAACATATGTCGTAAATGATCAGCGCTTGTATGTGCCGTGGAAATCGCTTCAAAGCTTGACAGATCGCATAGTCCATATTGACCTGCCTATTGTACAATCAGTAATGCAATTGCTGTCATCATGTAGGTATACGCACCGTTCTCCTTTTTGAAAATCGACCACACAGTGTGGGACGAAGGCGCCATGTCTTGCACATGCACAGGCACCCTTACCTGTACAATCCAAATGTTGCCGATGGAGATTACCATTGTTCTGGGCCCTGTGATTACTACATCTTGATTTCTTTAAATTTTGTCAGCTCATTAATTCACACGAGTCTTGTACGAACTCACAGGCTGTCTTTCCGGTGCAGTGGCTAAATGTTCCATATAGGGTGCCCGTCTAACCCCGAATAGCTCGCCATCGGATAATGACACATCGGCCTCAGGTCGTTTCATCTTCAGGCGGACTAATTTCATATTCCCATCAACAACTAGCTGTGGCCGGTAGAGTAATCTATGGAACGTTATCATCATTATTAGTGATGTTAATACATAATGTTTTGCTTACCTGTCATCGGCTTTCCATTCAGTTGCAGGGGGTATGTTGATATCCACCTGCGGACACGCAGGGCAGAACAATGCTAGACCGCCGTCAACTGAAACATCAGGACGATCATGAGCAACTCCAGCCCTCATTCGATTGTGAAGATCTCGCCACTCTCTAGACACTCGGAGTAGCTCTCGATAGCGGTCCTATATTGCATAGTATGAGCGGAAATTTATCCGATTGATCGGAACCCTTACTGGCACGTGGGAAGGAAAGGCCTCGTCCGTTATTCGCCTGATCTTGCTCATGAAGTTCATAGCCGCTGTTTTACATTCTAGAGCATCGACTCGGAAGTGATCCAGCACCTCAAACGTAAATGCTGTTTTCGGATTTTTAAAACTTGCTGGGAACAGTTTTGCACGGAGGAGTAGTTCAACAAATTTGTCCGGTGATTTGGCGCAATGACACCATCGGACAGAGCGCTTGAATATTCCGGTAGATGAGACAATGGTTATATTGGATCGAGATCCGGAATGCGTCGCCGATCCAGAGGGCTCTGATGGCAGATCACCATCCTCAAATTCGTCCTCTTCGTCGGAGAGATCAAGGTCAAACATCATTTGAGCCTCCGTATTGGACGGACAATCATCAGGATAATGGTGTAGGTCTAGAGTGAGCTGACTTGTGAGAATGTCGGACCGCTCAAAGAATCGCCCATTCCACATCCGAATACGATGGAAGGGCAAGTTTCTGTGAGCGGACACACAACATGTACCGCACCACAAGTTGGAATTGAAGCAATCTTGACATCGATGAGTGCCAGGGGATTGTTGGCAATTTGAGCATGAGTTCTTTGATGGTAGTGATTCGTGTCTTAGAAGCTCTATTAGGATGCCATTCCTTCGACTCAGATATTCTGTGAGGAATTCGTTCTGCGTCTGTAGACACTTGTCTAATAATGATTCATATACATGAACATTTACACCCACCTTGCCAGCCGTTCGCGGACGCTTGGGCATTTGATCCGTGGCGGAGTTATCATGGTCGTCATACTCGAGTACTCCAGGTGACCACGCCCGTTTTTTTGAAGGGGATCCGGTACGTGAAGGCGAAGATAATGGTGATGGATCATTGACTGGAACTTGCGTTATTCTTCTACCGCGTCGGGTTTGTGTGGTGGTGACCTCAAATGTATCAGGTTTTGGTTTGGAGTCTCTGATCTTAGGCATTGAAGGATTAACCGATGCAGGGATCGTCGTGGTACGAGGTGCGGAAAGATGGAAACAAGTGTTGATGTTCTTATGATATCGTATCCACACATGAGGCAGACAGGAACACAATTTAGAGCAATGCATGTATGGATCGGTTGCAGATTGATAGCATGCCTCGGACATGAGGCGTGAACTTGTCCCCCATTTATCCACCATGTATCGGACCTCTGAAAAGAACCACTGAGTATCGGTGGACTCACTGTTCAACATATATTGCACCTAGGTATGATGGTATGAAATGAATATGATCTGCAATCAAATGATGCCTTTAAAATCAGTGGACAGGCCAATGTTCGCAAATTACCATATCCATAAATGTGGCAGACAGGAACAAACTTCAGTATGATGCATGGATCGATTGATAGCATGCTTTGGACATGAGGTGTCAACCCGTCCCGCATTTATCCGCCATATTTTGGTATTGTCATTGAAATCTATATCTGATGCCTTCACAATCAGTGGACCGGTATATGTTGCGGACAGGGATGATGGATCGCTTGATCGAATAGATGCCTGATGGATGAGACCAAATATACATGCCGCATACATAGATTGAAGACATAGTTCCGACAATATGCAGCACAGTCATCATGCATGTATGGCCTGACAAAACTCGGACATGAGGCGCAACAAACATTGTGCTTCCAACTGCCTTCACAATCAGTGGACCGTTATATGTTGCGGACAGGGATGGTGGATCGCTCGATCGAATAGATGCCTGATGGATGAGACCAAATATACATGCCGCATACATAGATTGAGGACATAGTTCCGACAATATGCAGCATAGTCATCATGCATGTATGGCCTGACAAAATTCGGACATGAGGCGCAACAAACATTGTGCTTCCAACTGCCATGTGTGGGTCGCAGTATCTTTTGGAACACAATTTAGTGCTATGCATGTCTAGATTAATATCATGCATTGGACACAAGACGGAAACACATCACGCATATAGCTGCCATGTATCAGACACCAGTACCTTTGATAGGCATTGACTATGGGTGGAGCCACTTGTGTTGTCGATAAACATCACAATGTAGACAGTGAGCACCTAAGAATGTGAGAAGAAACAAAAGGTGGACAAATCCAATTGAATCCTATTAACAGTGCAATCATTATATATGAAGCATTCCCAATCATCGGACCGATATATTTGTCACCTGGTCTACAATGCGCATGTTGGGGACAGAGATGCTTTGTGGCAAATGGATCAGTTTATCGAACAGACACATCATATGTGATACAAATACACATGCCTCAAACAGAGATCAAGGATGTGTTTCCGACTATATGCTTAACAGGTATTGCGCATGTATTTACTGATGAAATGGTTCAGACACGAGGTGGGACAAACATCGTGCTCCACAACTGCAATGTGCTGGTCACAGTTAGCTCACAATGAGATTCACCCCCTGGTTGATGCTGCAGTTGGATCATTGTCATTCAGAATGCAAATACTTCCATGTATTCATGCACAATTGTGGCTTATACCATCGGAAACTGTGGACCATTATTGTTTGGTATTATGATATGGGAGACCTCAGGGTGCACAGTCCTTCTCTTATGCAGACATCTAAATGGTACGCTTCTCAGGGTGCGCAGTAGTTCTCTCATGTGGACATTTAAATGTTACACTCGGAATATTTAGAAAGTATGAAGGGCAGAATCGGACTTGTTTTGAGATGTTCAGTGATCTGGATGTCACCATTGTGAATGGACATGGCAATCCGCTTGGCCTGCACACATAAGTCGTGAGCATCTGACAGTATCAGACAAGCTCAACATGAGTTGAAAGGCCTGCCAAACAGGTAGGCCAGGATCCGACGTTGTCAGGAATATTCCCCGATTTTGATTTTGTCAACAACAATTTCAAACCTGGAACAAAATGGGGAATGGGGGATACTCATGAGGAATGCGAATATATATTGGATGTCCGATACGAGGTCAAAATATGTTCTCCGAAACGTCTACGGGTAATTCAGACTTTGTTAGTGATGATTAGCAGACCACAAAGCATGACTCAACCTACAGCGCCAACAATGTTTGGAAGGCGAGTTACATGCACATTGGTATTGTGTTGTCCGAGATTTTCCAACCTTGTCCGACGCCTTGTTAGCATATATCTGCGAAACCTCTACTGCTAATTGAGACCATGTCAGGATCAACTGGCTAGAACACCTGGATTACCCTCTGAATGTGGTAATGACCAGAATTGCGGATCGTGGATTGTTGAGTGGCTGACAAGGAGTTATGAACCGTGGGTAACCATTCCGTTTGTCGGGGTTCAGAACCTTGTTTATTTTCACTTGCCTCCAACCATTACCATGCCTCCATATACTCGTTGGGTTCATGCATCCTTCCGCGATGTACTCAGTAAATCCTGTGATGAATACCTTAAAACTAGTGACCGCGGTAACGACAAAACACGCGCTAAACTCGTTACCCGAGTCTCAAAGGATATCACTGAGATTGCCAAGAGAGAGAAGGAGACGCTACCAGACGATTTGGAAAAGGTAACTTTTTAGCCAGTTGGGAGTTTCATCACTCACAGTTGATATTCCCAGTCTGTCCGCACTTGGTTTGGCAACTATGCATCTGGAAAGGCCACAGAGGACAGGCAAGGAAAGTCGAGGTCGGATACACGTGGCCATCCGGCGTCAACCAAGTCGTGGACCGCTAAGTCTGTCTGTGGATATCTCTTTGCGGACCGTATTTCCGATGAGCAAAAGAGTCTTTCCGATGGACCGGAAAAAGACATCGGAAAGTATCGACCTGCGCTTGGGAGTGTCTTCGAGTCACTCAATGAAGCGGAACTGAAGAAATGTGAGGACACGGCAGAGCAGTGGAATACGATGCCATTGCCGGATGACGTTCAACGCAAGTACGTGAGCTGTCTTAGGGACGTCCGTCTGTTATTGATGTCTGCGAAGACTATCCAAAGGTATTCCGACGGATGTCACCGACTTCCTCAAATATATGAACCACCGAACTGGAGCTGTATTCATTGCCTTCGCTGCATATACTAACGAGGATGGAGAACAAACGTATGCGAGGTGAGATTCCGACGGACTACCTGGATTCATCTGCTCCAATTACTTTTTAGATATGAGACGGGCGGAATCAATTTTTTCAAAGCCCGACAGGAGCATTTCAAGGGCCCCAATAACATCATCGATGTGTGGAAAAAGTTCAACATCGGTGAGGTCCCATCCGATAATTTAACCACCGCTAATGGGCTCGTTGCATTTAGAGACTGCCGAAGAAGCGGATAGTGCTGAGACAATAGAGCTTGATGAGGACAAGTACCCATCCCTACCAGGTAATGTTATGGACCTCCGACTCCGTCGTAAGAAAGCAATCTTGAGGCTGTATATGGTCGCAGCGAGACGTGGGAGCATTCCATACCACTTCTAAACTAGTAGCGCTGAGGAGAATAGTACAGGCTTCCACAACCTCAATGGTCGTCCTCCATGGCTGGATATCGCTGCAAACCCATCCGCCCATCTTTCCAAGAGGTCGCGACCTGATTCCGACCACAAACTTGAGGAGCCATCTCACATGAAGTCAGATGGCGTCGATGCCTGGCTCAAACACTGGCTCAAGTTGCAAAAGAAGAACAAGCGCCCTCTTGTGCTCAAGGGTCCAGCTGATCGGACACCCGAGGTTGTGCCGAAGTCCAACAATGTATCCAAGCGAAAGGCAGGCAAGGGGAAGGCTCGGTATATTGACAGTGACGATTCCGACGATGTGGATGATGAAGATAAGTCGGACGATGGGAAGCCTAACGAGACGACTCCAGAACCGTCCACCCACCCCACTGGTCGAAATGATGAAGCGGAAAGCGATGCCAAGATACTGCCACCATCCCCCCTCAGTGCATCGAAAACTCGGAAGACTCGCCGCACCTTCCTCGAGTCACTTTCCAATGACGAAAACTACCAGAAATTGCTACTCCTCCTTTATGTGGCTAAGGTGAGTAAAAGGCATTGAGACAAGCCATGGACTAATTGGCGTCTAGGTGGGAGACCTTTTGGAAGAATCTCGACCTGCATGGGTGACGTGGGCATCGGATGATAACTACCTGTCAGCCAACTTTTACAACACAAAGTCCACTTCGTCGCTGTCCACATTCACGCGCTGGATTAGTCAAGACCCAATCACAGCAGATCATGACATGTTGGCTTCATACCCGCAAGTGGAGCTTGTGATTCTTGGCTTGGGACTCGCCTTTAGAGCCCTCTGGGTTGCACAGTTTCCGGACAGGTATCATGATGTACCCGCTCACATCATCGACAGCATCTATCCATTTTCGGAATATGAACAATTGAGTCACAACATCGACAACCTTCTATCGGGCTATGCGGACACGTATGTTTCCTGACTCACGCTCATTCCATATTGATTTCAGGATTCTATCCGCAGGCTTCAAGAAATAGAGGCCGCTTATCCGACCGTGCAGCGCGTTCGGAAAGCCTCCACATCGCAGAAAACATCTGGAGATGTTGTTAAAGAGCGGAGTGTCATCGCAAGAAGGGAACTGGCTGTAGGAAACACGAAGAAGCGTTCCAATGGTGTCGCGCAAAAGCGGTATGTAATGCCAACCCACACCATTGCTGTATCTGACATGTATCATCTGAATACAGTCTGCCTGGACTCGGTGGTGTACCAGCACCCCTGCAATATCTTCGTGATGAGGTTGGGCTATCTGGCACAGCTTGGGAGACTTTGGGTGCGGAATGGCAAGCCCTTGGCGCTCTATGGATTCAGGCGGAGACCGCACTCTCCAGATCGGGTAGGATCGACCTTTCATTCACTGAGATTCGCAAATCCTCCATCCCAGAAGAGTGGAAAGACTGGATGAATTCGAAGTTGATGAATACAGATGCCACCAAGCCAGCGGAATCATTCGGAAAGGCGTTCACCGACTATCTCAAGAGCCTACCATCGACCGCAATGGAGGCCGGTGGAACTGTCGGGCAGGAAATATGGTGCCGCCCAGGAAAGACAGGTGTTCTGGGCCTCCTACTTTGTCTCTATTGGCAGGCTGAATACGCAGGCGGTGGCAACGACTGGAGAGATAACTTGAAACTTGTGGAGCATATCCTGAATGCCATCCTAGCGGAATCCGACTGGTGAGACCATATACATCTTGAATTCCATATATTTACTGATGATAGCAGGCAAAGGGCAAAACGAAGTCGTGCTCAGAGCGGAACTGCGGGCCCCTCCAAGCGTAAACGCTCATAATGTGACCTAGCGAGCCCGGTAACTACGAATATTCATGTCTTCCTAACGGAACAGCCTTTCCGACATTTTCCTCAATGCCATAATTGTCCAACATGTGCGGACCCTGACTCTGATGTAATGGACGATACATGTGGCGGTCGGAACATGGATGCGTCGGTAATTATTCCACAACCAATTATGAACCATAATGTGACTTTTGAGAACATTGTCCTCTGTAATTATATATACATGCGGATAATAGCAGGGAAAGTGTGAAATGGAGTCGCGCCCACAGCAGAACGGCTGACCCCTTGATGTGTAAACGTTCCTAATGGAGCCTAGTCAACCCATTCAATGAATAGGTATCCATGTAGGACGGAATCACCATTCCGACGTGTTCCTCAATGTCATAATTTGCCCAATCTTTTTGTTGCCTGAATCCGACCTAATGGAGATTAGTTTTTTTATCCTGAGTTCGCCTGAATGGTCCTTAAAAGATTTTCATCCTCCAAATTTGAAAGATACAAGAAAATAATGTATTTGTACCTATGTACAGCGGAACAACCTTTCCGACGTGTTCCTCAATGTCATAATTTGCCCAACGTTTTGGTGCCTAAGTCCGACCTAATGGACATTAGCTTTTCCAATCCCAAGTTCACCTGAATGGAGCTTGAAGATTTTGAAGCTTCAGATTTGGAAGAAACACAAAAATAATGCATTTTGAACCACCAGTGCAACTCGCCACGAGAAACGGTCAAAGCGTGGGAATGGGACGTGTGAAGCAGTCGGAATGATCCGACAATGAGTGTTTGGTTTCATCCTGTTACTTCTCACTCTGGACCCCGGCAAATATGACTTTCCCTAGTCCGACCGACGCACCTGAAGCGTTCCTGCGTCACTTGACCGTGTCGAATCTCGACTTCGGTTCGAGCACGTTCCAGCTTTACCTTGCGCGGCCCCTGCCGCAATCTGGCCGCCTGGATGACGCTTCTGCACAGCAATGGTGCGAGAAAATGGACAGCTGTTTCGTAAGTTGTTCCTCATTCCTTATCACATCGCCTCTTTTGAATACTAACTTGTACACACCAAATACAGGGTAAGCTTAGCCGACTTATCAAGACGTGCCCAGAGAGCGCCGAGGTACACACTGCCCTGTCCGATGTTTGCACTGTGGCTGCTGGTGAGGTCGAGGCAGCATTAGCTGCCCAAAGACAAGCGGACAGAGACGAAGCCGAGCGGATCGAAACGGAGAAGAGGCAGACAGCTGAGAGGGAGGAGAAAGAGCGACTTGAGAGGCAGAGCCAAATCGAGAAGGGGCAGAAGGAGCTCGAAGACGCGGAGCGCGCACTCGAGGAGAAGAAACGCGCATTGCGTGACGTGAAAAAGTTGTCTAAGGATGTGCAGGATAAGGAGGACAGCAAGGACGTCGATAAGGACGACAATATGAGTGTGTCCACCGCCGATACGCAATCCGTACGTTATTCCTTCCATTATCTCCTCTACTTTGGACATTAACTGGATTTCTGACACATCTTAGCCTAGTAAACAAGAAACGAAGCGTCTGAGAGAATGGGAAGCGCGTTCCCGCATGCCTCAAATCAATCATGCGCTCGTAAGTACCCGTTTACCTCCCAGAAACCAACACTGATCATTATCCACCAGCTATGCCAGCTTTGCGCGCAGAAACAAGAGGTCGCGTGCACTGGTCCAAGCGGACACGCTTGCAACGTGTGCTGGAAGCAGAAGAAGAGCTGCGAAAACGGCGGTAAGTGTTCTATTGCATTGCTACCCATTCAAGTACTTGTATTAATCATTATCCAGGTCGTCGCATTGCGGTCAAAGAGGAACCGAAGTCCCCCGTTCAACCCGGCCGCCGCAAACGCAAGGCCTATTCGACGATGGACTCCTCCGCCATCGGGTCAATCGAAGGCCCAATTAACATCGACTTCACTCCGCCGGTTGGAAAGCGGGCCAAGACCGCTTCGGGCAGCGGCTCTACCGTCCAATTCGACGGAGTCGAGGTCACCAGGCCCACCAGGAGGTCCACGCGGTCCGCCAAGTCCGAGGTGAAGAAGGACATGGGGGAGCTATTCAAGCGCCTCGGACAGGAGTTCGGTGCGATCTCGAAGACCTGCGAGGAGATTTCAGAGGCCGCAAATCAGTAGATAATTATGTATCAAGGACTTTAATATTTTGTTGAAGCAATCTACCCCCCTCTCGCGCCTATCTAATGAATATTATGAAAATCTATTGAATACAGCTGTTATCTATCATTGCTGCACATGTCGGATGGGTTCTAATGTAATGAAAATAACATCAATGAATTTCGGAACGAAGCTCAATGTTCTTGGATCACCCAGGGTGTAGTGGACCGAACTCAAACATACAATCCGAAATTAATACCAGCCAATATGGCCTCATCCGACCCAATCCTCCGAATCCGACATCATTTGCCTGATCCGCAAACACCAACCAGTAGGTATACCGAGTGAATATCCAGTAAGTGCCCCCCTATTCCGACATCTCCATCCTATAGTGGATAGCCTACCAAGTTGACAATATTCTGTCGTTGTCCGCCCAATCCGACAACACCTCCACCCAATATTGGATAGCCTGTCAGCCTGACCAGTACTTACACCAAGTCAATATTCAATCAGTGTCCGCCTAATCCGACACCACCTCCACCCATTATCGGATAGCCTATCAGCCTGACCAGTACCTACACCAACTGAATATTCAATCAGTGTCCGCCTAATCCGACACCACCTCCACCCAATATTGAATAGCCTGTCAGCCTGACTTGTACCTACGCCAAATAAATATTTACTCAGTGTCCGCCTGATCCGACACCACCTCCACCCAATATTGGATAGCCTGTCAGCCTGACCAGTACCTACACCAACTGAATGTTCAATCGCTGTCCGCCTAATCCGACACCACCTCCACCCAATATTGGATACCCCGTCAGCCTGACCGGTACCTACACCAACTGAATGTTCAATCGCTGTCCGCCTAATCCGACACCACCTCCACCCAATATTGGATAGCCTGTCAGCCTGACTGGTACCTACACCAACTGAATATTCAATCACTGTCCGCCTAATCCGACACCACCTCCACCCAATATTGGA
>Ga0193731_1000592_pt1 | contig 11529 bp, 10 predicted proteins | sample U1a2metaG_FD_144920 | JGI IMG/M metagenome (GOLD analysis project Ga0193731, IMG submission 144920) | Soil microbial communities from a riparian zone of the East river system, Colorado, United States - U1a2 | ecosystem: Environmental > Terrestrial > Soil > Riparian zone | place: USA: East River...
TCGGATCAAGGTGGCCCAATTGAAACTTGAACGAAATCAAACTGAGGCCATCCGGTTCGTGCAATCCCGACAAGCTCGACTCCACTCTGCTTCTGGCATCGACAAGGGCATCAAGCAAAATGGGCTGGCGTTGATCCACCGCGTAGCCGGCGACACCGCTCAAGCAAAGGCTTTCGCCGAACAGGCGCGCAACACGCTTGAGCCGCTCAGCAAGGATCAACCAGACAACGCCTTCGTTGCGGCAGCGCTGGCTGTGGCTTACGCCATACTCGACGAGAAGGGCCCAGCCCTCAACGAAGCGCAGCGTGCAATGACGCTTGTGCCGAGTAGCAAAGATCGACTGTCGGGACCGGGGTTCGAAGAGAACCTGGCGCTAGTTGAGATGATTATTGGCGAGAATAGTCGTGCGATCTCAACTCTCACGCGGTTGTTACAAACACCGTATGGTGGCTGGCTTTATAACCCAGCGCCCATCACACCGGCCCTTCTTAGGCTGGATCCAATTTGGGACCCGTTGCGCGCTGATCCCGCATTTCAAAAACTCTGCGAAGAAAAGCAGCCGTAAACCTGCGCGATTGCGGTCAACCGTAGATTCCAACGGGCGAAGAATCTGGATTGCAGATACCCATCGCGACAACCGAAAGCGGTTCATCGTGCGTGCGGATGAATTGTTGACCACGTTCTAGAACTCGAAGCGGTGATTCCAAGCCGCTCTTTTTCATTTTAGATCGGTCGCGTCAGGACTGAGACTTCGTAATCGCCATTGATTCCGTAACCGGGCCGCTTGGCAAATGAAAGCGAACATTGTCGCCATTACGTGAGATGAATTGGACCTGCGTACGGTAGGAAGGGTAACAGTGTTACTGGTCTAATCCTGCGCGACACTTGTCTAACACGATGCTCAAGCCAGGAGGCTTGATATTGGATGGTAGATCATCTCCTGCGTTCCAAGGCGGCGAAACTGGCCATCTATTAAGACGCTTATCTATCGCAATCTCGTGTTCTGTCGGCGGGTCTGAAGCGTATTGAATCACGGTAACTATGCGGAATTCGGTTGTACGTTCAGTCAGCTTGAAGCAGACCAGGTATGAGCTGCGATGGCGCTTTACCCCGGCGCCTGGACTGGTGATTACAACATGAAAGAGATAAAAAGGCCCATCTTTGTCTACAATGTCGACCTTTTCGAAACGCGCTGAGAAGGGATGCGGCACACCATCCCACACCAAGAATTGGGCTTGTTGGCGTGCGATCTCATCGTTGTTAGCAACATCAAAAAGCCACTCGAGACTTCCAGCGTGCGTTTGGAATGTAGCAACCGTTAGTGCAGTCAGTATAACAGTGAGCTGTCGCATAAGACTTGCCAGGAGGCTAATCCGCTTGGCTTCTTTAGTGACCGTCCGATAAAAGCGGAATCATGGAACTTCGTTTTGGCGGAAATTGCGACGTAATGCGAATAAAAAACTGACGCGCTACGGAACCTCCGAGCCGAATTCGCCGTCGCTTACGCGGGTGCGAATTTTCATTTTTGGACGGACTGCTGCGATTGTGCGGATGATTTTGCCACGCTCGTTCGTCGTGATGCTGTAGCCGCGGCGCAACGTCGCGTCCGGGCCGAGGACGCGCAGAATTCCTTCGATGTGCTGGAAACGGTGTTTTGCGTTTTCCAGCAGGTGGCCGGGGCAGGCGATCAAGCGTCGATGCAGATCCGCAAAACGATTGCGGCGCATCATGAGCTCCCCCGAAAGCTTTCGGGGCTGTAACGCAGCCGCGATGTGAAGAAGGCTGCGCTTGTAGCTGTCGATCCTGTGTGCGAGGCAACGCTGCAAAGTCTCGCGCGCGTGATCCAACCGCTGCTGCGCCTCGCGGACCCGGTTCAGCAATTGGCGCGCAAGCGCGCGCGTACAACTGTCGACCTGTCGCTGAAGATCCGTGATGTCGGGCACGATCAATTCCGCCGCGGCACTGGGCGTGGGTGCCCGCAAATCCGCAACGAAATCGCAGATGGTGAAATCGATTTCGTGCCCGACCGCGGAGACAATTGGCACTGCGGAATTGAATATCGCTCGTGCGACAATCTCTTCGTTGAACTCCCATAAATCTTCGATGCTTCCGCCGCCGCGCGTGACCACGATCAGATCGACAGGCGCAAACGCCTCGTTAGACGTGGCTAGCTCGCGGATCGCAACGGCGATCTCCTGCGCCGCTCCGCTTCCCTGTACACGCACCGGATTGATCAAGATCTGCAACCATGGTGCGCGACGCCGCAGCACGTTCAGCATATCGCGAATCGCTGCGCCGCTTGGTGACGTTATTATCCCGATTCGCCGCGGAAATTTCGGCAACGGCCGTTTGCGTTCGGCCGCGAATAATCCTTCGGCCTGAAGCTTGCGCTTTAGCGCTTCGAATTTTGCCTGGAGCAAGCCCAAGCCGCGTGGCTGAAGAATCTGAACGTTGAGCTGATATTGTCCGCGCGCTTCGAAGACTGTAACGGTGCCGTAAATCTGCACCTGCGCGCCATCAGTAAGCGGTTGTCGCACGGGCGCCATCGTGTCGCGCCAAATCACGCACCCGATCTGAGCGCGCTGGTCTTTAAGGGTGAAATATTGGTGCCCGCTGGGATACAGCTTGTAATTTGAAATTTCGCCCTGCACCCAGACGGCGCCGAATTTCGTTTCAAGTGTGCCGCGAATGCTTCGCGTGAGCTCAGAGACAGTGAAGACCTTGGCGGTTCGTGGGAACAGATCTGGAGTTATCGTCGCGTCGGGCAAGTCTGTAGCTCCTGCAGAATTATTGTTCCCAAACCGAGATTCCTCGATTTCGCTCGGAATGACAAGTAGAGCGTGCCGCGAATGCTTCGCGTAAGCTCGCTAACGGTGAACACTTTGGCGGTTTTTGGAAAGAGGTCGGTCGTTACTGTCATGTCGAGCGAAGTCGAGACATCTCTTACTATTTCAGAAAACTTTCAGAGATTCCTCGACTTCGCTCGGAATGACAAGTGGGAGCGTGCTGCGAATGCTTCGCGTTAGCTCAGAGACCGTGAAAGGTGGTGGAAGAAATTGGCGGTCAGTTGCATTCGTTTTGTAGATTAATCACAGAGGGCGCAGAGTTTATTTTGCTGTGCGGCCTTTGCGAGCTCTGCCGTAAATCGATCGTTCTTGACTGTCGCCCCTGGTGCGGGGATTATCGCGCGCTTATGAAAATTCGGGTCGTATTCGCTCTTATTGTTACCGTGCCGCTTCTCGCTCTGGTCGGTTCCGTTTCGAAAATCGAAGCTAGCCAAGGGCATTTCCGTAAGCCGACGAAGATCGGCGTGCTTGCGTCATTGACGGGTTCCGGGTCGTCGCTCGGGCAAAACACTGTGGCTGCGCTTGAAATCGCTGCTGACCAAATTGAAACAGCGACGAAGGGCCGAAATCGATTTGCGGTACTTGCTCGCGACACCCAACTCATTCCATCAAAAGCACTCGACGCTATCAAGGACCTCGACAGTCGCGGTGTGAACATTGTCTTCGGGCCGCAATCGAGTTCTGAAGTTGCTGCGATCAAGCCTTACGCGGACGCGCACAATATCCTGGTCATCAGTCAGGGTAGCACCGCGTCTTCGCTCGCGATCCCTGGCGACAACATCTTTCGCTTGTGCCCTAATGATACACGCGAAGCAGAGGCGCTCGTGGCTTTACTGCGGCACGACGGAATCAGCGCGATCGTTCCTCTTTGGCGAAATGACGCGGGCAACAACGGCCTGCACGATTCGGTTCAGATACGGTTCCAGGCGCTCGGAGGCACAGTGACTCCGGGATTTCGCTACGAACCGGCGACGACTGACTTCTCGACTGCCACGAGCTCTGTCGCGTCGCAAATTCAAAGCCTCATCAGCGGCGGCGCTGACCCTTCTGCCATTGCGGTATATCTGGCCGCGTTCGATGAGGTCGTCGGCGTGTTTCATGCTGCGCAGGCGAACTCCACGCTTTCACATACCGCGTGGTACGGCAGTGATGGAGTCGCTCTTTCCGCGGCTTTGACTGCTGATTCATCTGCGGCGGCGTTTGCCGCCAGCGTTGATTATCCAAATCCGATCTTCGGATTGCCTGAGGCGCTTCGAAACCAGTGGCAGCCGGTCGCCAATGCGATTCAAGCCCGTACCGGCATCACGCCCGATGCATTTGCGTTGTCGGCTTACGACGGTCTTTTTGTCGTGCAGCGTGCGTTGCAAGACGTGAAGGAGGTGAATAAAAAGTTCGACAACTTCAAAGCAGCGTTCGTACAGAAAGCCGACGCTTACCACGGCGTGACTGGCTCGACGGCACTCGACGCGGCTGGCGATCGGCTAAACGGCGATTTCGATTTTTGGGCCGTGCGACTAGAGGGTGGCACCTACATATGGATGCGGGTAGCAGCGTACAGCAACGGCGTCATCACGTTGTTTTGATCCGGAGTCCGGCGATCGTGGCGATCAGATAGGCGTTCGACACAAACGCCTCTACAACTCGGGGTACCGGTCGTTAATGCAGGACAAACAGGGGCTTCAGCTTGATCGTATCGTGTTACTCGGTCGCACATTCGAAGAGTATCGCCGTTATTTCGTGCTTGAGCCGGGTGACCTTATAGGAAAAAGAGTTTTGGATGTGGCGGGCGGGGTCAGTTCTTTTTGCGCGGAAGCAAACCAGCTCGGTATAAAGGTGACTTCGTTCGATCCAATCTATTCGCTGCCGCCCGAAAAAATCACGGAGCGTTCCGAGCCGGACCTCGAATCGGTTTACCGGGCGATCGGCCGTGTGCCTACTTATCGTTGGGGCTATTACAAAAATCCTGAATACATGCGCGAATTGCGCAAACGCGCGTCCACAATCTTTCTCTCGGATTACAAGATCCATCCGGAGCGCTACGTTTCTGGAGAATTGCCGAGACTATCGTTCGCGGACGGTGAATTTGATCTGACTCTAGTGTCCTATTTTCTTTTCGCGTACCAAGACCGGTTAGATTACGAGTTCCACCGCGAATCGATCCTTGAAATCATGCGCGTGACGCGAGGCGAAGCACGCATTTATCCGACGGTGACGTTCGAAGCACAACCAAGCGAGTTTATTCCAATGCTGCGAGCGGATCCGGCGCTCCAAAGTTTTGCATTCGCAGAAATAAAGACCGATTTTGAGTTTTTGGTGAATTCCAACTCCTTTCTGAAGGTCAGGCACAGTTAGCCGCTGCGGGATATCGCGGCACTCAGGCTGCTGCATATTGTTTGTGGCCTGCGTAGAGCGCATGTGTGTGTCTTCGCGCCAAAGGCGCCGCATTCAACTCGCAGCCTGGGGCAGCGTCCCAGGTTTCGTGGATCCTGGAGCCCGCTAGCGCTGAAAGCGCGATTCACTTCGTCAGCGTTGGATTGAGTTGCGCTTTTCAGCGCGTGTTTGCTGTTGTCAATCGAATCCCTGGGGCGGTGCCCAGGCTTGAGCTGACATACCACCTTTGTCGCTACACGCGTACGAGATCGCTGTTACTGGATTTGTGGGGCATCTGTGTCAGCGTCCACGTCATTGGCCAAACAATTCCGCTTGCGCGCCGGTCGGCGGTTTAAGTCCGAGCTTGCGATACGCGTTCGCCGTAGCTACCCGGCCTTGCGGCGTGCGTTTGATGTAACCTTCCATAATCAGATACGGCTCGTTCACTTCTTCGATTGTGCCTGCCTCTTCCCCGATTGCGACCGCCAGCGAATTCAATCCGACGGGACCACCATTGAATTTATGGATTAACGTTTCAATGATGCGCTTGTCCCATTGGTCGAACCCGTCTCGATCGATCTCGAGCATCACAAGCGCGCGATCGGCCAGCTCAGCGGTGATTTTTCCTTCGGCTTTCACCTGCACATAATCGCGCACCCAGCGCAAAAGATTGTTTGCTGTGCGCGGCGTGCCGCGTGACCGCGCCGCGATCTCAGCCGCACCCGCAGCATCAATCTCAACGCCGAGTAAATGCGCGCTGCGCAGGATAATCTTCTGCATTTCCTCGGCATTGTAGTAATCAAGCCGCGCGGTCATACCGAACCGGGAACGAAGCGGTGCGCTCACCATCCCGGCGCGTGTCGTCGCGCCAATCAATGTGAACTTGGGCAAGTTAAGGCGCAGACTTCGGGCCTGTGGACCCTGGTCGATGATGATGTCGAGCCGATAATCCTCCATCGCCGGATAGAGATATTCTTCGATGGCCGGTTGCAGCCGATGAATTTCATCAATGAAGAGCACGTCGCCTTTTTCCAAGCTTGTTAAAAGACCGGCCAGTTCGCCGGCTTTCTCAATCACTGGGCCACTGGTGTTTTTGATATTCACACTCATCGCGTTGGCGATGATGTAAGCGAGCGTCGTCTTGCCGAGCCCCGACGGGCCGCTCAAGAGAATGTGTTCCAGAACGTCACCGCGCCTTTTAGCGGCTTCCACCATCAACTCCAGCCGCTCGCGCACTTTTACCTGGCCGTTGAATTCACTGAAGGCCGGTGGTCGCAGCGAAATTTCGAAAGCGGGATCTAGCTCCGGCGGTTTCATGAGCGATTGAGTAGTGGAGTACTGGAGTAATGGCGGGAAAATATCAATACTCCATCACTCAATTACTCCCACTATGTGAAGTTTTTCGTCAGCACCAGCTCGGTGCCGCGGCGTTTGTGTATATAATCGACCTCGTCAAACGCGTAACGAATGAGAAACAAACCGAGGCCGCCGGGCTTGATCATGTCGTGCGAGCGGCCCTTCATTTCATGGAGCAGCACCTGTTCGCCATAATCGCGCAGCCGCATGCGCACGCATTTGCGCAATCCTTCCATGCGCAATGAGATGACTTGATCGTCGCGTAAACGATAAGCATAACGGATCACGTTGGTGCACGCCTCGTCAACGCCGAGCACCATCAGCAGCCGTTGTTTTTCGGAGAAGGGATAGCCCTTGAGAAAATCGCGCACGCCATTGCGAATGAAAGCCAGGTTGGCGGTGTGGCTACTGAACTGGATTTTTGTTTTCTTAATTGCCACTCGCAAGACGTGAGCAGATTTCGCTGGCTCATTCAAGCGTAGAGCATCTTGGTGTGCGCGGGCCGTCCGCGCTTTGAGACCGGTCCCACAGTCGCGGGATCGCCGCGCACCAAAACGTGATGGACACTCGCGGAAACCGCTGTTCAGTTTTGGAGCATGTGGCGATCGTTTATTGCGCTTTTACTCTTGAGTGCGCCGCAGGTTTGGGCGCAGGAGAACGCTACTGCTTACGAAGCTCTGCGTGTCGTGGGCAGGGAGCTGGGTCGCGGCGCTCTTAATCATATCGTGACGATCGCAGGGGTGAAAGGCAACCCGCAGCCCGAGAGATGGAAGATTGTTTTGGAAGATCCAGAAGGCCGCGGTGTGCGCGAATTGCAGATTGTTGAGGGAACGATCGATTCTGATAGCAAACCGGATCGCTCGATAGCGGGTTCTACCGAAGGCGCAACGATCAATGTTTCGCGTCTGAACCTGGATTCCAGCGGCGCGTTCGCAGTGGCCAGTCACACAGCGGAAGCCTCGCATACAGGTTTTGCAACAGCAGATTACACGTTGCGCACGGATGAGCGCGGCGAACCGATCTGGATCGTGACTCTTCTGAACAGATCGTCGCGCCCAGTCGGCACGATATACATCGGCGCCACTCGCGGCACCGTGAAGAGAACGGAAGGAATGTTTGCTGGTGCGACCATGGAGGACGTAGAGAACGATTACGACGAAGGAGAAGGAAGCGGTGTCATCAGCGACGTGAAAAAGAAAATCAAGCACGCGTTTTACAAGACACAGGATGAAGCGCGAGGCATGTTCGAGCGAGTAAAACGCTCGTTTTCCGATTTCATCAACCGGGAGTAGCCGTTTGCAGAAAATGAAATGAATAGTCCTACGGGCAAATTGTCAGTTGGATGCCTGGAAAAGTACTGCGAGCGCAGGCACGGTCGCCTCTCCCTTCGCAAGGGTGAGGGTTTCTCCCGTGCGATCGGTGAGAGAAATTCAACCCCTCACTCTGGCCCTCTCCCATTCTGCAAGGGGCGAGGCGGATTTTTTCTGAGATGAATGGCGCATCCAATTCCTGGCCGCCATTGCCTTTTGCAGAGTGGAAAGACACCGCCATCACTCTGCACATGTGGACGCAGATTGTCGGAAAAATTCGTTTGACCCGGACCCCATGGATCAATCACTCCTGGCACGTCACCCTTTATTTAACGGCGCGCGGCCTCACAACTTCTCCAATTCCGCATCCCGCTGGAATTTTCGAAATTCGTTTCGATTTCATCGATCACAAATTGCGCATCCTAAAAAGCGACGGAGCGGTGCAAGTTATCGAGCTGCGCCCAAAATCCGTTGCGGCATTTTATCGCGAGGTCATGGCCGCGCTCAGCGAGCTTAAGATCGACACGAGGATCAACACGACGCCTAACGAGGTTGAACCCGCGATTCCATTCGATCAGGACGACAAGCATCGATCCTACGACCCAGAATATGCAAATCGGTTTTGGCGCGTCCTGCTGCAAAGCGCTCGCGTATTTCAAGAATTCCGCTCACGATTCTGCGGCAAATGCAGTCCGGTGCATTTTTTCTGGGGCAGCTTTGATCTCGCAGTGACCCGTTTCTCGGGCCGGCCCGCACCGCCGCATCCTGGCGGAGTTCCACATTTGCCGGATGCGATCACGCGCGAGGCTTACTCGCAGGAGGTGAGCAGCCTCGGTTTCTGGCCTGGCAACGCCGGCATGCCGACACCCATATTCTACTCCTACGCATATCCGGAACCGCCGGGATTCGCAGAGGCGAAGGTTCAACCGGACGCAGCAGTTTATGAGCCCAAGCTGCGCGAGTTCATCCTGCCATACGACGCGGTCCGCACCGCTGAAAACCCGGATAAAGCGTTGCTCGAGTTTGCCCAGAGCACCTACGATGCTGCCTCAAAGCTAGCGAAGTGGGACCGTGCTTCGCTGGAGGAAAAGAAGCCAACCTTGCATTCTCCGCGGTAACATTCGTAATTAAATGCAATGATTTCTCAATGTGCGGCCGAGCTGAACGCCTGGCGCGAAGTCAAAGATGGGTGGCGGCCGCTTTACGGCGATGTTGATCAATTCGGCGTGGCCGTGGAGTGGCACGATTTTCGGACGGCGCGTTTGTTCGATTGGGGAAGAAGTTTTCATCCGCGCAGTCTCGAGTTTTGTTTGAATCTCGAAGGCCACGGGCAGGTCGGCGCGGCTGGCAAAGCAAGCAGCGATTATACCCCGGGAAATTGCGGCTACTACGCGATAGGAGACGAGCCGCTGCCTGCGTCGCGCCGCGCGAACGATCATCATCAGTTCGTCACACTCGAATTCTCGAGAAATCATTTGCAAAAACAGTTCGCCAAAAATGAATCCGATCTGGAGCCGGAAATTCGGCGGGTCATTTTCGGGGAGAAAGATGAAAACGTGGTTGCGCCTGTGAGGCCGATGTCGATCGAGCAACGCAGGGTGATTGCGACGCTGGCGGACCCACCAGTGGCGAAAGCCGCGCAGATTCTCTGGTACCAAGCCAAAGCGCTCGAACTTATGGCGCATTTTCTTTTCGCTCCGAAAGATCCGGAATTTTTCTGCATGCGGCAAAAACGCGTCGCCCGCGAGCGGGTCGAACGCGTCAAACAGGTCCTGGCACGCGACCTGGCAAATCCGCCGACGCTGGAAACGATTGGTCAGGAAGTCGGATGCAGTCCGTTTTATCTAAGCAGGATTTTTTCCCGCGAAGTCGGTCTGACCATTCCACAGTATTTGCGCAAGTTGAGGATGGAACGCGCGGCGGAGTTGTTGCGCACGGGACGATACAATGTCACTGAAGCGGCCACAGAAGTCGGATATTTGAGTCTGAGCCATTTCAGCAAAGCCTTTTGCGAGACTATCGGTTGTTGTCCGGTGCTGTATCCGGCGGCGAAGAACGTGATTCTCGACCGTTGAAGCGTTTAAGCGTTGAAGGGTTGAAGCGAATCCAGAATCGCGAGTGTTCACCGCTTTAACTCTTCATCGCTTCAACGAATTCATGAAAATCACTCGCGCGCTCATTTCCGTTTCGGATAAAACCGGTATTGCTGCGTTCGCGCGCGCGCTCGAACGCCAGGGGGTGGACATCATTTCCACCGGTGGAACGGCGGACCTGTTGAGGAAGGAAAAAATTTCAGTACGCGAGATCTCGAGCTTCACAGCATTTCCGGAAGTGCTTGAGGGACGTGTGAAAACTTTGCATCCCCGGGTGCACGGCGGTCTTCTTTTCAAGCGCGGCAACGCGAAGCACGAAGCCGAAGCGCGTGAATGCGGCTTTGAACCGATCGATCTGGTGGTGGTCAATCTTTATCCTTTCGAAGCGACTATTGCGAAGCCAGGCGTCAAGCTGGCTGAAGCAATTGAAAACATCGATATCGGAGGACCATCGATGATTCGCAGCGCGGCGAAGAACTACGAATCCGTGACCGTAGTTGTTGATCCCGCAGATTACGGCGCGGTGCTGGAAAACATCCGCGATAACAAGGGAAAAACGACGATGAAACTACGAGAGCGCCTCGCCATTAAAGCCTTTGCGAGGACGGCCGATTATGATCGGGCGATCAGCAGTTTCCTGAACAAAGAGCAGACAACTGACGCCTCGTTTTCGCTTTCGCTTCCGTTGGCAATGCGCTTGCGGTACGGAGAAAACCCACACCAAAGCGCCGCTCTTTACGGTGATTTTGACGAATATTTCGAAAAGCTTCATGGCAAGGAACTCTCCTTCAACAACATTCTCGACATTAGCGCGGCCACGAATTTGATTGCCGAATTCGAAGAGCCGACGGTTGCGATCCTGAAACATACCAATCCGTGTGGAGTCGGCTCTGATTCCGATCTTCGCAAGGCGTGGGACAAGGCGTTTGCTACGGACAAACAAGCGCCGTTCGGCGGGATTATCGTGTGCAATCGTCCCCTGAGCGAGCCGCTTGCGAAAGTAATCGGCGAAATTTTCAGCGAAGTCATTATTGCGCCGGATTTCGAGGGCGAAGCGCGCGCCATTCTACAGAAGAAAAAGAATCTGCGCCTCATTCGATTGAAAACGACGGCAGAACAAGCGAGACCGGCGACTGATGTGCGCTCGGTCTGTGGCGGCGTGCTGGTTCAGGACGCAGACACTGCAGGCGAGAATACTCAAAACCTCGTCACCAAAAGACGACCAACTAAAACCGAGCTGAAAGCGATGTTGTTTGGATGGCGCGTGGTCAAGCACGTGAAGTCGAATGCCATCGTTTATTCCAAGGCGGACCGGACACTTGGCATCGGCGCCGGCCAGATGTCGCGTATCGACGCGTCGCGAATTGCAATTTGGAAAGCGAAAGAAGCCGGGCTTTCGCTCAAAGGCAGCGCGATCGCGAGCGATGCTTTTTTCCCATTTCCCGATGGTTTGATCGCTGCTGCCGAAGCCGGTGCAACGTGCGCGATTCAACCAGGTGGCTCAGTTCGTGACCAAGAAGTGATTACTGCCGCTAACGAGCGCAAGATGGCGAT